>FTIR01452732.1_pt1 | contig 10151 bp, 10 predicted proteins | sample 1658041 | NCBI WGS metagenome assembly FTIR01 (sample SAMEA3914793, study PRJEB12502) | metagenome | biome: forest; material: soil | place: Canada | collected 2011-07-03 | depth 0.3 m | reverse complement strand
AAGCGAATGGGAGGATGAGGGGGTAAGGTCTCTCATATCCATCCTGAAAAACCGCAACCCCTCACCCTCCCACGCCTTTCGGCGCGGGCCCCTCCCTCTCCCTTTGGGCGAGGTGTTTCTTGGTCAGGATCCTAACTTAGCGCCTATGGGCGAAGGCCGGGACCCAGATGACAAAGCTCAGGCCAAACGACAATAATCCGCCCGGAATAATACACTCTTGCGCCTTAGGATCTGGATCCCGGCCTTCGCCGGGATGAGCGGTTATTAGTTTGGCTTCAATTCACATCTCGCCCTAAGCGAAGGCCGGTCTGGTTAAGCCGTCGGCCGTGACGCGCGCCCTATTCCCGGTCGAAAACGTCGCTCCGCCAGGAGGACTGGAAGGCCTCGGCCACTTCCACGGTCTCGAAACTCACATGATGGACGACTTCAGTCCCCTGGGGCTCGGCCCAGTGCATGGTGAATCCCTCGTCATTGGAGAAGTTACGCCCATCCAGAAACCGGTTCAGGCTTCGTTGGAAATCGGCCGAGGTCTCGGTCGGCGTGCGGATTTCGACTTCCACGGCGCTTCTCCTGTCGAAACAGAGGTCGCTAGAGCGACGGTTGAGAGTGGCTCGACCGTGGCGTTTCCGGACGGAAAAGTGCCACAACCAGACGGTCAGGCAAGAGCCGGGCCAGGGTTTCTTACCTGAAGCTTAAACTCTGTTCGAAGCTGTGGCGTTCCTCACACCCAACAAGCATATTTGCGGCTAAGGGCGACGGGTTAAGGGCGGCCCAGCCTGGCGCCCTAAGAAGGGTCGCGCGGGTCGAACGACGCGCGGAACTGTTCGGCGATGATCGGGGCGAGCGCCGCCAGGATGCCGCCGAAATCGGCCTGCCAGTCGGCGATCTCCCATATCCGGTGCTGGGACGGGATCATGCGCATCAGTTCCAGGCCGGCGGCGAACAGGGTCAGGGCCACGCCCAGCCGCATCAGCCTTATCCGCGGCATGGCCGCCGCGGCCATCAGGGTTGCGACATAGAAGGCGGCGAAATGTTCCAGGTGCCGGGAAAACAACAGGCGCGGCACCCATCCGACCGGCGCCACGGAGGCGAACACGACGGCGGCGATCACCAGCAGAAAGCCGATCCTGACCGTCACCGCCCAGAAGCCGCTGTCGGGATAATAGGTCAGGCGCTGCACTCGGTTCCTCCAGCCGAGCTGTACAATAACCAGTCCGATGCTGAAAAGCCTAGTCTTCTGAGGCCATTGGCCGTGACCATGCGCCGCAAGCCCGGGCGGTCACGGCCGTCGCCGCCAGCTGGGCGGGGTGTGGAAGATCACCTGTCTGCGGCCGAAATCGAGCTCCACGGCGTTGAAATGGCGCAGCACGTCGATGCCGACCAGGATCGAGGGGCGGTCCTGCAGGCCCCAGATGTCGAAGGTGTGCAGATCGGCGAAGACGGCGCTGAGCCCGGTCATCTTGATGCCCCCCAGGCGCAGGCTGGGCAGCAGACACAGGTCGCCCGACGCCACCTGGCCGGTGGCGCTGAGCAGTTCCACCGTGGCCAGCTTGGCCACCTGGTCGGGGATGTGCTCCAGCATCCGCCTGCGCAAGGTCAGGTTCGCCACCGTGTTCTGAGACCCCGAATCCAGAAAGGCGGTGACCGGCTGGCCGCCCACATCGGCGTCGACGATGGTCAATTGGCCGAAGCGGTAGCGGGCGGGGATGGAGACGATGCTGGGGTCGCCGGAGAGATCGCTCACGCGACCGCCGCCCACCAGATTGACCGCAAATTCATTGCCCGAAGGACCGACCTCGAGGCGGTTGTCCAAAAAGTTGAGCACCACCCGGCGATCCTTCAGGACGTCGACGCCCAAGAGCCCCTGAACCCCCAGATGCTCGGTCGACAAGGTCGGCAGCTTGAGCCGCCGGGAGGTGACTTCACCCACCGACAGGCGATCGACAAGAACGGTCTGGCTCGGCTCTATGCCGGCGATGCCGTGGATGGACTCCTGGCCCGCGGCCGGCAGGTTGAGGCTCGCCGCGGTCTCGATCGCCACCACCGAGCGATTGGCGCCCGTGTCGACCACGAAGGTGAAGGGCCCCTGGCGGTTCAGCAGGACCGGCACGGACATGCGCCGGGCCGCGTCGCGGCCTGCGCCGATCAGATCCGCCTCGCCGGCGGCCGGCGGCGGCGGGGGCGCGAGTTCCGACAGATTGACCTGAATTTCCGGCAGGCGAGGCCTCGCCATGGCGCAGCCACCCAAGGCCGCGGCGCCAGCCGAGGCCAGCAAGGCGCGCCTGTTGAACTTTGAGGTCAGGGCTGGGCCTCCCGGAGGTGCGTCTTATTGAGTCGCGGCGGACGCTTGGGTCGCCGAGGTTAGCGCCTTTTGCCTGACGAACAGCCAAAGAAAAACCGCCCACGGAGCGATCCGCGAGCGGTTGATCTCAGGCCCGAGACCTGAGCGACCCGAAAGTCGCTCAGGTTGCGGCTTCGATCAGCTTAGAAGCTGGTCGAGATACGGCCGTAGAAGAAGCGGCCGACGAAGTCGAACGGGCCGGCAAGGCTGTTGCACTTGCAGGTGCTGTCTGAGGACAGGAACGGCGGATCCTGGTCGGCGACGTTGTCGATACCCATGGTCACCCGCGCCTTCTTCAGGAATGCGAAATCGCTGAAGGTATAGCTGGCGCTGATGTTGTTATAGTACAGATCCGGGATGGTGTCGCCGATACCGCCGCCACCTTGGAAGTCCTTGGTGTGCTCGAAATATTGCATATCCCAGTGCGCGGTCCACGGACCCAAGCGATAGTCAGCCGAAGCAGTGCCCTTCCATTCCGGCTGGATGTTTTCAGCCGAGGTGTTGAAGGTGCCGATATAGCTGTTGTTGGTGCCGTCGGGGTTCTGCGTGGTGTGTTCGAAATAGTTGGTCACCTGCAGATCGACCTTGAGCGATCCGGGGATGGGCAAGTTCAGATGACCCGCAGCGGTGTCATAGCTGATTTCGTAGTCGATACCCCGCAGCTTTTCGGTGCCGAAGTTGGTGTTCAAGCTGTTCAGCTGGGTGATGACCCCGGCCGAATTCCGCGTGATCAGGCTGCAGAAGCTCTGATTCTGGGCGGGGCCATAGCAGCCGTTAAGCACCAGATCGGGGCTGGCGTTGGCGGCGATACCGCCGTCAAAGATCGAGTTGCTGACCCGGATCGAATAGTAATCGACCGAGAGCGACAGTCCCGGAGCGAACTGCGGGGTGAGCACGATACCCAAGGCGTAGGACTCGGATTGCTCAGGCTTCAGAGTGGGGTTGCCACCTTCCAGAACCTGGATCTGGTTGTTGGTGGCGTTGTCCTGCGACGGTTGGAAGCTCAATGGAACGGCGGCGCCGCCGGCGACCGCCTTCGAGCAGGTGGACCCCGCCGTCAGGATGCCCTTACCCACATTCAGGTTGCCGTTGAAGCCGGGCGTGGTGATGCCACGGCCGTCGCAGGGATCCCCGCTGGCCGGGTTGTCGCTGATGAACTGACCACCGAACAGTTCGTTCACCGACGGGGCGCGGAAGCTGGTGGCGTAGGAGAAGCGAACCCGCACATTCGGGTCGATCTTGTAGTTGACACCGACCTTGTTGGTGAAGGCCCCGCCGAAGGTGCTGTAGTGGTCATAGCGGGCGCTGGGCGTCAGGGTTAGTTCCTGAGCGAACGGCAGGTCCTTGAGCACCGGAATGCGCAATTCGCCATAGATCGACTGCACATCATAGCCGCCGCCGGTCGGCGCCGACTGGTTCGGGCCCCAACCTTCCTGCACGAGCGTATCGGGCAGGTCATCCAGGTGCTCCTTGCGCATTTCGCCGCCGATCGAGCCCTGGAGGTCGCCGGCCGGCAGGGTCCAAATCGGCCCCGTGATATTGGCGTAGGCGTAGGATTCCTGTGAACGGTTCAGGTCGGTGTTGTCGAAGGTCAGATAAGCGACTTCGGCCGGGGTGAAGATATTGTTCGGGCCGGCGGTCCAGTGCGGAATGGAGGTCGGCTTCAGCGTGCCCACGGTCGCGCCCGCGGGAATATTACAGACCGCAGGATCGGTGCAGGGCAGCTGCTCGGTCAGGATGGCCAGGTGCTCGAAATTGCCTTCGTTCTTGACGTCGGTTCGGGTGTTATTGGCCTGATAGACGTAGCCGGCTTCCCAATCATACTTGCCGAGAATTGTGCCTTCGAAGCCCATCTTGAGGCGATAGGTCTCCGAATCCTGTTGATAGATCCGCGGGCCAAACTGGTTGGGCGTCAGATAGGCCGGAAGGGAGACGCCGGTCGGGCTCTGATCGGCCGGAAGAATGAAGCCCGCGAACACGGTGGTCGCGATGGTGTCGCCGAGCAGCGGCTCAGGACGCAAGGCCTGACTGGACTGGCGGTCGGTGTAGAAGCCTTCCGCGATAAAACGCAGATTGTCGGTTAGATTGTAGTGCGAGTTGAAGCTGATCTGCTTGCGGTCCATGCCGCCGGTCAGATCGTTCCAATCCTGCTTGCCCGCGTTCATCTTCACGGTGCCGCCGTTGGGCAGATAGACCAGCGCGGGGTCGATCGCCGACCAGTTGACGGTCGGGTCGGTCCGATCGAGTTGGGCGCCATTGGCCCACACTTTGGTGGAGTTTTCATCCTGCAGGATGTTCAACTGGCTGCGATAGGCCGAGCCGCCTTCACCCGGTTGACCCACGTGCGGGTCGACCGCCCAATTGCGCTGCGATTGGCCGATGGCGTCGCGGTGGTCCCAACCGATACCGATCAGCACATTGCCCTTGTCGGAATTGATACCGACCGTGGAGCTGATCGAATAGACGGCGCCGTCGCCATGGCCGCTTTCGCCATAGGACGCGTCGGCCTGCATGCCGTCGAAATTCTTCTTGGTGATGATATTGACCACGCCGCCGATGGCGTCGGCGCCATAGATGGAGGAGGCGCCGTCACGCAGCACATCGATGCGATCGACCATAGAGAGCGGGATCGAGTTCAGGTCGACGGCCGAAATGGTGCCGGAAGCGATCGGGATCAAGCGCTGACCATCCACCAGCACCACGGCGCGGGTCGGGCCGAGGTTGCGCAGACTGACTTCCGACAGGCCTTGGCCGCCATTGTTGCTGGAGTTGGTGAGGCCGCCGGTGAAGTCGGCGCCGGTCATGTGTTGCAGGACTTCTTCGATCGTGTCGGCCTTGGTCAGCGCAATCTGGGCCGCCGTCGCCACTGAAATCGGGCTAGGGCTGGTCGCATTGGGCACGCCCCTGATGCGCGTGCCGGTGACGACGATTTCGGCGCTGCTCTGCACGCCGCCCGGCGCCGCTGCCGTGTTCTGCGCGTGCGCGGCCGATGCGGCCCCGAGCGCGAGCGCTCCGCATAGCACCGATGACGCGAGCAAACGGCCTCGCGTGGTGTGGATTTTCATATGTTGGCCCCTCCGAGGGAACGCCACGCTTTTTTTGTGCGGGCGCGCTCAAACTTTGGATGTGTCCCGGCCCTTTGCGGATACCGATTGACGGGGATCGTAAAAACTTGCCCACCGGGGTCAATGCTCGCAGGCCGCCGTGATGCAGTTCCTAACGGTCTTGTCACTTTCGCGTCACAGTGGCGCCGATATTGGAAAATCCTGCCTCGCTTTGGTCGGGATCTCGTCACAATAGGGCTGAAACGGTCGCCTTGCCGCCATTATGGGCGCGATCGATGCCTCACCCGGCGGCCGGGCGCCGCCAAAAGGAGCCTATTTATGCGTCATAAGCTGGAAATTTATTGCGCCAGCGCCACCGTTGGCGCCGCTGTCATGCTGCTAATCTGTGCAACCGAAGCGTCCGCCGCCGGCGCCGCGGCGAAGGCCGATACGGCCAGGGAGCGGGCGCAGGTGCTGAAAGCTCTGGTTGACTGCCGCGCCCTGTCCGACAACGCCGCGCGCCTGGCCTGCTATGACAAGGCCGCCGCGGAGATCGACAAGGCCGAGGCCGGGGGCGAGATCGTGGTGGTGGACCGGCAACAGGCGCGCGCCGCGCGGCGCCAGGCCTTCGGCTTCGACCTCAGCGCCCTGGCCATCTTCGACCGTTCGGCGACCAAGGAGGAGTTGAACGTGATCGACGCCAAGGTTCGCTCGGCGACCCATGGCCCCGACGGCCGCTGGGTCATCACCCTGGAGGACGGCGCGGTCTGGCGCGAGGTCGGCGATATCGAGCCGAACCTGGACCCGCGCCCCGGCGCCCTGGCCCATATCAGCCGGGGAACCGTGGGCAGCTATTTCATCAAGATCAGCGGCGTCTCCACCCATGTCCGCCGCGCCCAGTAGAGGCGGCGGATTGGGGGGGGGTATGCCAACGACCTTTGAGTTTGACCATTGGCCTGTGTTTTCCCGTCATGGCCGGCCTATGCGCATAGGCGCTAAGCTGGGATCCTGGCCAAGAAACACCTCGCCCGAAGGGAGAGGGAGGGGCCCGCGCCGAAAGGCGTGGGAGGGTGAGGGGTTGCGGGCTTTCGGGATAGGTATGAGAGACCTTATACCAGCGGCCCTTGAGACTGACCGCTGACGGTTCTACCCATCCATCGCCGTCTTCGCCGGGCCCCGTCCCGGCGATCCATGCCGTGAAGGTCAAGCCTTACCAAGCCTTCAGGATGAGTCCCACGCCCATGGTCTCGCCCATTCGTTCACGGCATGGATGGCCGGCATACGCCGGCCATGACGGGAAACACACACACACACTAGCGGTCAAACTAAAAAGCCGTTGGTATTACCCCCTCATCCTCCCATTCGCTTCGCGAACGGGCCCCTCCTTCTCCCCATGGGAGAAGGGAGGTTCAACCGCCCTGGCCTAACCTAGCGCCCATGGGCGCGTGCCGCCCAACATTCCGTGAACGAGCGGGCGAGACTATGGGGCGGGCGACTCACCCTGAAGGCTCGTTGAAGCTTGACCATCACGGCATGGGTCGCCGGGACGGGGCCCAGCGAAGACGGAGATCAAGGAGCAGGCCTCTCGGCCGTCAGCCTCAAAGGCCGGTGGCATTAGGAGCTCTTCGTATTCAGAGGCTTGCGGGGCTTGAACCGCCCGCGCCCCGCCGCCTTGGCCGCCGTCTGGGGAGTCTCGCCCTTGGCCTTGGCGGTGATTTCTTTCAGCTTGACCGCCTGCAGGGCCGACAGCGGCTGCTGGAGCGCGCCCTTGTCCGGATCGGCGAAGGCGCGTCCATAGGTCTTGAGGCGATCCTCCACCGAACCGAGGAATTCGCCTTCCCAGGCGCTGAGTTCGATCCCCGCGCGCGCCGCGATACGCCGGGCGCGGCGCAGCGCGTTCAGCGCCGCCCGCTTGGCCGCCGCCTTCCGGTCTGGAAGGCCCTGCTTCACAGACCCCCGATCGCCGACAGATAGAGGTCGATCAGAGCCTCTTCCTCCTGGCGCTTGGCCTTGTCCTGCTTGCGCATGCGCACCACCTTGCGCAGCACCTTGGTGTCGAAGCCATTGCCCTTGGCCTCGAGATAGACCTCCTTCAGGTCGGCGGCGACCGCGGCCTTGTCCTCCTCCAGGCGCTCGATGCGCTCGATGATGGACTTAAGCTGGGTCTGGGCGGTCGAGTTGAGGACGTCGATCTCGGCGGAGTCATCGGCCATGGGTAAGCATCTTTCAAAAAGCGCGGCGTTGAGAGCGGCGGAACCTAGAGGGTTTTGATCCGGACTGGAATTGCGCGGCGGCCGAAAAATCAGCGAAACGCCGCCCCGATCAGGTCAGAGCAGCCCGAAGCCCTCAAGGGCTGGCGCCAGGGCCGCGGGATCGGCGAACAGGTGGGTGGCGAAGCCCAGCTGGCGCGCCGCGGCGATATTGGCCGGGTTGTCGTCGACGAACAGAAGGCTGTCCGCCGGGCGGCCGATGCGCTCCAGAGCCAGGTTGAACAGGCGCGGGTCCGGTTTGAGCAGGCCGACCTCTCCGGAGACCACGATCAGGCGCAGATGGCCAAAGGCCGGGTCCATGGCGAAGGTCTCAGGCGCCGTCTCGGCGCTCATATTGGTCAGGCCGAACATGGGAACATCCCGCGCCGCCAGGGCTTCGATCGCCTGAACGGTTTCGGGGATCACGCCGGAGAACATCTCACCCCAGCGGTCTTTCCAGGCCGCGATGGCCGGCGCCTGATCGGGAAATTGCGCGGTGAGCCTGGCCACGCCCTCGGCCATGGTCCGGCCGCGATCATGCTCGTCATGCCAGGCCTGGGTGCAGACGTCCTTCAGAAACCGGTCGCGCTCATCCGGATCGAGAAAGATCTTTGAGTAGAGCGTGCGCGGGTCCCAGCGAACGATGATATTGCCGACGTCCCACAGGACCCCCGTTGGAGGCGCGTGTGGGCGGCGCAAGTCAGTCGGGCGCGGGGCCACCGGCCAGCGTCAGGTCAGCCTTGCTTGGCTTTAAAGCGCGGGTCGGTCTTGTTGATGATATAGACGACGCCCTTGCGACGAACCAGCTTGCAGTCGCGGTGACGCGTCTTGAGCGACTTGAGCGAGCTTCGAACCTTCATGACCGGTCTCTTCACAGGTGGGCGCGGGACAACGCGCCCGGTTCCCGTTTGAATTGGAGGGCGGGCGTATAGGCCGGCCTTGACCGTGAGTCAATTCCAGCCTCGCCGCGGAAAGCCGTTTCGCCGCCGAAATCCGGTTCCGCAATGGCGCGCAACGCTTTAGCCTGCTGGTCATGGACCGGCGTGTTTTTCTGTTGTTGACGCTTGCGGGCGCGGCCGACCCTTCACCGCTGCCCCCGCCGCTCGGGCCGCCGTCGGATCCGACGCTTGTGGCCCCCGACACCCAGATCTCCGCGCCGCGCCCCACCGGCGACACCCAGTTCGACGCCTGGCGCTCGGCCTTCATGATCCGTGCCCTGGCGGAGGGCCTGCCGGCCGACGTCCTGGCGCGGGAGTTCAGCGGCGTGACCCCGGACCTGCACGTGCTGGCCCTGGAAACCCATCAGCCGGAATTCTCCAAGCCGGTGGGCGACTATGTGCGCGGCGTGATCTCGGACGAGCGGGTGGCGATCGGCCGTCGCAAGCTGGATCAGTTGACCTGGCTGCCGCAGGTGGAGAGCCGCTACGGCGTGCCCGCCGAGATCCTGCTGGCCATCTGGGCGGTGGAGACCGCCTTCGGCGCCATTCAGGGCAATTATGACGCTCTGCGCTGCCTGGCCACCCTGGCGGCCAGCGGCCACCGGCAGGACTGGGCGGAGACCCAGATCATCGCCCTGTTCCACATCATGGCCGAGGGCGACGCCACCCGCGCCCAGCTCAAGGGCTCCTGGACCGGCGCCCTGGGCCAGCCGCAATTCGAGCCGACCCAGTATCTGTCCACGGCGGTGGACGCCGACGGCGATGGCCGCCGCGACATCTGGACCTCGGCCGAGGACGCCCTGGCCTCGGCCGCCAATCTCCTGGCCAAGGCGGGCTGGCGGCGGGGCCAGTTGTGGGCGCGCGAGATGGTGCTGCCGCCCGGTTTCGACTACGGCCTTTGCGAGGGCCCGGCCCAGCCCCTGGCGGCCTGGACCGCCCTTGGCCTGCATAGCGCCGATGGCCTGGCCTGGAGCGCGGCCGACGCCTCGGCCGACGCGGTGCTGCTGACCCCCGTGGGGGCCAAGGGGCCGGCCTTCCTGGCCCTGCCCAATCATTTCGTGCTGCGGCAATATAACAACGCCCTGGCCTACGCCCTGGCCGTGGGCCTGCTGGCCGACCGTATCGCCGGCCGCACCCCGGTCCTGGCGCCCTGGCCGCCGGAGGTCCCCCTGTCGCTGGTCGACCGCAGCGACGCCCAGACCGCCCTGGCCCAGCTCGGCTTCGACGCGGGCGCCGTCGACGGCATGATCGGCGCCAAGACCCGCATCGCCCTGCGCGCCTGGCAGAAGGCGCGGGGCCTGCCGGCGGACGGCTATCTGTCCCTGGACGTGGTCCAGCGCCTGCGGAGCGAAGCGCGCGCTGCGACGCCGGCGGCAGGCTAGAGCGTGATGAACTGAAGCCAAACCAAAACCCGCTCATCCCGGCGAATGCCCATAGGCGCTAAGTTGGGAGTCTGGCCAGGAAACACCTCGCCCAAAGGGAGAGGGAGGGGCCCGCGCCGCAAGGCGTGGGAGGGTGAGGGGTTGCGGACTTTCAGGATGAAACTGTGAGACCTGATCCCCTCAACCTCCCATTCGCT
>FTIR01452749.1_pt1 | contig 10161 bp, 10 predicted proteins | sample 1658041 | NCBI WGS metagenome assembly FTIR01 (sample SAMEA3914793, study PRJEB12502) | metagenome | biome: forest; material: soil | place: Canada | collected 2011-07-03 | depth 0.3 m | reverse complement strand
CCCCCACCCAACCCTCCCCCATCGAGGGGGAAGGGTTCACTCATGGCGGCGCTGACTTCAACCCGTCAAAACCTCTGTGAAGAAGTACTAGCTGGAAGCCTATTTCGGCGCGGCGCTGCTGGCGGCGGCGTCCGCGTCCTTCTGGGCCTTGTCAGCGCTGGCGGCCGCCTTCTTGGCGGACTTATGCGCCGTATGCTGCGCCTTCTTGGCGGTGTCGGCGCTGTCCTTGGCGGCGTCGGCCGAGGCGGCGGCGGTGTCCTTCTGAGCGTCGGCGGACTTGTCCTCGGCCTTCTTGGTCTCGGCTTCGGCCTTCTTGGCGTATTTGTGCGCCTTCTTGGTCTCGTCCTTGGCGACCTTGGCGCTGTCGTTGGCCACATCCTTGTTGGTCTTGGCTTCGTCCTTGGCCACATCCTTGGCTTCGGCGGCGTTATCCTTGGCCGCGTCCTTGGCCGCCATGCTGTTCATGTGGTGGTGATGCTTGGTCTTCGCCGGAGCCGCCATGTCGCCCTTGGCGGCCAGGTCGCTGTAGGGGATAGGCGCGGACGGCGAGGCTTGAGCGGCCGCCATCATCGGAGCCGCCATCAGAGCTGTCGCGCTGAGGCCGGCCAGAAGAACCTTTATAGACATGTGGAGTTTCCCCAAGATGGGCCAACCCATCCGGCTGGCCTTTCAAAGCTTGATGTCCACACCAACGCTTCACGGGGCATTGGGGTCCATGGCCGGCAAAAATATTCAGCTTGAGGAAGGATCGAGGGGAGCGGACGCCGCCTCCCCGAGGCTAGGCGTCGATCACCGGGGTGCGGAAATAGGGTTCCACCAACCCCTGCAGCTTGATGGTCATGGCCGCGCCCTTCCGGTCCTTGGCGTTACCGGCGGTCAGGCGGACCCAGCCCTCGCTGACGCAGTATTCGTCGACATTGGTCTTTTCCACGCCCTTGAAACGCACGCCAACCCCACGATCCAGGGCCTCGGCGTCGTAATAGGGGCTGTCGGGATTGACGGACAGGCGGTCGGGCGGGGTGTCGGTCATAGGATCGGTTCTCGGTCGAAGCGGGCGTGCGCCGCAAGGCAATGGCGGGGTGATAGTCGCCAAACGCGCCGATTCCAATGGCTTCGACAGAGGCTCAGGGAACGGTCGGCGCCCGATAGTTCAGATAGCCGCGTTCGACCATGCGGCGCAGGGCTTCATAGGCTTCGGTCAATTCCTCATAGGCCGCCCGCAACTGAGCCAGGCGATTGACCTGTTCGGGGGTCAGGGTGGGGGCGCTTTCCGTGACGGCCATGGCCGCCGCCACCCACTGGGCGCGGGCGCAGGCCGTGGCCACCGCCAGTTTCTTGAACTTGGTTGCGTCCAAGGCCCCCAGCACCTGACCGAGCACCTCCTGATTGGAGGCGAAGGCGGTGTAGTCGATCTGTTCCAGCTGGCCGCGCAGGCGCCGCTGCACCTGGGGATCATCGCTGACCTGGGGCTCGAAATGGTCCCCATTCGATCGCCTGAAGCTGGATGTCCGCGACGTCGACACGTGTCTCTCCCGGTCCCGATCGCGTTGAAGGGGGCGATGGGCAGCCTAAACCCTAGGCCCGGCGCCTTAATTTACCGTTTCGAGCGCCTCTGGCGCGAGCGCGGCGCCGGCCAGGTCCTCCTGCGCCCATTTGAGGGCGATGCGGTTGATGCCATCCAGCACCTCGTTCAACTCCGCCCCGCGACAGGTCATCGAATAGGTCACGGTCGGCGGGATGGTCGGCTGATAGTCGCGGTGGACCAGCCCGAAGGCTTCCAGATGCCGCAGGCGTTCGGTCAGGACCTTGGACGATATGCCCGCGGTCTTGGCCTTGATGGCGCCAAACCGCTGCGGGCCTTCCGAGCGCAGCAGCCAAAGGATGTAGGTCGTCCACGGCCCCATCAGCTGGCGCAGGACCGTGTCCATGGGGCATTGGGTATGGGCCAGGTCGGCCGGGGCGTGCATTTCGAAAAATCTCCTTTAGTTACTATATAGTGCCTACTTTCGTTTTGTAACCTCGTTCCCATTTGACTGCTGGCAAGCCGACGGGGTCGGGGCGGATGGTCCGCTCGCGCCGCGGCGATCGTCAAAGGGACTAAGACCATGGCCAAGATCGGCATCATCTATTTCAGCGGCTACGGCCACACGGCCAAGCAGGCTGAAGCGGTGCGCAACGGCGCGGCCGGCGTGGCGGGCGCCGAAGTCACCGTGTTCGAGATCGGTAAGGACGGCGATCTGGCCGAGGGCTCCTGGGAAATCCTGGCCGGTCAGGATGCGCTGATCTATGGTAGCCCGACCTATATGGGCGGCCCGGCCTGGCAGTTCAAAAAGTTCGCCGACGACAGCTCCAAGCCGTGGTTCACCCAGGCCTGGAAGGACAAGATCGCCGCCGGCTTCACCAATTCGGCCTCGGTCAATGGCGACAAGTTCTCGACCATCGCCTATTTCTTCACCCTGTCGCAGCAGCACGGCCAGATCTGGATCGGCACCGGCCTGATGCCCGCCAACACCAAGGCCCACGGCCCGGACGACACCAACTGGACCGCCGGATCCGCCGGCGCCTTGGCCGTGTCCCCGTCCGACGCCTCGCCGGAGGAAGCCCCGCGCAAGGGCGACCTGGAAACCGCCCGCCTGCTGGGCGAACGCGTCGCCAGCTACGCGGTCAAGACCAGGGGCTGAAGTTTCAGCCTTCTCGCATGATCAAGGCCAGCCTCTGAGGGGCTGGCCTTTTTTCGTGTTGACCCCCGCCAACGCAGAAAATCACGGCCAGAACGACGAAAGACAGGGCTGTCCGGCCGCTTTCGGTGTATGGCGGGCCGCTTGGGGGCCGAGGGTCCCCGCCGTGCCTGACGCCAGGCGCCCGTTTGCGGGCGACGCGCGGGACGGACCAGACCATCGAGGACCACCATGCCCTTTCCCCCGAGCCATCCCGCGCTCGACCTCGCCCTGTCCGAACAGGGCTATGCCGAACCCACCCCCGTGCAGGACGCGGTGCTGGAACAGGGCGCGCAGGACCGCGACCTGCTGGTCTCGGCCCAGACCGGCTCGGGCAAGACGGTGGCCTTTGGCCTGGCCTTCGCCTCCACCCTGCTGGGCGACGCCGCGCGCCTGCCCAGGCCCCCGTCCCAGGACAATGGCGGCGCGCCCAAGGTCCTGATCGTCGCCCCGACCCGCGAACTGGCCATGCAGGTCAGCCGCGAACTGACCTGGCTCTACGCCAAGGCCGGGGCGGTGATCGCCACCTGCGTCGGCGGCATGGATCCCCGGCGCGAACAGCGCGACCTGTCCGCGGGCTGCCACATCGTCGTCGGCACCCCCGGGCGGCTTTGCGACCACCTGGAGCGCGGCAATCTCGACCTGTCGGCCCTGAAGGTGGTGGTGCTGGACGAGGCCGACGAGATGCTCGACCTGGGCTTCCGCGAAGACCTGGAAGTGTTGCTGGACGCAGCCCCCGCCGAGCGCCGCACCCTGATGTTTTCGGCCACCATCGCCAAGGACATCGCCGCCCTGGCCCGCCGCTATCAGCGCGACGCCGTGCGCATCGACACCATCAACCGCGACGAACCCCACCGCGACATCGACTATCGCGCCATCCGCGTGGCGCCGAACGAGGTCGAAAAGGCGGTGGTCAATGTGCTGCGCTATTTCGAGGGTGGCGGCGCCCTGGTGTTCTGTTCCACCCGCGAGGCGGTGCGCCATCTGTTCATGGCCTTGCGCGAACGCGGTTTCGACGCCGTGGCCCTGTCCGGCGAGCTGTCGCAGAAGGAGCGCTCGGACGCGCTGCAGGCCCTGCGCGACGGCCACGCCAAGGTCTGTGTCGCCACCGACGTGGCCGCCCGGGGCCTCGACCTGCCCGACCTGGCCCTGGTGATCCACGCCGACCTGCCGGTCAACCGCGCCGGCCTGCTGCACCGCAGCGGCCGCACCGGCCGCGCCGGGCGCAAGGGCGTCTCGGTGCTGCTGGTGCCCTATCCTCGCCGCCGCCGCGCCGAGCAACTTCTGGCCTCGGCCAATATCGACGCCACCTGGAGCGGCCCGCCGGGCGCCGAGGAAATCCGCCTGAAGGACCAGCAACGCCTGCTGGACGATCCGCTGCTGACCGAGGTCGCGGCCGAGGAGGACCTGATCCTCGCCCGCTCGCTGATCGAGGCGCGCGGCGCCGAGCAGATCGCCGCCGCCCTGATCCGCCTGCATCGCGCCCGCTCGCCGGCGCCGGAGGAGCTGTTCGACGCCGGCCCCACCGGCGGCGCCCGCGACGAGCGCCGCCCGCGCGAGGAGCGTGCCCCCTATGACCCGCGGCAATCGGATCGCGGGCCGCCCGATCGCGAGCGCGGCCCCACCGAGTTCGACCGGGTCGAGAATGGCGTCTGGTTCCGCCTGCCCGTGGGCCGCGGCGCCAATGCCGACCCCAAATGGCTGATCCCGCTGATCTGCCGCATGGGCCATGTGACCAAGAAGGATATCGGCCAGATCCGCATCTTCGACCGCGAGACCAAGTTCGAGATCTCGCCCGAGGCCGAGCCGCGCTTCGCCGCCGCCGTCAAGGCCTCCACCGACGACACCATGCGCATCGAGCCGTCGACTCCGCCCAGCGGCCGCGGCGCCCCGCCCCGAGGCGCGCCGCGCGGCCGCCCGGACTCGCGTCCGGAGCCGCGTTCCGAATCGCGCCCAGACCCGCGCCCAGCGCCGCGTCACGACGCCCCACGCTACGAGGCTCCGCGCCATGAGGCCGCACCGCGCGAGACGGTCCGGCCCGAAGCCGCCCGCGATGAGGCGCCTCGGCGCGGCCCGCCGGCCAAGGCCGGAGCCCCCTATAAGGGTGGCGCCCCTTCTTACAAGGGGGGTGCGCCCTACAAGGGCGGCGCGCCGGCCAAGGGCGCGGCCGCGAGCTTTAAAGGCCCTGGCTCCGGCAAGCCGAAGTCCAAGCCGCATAAACCTGGAGGCCGCAAGGCCAATGGGCCGCCGCCGCGCAGTGACTGACGGCACGCCGAAGCGCTCGCTCCAAGCCTATGCGGAGGGCTGGTGAGGCCGAATTGCCACGCCACGGTCACGATCGCTTACTATTCGTTAGGCGCGCGTCAACCGCCTCTTTGCTAGAGTGCTTCGCATACACATATCCCGTTCTCCCGCCGCCTGATCGTCGATTCGTCGCCGGTCGATTCCCCAAAGTCCGATGTTCCCCACCGTGTCCCTGCGTCCTGAACCCATGACTGGCGCGTCTTTCGCCGGCGCCTATGCGTACGCCCGCCGGGCGACGCGCGAGGGCCTGCGCCTGCTGGTCGTGGCGGTGGGCAGCGTGATCATGGCCGGCGGCTTCGTGCTGGCCCTGCTGCCCGGGCATTTGGGCCTGCCCCTGCTGGTGGTCGGGCTGATCATGGTCCTGCGCAACTCGCGCAAGGCCCGGCGGCAATTCATCCAGCTGCAACAGCGTCACCCAAGGGTGGTGTTCCCCGTGCGCCGCCTGATCCGCCGCGAGCCGGAGATCTTCCCCGTGCTGTGGCAACAGGCCCTGCGCGTCGAGCGCCTGATCGTCCCCGCCCGCTGGCGCAAGGCCGGCCAGATGCGCCGCCGCTATTTCCGCCGCCGGCGGTAGGGTCCTTGTTAGGCCGGGGGCGGTTGAGGGGATAACACCAACGGCCTTTGAGTTTGACCGTGTTTTTCCCGTCATGGTCGGCGTATGCCGGCCATCCATTCCGTGAACGAATGGGCGAGACTCTGGGCGTGGGGCTCATCCTGAAGGCTTTGTGCGGCTTGACCTTCACGGCATGGGTCACCGCGACAAGCGCGGTGATGACGGCGACGAAGGGGTAGAACCCTGAGCGGTTAGTCTCAAAAGCTGCTGGTGTTCGCCAATATAAACTCCGCTCATCCCAGCGAAGGCCCATAGGCGCTAAGTTAAGCTGTCCCCCACTCCTGCTCCTCATCCAGAGGTGCTCGTCGCGCAGCGGCGAGCCTCGAAGGACGCAATCACGGCGCCGTCTCTGCGTCCTTCGAGGCCCGCTGCGCGGGCGCCTCAGGATGAGGAACAGGGGAAGCGCGTCCTAGTTTAGCGTCTATGGGCCTTCGCCGGGATGAGCGGGTTTGGTTTGGCTTCAATTCATCTCGCTCTAGCGCCCAGGCTTAGCGGGATGACCCGTTCTACCCGGCCCGCACCTTCAGGCGCCCGCCGCCCAGGACGTCGACCACCTCGACCCGCGCGCCCTTGACCAGGGGTGGGTCGCCGTCGGCGTCCGCGGCCCATTCCGAGCCGTCGACGAACACCCGGCCGCGGCCGTGGCTGAAGGGGTGGGCGACCTCGCCCGAGCGGCCGATCAGGCGGGCGACCTTGTCGTTCAGGTCCGGCCCCGGCATGGCCGCCGCCGGCCGCAGATAGCGTCGGCCCAGATAGGTGGTGACGATGGTCAGGGCCACGAACACCAGCACCTGACCCGGCCCGCCCAGGGATAGGACCAGACACAGCACGGCCACCACCCCGGCCGAGGCCGCGGGCCACAACAGATAGCCCGACCCGGTCATCAGTTCGAACACCAACAGCAACGCCCCCGCCGCCAGCCAGGCCCAGAACGGGTGCGACAGGGCGTAGAGTTCGGCGGTGTCCATGATCGCGTCCTTAGCCCGCCCGCCTCAGCCCGCCCGCGGCGCCGGCGCCGGGCGCGGCGGCGGAGGCCGATTTTGCTCCTCGGCCGCGGTCTTGACCAGGGTTCCGATGCCGGCGATCGAGCCGATCAGCGAGGCCATGTCGGCGGGGATGATCACCGTCTTGGCCTGCGGGGATTCGGCCAGCTTGCCGAACGCCTCCACATATTTCTGGGCGATGAAGTAGTTGATGGCGTTGACGTCGCCCCGGGCTATGGCCTCGGAGACCATGGCGGTGGCCTTGGCCTCGGCCTCGGCCAGGCGTTCGCGGGCCTCAGCGTCGCGAGAGGCGGCCTCCTTGCGGCCCTCGGCCTGCAGCACGGCCGACTGTTTGGCGCCCTCGGCCCGGGTGATGGCCGCCTGTTTCTCGCCCTCGGCCTCGGTGACCACCGCGCGCCGCTCGCGCTCGGCCTTCATCTGCCGGGCCATGGCGTTGGAGATATCGGGCGGCGGCTTCAGGTCCTTGATCTCGATCCGCGTGACCTTGACGCCCCATGGCTCGGTGGCGGCGTCGATGGCGTAGAGCAGCTTGGTGTTGATCGAATCCCGCTGCGACAGCACGTCGTCCAGCTCCATGGAGCCGACCACGGTGCGCAGATTGGTCATGGCCAGCTGGCCGATGGCGTAGGGCAGGTTGTCGACCCGGTAGGCCGCATTGGCGGCGTCGATCACCTGGATGAAGACGATGCCGTCGATCTGCACCGTGACATTGTCCTTAGTGAACACCTCCTGCTGCGGCACCTCCATGACCTGTTCCATCATGTTCATGCGCCGGCCGATGGTCTCGACGAACGGGGTCAATATGGTCATGCCGGGCTTGAGCGTGCGGCTATAGCGCCCGAACCGCTCCACGGTGAACTCGCGCCCCTGAGGCACGATCTTGACCGCCCCCATAACGACGAACCCGGCCAGCAGCACCAGGGCCAACAGGGTGATCGGACCGATCATCAAAGGCACGCCTCCCCCGAGCGTTGAGTCTCTCGGTGCGGGGAGCCTAGCGCGGGGCGGAGGGACGCGCTACGCGCTTGTTTGAAACATCAGAGGCACAAATAGCCCTACCGAGACACTTCCAAAGGCTAGAAATCGTTCAAATATTAAATAAATACAACATGTTGTATCGGGCGCCAACCGAGTAAATAAGTCGATCTAAAAGGGAATTTCCGAATTCAGGTCAGAATCTTCATCTTTCGTGGCCACAGCGGCGGCAGCACCAAGGGCGTCAAGTATACTATCGAGAACTTTTTCTGCACCCGACGCATCTCTATTCGATCTCTTGTACAAATCCCGCAAAAGCGCGCGATAACTTGTGAACCCCGACACCTTCGGAGAATATATTACCAAGTCAGAGTCGCCAAAGACATCAACGCGCTCACCATCTTTAGTTAGCATAGTAATAGTAACGGCATCCGGATTATTATAAGAATCGTCCGGCTCCTCAATATGAATTGTGTATTCTCCAACCGAAGTTGAAAACACGCCACCTATGGAAGTTTCAATCCAGCTAATTTCGCGATTGGCCGTCTTTGAAAACAATGCATCAACCAGAGTGGCGTATTTTTGATTGGTGGATATTATCATACTAACGCCCTCTGTATTTGTATGCCGATAGTTTGAACAAGAGCGCTATGTTCCCTTGCCTTCTTGAGCACCTTTGACTTACCAATTTTTACACTATCGCGCTCTAGCTCCATTTCAATTCTATTACATACCTCGCCAATATCTGCTAGCATTTGAGGGATTTGAATCCGTTCATTGTCGGATATTTGGTCAGAAAGGGCTGATATCCTGACCAATGCGTCCTTAGCTGTAAGATAACTTTCCACAGCGCTTCTCCATTGATCATTATTCAGGTGTCGCTGCGTTTCTTTCAACGCAGCCGCGGCCTGAGAGACTTCAACTGTGGCGTCGAATGAAGCGACGCGCGACCGTAAATCTTTTACGGCTTGGGCGGCGGCGACTGTCGCCGTCTGTGTTCGGCGGATTTGCAAGATCGCTATCACGAAGCCGATCACAGTGATGATCATGCTCACTAACGTGAGCGCTAGCCCCACGAAAGCTACTATTGGGCCATTCACCGGGTTTAGCAGCCAATCCAAATATTCCGCCTCATTCAGATTCAGCTAGAAACAACGACGCCAGCGCTCAGGTCAAGTTGAACCTCTTGATAGCGCGGAGCTCGATGGTAGCTATCGATATCCGCCTGCAAGGCTCATTCGTCTTCTCGGCGGAGTCAGCCACGTCTTTACTCCCCCGACAGCCCCTCCACCAGCGTCCGCCCATGCTCCGCCGCCTTGGCTTCGGCCCGGCGGCTTTGCGGGGTGCAGGTGGGATAGGCGGCCTGGGATGCGGCGTAGCCGGCGTTGAAGGCTTGCTTCAGGCGGCGGTCGAAGCCCTGGTCGGGCTGTTCAGTCTGCAGCAGGCGATACATGCGTCCGCGCCAGAACTGGTCGGAAGCGCCTTCGCAGGCCTGGCGCAGGGCGTGGCTCTGGCCCAGCACATAGGCGAGGTCGGTCAGGGTCTGTTGCTGGTCCGGCGTGCGCTCGGCGGCCAGGACGGGGGCGGCGGTCCCGAGGAGCGCGGCTGTGAGGGCGAGGGCCTTGAGGATATTGAGGGACATGCGGCCTCCGCAGCGGGTGTGCAGGCGGTGACTACGCCGGCGCCGCGCGCGCGGGAACTGATTTCCACCGCGCCGAGAGCGCTTGAACCCTTCCCCCTCGATGGGGAAGGGCAGGGTTGGGGGTGTGACTGCTGAGATGGGGTGAGGGGCGCGGTTGGGCGGCGGCGCCAATCAACGCTCAATCCTGGAAATTCAACTCAACACCCCCAACCCCACCCTTCCCCCATCGAGGGGGAAGGGCTTTGGGCCCCTACTCCACCTGCGCCGGGCTGGCCGCGTCCAGTCGCGCCACGCGGCCGATGGCGGCGTGGGCCTCGGCCATGATGCGGCGGACGATGTCGCCGGCGGGCAGGACGTCGCGCACGCCGCCGGCGGACTGGCCCATGGCGAAGCAGGAGCGGTCGGGGTCCAGGCCCTCGATCTGGCCGCCGATGCCGCCCAGGACCCCGGCGCGCACGGAGATCCCGGCCTGGATGGGAAAGGCCTGGATGTCGCCCGGACGGCTTTCCCAGTCCTCGACATAGGGGTTCTTCTTCACCCGCATGGGCTTGCCCGAATAGCAGCGGGTGCGGACGGTGTCGCCGTCGTCGGACTCCAGGATGGTCTCGCGATAGAGGCCGCCGGCATGGGCCTCGGCGCTGGCGATGAACCGGGTGCCCATCCACACGCCCTGGGCGCCCAGGGCCAGGGCGGCGGCCAGGCCGCGGCCGTCATAGAGCCCGCCGGCGGCGACCACCGGGATCTTCACCGCCTCCACCGCCTGGGCCACCAGGGGGAAGGTGCCTACCAGGCCCGTATGGCCGCCGCCCTCGCCGCCCTGGCAGATCACCGCGTCGCAGCCGGCCTGCTCGGCCTTGACCGCATGCTTGACCGCGCCGCAGACCACCATGACCTTCAGGCCCGCGG
>FTIR01000017.1_pt2 | contig 10178 bp, 11 predicted proteins | sample 1658041 | NCBI WGS metagenome assembly FTIR01 (sample SAMEA3914793, study PRJEB12502) | metagenome | biome: forest; material: soil | place: Canada | collected 2011-07-03 | depth 0.3 m | reverse complement strand
GTTCAACCAGGCCCTGGCCAACGGCGCGCCCGAGGCCCTGGAGCAGAAATGGCAGCGTAACTATCTGAACGGTGAATCCGCCGAGGGGCGCTATATCGCCGGCGAAGACCATCGCCATAAACGCCGGCTGAAGGAGCCCCGGCGCTGCCCGGTTTCCGAAGGCTCCGCCGACTAGATCGCGCCGAACCTTCGCAGCACATTGCGGGTGATCCGCGTGACGAACGGGTCATTGGCCGCCAGACCATGGGCCCATTCGGTGGTTCCGGCGTTGAACACCTCGCCGGCGCCGCGCTCGAAGCTGGCCATCACGGCATGGCCGCGCAGGGTGCGGGCCTGGCTGACGGGGCTGGGAGAGCCGTAGGCGACCTCGGCGATCACATCCAGTTGCTCGGGCGGGATCAGCGGGCGATAGGGGCTGGGCGTCTCGGCGAAGGCCACCGGGGCGATGGCGATGATCTCCAGGTTTTCCGGCACCCCCACCCGGGCCACGGGGATCGGCAGGCCATCCTCTCCAAAACCCAGGGCGCAGCCGTCGTTCTCGTAGCCCAACAGGGGGATCTGATCGCCGATCACGTCGCCATAATAAAGGTCAGTCCCTTCCAGCGCCCAGTGCTTGTCACGATAGATGGTGTAACCGCCCTGGCCGCGCGCCGCGCAAAGACCCAGGCGGTGATAGCCGCCGAAGACGAAGCTGAGACCGATGGTGGCCGCCTCGGGTTTGGCGAAACGGGGATGCGACCACAGGTGGGTGCCCTGGGCGGGGTCGGCGGCGGCGACCGGGTCGGCCTCGAATCCCTTCCATTTGTGGCAGACATAACGACGGCCCTCGTCCTCCCAGCGCACTTTCCAAAAGGCGGTATTGCCCGAAAACACCGCCAGCTTGCCGCCGCGGTCGATGAAGCCGTCGATGGCCTCGCGCTGGCCTCCCGACCAATATTCGCTGTGCCCGACCAGGATCACGCAGGCATAGGGATCCAGCACCCCGGCCTCGGCCTCGAGGTCGTAGTCGGTCAGATAGTCCAACGCGATCCCCTCGTCCTCGGCCCAGGTGACAAACAGGTGTTCCCATTTGTGCAGGAACCCGGCCGAACCGTCATAGGGGCTCTGGCCATGGGCGCGCGACCAGGCCGGGTCGGCGCCGGCCCAGGGTCGCTCTTCGAACCCGCGTTTACGCAGATTGACCAGCCGCGGCATGTCCGCCGGGGGCGCCAGCAAGAGGGGCGGGAACGGCCGCTGGGTGGACAGCACGCCGATAGCGGCGGCCATGGCCTCCGGCAGAGTGGCCCGCCGGCTCATCAAGGCGGTGACGTCGCAATAGGCGCTGGCCCCGCCCCAGTAGTTGTAGGATTGCAAGGTGTTGGTCGAAAGCACCAGCACGGCCTTGGCGCCCGGCGCGCCGACCGGGGCCTTGACGCAGACGAAATGGTGCGCGGCTTCACCGGCGTCGTCGGTCAGGACGATGTCGTAATAGCCGCTCTTCCAGTCCGCGCCGATGGTCACCGCGCCCGCCGCCGGCCAGCCGCAGCCGTCGCGGTCGGCATGATCCGGAGTCGGATGGTCCCCGACCTCGATATCCCGCGTCAGCACGATCTCGCGCGCCTGGCCTACCCGGGCGATTTCCAACTGGCAGGCCGAGGTGGCCGAACTGGCGTAAAGGGTGAAGCTCTCGCCGGGACGCAGGCTCAAGCGATCGGTATAACAGGCCGGCATGGACGCTTCCTCAGATCTTGAAATCGCGCCGCAATCGGCCTCGGATCCCCAAATGAATCAAGTCCCGACCGCCGATCAGACCGCGCTTGCGCCGCTGCTGGACGAATTTCGCCCTGGCGCTGAGATCTATTTGCCTGGCGCCACCGGCGAGGCCGCTGTGCTGCGGGCCGCCCTGGTCGCCGATCCCGAGCGGGTGCGCGAGGTGCGTTTAACCAGTTGTCTGGTGCCGGGCATGAACGAGTTCGACCATGCCGCCCTGCATCCGACGGCTCACATGACCACGTTTCTGCTCCCGCCGGCCTTGCGCGCTTCATTTGAGGCGGGGCGAGTGCGGGTGCTGCCGCTGGCCTATTCCGAGACCGCCGCCTATCTGGGCCAGAGGGCGAATTTCGATGTCGCCGTGTTTCATGTCTGTCCTCCGGATGCGGAGGGATTGTGCTCGGTGGGTATAGCAGCGGACTTTCCGGGCCTGGTCTGGGGCCGGGCGCGTCGCCGCGTCGCCCTGATCAACCACGCCATGCCCCTGCCGCCGCGTGGCCCCAGGCTGCCCCTGGCTGAGTTCGACCTGGTGATCGAAATCGACCATCCGGTGATCGAGGGACGCGATGCGCCGATCACCGAGGAGACGGGCCGCATCGCCGACCGCATCGCGGCGCTGATTCCTGATCGCGCGTCTATTCAGACCGGCATCGGTGGGGCGCCCGCCGCCGCATTGACCCGGCTGACCGGCCATCGGGGGCTGGTGATCAGATCGGGCATGATCACCGATGGCTATGCCGCCCTGGCCAAGGCCGGCGCCCTGGACCCCGATGGGCGCCATGTCACAGGCGCTCTGTTCGGTTCGGCCGGATTCTATCGGGAGGTGGCGGAAACAGATCTTGTGACCCTCGCCGACACTGTCGTGACCCACGGCGCCGCATCCCTGGCCGGCGCCGCCCGTTTCACCTCGATCAATGGCGCGCTGGAAGTGGATCTGTTCGGCCAGATCAACAGCGAATGGCGCGGCGAGCGACTGGTCAGCGGCGTCGGGGGCGCCCCCGATTTCGTCCGCGCCGCGGCCCGGTCGTCGGGGGGGCTTTCCATCATAGCCTTGGCCTCGACGGCGGGCGGCGGCAAGATCTCGCGCATCGTCCCCCGCCTGACCTCGCCGACCGTGGCCATCAGCCGGGCGGACATCGATACGGTGGTCACCGAGCATGGCGCCGCGCGGCTCAAGGACCTGGGCATGGAGGATCGCGCCCAAGCTCTGATCGCCATCGCCGCGCCAGCGCATCAGGCCGGACTGGCCGAGGCCTGGGCGAAGATGCGCGCTGGGTTTTAGCCCGGTCGACCAAGCCTCGCTGAATCAGGTCCGTCTTTTTTGCAGACCCGCGATTTTTGCCCTGGCGCGCAGCGTCTCCAGCCGCTCCAATGGCCGGTGAACGGCGGTCATTTGAACGGCCCCGGCACATCACGGAGGGCGTCTTGGACCTGCAACTCAAAGACCGGGTTATCTTCATCGCCGGCGCCAGCCGGGGCATAGGTCTGGGCATTGTCGAGGCCTGCCTGGCCGAAGGGGCCAAGCTGGCCATGACCGCGCGGGGCGCCGAGGCGCTGGAGGTCGAGAGGGCGCGGCTGGCGGGTGTCTATGGCGCCGATAAGCTGTGGACCTTGGCCGGCGATATGCGGGATCCGGCGACGATCGATGCGGCGGTGGAGCGCTGTGAGACCGAGTTCGGCCCGATCTGGGGCGCGGTGGCCAATGTGGGGCTGCACCCCTGCCCGCCGGGATTTGAAGTCGACGATGCGACCTGGGACGCAGGTCTGAGCCAGAACCTGGATTCTGCGTTCAAGCTTTCCCGCTCGGCCTTGCGGCGCATGACCCCTCGGGGCGAGGGCGCCCTGTTGCTGATCAGTTCCATCGCCGGGCTCGGGGCGCTGGGTACGCCCCTGACCTATGGCGTGTCCAAGGCGGCCATGAACCATCTGTCCAAGGAACTGGCCAAGATCGCCGGGCCTTCGGGCGTGCGGGTCAACACGATCGCACCCGGCAATATCATCTTCCCCGGCGGCGACTGGGAGGAGCGCTCCACCGGCCCGCGCGCGGCCAACTGGAAGCGTTGGATCGATCGCGAGGTGCCCATGAAACGCTTTGGGCGGCCGGAGGAGATCGGCGTCCCGGCCGCCTTCCTGCTCAGCCCCGTGGCGAGCTTCCTCACCGGGGCGGTGATCCCCGTGGACGGGGGCCAGACCCGATGAGCAGGCCGGTGATGAAATTCCGCAATCGCATCACCGACAGGCTCGGGGTCGAATATCCGATCGTCCGGGTCACCCAAGGCTGGGCGGTGATGTCGCCCCGTTCGGCGACCATGCTATGAACACGCCATGGCAGGCCTGAAAGACAAGCGCGGCTTCATCGACAAGGACAGGCTCGACCTGTCCGAGCGTCAGGCCATGGAATATTGGATGAAGCGCTGGGGCGTGACCCGAGACCAGCTCACCGCCGCCCACCGCAAGGTCGGCCGCATGACCAAGGACATCGCCGCCGAGCTGGGCAAGAAGCGGTAGGCGCTAGGTGGGTTAAGATATGCTACTTTTACTAGAGCCCCGCATCGACTAGCACTGACTACGGTGTAGGTTGTAGTTGTGGGGCGATTGAGCATGCGGAAGCATCACGGGGCGGCGCTGCTGGGGTGTCTGGCGCTGGCCTTTGCGGCCGGGTCGGCGAAGGCCGGTTGTCAGGTCGGTATGATCGCTGAATTGCCGGTGACCATGACCGGGCTGCAGCCGATGGTTCCAGCCAAGGTCAATGGCGCGGAAGTCATGTTCCTGGCCGACAGCGGCGCCTTCTACAGCATGATCACTCCTTCGACCGCCGCTGAACAGAAGCTAAAGCTGGAGTATTTGCCCTTCAGCTTCCGCCTGCGCGGCGTTGGCGGCGAGGCCGAGGCGTCCCTGACCACGGTCAAGGTCTTCACCCTGGCCAATGTGCCGATCCACAATGTGCAGTTCATCGTCGCCGCCGGGATGGGGGAAGATGCGGCCGGTCTGATGGGTCAGAACGTGCTTGGCTTGGCTGATGTTGAGTACGACTTCGCTCACGGCGCCATTCGACTGCTGAAGCCCCATGATTGCGGCCATGTCGGTCTTGCCTATTGGTCGGGCGGCAAAGGCTTTTCGATGATGGACATCAAGGCTCCGGAGGCGCGCGACCCGCACACGATGGGCGTGGCCTACGTCAACGGCGTGAAGATCAAGGTGATGTTCGACACCGGCGCGTCGACCTCGGTGATGACCGTGGCGGCGGCGGCGCGGGCGGGGATCAAGACCGATGCCGAAGGGGTGCAACAAGGCGGCCTATCCTATGGAATCGGCCGGCATATGCCAAAAAACTGGATTGCGCCGGTGGCCAGCTTCAAAATCGGCGACGAGGAGATTCGCAACACCCGACTGCGCATCGGCGAGGTGGATCTGGACAGCGCCGACATGCTGCTCGGCGCCGACTTCTTCCTGTCGCACCGGGTCTATGTGTCGAACGCCCAGCACGAGCTCTATTTCACCTATAATGGCGGGCCGGTATTCAACTTGACGGCCACGGCCATGGTGCAGGAAACGCCGGACCAGGCGCCGCAAGCCTCCGCCCTGCCGGCCGATCTGGGCGCCGAGCCCAAAGACGCCGAAGGCTTCAGCCGGCGCGGCGCCGCCCTGGCCTCTCGCCGGGACTTCGAACGCGCGATCGCCGACTTCGATAGGGCCTGCAAGCTGGCGCCGTCCGAATCGAAATATTTCTACCAGCGCGCCATGGCCCACTGGAGCAACAAGCAGGCGGTCATGGCGATGGCCGATCTGGACCAGGCGGTGAAGCTCAGGCCCGACAATGTCCAGGCCCTGGTGTCGCGCGCCCAACTGCGACTTTCCGAAAACGAAAAGGTGGCGGCGAAGGCGGATCTGGACGCAGCGGCGCTGGCGGCGCCCAAGGAGGCGGACATGCGCCTGGAACTGGCCGGCCTCTACGAAAGCATCGATCAATTTGAGCCGGCGGTCGTCCAGTACGGCCTGTGGATCGCCGCGCACGACGACGACGCCCATATGGCGCAGGCGCTCAATGGGCGATGTTGGGCCAGGGCCCTGCTGGGGCGGGATCTCGATCAAGCTCTGAGCGACTGCAACCGCGCCATTCGCGCCAGCCCCAAGACGGCGGCCATGCTGGACAGCCGCGGCATGGTCCGTCTGAGGCTGGGCCAGTTGGACAAGGCGATCGCTGACTACGACGCCGCCCTGGCCCTGCAGCCCAAGATAGCCTGGTCACTCTACGGCCGGGGCCTCGCCAAACAGCGGCAGGGGTTGAAGGCCCCAGGGCAGGCGGATCTGGACGCCGCCTTGGCGATCCGGCCGGATCTGCCGAAAAAAGCCAAGGACTACGGCATCCTTGACGCGCCGGCTGCCCAGAAAGCCGGGCCTTAGCGCCGGTCCCGCTGGAATCGCTTGGCGTCGGCCGCCAGGGCGGCGGCGCCGTGGTCATCCTCGGCCTGCGCCCGGAAGGGCAGGGTTCCAGCGACGCCGCGGATCGCCAGCCACAGCTGAACGTTGAAATGCTCCAGCATGCGCAGGGGCCGCAGCTTGTCGTCGGTCACGTCCCAGCCCTGGGCCTCAAAGGCGGCGATCTGTTCGCGCACCGGCTTGCGTTCGATCCGGTCCCAGCCTTCGGGCCGGGGCGTATCGTCCGCCTCGTCCGCGGTCAGGCCGAAGATCGCCCGCGAGCACTCGTCGATCTCACCGAAATGATCGCGCGCATCGGCGTCGGCATAGCGCGAATTCATCAGCGCCTTCTGTTCCAGCTCGCGCAGGCCGGGCAGGTCGATCAGGCGTTGCAGGATGTCTTTGGGCATGGGTGAAATATACCCCTATTTCCCGGGCACGCCATCCAGCTCGGCGATGGTCGCCTGGGATGGCCCCTCGGCGGCTTGCAGCCGCCTGGCCGCCGCCTCCGCGCCGCGCATGGCCCTGAGCAGGTTGCCGCCGGCGAGCTTGGCCAGGTCCTCGTCGCTCCAGCCGCGCCGGGCCAGTTCCTCGAGCAGGGCGGGGAACTTGTCGACCGCGTCCAGCCCCACGGGGACCGAGCCCACCCCGTCGAAGTCGGAGCCGATCCCCACGCAATCGACGCCAGCCACCTGGCGGACATGATCGATGTGGTCCGCCACCATGGCCAGGGTGACCTGGGGCATGGGATGGGCCTTGTCCCAGACCGCCAGCGCCGCCTTGGCCCGTTCGGGCTGACCGATATAGAGGCCGTCATAGGGCGGCGCGTTATAGCGGGCGCGTTCGGCGGCCCGGTCGGCCAGCCACTGGGCGCGGGCTTGCGAGACGTAGCCGGGGAAGAAGTTGACCATCACCACGCCGTGGTTCTTGGCGACCATTTCCAGCACGTCGTCGGGCACGTCGCGCGGATGGTCGATCAGGGCGCGCGCGCCGGAGTGGGAAAAGATCGCCGGCGCGGCGCTCGCGGCGAGGGCCGCGCGCATGGTGTCGGGCGAGACGTGGCTGAGATCGATCAGCATGCCCATGCGGTTCATCTCGTGCACCAGCGCCTTGCCGAACGGCGTCAGCCCATGATGCGCGGGATTGTCGGTGGCGGAGTCGGCCCAGTCGGTATTGGCCGTATGGGTCAGGGTCATGTAGCGGGCGCCCAGGACATACATCTGGCGCAGGGTCGCCAAGGAATCGTCGATCTGGTGGCCGCCCTCGATGCCGATCAGCGACGCGATGCGCCCGGCCTTGTGGATGCGCTCGATGTCGTCGGCGGTATAGGCCATCTCCAGGTCGGCCGGATATTGCTGGGCCATGGCCTTGACCAGGTCGATCTGCTCGACGGTCATCTTCACCGCCGCCGGCCCGGTGACGCTGGTGGGGATCCACACCGACCAGAACTGTCCGCCGACCTGGCCGGCGCGCAGGCGGGGGATGTCGGTCATCAGCGGGATCTGATCGCCGGTCAGCGGCAGTTTCGACGTGTCCGACTTCAGATCGATGCGGTCGAGCTTGCCGGCGAACCGGTCACGGATCTCCCAGGGCAGATCGTTATGGCCGTCGATCAGCGGGGTGCGGGTCAGGATCCGGTGGATCCTGGCGGCGAGGTCCGCGTCGGATTTTGCCGGGGCGATCTGCGCCGAGGCCGTGGTCACGGCGAGGCTCGTGACCAGGGCCGCCAGGATCGAGGATTTGAACATGCCTATGCCGAGGCCCCAAAGACGGGCGACGCATGAGGCGTCGCCCGGAGTCTCAATCGTCGATCCGGACGTCAAACACAACGCTCGCCGAGGCCGTGCTTCCTTCACTGGGGTCTGCTTGACCAGGCCGCCGTCAGAGTTCCAAAGTCGCCGGAAGCTTCAGGGCGATTCACCTTCAGGAACGCCCGCCGGCTGGACAGGTGCGGAGGGGTGAAGATGCGCAGGGGTCTGATCGGTTTGCTGGCGGCGGCGAGTATCGTCCTGTCCGGTCCAGCTTCAGCCCAAGGCCCGACCGTCGTCCATGAAGCCGACTTCACCATCGCAGACTTTCATTTCCGCTCCGGCGAGACCTTGCCGCAGTTGAGACTCCACTACCGCACCCTGGGGACCCCGAAGCGCGACGCCGCCGGCAGGATCGTCAATGCGGTGATGATCCTGCATGGCACCGGCGGCGACGGGACGACGTTCCTGCGGCCGATCTTCGCCGGCGAGCTGTTTGGGCCGGGCCAGGTTCTGGACGCCGACCGCTATTTCATCATCCTGCCCGACGGGATCGGCCACGGCCATTCCTCCAAGCCCAGCGACGGGCTTCACGCCCGTTTTCCGCACTACGACTATGCTGACATGGTCGAGGCTGAGCATCGTCTGATCACGGATGGTCTCGCTGTCGGCAAGGTGCGGCTGATCCTCGGCACGTCGATGGGCTGCATGCACGCCTTTGTCTGGGGCGAGACCTATCCAGGCGATGTCCAGGCCTTGGCGCCTTTCGCCTGCCTGCCCACGGCCATCGTCGGCCGAAACCGCCTGTGGCGCAGGATGGCGATCGACGCCATTCGCAGCGACCCGGCCTGGAAGGGCGGCGACTATGCCAGCCAGCCGATCGGGGCCCTGCGCACCGTCTCGGACCTGCTGACCATCGCCGGCAGCGCGCCGCAGCAGATGCAGAAGGCCATGCCCACCCGCGAGGCGGTGGACGCGGTCCTGTCGCAAAGGCTGGCGGCGGACCTGGCGCATGATGACGCCAATGACATCCTCTACCAGGTGGATTCGTCCCGCGACTACGATCCCTCGGCGAAGTTGGAGGCGATCACCGCCCCGGTCCTGTGGATCAATTCCGCCGACGACTTCATCAATCCGCCGGAGCTGGGCATAGCCGAGCGGGAGGCGCCGCGGCTGAAGAACGGCCGCTTCATCCTGCTGCCGATCAGTGAAAACACCCACGGCCATGGCACCCATACCTGGGCGGTGGCGTGGAAGGCCTATCTGGCGGAGTTCATGGCGGCGACGGAAGCCAAATAGGACGCTAACCCCAGATCCCCGGCCGACGATCCTTCCACGGACATTCCTTCTCCAGTTGGGCCGCCAGGCGGAACAGGGTGGCTTCGTCGGCATAGCGGCCGGTGAGCATCATGCCGATGGGCAGGCCATCTTTCGACCAGGCCAGGGGCAGCGAAATCGACGGCTGGCCGGTGAAGTTGGATGGCGGAGTGAAGGGGAAGACCTGGGACTGGCGGCGACCCACCTCCTTAGGCTCCAGGCTCACCGGATCGAGATAGCCGATCGGCGGCGGCGGGGTTCCCATCACCGGGGTCAGATAGACGTCGAAGGTCTCGAACAGGGCCAGAATGCCGCGGTTCAGCCGGCGCAGCTCCTGCAGGCCCCACAGGGCGTCGGCGCCGGTGACCTTGCGCCCGCCCTTCAGCGAAACCCAGGTCAGGGGTTCCAGTTCGTCGGGCTCCGGCTCGCGGCCGACCTGCTCGATCAACCGCTTCATGCCGCCGGCGAAATTGGCCCCCGACAAGGGCGCGCGCGCGGCATAGAGCGCCCGATAGTCGATGCCCAGGCCTTGCGGAACCAGTTCATGGCCGAGTTTCTCGAGTCTGTCGGCCGTGGCCTCCAGCGCGGCCTGAACCTCCGGGTCGATCGGCCGGCCGTTGGCGGTCTCGGAGGACCAGGCGATTCGCAGGCGCCCCGGCGAACGCTCGATCTCGTTCATATAGAGGTCGGCCTTGGCCGGGGGCGAATAGGGCGAGGCTGGCTCGGGATAGCCGGTGGCGTCCAGCATGGCGGCGCTGTCGCGCACGGTGCGGCTGACCACGTGGTCGACGACGAAGCCTTGGGCGTAGTCATAGGCGTCGGGCAGGTTGGGGTTGCGGTCGCGGGTGACCTTCAGGCCCACCAGGCCGCAGCAGGCGGCGGGAATGCGGATCGAGCCCAGACCGTCGCTGGCGTGGGCCATGGGCACGATCCCCGCCGCCACCG
>FTIR01001297.1_pt4 | contig 10198 bp, 9 predicted proteins | sample 1658041 | NCBI WGS metagenome assembly FTIR01 (sample SAMEA3914793, study PRJEB12502) | metagenome | biome: forest; material: soil | place: Canada | collected 2011-07-03 | depth 0.3 m | reverse complement strand
GACTGGCAGTAGCCGCACTGAACGACCTCGCTGGCTAGCCACGCGGCCTGCGTTGCGCGTCCGATGGAGGTCGCGGAGATGCCTTCGATGGTCGTGATCTTCTTGCCAATCACCGCCGCGACAGGGGTGACACAAGAGCGGATGGCCTCACCGTCGACGTGTACCGTGCATGCGCCACACAGCGCCATTCCGCAACCGAATTTCGTGCCGGTGAGCTGCGCTGCGTCCCGCAGCGCCCAGAGTAATGGCACGTCGCTTGTGACGTTGACGCTCAACGTCTTTCCGTTGACCTGAAGTGCGATCATGGACTTCCTCTGTTGTCGGTCGATAAGCTGTTTGACGAGGACCTTTGCAGTCTCACAGTCGGCTGTTAGCGCGCGCCAAACGCCGTTCCGCGGAACAGCGATGCATGGGCGGCCGGTGGTGCGCGCCAGTAGGGCGGTGCTGCGGTCACGGTTGCGCCAAGCTCGGCGGCGGCATGCCACGCCCAGCGGGGGTCGTACAGCATCGCGCGAGCCAAGGCGATGAAGTCGGCTTTGCCCTCGGAGATGATGCTGTCCGCCTGCTTGGCTTCGGTAATCAGGCCAACGGCGATCGTGTTGACGCCCGTGGCTTCCTTGATTGCCGTAGCAAAAGGTACTTGGTAGGAAGGCGCAGGCGCGATCTTTTGCAGGGGAGAGATGCCACCGCTGGAGACGTCCACCCAGTCCACCCCGCGCTGTTTGAGCTGTCGCGAGAATTCGATGGTCTGTTCGATGTCCAAGCCGCCCGGGACCCAGTCTGTCGCGGATACCTTGACGCCAAGGGGCATGGTCGTGGGGAGTACGGCACGTACGGCGTCATAGACCTCGAGCGGAAAGCGCATGCGCTTGGCGATACTGCCGCCGTATTCATCGGTTCTCTGATTGGAGATCGGTGAGAGGAACTGGTGCAGCAGGTACCCATGGGCTGCGTGGATTTCCAAGCCGTCGACGCCCAGGCGAACGGCGCGCTGCGCCGCAGCCACGAACGCGGCCTTGACCCGGGCCATTCCCGCGGCATCGAGTGCCAGCGGCGCGGGCTCGCCTTGCTTGTGTTCGACAGCGGACGGAGCGTAAGGAGTCCAACCGCCTTCCGACAGCGGAATGAGTTGTCCACCGTCCCACGGCGTCCGGCTGGATGCCTTTCTGCCGGCATGTCCCAACTGAAGAATCAGGCCAATGTCCGACTGTCGTTGGATCGCTTGAATCACCGGCTTGAGGGCAGCCTCCGTCTTGTCGTCCCACAGGCCGAGATCTGCCGGAGTGATGCGCCCCTCGGCTTCAACCGCAGTGGCTTCGATGAAGAGAAGGCCGGCACCAGATGAGGCCAGACCGCCGAGGTGAACCAGATGCCATGAGTTGGCCAGGCCGTCTTCGGCGGAGTACTGGCACATGGGTGACACAACGATGCGGTTCTCGACTTTGAGGCCGCGCAAGGAGTGCGAAGAGAAGAGATTCGTCAAAGGTTTCTCCGAAAGACAGAAATGTTGTCAAGGCCACCGAACCAATAGGACGTTCATACGGGTGCCGGAAATCGCGACGAGGTAAGCCATACTGTTTAGCGGGCACCGAACGAACGGGCCGTCGTCGACGTGCTGAGGAAGATGGCCAAGAGCACGACGACAACGCATAGTCCCGAGATCCCAGCGGCCCCGAAATTCAATGCGCGCCCCATGCCCCAGCTGGTGGCTGCTCGTCCAACGAGCATCGACACGAGCCCCTGCATCAGATATGCGATCAAATAGAGGCTCGACAGTGTTCCGCCGCGGTGATGTAGGGGTGCATGCACGCTGATGAGGTTCATGCCGCCGAGGTAGAGCAGGCTGTATCCGAAGCCGCTCGCCACGCTGGAGCCAAAGAACAGTCCGATGGAATGCCGCCTTGCCGCCTCCGAGAGGAGTGCCATCGCAAGGAATGCCGCCATGCCGCCGATGCCCATTGAGAGCCTGGCCGGAAGTTGTTTGGCGAGGATTCCGACGACGCCTACGCTGATAGCGAAGGTAGAAAGGATCGCTGCGTTGACAAAGACGTTGCTCGACCGGATCAGCTCGCTGGAAATGTGCGCACCTACCGCCAGAAGCATTCCTCCCAGCGCGTAGGCAGCGGAGACTGCTGCAACAGCTATGGCGAAGGCGCGTCGCAGCGGCGGTGCGACGTACGGAACGCGAGGCTTCCATCCGCGAGGCGTCTCCGACCCTGTGCGACTGGGCAGGAAGAAGGCGGCTGAAAAGATGGCGAGCAACACAGCGGTAAGAAGCCAGAAATTCAGGCGCGTTGGCAATGGCGCGTACTCAATCAGCAAGCCACTGGTCAGCAATGCAAAGGTCAAGCCGGCAGCTTGTGAGGCCGTATTGACAGAGCTCGCACGCTTGGATTGGCCGGGAGCGCTGAACTCGAGCATGGCTGCGGACGAAGGGCCTGCAGACAGACCAACCCCGATGCCCATGAAACATCGCCCGATGAATAGCCACGCAACACTGGGCGCCATCGCGAAGCAGAGCACGCCGACGATCGACGCGGCCAAGCCGAGCAAGATCGTGAATCGCCTTCCGATGTGGTCAGAAATATCACCGAACAGGATGAGCATCGCGACGACAACGATCGGGTAGATCCCAAACACCGCGGTTGTCATGGTTGGTGTCAACGCCCATTGCGCTGCGTACAACGGATAGGTCATCGCGGGGGCCGCGCTCGTCCAAAGCGTGTGTGCAACAACCGCAGCTGCCACCCAGAAGCTGGCCCGCGCGGACAGAACGTGACGGCGCGCCGTCATGCATGCCTCCCATGCTGCCAGCGGCCGTTGCGACGCTCAAAGACATTGGTGAACATAGACGTTCTCATTCCTGTGCGTGAAACCCTGACCATGGACAATGTAAGGTATGGACGTACATAGTACGAGGAATGAAATAGGCCTGTCGCGTAGATTGCCAAAGGACGATGCGGGTGCAGCCGAGTAGTTGCTAGGACAGCTACTCGCGACCGGGTGAAGGTATCCGCTGCGTGGCGCGGAAACGCGCCGACGCCTGTGCAGGCGGCATGGCACTATCACCGCTAAGTACAGTCGCCATCCACACGACGGCTGCGAACAGGGCGGAGATCTTCCAGTTCATCGTCCATCAGTGCGGTTTGATTTGACGCGAGCCTGTCGACCTCCACGGCATACGGTCGAGCCGTTCGTGCGGTGAGTGCCTCGACTTAATCGAAGCACCGACTGGCAGACCTTCGATTCAGGCACCTACCGCGTAGCGTTCAAGCCAATGTGCGTACGGCGCCGGGAGCGTCCAGGACGCCCGTTTCACACCGAGCTTGCGCGCCGCGTGGTACGGCCAATGCGGGTTGGCCAGGTGGGCCTTACCGACCATCACGAGATCCAGCGGGCCGTCCTTGATGGCTTGCTCGGCAATTTCAGGCGTGTCGAAGCCCCACGACGCTGCCAGTGGCAGGCCAACTTCGCGTTTGAACCTGGCTGCAACGGGCTCGAGGAAGGCGGGGGTTCCCCACGGGATGTCGACGTTGACCGTCGTGAAGCCCATGCTGACGTCGAGCAAATCGACGCCATCGCGCTTGAAGTCCTTGGCGAGCTCGATGGCGTCGGCGATGGTTTCGTCGTCACGACCGTCGTACTCGATAACCCCCAGACGCACGGTCAGGGGGAGGTTCGCCGGCCAGACTTCGCGCACTGCCGCCAGTGTCTCGAGCAGGAAGCGGCTGCGATTTTCGCGGCTGCCGCCATAGACGTCTGTGCGATGGTTGGAATGCACCGACAGGAAGCTCGAGGCAAGGTAGCCGTGTGCGAAATGTAGGTTGAGCCACTCGAAACCCGCGTCACGGGCTCGCTTGGCGGCAGCCACGAAGTCTGCCTTGATGCGTGCGATGTCCGCGAGCGTCATCGCCTTTGGTACCTTGGGCATGAGTGGGCCACCGAGTGCTACGGCCGAGGGCGCCAGGGTTTCCCAGCTCCGCGGGTCGTTTTCCGGCATGTGGTCATCTCCCTCCCACGGGCGGTTGGCGCTTGCCTTGCGACCTGCATGGGCGAGCTGGATCCCGGGAATCGAGCCGGCCGCCTTGATGGCGGCGACGATGGGGACAAGCGCCGCAGCCTGCGCGTCGTTCCAAATTCCACTATCCCCCGGGGAAATGCGGCCCTCAGGAGACACAGCAGAAGCCTCGACCGTCACGAGGCCTGCGCCTCCGCGAGCAAGCGCGGTGTAGTGAGCAACATGCCAGTCAGTCAGTACGCCTTCGACGGCGACGTACTGGCACATGGGCGAGACGGCGATCCGATTGCGAAGAGTGACGTCTTTGAGCTTGAGCGGTTGGAAAAGGGAAGACATGCGAAGACTCCAAGGGACGCTACCGCGGGGTAGCTGATCTATATTCTAGTGTTCGACTAAGATCGAACACCAGAAATGTAGCACCGTCTTTGTTAACATGCTGCCCATGCGCGCGCTTTACCACCCGACTCCCGAGCAGTTCACGCTGGAGGGCGTCTTCCACGCGCTGAGCGACCCGTTGCGCTTGGCTGTCGTGCTTCGCCTTTCAGAGGTACAGGAAGCTACCTGTGGTGAACTTGACTGCGGTCGGCCAAAGTCGAGCATGTCTCACCATTTCCGCATCCTGAGGGAGGCTGGGCTCGTCAGCACCCGCAACGCCGGGTCGGTACTTCAGAATGCGCTCCGGCGCGCAGAGCTTGACGAGCGATTTCCGGGGCTTCTCACTGCGATCCTTGCCCAAAAGGCCGCGCGAGGAGCGGAGCCCCCAGTCGAAGCGGCTCCCTGACCTCACTGCTGTTCGACCTGGTCGGCCGGCCAGATGGGCGCGTGGGTACCTGGAGGCATCGAGGAACGATTCCACTTGGCGGGTGTTTTTGACAGCGTCGCACTGTGTGAGATCGACATCAACTTGCCGAAGCCCGAGTCGGAGGCTTCCAAGTAGGGGTCAGGCGGCGACACCGGAACGGCAAAGCCGTTTGCGATGCGTCCCAAACTCCTTAGCCAGTGGCCCGTTTGAGCGAGCGATACGTTCACGTGCCAGCTGCCACCCTCGCGCTGCTGGCGAGCGATCGCTGCGCTTGAACACAGAGCTATGAGAAAACCGGTGGCATGGTCAAGAATTTGCATCGGCAGCGCACGCGGGACAGCAAGATTCGATGGCTCACCGACGGAAGGACTGGCGGCTTGTCCCTCAGCCAAGTTGAATCCCATGGCCGTCTGAACGAGCGAATCGAACCCACGGCGCTCTGCCCAAGGGCCGTCACGACCGTAGGCCGAAAGCGTCACGTAGACGATGCCCGGACGAACTTGAGAGGCTTTCCCCGGGCCGAACCCAAACGCCTCCAGCCCTCCGGGTCGGTAGCCCTGGATCATGACGTGGGAGCCAGTCAACAACTCCTTGAAGCCAGTCTTGCCCATACGATTGCGCAGATCGAGATGCGTCGATAGCTTTCCTCGGCTGGTCTCGGCGATCGCTTCGATGTTGCGCAAATGAGGTGCATTGACGAGCATGACGTCAGCTCCGTAGCCGGCGAGCGTGCGGCCTGCAACGGGGCCCGCCAAAATCCGAGTGACATCCAGTACGCGGATGCCGTGCAACGGCAAGACATCCTTGTCGCTGCTTGGGAGGGGCGGCAGTTCAAGTGGCGGAGCGTCGGCGATCTTCTCGATGGAGAACAGCGGTTGCGCGCTGACGGCTTTTCCCTGATCGGACGCATCCCACTCGTCGAATGACCTCAACGCCGTGAGCACCAGGCCAGCGCGAGCCGCGACGGCCTCCAGCTCGAGAGCCCGCCAACCCGATATCGCACGTTCCACCTGCCATCGCTCCGTGGTATCCATGGAAAGCCCCAGCAATCGGAGGGCGCCGTAGCGGTGGTGCTCGAAGACTGCGTGCAACCGCACCCAGCCGTCCAAGCACTGATAAAGGCCCGAAAGCGCGTCGAAGAGTGGCGGTGCACGCCCGTTGATGCTGAACCAGCCGACACACTCGAGCGCTGCGTGCAGCATGTCGACGCTGACCTGCTGACGATCCATTCCGCGCATATGCCCCAGCTCGCACGCCGCCAGCGCTGCTGCGGCCACGGTCGACTGTGCGGCAGTACCGACTGCGAAGGAGGAGGGCAGGACGGGGTCGCTCCCGGTCAATCGAACTTGATCGAGTGCCTCCGGTGGCATTCCAGCCAACAGCCAGAGCCCCTGAAGTGTCGATGCGGGGTCGGCCACGACGTTTGCGAGCGCGGACATGGTCAAGCGTGCTCGAGAGGCTTCGCCCGCCAAGCGAGTGCGAGCACCTGGCGCAGGGTCGCGGCGTCTTCGATGGGGCGAATGTTGTTCTTCGTCACCATGGGATGCTTCAACGCCGGGTCAATCATCTCCTCGACCTTCTCGGGGTTTAGGCCGAGATCCTCGAGCATCGTCGGCAGGCCGAGCGTCAGAAGCAGCGCGTTCAGGATCTCGTGGAAGGGCTTGCCTTCCTGTCGAAGCCCGACACGCAATCGGTCATGCTGCTCGACGGCCCACCCCTCGAGCCACTTGGCTTGGGCGAGCATCAGGACGCACGCGGCGTCGCTGTGTGGCACCGATCCGTAGGGGCCGACGATGTGAACCATCCAGTGACTGAACCCGTGCGGAACGGACATCTGGCCCATGCCTGTGTACCAAGTGGCCAGTTGACACTTGGTGAACGCGTCCAGGTTGGTCACGTCGCTGAGCAGCGGCAAGTTCTCCATGAACAGCTGGATGGCCTTCTCCGCCAGAACGCTCGCAAAGGGATGGGGAGACGAGGAGCACGCGGTGTTGATTGCGTGGTCCAGCCCGCGAATGCCGGTCGACATCAGTAGTCGCCTTGGGGTCTGCGCCAGGATCTCCGGGTCGTAGATGATGGCCAGCGGAGAGCCGTCGGGGACCACGAAGCGTGCCTTGAGGCGAGTCTGTTCGTCGATCGGCGTGCTGACGTGAGTCCACTCGGAAGTGGCCAAGGTCGTCGGGATTGCGATCTGTCGGATCCTCGCCGGCGCCGAGGACGTGCTCAGCATTTCGGTGCCGTCGTCCGACAGGACGAACTGAAACTTCAGCAGGGACTCACGGTCGAACACTTCTTCAGATAGGCAGAGCTGCATGGCTTTGCACATGTCCATGACCGAGCCTCCGCCTATCGACAGCAGCACGTCGGCGCACAAATCCCGAGCCTGCCGGGCGGCCTTCAATACGTTGGAAAGAGGCGAGTGTTCCCCGATGTCATCGGTGAATCCGATCAAGCGATCGCCCAGGCATGCCTTGATCCGCTCAACGACGTTGGTCTTCGTGTTGAGTGTCCTCGAGCACACGACGAACACGCGCTCGTAGTGGAGGATATCGAGCAGGCCGGGAAGTGCCTCGTCCGCGCGGACGTTATGCAACACGCGCTCGTGGCCGGTGAAGCGATACCGATATTTTCTTGGGTCGGTGGTATGCATGGTCATGATGAGCGTTAGGAAAGAAGGTCGAAAGCAACGGCTCAAGCCGTCGAGGACATCGTCTTCGTGGAGGCTTGAGGTTGTTGCGTTCCGATCGCGGCGCCAGATGCGAGAAGCGCTACGATCTCGGAATCCGTGAACTGGCTTTCCGCCAGGATCTCCACAGTGTGTTCGCCAAGCCCGGGGCCAGGCATGTGAGGGACGGCGTTGTCGTCAGCACTGTTGATCGGAAAGCCAGGCACGCGGATGGCGCCGTGAACCGGATGCGTCATCGTGGCGATCATGGCGTTCGCGATGACCTGAGGATGGCGCTCAACATCTGCGTAAGTTGCTACGCGCGCACACAAGACGTCAACCGCTTCAAGAAGGCTCAGCCAGTGGTCGGTCGTTCGAGTGATGAAGCGCTCGGTGAGCTCCTGTTGCATCGCGCTGCGGTTCGCCACTCGCTTGGTCGAGGTCACAAAGCGTTCGTCGGCGATGAGGTCGCGGCGCTCCAAGACCTCGCACAACTTCTCCCATCGGTTGCCGCTGTAGGCTGCAACCATGATCCACCCATCAGCGGTCTCGAACGCTTCGTTCGGCGCCGAATAGGGTGCGGCGCTTCCAATTGGTTTGGGCAGTACACCGTCGGCAAGGTAGCTCGCAAGCGAGGGCTGTTGCAGCGCCAGCGCAGCATTCAGCAAATTGACATCCAGGTAGCCGCCTTGGCCATCCTTGTTGCGTTGCGCGAGCTTGGCCAGGATGCCTGTGCATGCGATGTAGCCGGTGGTGATATCGACGACGGGTGATTGAACCTTACCTGGTCCGCTGCCGGGACTGCCAATCAAGCTCATCAACCCTGAGTCCGCTTGCAGAATACCGTCGACCCCTGCACGCTCAGCGTAGGGACCCGTCTGTCCGTATGCAGAGATCGAACAGTAGATCAGCCCTGGATTGTTGACACGCATGTCCTCGAAGCCAAGCCCCAATCGGTTCATCACGCCGGGGCGCATGCTCTCGACGATGATGTCGGCCGTCGCAGCCAGGCGCCTTGCAGCCGCGATTCCATCTGTCCGTTTGAGATCGAGGCAGAGGCCGCGTTTGTTGCGATTGAAAGAGTAGTAGAGGGAACTGTCATCGCCGATCCAAGCTGGCCCGAGGCCTCGGCCCAATTCACCGCTCGGAGACTCGACCTTGATGACGCGTGCACCCATGTCACCTAGCAAGCTGGTGCAGGTTGGCCCAGCACCGATTTGCGTGAAATCGAGTACCGTCAACCCGCTCAAAGCTGTTCGAAGAGTCATATGGGGCTCCTCATCGCGTCGTCGAGGTGGCTGCGACTCGGGCGCGCTTGAAGCTCCCCTGTGCTGTGGCGAGCAGCTGGCCGTCCGCTGTTGTCAGATGCGCCGAAGCGAAATACACACTTCGACCCGACCTGGTTACTTGCCCGATGGCCCGGACTTCGCCCTCGCAAACGGAGCTGAGATAGCTGATGGTCAGCATGATGGTTGCAGCGGCGGACGGCACAGGGGAGTCCGCCGACAAGAGGCCGGAGTACCCCGCGGCGACGTCCAGGAGCGTGGCGATGACCCCGCCTTGAAGGGTGCCTCTGCGGTTCAGATGACTGGGACCCACACGCAGGGTCAAAGCGCAGCTGTTCGGCTGCCAGTCCGACAGCTCAACTCCGAGGAGCTCCAGCAACGGGTTGTCGATATCCGGCATAGCGCTCGCCGCTTCGGAGGTCATTTGAGGTCCATGGAAAGTGCTCTCGATCGATGCGTGGACTTGCCTGCGTCGCCGCTGGCTCAAGCCCCGATGAACTTTGGGCGCCGCTTCTCTGCGAATGCTGATCGCCCTTCGACGCGGTCGTGGGTGTCGCGCAGAACCCCCCAGTACAGCTCGGTAAGGTGCTGTGCATCGGCCTCGCTGAGGTGGGCCGTCTGCCTTGACAGCTTCTTGATGGCCTGCACAGCAAGCGGTGCGTTGTTTGCGATAGCTTGGGCGATTGCAACCGCTCGTCCATGAAGTTCGTCAGACGGAACCGCTTCAGAAACCAGCCCAATTGCCAACGCACGCTGCGCATCAATGCGCGTGCCGGTGAGCGCCATCTGCATCGCGTGGGCAGAGGGAACCGCCTTCAGCAGCCGATGAAGGCCGCTGACCGCAGGTATCGAGCCAACGGTGGCTTCAGGTAGCCCAAAGCTTGCGGTGAGCGATGCGATTCGGATGTCACACTGCAGCGCAAGTTCCAGCCCTGCTCCGAGGCAATGCCCGTTGACCGCGGCGATGATCGGCTTCCAGATCGCGAGGTCCGTCAGGTCGATCAAACGAATGTAGAGGCCGCGCTCCGACGCCACTTCGAGCGTGCGGAACGTGGACTGCGCGTAGCTCTCCTGAGATTCGCGCGTTCCCTTCAGGTCCGCACCGGCGCAAAAAGCGCGCGTTCCTGAAGCGGTCAGAACGATCGCGCGGACGTTGTTGTCGTCCCGCACTTGGCTGAGGTGTGCCCGGAGCGCTTTGAGGGATTCGATGTTGACGGCGTTGAGCGCGTCGGGACGATCGAGGGTGATAACCGCGACGCCGTCATCAACGACCAAATGAACAGTCATGCGAGCCTCTAAACACTCGGCGACGACAGACTTCGGCCACCGCACACGTAGAGGGTCTGTCCCGTCACGTACGACGCGGCGGGGTCCAGGAAGAACTCTGCAGCGAGGGCGATATCGTCAGCCGTTCCGATCCGCTGCAC
>FTIR01008498.1_pt1 | contig 10204 bp, 15 predicted proteins | sample 1658041 | NCBI WGS metagenome assembly FTIR01 (sample SAMEA3914793, study PRJEB12502) | metagenome | biome: forest; material: soil | place: Canada | collected 2011-07-03 | depth 0.3 m | reverse complement strand
GGTGACGCTGGCCGAGGGCTCGCCGCGCATCGGCCTGTCCGCCGACGTGCTGGTGACGCTGGGCCACCGCGAGATGCCCGGCAAGGTGGCCTTCAGCGGCGTGCTGCGCTACGTGCGCTACCAGGGCGACTTCTTCCTGGACGAGGTGCAGGTCGACAACTTCTCCCTCACCGGCTTCCCACCCGAGTTCGTGCAGGTGGTGCAGGTGCGCGGCCCCGCCGTGCTGCGCCGCGCGCTGGAGGGCCACCCCGTCTACTCGCTCAAGAGCGACAGCGCCCGAGCCGCACTCGCCAGGCTGGCGGTGCGCGACGTGAAGGTGGTGAACGGAAAGCTGAGGGTGACGTTCCTGCGTTTCGGCGGCTGAGATGAGTCCGGTCACGCAGCGAAACTTGCCGAAGCCTCTCGTTCCATGTTAGAGTCACGGACTCCGCTAGTCAGACCACAGCGGCAGCCGAATCCTGGAGAGGTGGCAGAGTGGTCGATTGTACCTGACTCGAAATCAGGCGTACCGCAAGGTACCGTGGGTTCGAATCCCACCCTCTCCGCCAGGTAAGTAAAGCCCCAGAAAGTTCAGTCAAATCAATGACTTGGCGTTCTGGGGCTTTTCTCATTTACCACATAGATTTACCACTTCGGCGACGGCTCGCGAGTGTGCTGATTGAGAAATTCGTTGAACTATTTGCGAGCGTCTGGGTCCATCTTGTACCGTGAGTACTCGATGATGTTGCGATGCGTGGAAGACCCAAGGCACCCCTGGTATTGACCGAAGCCGAGCGTGGCGAGTTGCGAGAACTCGCGACTCGCCGCAAGACAGCGCAGGCCGTGGCGTTGCGTGCGCGAATCGTCCTGGCGTGTGCCGAGGGCGCAGACAACAACGCCGTCGCGGAGCGCTTGAAAGTGACGAAGCAGACTGTGTCCAAATGGCGCGGTCGCTTCGTCAAATACCGGCGTGACGGGCTGCTGGACGCGCCTCGCTCCGGCACACCACGCTCGATCGAAGACGAGCGTATCGAAGCGGTGATAGCCAAGACGCTGGAGTCCGTTCCCAAGGGCGCGACGCACTGGAGCACGCGGTTGATGGCGCGCGACATGGGCATGACTCAGAACGCGATCCTGCGCATCTGGCACGCCTTCGGGCTGCAGCCTCATCGGCAAGAGACCTTCAAACTTTCAACCGATCCACTGTTCGTCGAAAAAGTGCGCGACATCGTGGGCCTGTACCTGAATCCACCACTGAAAGCGATGGTTCTGTGCGTGGACGAGAAGAGCCAAATCCAGGCACTCGACCGCACGCAGCCGCTACTGCCATTGAGCCCGGGGTTGCCCGAGAAACGGACACACGACTACGTGCGCCACGGCACGACGACATTGTTTGCAGCGCTGGACGTGGCCACCGGAAAGGTCATCGGCGAGACGCATCGCAGGCATCGCAGCAGCGAATTCCTGAGGTTTCTGCGTACTATCGAAGCTAACGTTCCATCGATGCTCGACATCCATCTTGTGATGGACAACTACGGCACACACAAGACCGATACGATCAAGAGATGGCTGGCCGCACGACCGCGATTCCACGTCCACTTCACACCTACGTCTGCCTCTTGGCTGAACCAGGTCGAGCGTTGGTTTTCGACACTGACTGAGCGTTGCATCCGGCGCGGAACGCATCGTTCAACGCAAGAGCTTGAGAAGGCGATTCGCACATACCTCGACGTCAGCAACGCTTCATCTGAGCCATTTGACTGGTCGAAGACCGCCGACGACATCCTTGCCAGTGTCGAGCGATTTTGTCTGCGAATTTCTCAATCAGCACACTAGGGGTTCTCATGGCATTCCTCTCGGTTGCTTTGGCCTATGCCCTCGCTGGGGCCTTCTTCGTTGGTAAGGACTTCCTCCAGCCAGCGTACAACCGACCGGGCTACATCCGAGACCGGCAGTGGGGAATGATGGCGATGCTCGTCCTCTTGTGGTTCCCGTGGACTGTACGGATGTTCGTCGGGTACTGGCAGAACCGGGGCTGGTGGGGCATCAAGAAGTACCTCGTGAGTGAGGCAGGAGCCGTTTACGCGGTCTTCATCGTCCTGCTGGTGGCTCTCAGCCATTTCTTCGGTGGGTCTTGACAGTCCCCTACGGAGAAGGTCTTGTCGGTCTGGTGGGCACTACGCTCGGCGCGGTCTCCCGATGCATTCATCCGCCTTCGGGGAAGGTCTCCAAACGTTGTCCTACCGGGTGCTGGGACATCCATTTCTCCGAGTCAATCACGAACACAGTCTGGGCCTCCCCAACCGGAAAGCCCACACATGCTCCGCCTCCTTCAGCAGCCGATCCCCTCCCGCTCGCTCCTCTTCCAACTGTCTACCTAGCCACGGATCAGCAACCCTCACGGGACGATCTTGATCTTGCATGCGAACAGTTGCACCAGGGGCTCCTTGCTGCCACCCAAAGGCATCAGCAGGCACGGTACGACTGCCGATGGCAGGGCTTGGGTCTCGCTGGTCTCTAGAACACCTGAACGGATAAGGAGACCGGCGAGATGGTCGAGGGCTACACGATGCCGACCATGAACGCCGATGCTCACCCGCTCATGTCCCGCATGCACAAGCCTGATCAGAAGCTGGGGCCTCATGAGCGGGCAAGAGGGCGGTCATCGCAATCGATCCGAGGGACTGGGACACGTGGCTCAGGGGGGCTACACGAAGGGGTCAGAGCGCTGATTCGATTGACGGCTCTAGGTAGCCCTGAGCCATGAGGCAACCTTGCGGCGAGGCCCGATCAATAGGGTGGATACTGGCGTGATGAGCAACTAGGTCTAGGACGACACCCGTGACGCCACCGCCGACACCTATTTATCTTGATTGGACGTTTTGGAGCTTCGTCGTTGCCGGATTGGCAGTCGTGCTTTCGCAGTTGCCACCCATTCGATCGATGATCGGCCGACGGCAGTTGAAGATGGAGGTACATGGGCGCATTCATGTGACGCACATGGTTGGCTATCCCAACGCCCAGCTATACGTGAGTCTGCGAAACGTTGGACGCAGGCCTGTAAGGGTGTCGAGGATCACCCTGACGTTTTCGCACGCAAGCGGCAATTCGTTTACGGTGCCTTCGCAGCAGCATTTCGTCGCCTTAGCCGACGCGAAACCCGTTCTACTGGTGCCGACTACCCTTATTTCTGGAGAAGAGTGGGGGCATGTGGTCGTGTTCTTCACGCCGTTGAGTCAGCAAGAAGAGCGGCATGTCGCTGGTCTCAGAGCCGCGCTTCGCAGAGATCTCTTCACGAAAATCAATGCACGCGAGAGAATCGCGCCCGAAGACAAATCAGACCTCGAGGCCGATCCAGTTCACGTCGAACCGTTGCTGGCGTTGTTTCGCCAGCACTTTCCGTGGCTGGTCGGAGAGTTCAATTTGGTCGTGCGGGTTGAATCAGACGGCCCGGATCTTTCTCAACGCTATCGTTTCACAGTCTTCGAGGCCGAAGAACAGGAACTTCGTAGCTACACCGAGAGCTACAAGTTCGGGTACGGAGTGGCATTTGACTCAGACCGACACTTGGGCATGCTGATCCCCCTTTTTCCAAATTGATGGGACGGTACTCTCGACGCAATGCATCGTCACTCCTGGTGTACCGGCCTGTAACGTCGATTTACTAAGGTCTGGCCATAGCAGCAGGCGATGACATATTTTCGCGTGCTCAAGATGTTTCCCGTGGGGCATTGACACTCTACAGACGGAGAAGACTCGGCCAGAGTGACGCTCGGTCTACCTGCCGGAGTCGCTCGGGGGTGCTTCATCCTCCCTCGGAGAAGGTCTCCACCCGGTGAAATTTCGTCCGACGAATGTGTCAGGCCTAAGCCACTTCTCCGAGTCAATCACGATCACAGTCCGGGCTCTTCCAACCGAAAGCCCATATGACCGACCTGTTCCGCCGAGTCCTCTTCGCCCTTCGCCTAGACTCCTTCACAGGGTCGGTTGCTGCCCGATTCGGAGCCGGCATCTTCATCTGCCACGACGTGACATGCACGAGCTTCCTCGACTTCGAGCGCCGACACGGTGAGTGGTGGGGGTTCGGTCTCCATGTCTACATCGACACCCCTCGGCTGGCCCGTCGATCCATCTGAAAAGAGGTTCAAGGAGGCGTCATTGCGGGGCCTTCGTGTCTGATTGGTGTCTGCGCCGGGTCTGGGTACACGGTGTCCGCTGCATTCCGGATACAGTCTTGAAATGGACTACTTCACATTGATCACAGGGCTCGCGAGTCTCTTCGCGTTCATCGTGCAAATGTTCGACTTCTTCCCAAAACTTGCGGAGGCTCGTCGGACTGCTGCACTGCTTCTGGCCGGGGTCTGTGTCGGTAGCCTGATTCGCGCCTTCGACGCGTCGAGCATCAAGTTCAATGTTCAGGTAACCGGCTTCATGCTGCTGTTGGTAGCCATCGGTGTCGTCATCGTGTCTGCGCTAATGGTCGCCTGGAGATCAACGGATCGACTCAGGCGGCGCGAGGCTTTCCAGGTTGCTGGGGTCTCGGCTGGCTTGTTCATGTTCGTCCTCGTGTTCGTCGGCATGTTCGCTACCCTGCCCAATTTCAACCAGAACGAGTTCGAGAAGCAGAAGCTCAGCGTTCCCGAGTTGATCTCGCTCGCAGACCAGGCCGAAGCTCACGGCGATATAGACCGCGCCATCATGCATCTACAGACCTTGCAGACCCGGCTGGGCCCAACCGATGAACGCTCCGCTCGATTGGGCGAGCGCATCGCCGAACTGAAGGTGAAAGAGGTCAAATAATCCAGGCCGAAGATCTAACCTTGAACTTGATTCGGGGTCAGCGTTGCGGCTTAGGCCAAGCCAGCCTTGGCCGCAGCACCCGGGCTCATCCACTGGCCCCGAAGGAACACCTCTTGGCCAAGCCCCTGAGTCCGCACCGGAATACCAGCTCGTTTGAACGCCTCGACGCTCGGAGGCACGGTAGACATCCACCTTGCTGCGATGGCCTTGTACCCGCTCACGTCATGCTGGCGTACCTGCTTCTGGAATGCCTCCTGCAAGGCTCCCTGAGCGTTCGCCGCCCATGCGTAGAAGGCCGGTAGGTCACTCGCGCCGATGCCGCTGCGGAGCCGCAGGGCCTCGTTTGCCTGCTCCTGATAGGCGACGATGATCGTGGCCGCGCGGGCTGCACTGTCTGCCGCTTCCAGTCCTGACATCTGCTGGAACTTCTGGGCGAACTGCTCGGACGTCAGGCGTCCCGCTACGGTGGCGGCTACTGCTCTTGCAGCGATTCAGAGCAGTCCGGCATCCGCTGAGGCGACGTGTACTGTCCATAGTCGACCGCGCAAGAAATCTCCAACGTCTGAGTACATCCGTACGACTGAATTGTTGGATCTCGTGCCGTTCTCGCGTGCCACGCTCTGGCGCATGGTGGGAGATAAGAGGTTTCCTGAACCTGTCTCGCTGTCTGCCGGCGTCACTGTGTGGCGACGTGTTGACGTTGAGGGATGGTTGAAGGAGAAGGGGACTGCCGGGGGAAAGAAGGGCGGTAAGAGGCCGCGTTCATCCTGAACCCCTGTGGCACTGACCATCGCCCTTGACCGTGACTCAATCCGCCACAGTGAGCAACGGCTAGACCGCAAGAGCCAAATTTAGTGAAGGGCTTCTTGAGCGGTTGCCGCAGGCGCAGACGTATCGGACGCGGTGCTTGCGTTGACCACAATCATTAGGCTGTTGCTATTGAGCATGCCCTCCTCTGTCTCGACCTCGATGCGAAGTTTGCCGCCGCTTGGACTGACCACGAGAGGAGCGAAGGTCATGAAAGCATTCACAGCATGCCAAATCGGCTCAGCAATGTGCGGGTTGGCTCCTGCACTCATCACTGCAGCCATCTGCTCTGGAGACACACTGAGTTCGCCTAACAACTCATCGTTGAAATAGGCACGAATCGTCATCGATACGAACGGCCTCGACACGGGGGTGGTTACCTCGATTGCCGCGCATAGCTTCGGCAGAACGATTGATGAGTCCGAAGCACCTTCGAGCAGCAACACGGAGTTGTAGCAACCCATGAGTGAATACTTTCCACCCACCTCTGCGCGAACGTCATCGCAATAGCGCGTCCGTACGTATCGTTCTGCGGAAATCACGCGGCCTCCACTTCGCCTTGAACACGCCTAACCGCGTTAAATACCTGGATCTCGTCAACGCCCAGAGCCGCTGCAATACGGGCGATCAATTTCGTGCCAGGATCATTTCGGCCAAGCTCAATGCGTGCAATGTGGGCCTGGCTGGAGCCAACGATCGCAGCAAGTTGAGCTTGCGACTTGCCGGCCTTCATGCGAAGCATCGCCAAGCCTTCCGGCTGGTCTCCATGAAGTTGCTCCGCCAGAGCGACACGCGCAGCCTGCAGAGCCGCCGCCCGTTCAGGCATCGACTCCGATCTTGCCAACACGTCATCCAAAGCGGTCGTGTTAGGCAACGGAAGTGGCCGTACCGCACCAAATTGGCCTTCAATGACAGGGGCTACCCTACTCGATGTGGGGCTAGAGGGAAGCCCAATCAGCCATGATTCGGCGACCGAGGATGCTGTCAAGCTCATAGTCAAAATGATCCTTGTGAACAACCGCCAGCACGCATAGTTGTCGCGTCTGCCAGTGGTATCCGTAAACCACGCGGTAACTTGTCGCGGGCGTGTCCAAAATTCGGAAGCGCCAAACATTTGCGGGGCGCTTCGCCTCTACCCAACGCTTGACATTCAACCGCGCACCTCCGACGACGTTCTCTCCATGCTGAGTGAGCTTGTCGACGATTCGCGGATCACCCTGCATTTCCTGCAGTGTGACTTCAACCGTAGCTGCTGCCGCCGGTTCTGTTGCCCACAGGGCGTCTAGGTCGGCCCGAGCGTTCTGGTTGACGTCTATGTGCATTATATCGGATTTGGTATCGGCAACTTGAGTGCCCGTCGGTACACCCCTAATGCGGATAGGCATGTCTAGTGCGATCGACGATAGCTCAACCAGCAGTCGAGGTACAGGTCAACTGGGGGAGAAGTGGGCAGGACTTGGTGTTTCTGGATTGGCTAACTGTATACGCATACAGTCTTTCAGCATGCTGGTAAAAGCTCTACGCCTCCGTCACCTTGGGCAGAAGCTGCCGAAGGACATGCTCCATGTGGATGTGCCCGTGGTCGGAGAGATGCGATACGAAGACCAGCCGAATGGCCGCTCATCAATGGTGTGTCTCCTGATGCCGGTAGGTGGGAGCACCGACCCACTCGTCCAGATGTTCGGTTGCCGAATCAAGATCGAGAAGCGGGGCCTGCTCATCCGAGGGACGGAGTACGTCTGGCAACGGAAGCGACGAGACAGCTACCCACAGGCCTTCGCGAAGACTCCGAAGCTCACCTACCATACCAACAACGCACGCAGCGAAGAACTGGCCGCGAAGGCGACGTTCCGCGAACCGTGGAAGCGCGCGCAGCGCTGCATCATCCCGGCCTTGTCGTTCGACGAGCCGAACTGGAGAGCCGAGGCCTTCGATGCAGGCCCGGAGACCGCCACCTAACGCCGTCCTTGATGCGAAAGTGCACGCGAGCCTCGATTGACGCGCCACAGCTCACCACCCGCTGCACAGCCTGGCTGACCCGCACCATGCCGCCGGCCACAGTGTTGCGCGAGATGTTGGTGCCGGGGGGGAGGGGCTAGAAGTGACTCGCGACTTCCCTCAGGATGCCCGCGAGCGCGCCGAGCGCGCCCAAGACGAGGGTGAAGATGCCTTTCTGGTCTTCAATGAGTCTGCGCCAAATCAACGAGAGCATGGGTCTCAGCCAGCGACCGAAGACCACTGCGATTAGCACGAACATGGAGATGAAGAGCCGCATGCAATTCGCAAACAGACTGACAAATCCGCCGCCGCCTTGCGCCGCCGAATCCAGCAGGGTTCGGATGCTATTGCTGCTGGACCAGATTATCCAGTCTGCTACGGGGAAGAAGTTGACGTTGGTTATTCCCGTCTTGAAAATAGCGTATGTGCTGACACCCACAGAGTGTAGGTAAGGCCAATTTTTAATAAAACCAGCTGATATTTCGATGAGAGGGCGCCAGATGATTGCCAGTGCTGTGTGAAAGAGAATCACGCATGAAAACACTAGCGGCCCGAGCTTGGTTTTATTCGCAGCCTTGACCGCGATCACCGAAATCGCCCGCGTTAGGGATAACGACATTGCCAGGGTCATTATGTCCATCGCGACATCGATGAGGATGGTCAGCGCCGACGTCAGAATATCTCGTAAACTATCGGACTCAAAAGGTCTCACGAACCCTACCAGCTCATGGATCAAAGACAGCGAGTAGCAGGCGACCAGGACAATGGCGCAACTTCTGAAGCGCCGTCGCGACAGCAGGCGCTGGCCAAAGAGTCGGTCGGATAGGCCAATGAAGAACTGTGCCTCCACGCCCGAAAACGATTGCCAGTCGGTATCGTCGAATATCACCCACCACTCGGTCATCCGTTCTTTGACCCGTCGTTGTCCTGCTGCACCGAGTACAAAATCGATGAACACCCCCAGGCCGCCGAGCAGAACGATCGGCCACATGAGGTTCGTGACGATGTTGGTTGTCGGCTGCACCCGGTTCTCGGCGGTGTCGGCTAACGGTACGTTGCCCTGAGCGCGTGCGGCTTTGGCCAATTCAAAGAGTGTCCGGGCTGCGCCTCCGGACGCGCCCCCGAATGCGCAGGTGTTCCTGCTTCATGCTGTTCTCTGTGAGTTGAGCAAAGAGCCGCGAACGACCGGAATGGAAAAGGCATGCCGGCATCCTAACGGGGGCACTAGCCCACAGGCTGCGCCAAGCATGTGAAGGCGATGGTCTTTCGTCTCCCGAAGCTTGTGCAGAATCGCTTCGGGCGGCGTTACAGCAGCCCTGGTGTAAATGCAAAGCGGCGTTTGCGCTCAGTGCATTTCTGCATCTCGAAACGGGACGAGTTAGTGCAGTGATCTTGGCATTCAGCCCGTTTTGAGGGGTTGCGGAGTCAAATGTAATGGCGCTGCACGGCTAGTGTCGTGATGTAGAAGTTCGTTGAACTATTTCGTCACATCGTGGTCCATCGGGTACCGTGTGTACTCGACGAGGCTGCGATGCGTGGAAGACCCAAGGCAACCCTGGTGCTGACTGAGGCGGAGCGCGAGGAACTTCTCGCGCTGGCGCGACGGCGCAAGACCGCTCAAGCGGCGGCGCTGCGAGCGCGCATTGTCTTGGCGTGCGCTGACGGGATGGAGAACATTGCCGTGGCCGAGCAACTAGGCCTGACGAAGCAGACGGTGGGCAAGTGGCGAAGTCGGTTCGTGCAGCACCGGCTCGACGGGTTGCTGGATGCGCCGCGCTCGGGCGCCCCGCGCACGATCAACGACGAGCGCGTCGAGGCGGTCGTGGCCAAGACGCTGGAGTCGATGCCCAGAGGCGCCACACATTGGAGCACTCGGCTGATGGCGCGCGAGATGGGCGTGACCCAGAACGCGGTGCTGCGTATCTGGCACGCCTTCGGTTTGCAGCCGCATCGACAGGAGACCTTCAAGCTCTCGACCGACCCTATGTTCGTCGAGAAGGTGCGTGACATCGTGGGTCTGTACCTGAACCCGCCGATGAAGGCGATGGTGCTGTGCGTCGACGAGAAGAGCCAGATCCAAGCTCTTGATCGAACCCAGCCGATGCTGCCGTTGACACCAGGCATGCCGGCCAAGCGCACGCACGACTACGTGCGGCACGGCACGACGACATTGTTCGCGGCGCTCGACGTGGCCACCGGCAAGGTCATCGGTGAGACGCATCGCCGCCATCGCAGCGGCGAGTTCCTGAAGTTCCTGCGCACGATCGAAGCCAATGTCCCACAGGCGCTCGACATCCACCTTGTGATGGACAACTACGGCACGCACAAGACCGACACGATCAAGCGCTGGCTTGCGGCCAGGCCGCAGTTCCATGTCCACTTCACACCGACATCAGCTTCGTGGCTGAACCAAGTTGAACGCTGGTTCTCGACGCTCACCGAGCGCTGCATTCGTCGCGGGACTCACCGTTCCACGCAAGAACTCGAGCGAGCCATCCGGACCTACCTCGACGTCAACAACTCCGAACCGAAGCCGTTCTTTTGGTCGAAGACCGCCGATGACATCCTCGCCAGCATCGAGCGGTTTTGTCTACGAATTTCTCAATCAGGACACTAGGAG
>FTIR01001453.1_pt1 | contig 10252 bp, 12 predicted proteins | sample 1658041 | NCBI WGS metagenome assembly FTIR01 (sample SAMEA3914793, study PRJEB12502) | metagenome | biome: forest; material: soil | place: Canada | collected 2011-07-03 | depth 0.3 m | reverse complement strand
ATCGAGTTCATCGTGTCGATGACCTTGCCCACGACTTGGCCGCCGTGCGTCGCGACCGTCGAAGCGGACATCGCCGATTTGTCGGCTTCGCCCGCGCTGTCCGCGCTCAGCTTGACCGCCGACGTCAGTTGCTCCATCGCCGAGGCGGTCTGCTGCAGGGCGCTGGCCTGCTGCTCGGTGCGGGCCGACAGATCCGCGTTGCCCTGGGAGACCTCGTGGGCCGCCGTGGCGATGGTGTCCGCACCGGTGCGGACTTCGGAGACGATGCGATGCAGGCTTGCCACCATGCGCTGGAGCGCGCCGATCAGGCGCCCGACCTCGTCCTTGCTCTCGACCTGTGGCCGGTAGGTCAGGTTGCCCGCGGCGACCGACTCGGCCAATGCAATCGCGCGCCGGATAGGACGGGTGATGGACTGCGTGATGTAGTACGCCGTGGCGATACCGGCCAGTACCGCCAGCACCGACACCACGACCATCTGGGCCTTTGCCTGCCGGGCGTTGTCCTTGGCAGCGGCGACATCGGCGACCATGCTTTGTGCCTGCAGGGCGACCATCTTGTCGATCAGCGCGTAGTAGCGCGCCTGCGGGTCTGCCATCTCGTTCTGATAGACCACCATCGCGTCGTCGCGCTTGCCTGCTGCCATCAGGTCGAAGACCTTGCGCACCGAGACACCGTACTCCTTGCGTGCCGTCGACTGCTCGTCGAAGATCGTCTTGCTCTCCGGCGTGTGCAGGAGCTTCTCGAAGTTCGCCAGATTCTGGGTGTTCGTTGCGCGAATGGCGGCGTACTCGTCCGTGTACTTCTTCAGTTGCTCCGGACTCGTGGCCAGGAGGATCCGCCCGATGGTGATCGCACCGCGGTCGCCAATGCTCTTGATCTCGTTGCTCAGTGCGATCTGCGCGTAGCGGTCGTCCACTACGCTTTCCATGACGCCGCCCAACCCGTTCAGAACCGAGGTCGCTACACCGAGGACCACCAGCAACAGCGCGAGGACAACTGAGAAAGCGATCGCGAGGCGCGAACCTATCTTGAGGTTCGAAAGATTCATTCTTCTTCTCCAGCAACGTTGACTTAATGCACCAGTGCGGTGCCGGTGGCTCTGAGTTGGGCGACACCAGAGCTGCATCGACAATTCGATTGCGACCCTGGACTTATCGTCCGGGCGCGGGGTCTGAAAAACGTCCGAATGACCCCAAAATCGAGACGCCCTTCACGCTCCGGCTCAACTTCGATAGTGTCGACAAATTATGTCGGTTGTATACGGTACACCGTATACAATTGAAGCAAAGCGCATGCCATGATGAAGTCATCGGTTTGTCATGTTTGCAGCATTGCGCAAGCGATGGATCGCGCGGTCTCGATTTCTCGGACGGCGCGCCGTGTTGTCGCGGCAGCCAAACATTGATCTGCACCGGAAAGAGATGCGCGACGGATCCAAAAGGGCGCGGCCGCCTACCGGTTCCAGCGATGCGCGCACCAAGCCTTGATGATGTCGCGCCAATGTGGGGACGTCGATCGACCGGACTGCCGCGGCGCCGCTTAGGCGCACCAGTCTCGGAACGTCGGCTGACGTCGACCGGCGTCGGGGACGCGGATGGAAGCAGCGCGAACGGCGGCCGAAGTAGACGCCGCTCCAGGCTGACGGCAGTTCGGCGCCTCAGGCCGTCATGTGCGCCGCCGCCCCGGTCGTGGTGGGAACGCCTTCCTCCTTGACCAACCGCGCCTGCGTCGTGGCGACGCGGCCGACCGGCCGGTCGGCCTCGACACAGGCGACGAGGTGCTTGTCGACGCATTGAGGCAGGAAATCGACGCGCGGATCATTGGCGCCCATGCGCGAGAAGCGCTCCAGCACCTGCTTGACGGCGTCGGTAGGTGCTTGTCGCCAATCTCTGCCGTCAGCGCCAGGCCGGCAGTCGTGTCGAGCACTGCGCTGATCACACCGCCGTACAGCCGGCCGCAGAGGAAATGACCGACCAGCTCGGGCTTCCTATCCTCCAGTCATACACTCGAAACCAAGTTGCCTCGATTTCTTAGTACGATACCTGAACAAGATCTGATGTCGTTGTTTCCAGCAGCTCAAAAGCGGCTGTTCGCAGAAGGCCGCTCCTGGGCCGATTGCGGTGGTGGCCCCTGCTCGCGAGCATCAGCAGTAACAACCAAGTGACCTGTCCCTGGCTCTCGACGAGCGCGCTGGCCACGGTCACTGCGTTAGCGAGTGCCCCGAGCGGCGAGCTTCCGAATATTGCGCGTGAGCTGCCTGCCCCCATCGTTACCTGGCAGGCGTAGACCGCTGGATCTTCCTGCGTCTTAAACGGATCTTCGAGGACAATCCGGTCATCGTGAGATGGCGAGCCTGGGGTGCCAACAGAGAACCGGAGTGTCACCATCGATTTATCCTGTCCTTTTGCCAAATTGGCTGGGTAGTTTGAGCCCCGATAGTAGCCTTCCCGATACCGGCCGTTCGCGACCGTCCGCAACTGGCCGCCAACAGGCGCTCAGTGGGCGACGACAACCAGCTTGAACGATGCGTGGCAACCGACACATGTTGCCATCGCAGTGCTGAGATCGTGCAAAGTACGAGGCATCTCGGCTTTACTGGCGATGTCCTGGGCAACTTGGTCGAAGCCTCGCATGCGCGCCTGCAACATCTCTTTCCAGGCCGCTGGCAACTTGGGGCCGAGCGTGGGGGGCGGTTCGGGTCGGCATCGAGCGAGCGCGTGCCCGCGCTGCGCGCAGCACGCAAAGCGCCGTCGAGGTCGTTGTTCGCAAGGCCGGCGAGCAGCGCCTGGATATCGACCACATGATCGCGCATGCCAGCACGAACGTAGTCGGCCTCGGTACCAGTCAACGCCAGTTCCTGGCGTCCGTCGGACTGCGCGTTCGCCAACGCCACCGGGAACAGTATGACCAGCCAGCAGCGTCGAATGCCATGTCTGCGAACGTGCTTGCTGTCATCGGAATGTGCTGCGAACAACGGCATGTCAGGCTCCTACTCGGCAGTGACGTTGCCAATCTATCAGACAGCGCTCGTTGCGTCGCCTCCGGCGGAGGCTGGCGTTGGACAAAGTCTGAGCTACCGCAGCGGACGCGCTGCGACAGTGACTGTCTTGCGGACACCCGAAAGCGGTCGCCTTCGAACGGCAGTTCCTGGCCGAACTGTGTCGTCGGTGCCGGCCACCTGACAGACCGGCGGGCCGACGATCGGCGTATGGCACGCCCCAAGTGCGCGGTCGATCGATACAAGGATGGCATTCCTGCGAGCGCACTGTCATCACGAGCTTATGACCGGCGAGATGACGAGCGGATCGGCTACTGTGCGTTACTGCTGGGGGAGGCAATTGTTAGAGCGCCGCAACGATCTCCTCTGACTCCACCCACAGCCGGGTGGCGAGCGCGGCGTCTTCTGCATCGGCGCGGGGCTTCTCCACGTTGGAGTCAGAGAGGTAGCTGCCCGCCAAGGGCAACGCCTTCGCGTTGACCGCCGCGAAAACCTCGGTCGCGGCACCCTCACTGACCGACTTGAGAAAGAGCGGTCCGGCGGCCATCAGCACCCGACTGAGCACAGGCCCGAGGTTGCGGGCGAGGTTGGTGGCAACGACGCCGGGATGTACCGCATAAGCGGTCTTCTTGGTGCCGGCAAAACGCCGCTGCAACTCTTTGGCGAAGAGCAGGTTGGCCATCTTCGACTGGCCGTAGGCAGTCAACGGCCGGTACCCCTTGTCACCCGAGAGGTTGTCGAATGCGATGCCCCCTACGGGCGCCTGCCGGTGACCCTCGCTGCTGAGCATCACCACCCGGCCCTCTTCTTTGAGCTGCTCGAGCAGGCCTGTCACCAGCATGAAGTGCCCGATGTGATTGGTGAAGAACTGTAGCTCGTAGCCGTGCGACTTCTCGAGCTTCGGCAGCATCATGATGCCCGCGTTGCAGATGATGGCGTCGAGCCGGTGACCGTCTGCCTTGACCGCTGCGATGCACCCTCGCACGGACGAAGGGTCTGAGAGCTCACAGGCGTAGCCGACCGCCTTGCCGGGAAACTTTGCGCAGGCCGTGACGGCCTTCTCCTTGCTGCGCGCCGTCCCCAGTACCAGAGCGCCACGCAGCGCCAGCACCCGACACGCCTCCTGCCCGATGCCCGAGTTGCAGCCCGTCACCAGGATCGTATGACCGACGAGTGAGAGCCCTTCTGTGACCTGCTCCGCCGTCGACCCGTAACTAAAGCCGGTCGGCCCTGCTGAGTTGAATATTGCAAACAAAGACATGTGGGTTCTCTTTCTCGACGCGAACGCGCCGTTGCTGCCCCTTGCATCGCCAGGACGTCGAACTCGGCCGTGTGCAACGGCGAGTCCGCAGCCTCGGCTTGGACCGGAGCGCGGCGAAGTTTTTGAGCTGGAATCCCATTGAACCAGCCAGCCACTCATCTAACAATGACAGCAATCCGCATGAACTCATGCTAGATTGCCACGAATGACGAAGCTGGACATCACCGAATTGAACGCATTTGCCGAGGTGGCGACCTTGCGTTCCTTTCGGAAGGCAGCGGACGTCCTCGAACTGTCACCATCGACGGTGAGCCACCTGATGAGTCGCCTTGAACAGCGCATGGATATGCGTTTGCTCCACCGCACGACCCGCAGCGTGGCTCCTACGCAAGCAGGGGAACGACTTCTCGCCCGTCTGCGTCCCGTCCTGGAGGAGCTCCACAGCGCGCTCGGTGAAGTTGATGAATTTCGGGGTAAGGCCACAGGCCGCGTCCGCATCAATGCGCCAGAACAGGGAGTTCGACTCCTGCTCCGCGACGTCGTGCCGGCGTTTCAAAAGAAATTCCCGGAGATCGAGCTTGACCTCGTGACCGAAGGTCGATTCGTCGACATCGTCAAGGAGGGCTTCGATGCTGGCGTGCGGCTCGGCGGCACTATTCCTCGCGACATGATCGCGATACAGATCGGTGGTCAGGCGCGCGGCGTCGCAGTGGCTTCACCGAGGTACCTCACACGGCACAAACGGCCGCAGACCCCGGACGACCTTCAGTCGCACAAGTGCATCCGGGTCCGGCTCCCCAACGGGAAGCTCCTTGCGTGGGAGTTCGAGAAACGCGGGCAAACGTTTGCGATTGACGTGCCAGGGAAGCTGATCTTGAATCAGGAAGGTCTAATGATTGAAGCTGCGCTTGCGGGCCTCGGCGTCGCCTACGTGTTCGAGAGCTCGGTGCGTGACGCCCTCAAGTCTGGTCAGCTCATCAGCGTCCTCGACGATTGGTGCCCTGATTTTCCGGGCGCGAACCTCTACTACCCAGGCAACCGCAATATTCCCTCGGCCCTCCGCGCATTCGTCGATACGGTCAAGATCTGGAGTGCTGTATAGCTCGTCCGCGGTGTCGAGGCATGCCCCTCAGGTGCTCGTCCAATTGCTTTACCTACCCCGGAGGCATCTCGCCCCGACCTTCTACCAAGAAACCGCGCGAGCGAATCGCGCCTCGTCACAGCCACACGGGCCAAGAGCGTGACTGCCCTCGCGAAATGCTTGGCTGGCGGGTGCATGCTGGGTTCCATCCGTCACAGCGACTCGTTCTCGTTCAGCGTTCTTCGCCGCTCAAAATAGCCCACCGGAGAGCTGCCCTTCGCGAACGGCCGGGAATGAGCCGACATGCGTCCCTGAGACCAACGGCCTGGCCGGGTGACGCGTCCTCAGCCGTCGTCCGACCGCTATGCGCAGCATACCTGTCCTCGATGTCGCTCGATGGGCAGCAACGGCCGCCTAAGCGACCCTCGGATCGCCGCACGAGAAGGTTCGCGACGAATCCGGAGATACTCATCGCGCCACGATTCAGAAATCGGACTGCCCCATGTCCTTACTAGCGCGCCTCCTGCTTGCCATCTTTGCTGCACTCTGTGGCGTCATGATGCTTGCGTGGGCCTCGCAGGCCGACCCGGGAAAGGCATGGCTCTCCTACCTATTCGGAGCCTTCTGCTTTGCCATCGCGTTCGTTTGCTTTTTGCGAGGCCGGGCTGCGCATTTCGTCGGTGGACTGATCGCCGCTGGCGTCCTGGCCGCTGGACTCGCCTACCTTGCGAGCATGCTGTTGCATGGCCCGCTCATCACGGGAAGGCAGAGCGACACATCCATCCTCAACGCGATCCTGTTCCTTGTCGTCTTCGGCTTCCCAGCGACCAAATACCTACGCGCGACGAAGTTCGGCCTCGCGCTTCCACCAAAGCCGCTGAGCGAGCAACTCTCCGTCGACTTCGACGACGCGCAGGTGCGGATACGAGCGCCCGACGGCGGCGACGAACGATGGAATCAAACCTTCGAGTGGTCAGACATTGTCCGCGTCTGCTTCCGAGACGAAGGTCTCGATCATTCGGACTTGTTGTTCATCGAACTTCGCGGGAAGCCGGAACCGATCATCGTCCCGACCGAAGCATCTGGCGGCTCAGCGCTATTCGGTGCACTGACGGCGCGCGGCATCTTCCCCGAAGAGGTCTGGCGCAACGCCGTGCAGCACACGACGATCCATTGGCCGCAGGCCATGCACGACGAGGGGAGCCGCGAACGGTATCCGCACCCGTTCTTTGTGCGCGAGGTGACGCGTGGCCAGAGGATGGTGGCCGGCCGTTCCTGAATCCGTCGTTGCACATCGAACGCGAGAAGTTGCTTGCGGCCTGCGACGAGGTGGACAAGCTTGAGACGTGGCTGCAGAACGAGATCCACGCACGGTTCTTTGGGCGCTGACGTCGGCAGCCGGAAAGCGGACTTCGGTGACCGTCCGGTTGTGGCCGAAGCCGGGCTCACTTCGGCGCGCCGCCGACAATGTCAATGAGATGCAGGGTGCTGTCGCGACGAACCTTGAGCCGGATATGCTCGCCCGGCTGAACTGCGTGAACCATGTCCATGATCTTGGAACCGCTCGTGCCGACAATCGGGACGTCATTGACCGATTCCACATCATCACCCACCAGCAGCCCTGCTTGCTCCGCGGGCGCGCCCGCTGTAACGGCTGTAATCTTCACCTGTTTCAGAGTGGTGCTGAAGAAGCTATCGGTCTCCACCGAAACCGAGAATCCGAGGCGGCCCTGCGCAGCGTAGGCGCTAAACGAGACGGCGATGGCCGCAAGAGCGAGGCAGTGTCGAGCAGAGGAAATGGACAACATCTGGGTGCGTGGATTGGCGTGGAGTATGTATCGTCGCGTGCCGCCCTGTACTTTGCAAGAGGAACGCGGCGGTATGTCGAGCATAGAAGCTAAAGTATTGGGCTCGCTCCTTGACAAGCGCGCCGCGCTCGGAGTTGACCCAAAAGCCGTCGCAACGACCGTCTAGTATCGGCCGGCAGCATGTCGCCAGTGATCGCACAGCACGACGGCGCCCAGGCGCTTCGCTTCGGTGGATGCCCACAGCCGGGCCCGTATTCGTTGCGCGCTGGACCATCGTGGCGTCAGGGCCGCTTGACGAGCTCGACGCGCCGGTTCAGCGCGCGGCCCTCTTCGAGGCGGTTGTCGGCGATCGGAGCGTCCGGGCCAAAGCCGCGAGCGGACAGACGTGAGGCGTCGATGCCCTGTTTAACGAGTTCCTGAACCACAGACTGCGCACGCGCCTGCGACAAAGGCTTGTTCGTCGTCGCCGAGCCGACGTTGTCAGTGTGCCCGTCGACGAAAACGTCGAGCGTCGGGTTGGCCTTCAGCAAGGCCACTATCTGCGCGACCTGCGGTGCAGCGTCGGGCTTGAGCGTCGACTTGTCTGTGTCGAAGTTGACGTAGAACGCCACGAATCCCACCTTCCCTAGCGTCTTATACAGCGCGTCGGCGGTCACCACTTGCTGACGTTCTGCGGATTCGATGAAGGTTAGCGAGTAGTTGTGCGTGTGGTTGCCACCCGGGTCGACTACCACGTAGATGTCACCGGTGCCCGGACGCGAGAGCTTGAATGCGCGGTACCCGAGCGTGCTGTCCGACTGGTTGAGTGCGATCGCACCGATCTGCTGCAAGGCAGCTGCATAGTTCGTGATGATCTCGAAGGGGGAGATCTCCTTGTCGTTGCGGTAGTAGTGGATGTAGGTGACCTTGCCCTCGGCATGGAACGGCAAGTCGGGTTTGCCGGTGCGCCCGAGCTTGGCGTCGAAGACGTCGTAGTCGTGGACGTGGTACTCGTTAATCACGAAGCCGGGTATGCGCCCGACGAGCGGATGATCATGCCCGGCGTCGGCGGCCGAGGCGACCAACGGGGCCAGCCAGAAAGCGAGAAGAAGCCAGGTCTTGATCGCGGCCAACCGGTTGTAGAAGAGACCATTCATTGGGCGAGAGTCCTTTGCGGTGACATTAGGCGCTGCGTCGAAGCGTTAGTGGCGACCGCGGCGCGCGGGGGAGTGTCCCAGCGCAAGCATTCTCGATCCTGTCTGTCGCAGTAACAGCTTGTACGCGGTGCGACGCAGAGGCAGTACCGTCAGCCGATTTGGGGTCTCGCGTTGACTCGAATTTCTCGGTCAGCACCTGGCCGGCCGTTCCCGTGTCGGTGAACGGACCGTACTTCAGCTTCGGGCTTGATAGCCGCCTGGAGGTGCCCGCAACTAGAATCCGACGCCGCGCCGGTCGAGCACCGGTATCTCAAGCGATCTGCACCTGAGGTTCCATGCCCCCATACGACACCTTGTCCGAGTGTGCCCGTCGCGGCGTGTCCGCCGCCGCCGTCGTCGCCGCGGCGGCCTGCTCGGCGCCGCAGGCCGGCGCGGCGACGCGCATACCCGAGCAATCAGCTACAGCGCGTTTCAAAGCCGCGCTGTTGCCGCTGGTGGCCAGCACCTACGGAGGCTCGTGCGTAGCGATGGGCCCCAAAGGTCTCGGCTTGGCCGCGCCCGTGGCCGTCGACCGCAGCGGCCGAATTACCGCCGGACCCCGTTCAGACGACGTGGTACAGGAGGCGTCCGAGATAGTCCTGACGCTTGAGCGCGGCAAGCCACTGCTTAGCTTCATGGTGGAAATGCTGGGCCCGGAAGAGCATAACGACAATGGCTACAACGTCAGCTACACCGGAGGCGACACGCCGGGTGTCGTAGCGGGCGCTTCGGGCGGCAAGGTGGATGCGGCCGATGTGTGCACTGGCGGCCCCCACCCGCCTGGCGTGGGCGCCGACCTGTGGCGCATCGCGGCCACCTTCGTCAAAGTGACCGACAACGACGTTCTGTGCATCGACAGCCGCAAAGACCAGCGTGGCGGCCCCGTCATGTTCTCGGGCACGGCCTTCACGATTGGCGACTACACCCTACCGGCCACAGCACCGCGCCGCGCCGAGACCATCGTCGCCACCGACAAGTCCGGTGGCGGTTTCAGTTACTCGGTGACGGACAGTGCGGGCAATGTCGCGTCAGTCACGATCAGGGCCGACGACAGTTTCACCGGCGCCCTGCTGCATCGTTCGGACGACTCGATGCTCTCCTGCGGTCCGCGATCGCGCTGACATTTGCGCGGACGATTTGATTGCCTCGTCGAGGAGAACAGCTGAAGCATATAGAGCGGCGAACAACCTGAAGGCGGACGACTGCGACTGTCCGCTGGCCGACAGGCGCCCCATTTGGTCATTCAACAGGGGGCCGTTGAAGCAGCGCAATGGTACCGATGGTCTGCGAGGTGTAGTGCACCAAGCCAGCGAAATCGGTGTCGACCATGATGCTCTCGCCGAGGTAAGCCCAGCCGTCGTTCTCGGGCAGATGCCGCGCGGTGTCGATCGACGCCACTACTCGTCCACGATTGATGCCATCAAGCAGCACCACGTCACCAGGTTCGATCAGAGCGCCGTCAAAATAGTTCACGATTCCGCCTCAAAGATCCGAAACCAGACGTCCACGATCGGCTGCACCTGGCCGCTCCGGCCGGTCAAGCAAAGCGCTCAGCGACGTCGGCGGCTCAGTCCGCCGATCAGCGTCAGGCCCACGAGCAGAAGCGACCACCCGGGTGCATCCGGGACGGGCGAGATAGGCGGGACGACCGGCGGGGTGCCGGGGCCGATCGGTCCAATCGGCCCGGAGTCGCAGCAGGCGATGCCGCTGCCGCCGCCAAGGGGTGAGCTTGGGAAGGTGCTGCCACTTCCGCCTGCGCCTTCGCCTCCGGGTGGCATCTCCGAGGCGGGTGCACTCGTCACCGGGGTGAAGTCGAGCGGGCCGCTGTCAGGGCCTTGCGCGATGACAGCGTCAGAAGACGGCGGTCTCGGGCCGGCCGCCGGGCTGATGTCGATCGGCTCGTCGGCACCGGATTGCAAGGGGTCTTC
>FTIR01007105.1_pt1 | contig 10272 bp, 8 predicted proteins | sample 1658041 | NCBI WGS metagenome assembly FTIR01 (sample SAMEA3914793, study PRJEB12502) | metagenome | biome: forest; material: soil | place: Canada | collected 2011-07-03 | depth 0.3 m | reverse complement strand
GCCTGGATGTCCAGGCGCTGCAGGGTATAGACCTTGCGCTGGGCGAACAGGGTCGGGCGGCTGTCGTAGAACTTCAGCACGGCGTCCTCGGCGGGCTTGCCGGCCGTCTCGGCTGCCGCCTCGACGAAGCGGCGCGCCAGGATGTCGCGGCGGGCGGCCTCCAGCTGCTGGACCACCCTCGGGTCCTTGTCGAGCTTGGCCGTCACGGCCTTCTGGGCGACGATCTCCTCGTCGATCAGCTGATCGAGCACCTGCTTGGAAGCGGCGTCACCGGCATCGGGACGCATGCCGCGCTGCTTCTGCAACGCGATCGTCAGCTGCGCCGCGGTCAGATCGTCGCCATTGACCTTGGCGACCACCTCGTTGCCAGGCGCGTCGATGGGGCCCACTTCCTTCTTCTGGCCGCAGCCGGGCAGCAGGACGGCGGCCAGCGCGGCCACGGCAACAGCACCGACGCGGGCGCGGCTGGACAACTTCTTGGAACGCATCATCGACGGGAGCCCCTCATGGCCGCATTCGGCCCGAAAATCAAGACGGGCGCATACGGCAGACATGCCTTGCCCGGCCGCATAGCGGCAAACGGGCGATTGTAGAGACTAACCTGCGTCAATCCTGCGACGGCGCCGTTGCGCCTGCAAACGCCGTTGCGCGGCGGCAAGAACGTGCAAAAGTGCCGCCGCCGAAGGCGCCTCAGCGCCCGAAACGGGCCAGGTAGTCCTGGTAGGCCAGCGCAATCCCTTGCTTGAGGTCGATGCGGTGCTTCCAGCCCAGGGCGTGCAGGCGACCGACATCCAGCAACTTGCGGGGCGTGCCGTCGGGCTTGCTGGCATCGAACACGATGCGGCCGGTGAATCCGACCACGTCCATCACCGTCTCGGCCAGCTCGCGGATCGTCACGTCCTCGCCGGTGCCGATGTTGACCAGCGGGCCGTCGTAGCCCCGGGTCATCATGTGGACGCAGGCGTCGGCCAGGTCGTCGACGTAGAGGAACTCGCGCATCGGCGTGCCCGAGCCCCAGACCACGTATTCGGAGTCGCCGCGCAGCTTGGCCTCGTGCGCCTTGCGGATCAGGGCCGGCAGCACGTGGCTCGTCTGCAGGTCGTAGTTGTCGTTCGGCCCGTACAGATTGGTGGGCATCGCGCTGACATACTGCCGGCCGTACTGGGCGTTGTAGGCCTCGCACATCTTCACGCCGGCGATCTTGGCGATCGCGTACGGCTCGTTCGTCTCCTCGAGCGGGCCGGTGAGCAGCGAATCCTCGCGGATCGGCTGCGCGGCCAGCTTCGGGTAGATGCAGCTGGAGCCCAGGAACATGAGGCGCTGCACGCCGGCCTGGTGGGCGCCGTCGATGAGGTTGTCGGCAATGGCCAGGTTCTCGTGCAGGAACTGCGCACGGAACGTGTTGTTGGCCTGGATGCCGCCCACCTTGGCCGCCGCGATGAAGATGTACGCCGGCCGCGTGCGCTGCAGGTAGGCGCGCGTGCTGGCCGCGTCCTGCAGATCGAGCTCCGCGCGCAGCGGGCTCAGCACGTTGGCGTAGCCGGCGGACTTCAGGTGCCGCACCAGCGCCGAGCCGACCATGCCGCGGGCGCCGGCGACCATGATCGCCTCGCCCTTGCCCGGCACGCCCTGCACGGCGCCCTCCTCACTCATGGTGGCTGAAGGTCTGGAAGCCAGCCAGGCTCACCAGGGCATCGCGGCGCGCGGTGTTGTAGTCGGCGTCGACCATCTCGGCCACCAGTTCGGGCAGCGTCGTCGTCGGCGTCCAGCCCAGCTTTTCCTTGGCCTTGGTCGGGTCGCCCAGGAGGGTTTCGACCTCGGTCGGACGGTAGTAGCGCGGGTCGACCCGCACGATGACCTGCCCCGGCTTGCACTTGGACTTGTCGCCGCTGACGGCATCGACGATGCCGACCTCGTTGGCGCCTTCGCCTTCGAAACGCACGGTCATGCCCAGGCGCTCGGCGGACATGCGCACGAAGTCGCGCACGCTGTATTGCACGCCGGTGGCGATGACGAAGTCATCGGCCGTTTCCTGCTGCAGCATCAGCCACTGCATCTGCACGTAGTCGCGTGCGTGGCCCCAGTCGCGCAACGCGCTCATGTTGCCCAGGTACAGCGACTCCTGTAGCCCGAGCGCGATGCGCGCGACGGCACGCGTGATCTTGCGGGTGACGAACGTCTCGCCGCGCAGCGGGCTCTCGTGGTTGAACAGCACGCCGTTGCAGGCGTACATGCCGTAGGCCTCGCGATAGTTCACCGTGATCCAGTACGCGTAGAGCTTGGCGACCGCGTACGGGCTGCGCGGATAGAACGGCGTCGTCTCGCGCTGCGGAATTTCCTGCACGAGACCGTACAGCTCCGACGTCGAGGCCTGATAGAAGCGCGTCTTCTTCTCGAGGCCCAGGATGCGGATCGCCTCCAGCAGGCGCAGCGCGCCCAGGCCATCGGCGTTCGCCGTGTACTCGGGCTCTTCGAAGCTGACGGCCACGTGGCTCTGCGCGGCCAGGTTGTAGATCTCGTCCGGCTGGACCTTCTGCACGATGCGCGTCAGGTTCGTCGAATCGGTCAGGTCGCCGTAGTGCAGGACGAAGTCGCGATTGTCGACGTGCGGATCCTGGTACAGATGGTCGATGCGGTCGGTGTTGAAGGACGAGGCGCGGCGCTTGATGCCGTGGACCTCGTAGCCTTTCTTCAACAGGAACTCGGCCAGATAGGCGCCGTCCTGGCCTGTGACACCGGTGATGAGGGCTACTTTTTTGTCGGTCATGTCAATATTATCGCGCAGAGGCAGCAGCGAAACGCGCCCTTCGCCCGGTCACGACGCCGCCTTCAGGAAAAGCGCCTTGAGCTGCCGTGCGGAATGGAGCACGTCGTGGCTCGCCGCGCTCCTGCGCCGCCCTTCTTCTCCCATCTCGGCCAGACGCTGCGGGCTCGCGACGAGGGCCGCGCGAATCGAGGCGGCCAGCGCGTCCACATCGCCCGCCGGCGCCAGCCATCCGCAGCTCTCGTCCACCAGTTCGGGAATGCCCGCGATGTAGGTCGAGATCACCGGCCGCCCCAGGGCAAATGCCTCCATGATGACCACCGGCAACCCTTCCGCGAAGCTGGGCAGCAGCAGCGCGCGCGATTCGACCAGCGCGTTGCGTACCTCGATGTTGGATTGCCAGCCGCGCAACTCGATCATGCCGGCAACCCCGTTGCGGGCAATTTCCGCCTCGAGGCTCGCCCGCTCTTCCCCGTCGCCGATCAGCACGACTTTCAAGCCCGGAAACTCGTCCTTGAGGGCGGCCACGGCAGATGGGATGAGCAGCAGCCCCTTCTGCGAATTGAACCGGGCGACGTTGACGAGGACCTGATTGCCGGGATTGGGCGCGCTGACACTAAGGAATTCGGGCATTGCAAGGCCGCAATGCACGATCGCGATCTTGTCCCAGTGGGTCCACCGACTAGCGCGCACCAGTTGGACACGGCCGAAACTCGAGATTGCAACAACGAATCGCGCATGGCTCATCTTCAGATCGAAGCTGAGGCGGTCCGTGTTCTCGAATTCATCGGGGCCGTGCGCAGTGAAGCTATAACCGGGGCCGCCCAGGATGTAGCTCAACAGCGCAATGGCGGTCGCGTTCGTGGCGAAGTGGGTATGGACGTGGGCCACGTCCTCGCTGCGCGCCTGTTGCTTGAAATACACGGCCTGGAGGAGGTAGGCGGCATGCCGACCAATGCCACCACGCGCATTGCGCCAGAGCGCAGCCGCGGCCGCGATCGCCCGGGCCATGCTCAATGGGTTGGTAACGGCTTCCCTGAGGAACGCCAGGAGCAGATTCTTCAGGTTCCCGGCGAGGAGGTAGTGCGTTCGTCCCTGCTCGTCGATGTCGCGCGGATCGACGAGTTTCTCGCCCCAAGGGCGCGCCGCGTAGCGGACGACCGCGACTCCGTCAGCGACCAGCGCCTCGATCTCACGACGAATGAACGTCGTGCTGGTCATCGGATAGGAGTTGAGGAGATAGGCGATTTTCACGAGATCAACCCGATACGACAGTTTCTTGACCGCTGCGGGCCGCGTCGACGATGCGCAAGACTTCCAGCGAAGTCTCCACGGGGATCAGATCGCTTGCCAGCGCCCCCCGATCAAGCAGCGAGACGAAGTGGCTGAGTTGAGGGGAATAGCGGTTCAAACCGTACGAGTGCTCGCTGGCGCCGCGGCCAGCGATCGACGCTTTCAACTTCCGCAGCCACCTCTGCTGTCGTAGCGCCGCGACCGCGCGTTGCTTCAAGCCGCGATCCGATGGAGAGAGTTCCGCCGCGCGCACGGGCGGTGCAGACCTTGCGCGCAACGACTCCGCCCCCATGACCGGCGAATCGAGCTGAATGCTCCCATGCGAGCAACTCAGCGCGGTCTGGTTCGGGAGTACCGCCACGAGAGAGGCCGCCAGTTGCGAATGGCCGCCCCCCGCGTGCACCAGTTGCAGGCAGGCCTGGACGTCGACACCGGCCGCATTGCGCGTGAGCGCCGCCCGGACCGACTGCACCGGCCCCATCAACTGCAATGCGAGGACGATCGGGTAGACGCCGAAGTCAAGCAGGACGCCCGCGCCCTCGCCTTCGAAAAGGCGTGGATGCGAGGCCGGGTCGAGCGAGATTCCGAATCCGGACTGCAGCAGTAGCGGCTCGCCGAACGCCCGTTCCAGCGCAAGCCGCCGCAACTCTCGATAGACAGGCAGCGCCGTCGTCCATTGCGCCTCCATGAACAGCCTACCGCTTGTCGACGCGGCGTGCGCGACGCGCGCGCCCTGCTCGGCGTCGATGGCGAACGGCTTTTCGCACAGCACGGCCTTGCCGGCGGCCAGCGCGGCAATCGCGTGCGCGGCGTGATCTCGAGTCGCGGAGGCGATATAGACGGCGTCGATGTCCGGCTGTGCCAAGAATTCGCCGAGCGTCCCGTAGGCTCGCGCAACCCCGTGTTGCGCGGCGAATGCGCGTGCGCGCCCGACGTCGGTGGATGCCACGGCGACAACCGACACACGAGAATCGAGCGCGAAGCATTCCATCATCGTCGCCGACATCGCTCCCGTGCCCACCACGCCGAAGCGCCAGGTTCGAGCGCCGCTCACGAGCGTGCCTTCTGCGGTGCCATGGCCAGCGTCCAGGGCATGGGCTCGACGGGTAGACAGCGGGTGCTCATGACTTGAACGCCCTTGTCGGCGCGTGAATTCTGGATGGCGAGCGTGACTTCATTGAAATGCAGCGCGAAGTCGGCACCGAGCCGGCACGCACGCCCTTCCTGCAATGCGCTGATCATCTCGGCCGGCCCCAGCGCGAAGTTCATCGAGGCGGCACCGCGGCGCCCCACTTTCGGGTCGGTGGCCGTCCCCATCTTCACGCGCCTGGCGAACGGGCTGTTGATCAGGCGGCGCCGAAAGACGTGCCGACGTCGTACCCGCACCGCAGCGCCGTTGCTCCAGCATTCGTCGATTTCGACCACGCCCCGATCGCCGACGACTCGCATGCAATGGTTGTGGGGCGCAATGATGCTGCAGGTCAGGCGCGCGACGACACCGGACTCGAAGAAGAGTGTGGCGCAGGAATAGTCCGGCGCCGTCGCCGGGTCGTCCACCAGCTTCCCCGCAACCAGGTCGGCCGAGGCCGCGACGACGGTGGTGACGTTGCCGAACATCGCAATGAGCCAGGAGAGGTAGTAGCCGGCGTGCTCCACGGTACAGCCCACCTTGAACTCGTCGCGGTACGGCCAGGGCGCACCCGATTCGCTGAACCACTTCTTGTAGGGCGCCGAAGGAATGTAGTCGTCGTCCAGTTCGGCATAGACCAGCAACGGCTTGCCTGCGTCTTCGCGTCGGACGCTCGCCCACAGGGTCTGCGCAGCCTCGCCCAACAGGCTGCACGGCGCGGAAGTCAACATCAGCCCCGACGCCTGTGCGAGCTCGCAGAGCGACTTCGCGTCGTCCATGTCGGTCGCGAGCGGCTTTTCGGAATAGACGTGGCGCCCGGCAAGAAGGCATGCTCGACTGACTTCGAAGTGGGCTCCGGGATTCGTCAGATTGAGCACCAGTTCGACGCCTGGGGTCTGGAGCAAATCTTCCAGCGATCGCGCGGCGCGGACGCCCCAGTAGGTGCAAAAGGCCTGCAGGCGACCGGCATCGAGGTCGAACGCGCAATCGACTCCGATGTTCGGAAAGGTCTTCAGCGAACGCATGTAGAGGTCGGCGACGAAGCCGGTCCCGATGATGGCGATCCGCGCGGGGTTAGTTTGCATTTGTCGATTCCACGTATGGTTCGTCGCCGGCCCGATTCGACACGGCCCGCGTCCATCGAGCTCGTCCGGGGCGACCGGGTGACGGCGTGGCTGCGGCTTCACCCACTCTTGTTGCGCCGCAGTATGCCCGACGCTTCATGGATCTTGTCGACGCAGCAATCGCCCGGCCTCGAGCGCGTCAGCCTCCGGGAAGGCCTCTCCTGTATTGGACCGCTTCGGCCATGTGCGCAGCTTCGACATCCGGCTCGTCGGCCAGATCGGCCACCGTGCGCGCGATCTTGGCCACGCGATGCAGGCTGCGCGCCGACCATCCGAGTCGATCGGCCACCTGCTCGAGCAACGCGCGTGACGGCTCGGTCAGGCGCAAGCCGGATTCGATCTGGGCGGCGCTGAGCAGGGCATTGGGCACCCCCTGTCGCGTCAACTGGCGATCGTGCGCTTCGCGAACACGGGCAGCCACCGTTGCCGACGACTCCTGCGTCGGTGCAGCGGCGTCGCGAACTCGCCCTTCCACCGACGGCAACAGCTCCTTCGGCCGCAAAGCCGGCACCTCGATCTGCATGTCGATCCGGTCCAGCAACGGCCCCGACAGCCGCGCCTGGTAGCGCCGCACGGCTTCGGCGCTGCAAACGCACTGCCGGCCGCTGGCCGCGAACGCGCCCAGCCAGCCGCACGGGCAGGGATTCATCGCGGCAATCAACTGGAACCGCGCCGGGTACTGCGCCTGATGCGCCGCTCGCGAGATGGTGATGCGCCCGGTCTCGAGCGGCTCGCGCAAGGCCTCCAGCGCGCTGCGCGGGAACTCCGGAAGCTCATCGAGAAAGAGGACGCCCGCATGCGCCAGCGAAATCTCGCCCGGGCGCGGCGGCGATCCGCCGCCGACCAGCGCCACCGCGCTGGCGCTGTGATGCGGCGAGCGGACGGGGCGCTGCCCGAAGCGGCGCACGTCCAGGCCTTGTGACGACACGCTCAACAGCGCTGCGCTGGCCAAGGCGTCGCCGGGGGTCATCTCGGGCAGCAGGCCCGCGAGGCGCTCGGCGAGCATGGACTTGCCGGCGCCCGGCGGTCCGATCAGCAGCAGGCCATGCGCGCCGGCGGCGGCGACCTCCAGCGCGCGGCGCGCGCCCGCCTGGCCCTTGACGTCGGCGAGATCGGGCAGCGCGGGCGGGGCAACCGCCTGTTCGCGGATCGGGCCAGGCAACTCGCGCGCGGCGCCGGCCGCGCCATCGCCCGGCAGGAATGCCTGGACGACTTCGCCGAGATGGCGCGCCGAACGGATATCCACGCCTTCCACGCGCGCCGCCTCGGCTGCACTCTGCGCCGGCAACACCAGGCGGCGCGCGCAGCCGCTCTCGCGCACGGCCAGCGCGAGCGCGAGCGCGCCGCGCACGGGGCGCAACTCGCCGGCCAGCGAGAGTTCGCCCGCGAACTCGCAGCGATCGAGCCGCGCCGTGTCCAGCAAACCCTGCGCGGCGAGCACGCCGAGCGCGATCGGCAGGTCGAACCGGCCCGACTCCTTGGGCAGATCGGCAGGCGCCAGGTTGACGGTGATCCTCTTGTTGTGCGGGAACGCGAATCCGCTCTGGGCCAGCGCCGCCCGCACGCGCTCGCGCGCTTCCTTGACTTCGGTGTCGGCCAGGCCGACGAGCGTGAAGCTGGGCAGCCCGTTGGCAAGGTGCACCTCGACCAGGACTTCAGGCGCATGCAGCCCCACGAGCGCTCGGGTATGGATGACGGCCAGGGTCATTGGATGGACTTCCACGGATTCGCCGCGATGGAGGGCGCGATGTCACAGGTCGTTTTAAAAGGGGCCGGAGTCGACGGATTCAGATCGCGTCATTCCTGGCGCGCGAATTGCATGACCCCATTTCGAAATCAGCCTGCAACAGGCTTGTCGGCCGCCAAAAAGGCCGCTTTTTCATTCTGCAGGCCTTCTTCGCGCACCAGGCGCGCCCCGAACGAGGTTTGGCTGCAATCCGGCGCTCCATCCGAGTGCGCTGCGTGTGCGCGCGCATGACTATTTCGCACCGCATCGGTGCGATGCGCGCGCAGTTCGCCAACCGAATCCTGTCCGGCGGCGACCGCCATCGCGCCGGCCTTCCGCACGATCCTCCGAAGGACCGCTCCGTTGCGATCGGCACTGGATCGCTCACGGCCATCCCGCTTTGCTTCTTCTAGCGACTTTCGCGCAAGCGCAGGGCGATGCCGTCGCCATGCGTGCGTGCTCGACCGCGTGGCACGGAACCTGCGTCAAAGGCTCCGAAAGAAGATCAGATCCCACCCACCTTTTTCCCAAAAACCCTCGGAGATACCAGATGAAGAAATCCGCGCTCGTTCTCGCCGCCGGCCTCGCCGCCAGTGCCCTCCCGACGTTCGCCCTCGCGGACGACGCACCGGCGCCCGCGGCCGCGGCCAGTCCGATCACGTACAACATCGGCGTGGTGTCCGACTACCGCTATCGGGGCATCTCGCAGTCGAAGCTGCACCCCGCGCTCCAGGGCGGCATCGACTACGCGGAAGGCCCCTTCTACGCCGGCACCTGGCTGTCGACGATCGACTGGGTCAAGGATTCGATGAAGTCCTACAACAACGCCCAGGAAGCCGCCACGCCCCCCGGGCTGACGGTCTCGACCAGCGGCGCGCCGGTGGAATGGGACCTCTACGGCGGCACCAAGGGCGACATCATCAAGGACACGCTGTCGTACGACGTCGGCGTGCTGGCCTACGTCTACCTCGGCCAGCAATTCCACAAGATCGGCCTGTCCAACCCCGACACCGGCGAGTTCTACGGCGCGCTGACGTACGGCGTGTTCACCGGCAAGGTTTCGATCAGCGCGACGCCGCTGTTCGGCGTGCCCAAGAGCAAGGGCAGCCAGTACTACGACCTGAGCGCCAACTTCGACCTCGGCTCCGGCTTCACCCTGACGCCGGACGTCGGCTACCAGAGCATCACCGGCTCCGTCGCCAAGGCCGCCGACCTGTCGTACACCGACTACTCGCTGACGCTGGGCAAGGACTTCGGCAAGGGCCTGTCCGCCTCGCTGCAGGTCATCGCGACCGACGCGAAGAAGGCGGACTACCTGACGTCCAACAACAAGTTCACTGGCCGCACCGGTGTCGTCGCCGGCGTCAAGTACTCGTTCTGATCGCCGCCTGATTCTCTCGTGGGCCCGGGGCGACCCGGGTCGTTTTGTTCGACAAGAAGCGGGCGCGACAGCATCCGCAAGCCTGGAGATACCAACCATGAAGATGGTGACTGCCGTCGTGAAGCCCTTCAAGCTCGACGAAGTGCGTGAGGCCCTGAGCGCGATCGGCGTGCAGGGCATCACGGTGACCGAAGTGAAGGGCTTCGGTCGCCAAAAGGGCCACACGGAGTTGTACCGCGGCGCCGAATACGTCGTGGACTTCCTCCCCAAGGTGAAGATCGAGGCCGCCGTCGACGACGCGCTCGTCGACCAGGTCATCGAAGCCATCGAGACCTCGGCTCGCACCGGAAAGATCGGTGACGGGAAGATCTTCGTCTCGACGCTCGAGCAGGTGGTGCGCATCCGCACCGGCGAGACCGGCAAGGACGCCCTCTAAGGCGCCTTCGCTCCAGACGATTCCCGCACGTTTCAAAACGCCACACGCTTCCAACTCCTGAAAGCATTGCAACCATGAGAAAGCTTCTCGCTTCCCTCGCCCTGGGACTCGCCGTCCTCGGGTTCTCCGCGACATCGTTCGCGGCAGACGACGCGGCGTCCGCTCCGGCCGTCGCGACGGCCGCTGCCAGCGCGCCGGCAGCCAGCGCCTCCGCGCCGGCCGCCGCCGCTGCCCCTGCAAGCGCGGCGTCCACGCCGACGATCGTCGAGACCGTCAACAAGGGTGACACCACCTGGATGCTGGTCTCCACGGTGCTCGTCATCATGATGTCGATCCCCGGCCTGGCGCTGTTCTACGGCGGCCTGGTGCGCAGCAAGAACATGCTGTCCGTGCTGATGCAGGTGTTCGTCACCTTCTCG
>FTIR01000457.1_pt1 | contig 10273 bp, 7 predicted proteins | sample 1658041 | NCBI WGS metagenome assembly FTIR01 (sample SAMEA3914793, study PRJEB12502) | metagenome | biome: forest; material: soil | place: Canada | collected 2011-07-03 | depth 0.3 m | reverse complement strand
GACCGCCACCGCGAGCGCGACGAGATCGTGCGTCACGGAGAGCACGGCCAGCACGCCCGCCACCCGCAGCACGCCGTCGAGCGCGACGATGCCGGCCAGTTGCCGCCACATCCCCGCGCCGGCCATCACGCCGGACGCGGCGGCCACCAGGCAGTTGAGTCCCGCGCCGACGGCCACGAACCACGCGAGACCCGCGTTGTCCGGCCCCAGGCTGGGAGCCGCCCACAGGACGCTGGTCCCGAGCACCACCACGACGACCACGACCGCGAGCAGTCCCGCGAAAGCCCAGAGCGAGGTCCCCCGCCCGATGCGCCCAGCGCCCTCGTCGGCTTCCCGCCCGTGGCCGGCGACCAGATTCTGCGCGACCGCGCGCGTCGATTCCTGCTGCAGGCCGAAGAGGATCCCCACGACCAGGAACAGGGCGGACCAGAAGACCGAGAACACCCCGTAACCGGCCGCGCCCACCTCGGTGAACACGCGCCAGGTGACGACGTAGCCGGCGAGGCCGGAGATCACGGTGGCGCCGAGGATGAGGACGACCGACGACCGGCCCCCGCGCCCCGCCTGCTGCGACTCCCATTCGTCGGGAATGGGCTCGTTGAGCGGTTCGTAGCTGGTGATGGGAGGCTCCCGTGATGCATGGCAGGATGGATTGCCCGGCCCTCCGGGCGGCAGGCCCACCCTACGACGAAAAGCTCCAGCTCACGTGACCATCGACATCATGATGCCGTTCTACGGCGACCCGCAGCTCTTCCGCGACGCCGTGGAGAGTGTGCTCGCGCAGACCGACGCCGATTGGCGGCTCGTCGTGATCGACGACGTCTATCCGGACACCGCGCCGGGCGAGTGGGTGCAGTCGCTCGGCGATGCCCGCATCCGCTACATCCGCAACGAGAAGAACCTCGGCGTGAGCGGCAACTTCTCGAAGTCGGTCGAGCTCGTCGAGAACGAGCATTTCGTGCTGATGGGATGCGACGACCTGCTCGAGCGGGGCTACGTGGCGGCGATGCGTGCCGCTATCGCGCAATACCCGCGCGGCTCCTACTTCCAGCCGGGCGTGACCGTCATCGACGAACGCGGGCGCCAGGCGCTCCCCCTCGCCGACCGCGTGAAGAGCTGGTACCGGCCAACGCACGCGTGGCCCGTGGAACTGCGGGGCGAGAAGCTCGCCGTGAGCCTCCTCCGCGGCAACTGGACCTACTTCCCGTCGATCTGCTGGCGGACCGATGCCGTGCGCCGCCACGGCTTCGACCCGGACTTCGACGTGGTGCTCGATCTGGCGCTCCAACTCGACATCGTGCTCGAGGGCGGCACTCTGGTGCTCCTGCCGGAGCGGGAGTTCCGGTACCGGCGGCACGCGGCGAGCGTCTCGTCCTGGACCGCGCAGGACGGCACCCGTTTCGACGAGGAGCGCGCCTTCTTTCTTCACGCTGCCCGCGAGCTCCGCGAACGGGGATGGAGGCATGCCGCCCGGGTGGCCTCGGCGCACTGGTCGTCGCGCCTCAATGCCGGCACGAAGCTGTTGTCGGCCGTGAAGACGAAGGACCGTGCGGGCCTCACCGCCCTGTCCCGCCACATCCTGACGGGCTGGTGAACGGAAGCGGTCAGGGAGCGCCGATGGCGCCGACCACGATCATCGGGTGCTCCGCCGGGCACGCAGCGGCGAGCTGGGACCCGAGGGTGCTGCTCCGGGTCCGGATGGTGACGTCGCCCCGCCACACGCCGAGCGCCTGACAGACGGCGTGCAGATCCTGCGTGTTCAGGTAGTACGAGAACGAGCGGATGGGGTCACCCGTGGTGGTGGCCGAGGCGCCCAGCAGCCAGAGGTTCGCGAAGCCGTCGGCCCTCCAGTCGAAGTAATCGACGAGCATGGTCTTCTTCTGCGCGGGATCGTCCAGCGCGAACAGGGTGGGCAGCACGGCATCCCCCGATGCGACCCCGGTGCCGCCGAGGAGGTCGACGGCCGGCACGAGGGAGCCGATGGTGGGCGATGGGGGCATGACGCCGGCGGCCAGCGCCACCGCGGTCACGACAGCGCCCGCTGCTGCGGCGACACGCGGCCATGGCGCGAGGGGAAGCCGCGCCAGCAGGCCGAGGGCCGATCCCAGGAAGATCTGGAGCAGGACGATCGCACCCAGCCAGACGAGCTTGGCCGGGTAGTAGCCCCAGCCGTACGCGTTCGGCTGAACCTGCGTACCGAGGTAGAGGTACACCGCCACGAGGGCCACGCCGGCGGTCACCACGCCGGCGAGGTCGCGAGCACCGGCACCGGGCGCGCGGTCCTCGCCCGCAGCCGGCGGGAACGGGACCGCTGACGCCGCCGCCGTCACGGCGAGGGTGAGTCCCAGCAGGATGAACAGCAGCGCCGGCGTCACGGGCGCCATGGAGCCGCCCTGGGCCAGGGCCCCTTGGTCGCGACGCAGATCCGGGAGAGAGAAGAGCAGTGCGTAGGCGAGCAGCTGCAGGGCGGCGAGGCCGAGCAGGATCCACGCCACGGGCCCGTACGAGCGCGCCCGCACCAGGATCTCGCGGACCCCGGCGACCACCGCGAGCGCGAGCGGAACCGCGGCGAGGAACGCCCAGAGCGCGAGGAGCACGGTGGCGGCCACCAGCAGCAGTGCCACCGCGGCGACCGGTGCGCTCCGCGCGCGGCGCCAGCAGAGCCACGAGGCGAGGAGGACAGCCACCGTCGGCAGGACGTTGTAGAAGCCGAACTGGAACGAGAACCCCGCGACGAACCAGCCGCAGACGAGCGCGGATCCGACCACCGCGCCGAGTGCGCGATACACCGGATGGGCCGCCGGAACGGCGTCGGCCACGACGATCCCGGCGACCAGGGCGGTGAACACGGTGGAGAGCGCCAAAAACGTGGCCATGGCGACGATGTCGTGAGACAACAGATGTCCCGCCGGCGTCGCATCCCGGCCCGGGGCGAGGCCGGTCGCCAGCAGCATCGCGGTCAGGGGCGACGAATTGGGATGCAGCGACGGGATGAACCCCCGGTCGGTCACGACGTAGCGCGCCGACACCAGGTTCCAGACGGCGTCGTTGCGCATCGCCCAGGAAAGCGCCGTGCCATTGCGCAGAGCCGGAAGGACGGCGAACACCACGCCCATGATGAGCGGGACGACCGCCGCAGCAGCGGCACCCCACCATGCCGGCCGGCCGGGCACGCGTACCCGGTCGCCCGCGAGCACGACCACCACCGCCCCCGCCACGCCGATCGCGACGAGGACGAGGACGTCCGCGGCTTCCAGCGTGAGCCCCAGCCGGTGGGGCAGCCGCACGACGAACACCTCGATCCCGAGCGGCACGATGATGCCCCCGGCGAAGCCGAGCATCCAGCCGGCGAACGGCGCGATCGCCGACGCGACGGCCAGCGCCGCCGCGATCGCGAGCACCCAGATGGTCCAGCCCGCCGTTGCGCAGACGACGCCGGCGCCCGACACGACGAGCAGAGCGCCGGCGAGCCACCAGCGGGCCCGACTGCCGGCGGGAGTGCGGCGGATGGTATCGTCCACTTGTTCCTCCCCGATCCGCCCGGTGGCTCAGCACTCGAACCTACCTCACGCTCTCGGGCGTCGGCCATTCGAACGACAGGACCGTCCGCATGACCCTCCCCGACCACGGGATGCGCCCCGCGCGCGGCCCCTGGACCGTGCTCGGTCTCGCCTGGGGTGTCCTCTTCCTCCTGATGGCGTGCTTCTCGATCGCGACGCCGCCCGGCGCGAGCCCCGACGAGCCCGCCCACGCCATGCGCGCCTATGCCGCCGCCCACGGCCAGCTGATCGGCCCGGACTCCACCACGGTCACCGGAACGATGGACCTCCAGGTGTCGCGCTACTTCGCGAAACTGGAATCGCACATGCCGTGCTTCAAGAGGGCGGTGACGGTGACACCGGCCTGTGTCGCGCCCATCTCCGATCCGAACGCGACGACGACCGGTCACTCCTCGACGAACATCAACACTCCGGTCTTCTACGTCGCGGTCGGCTGGCCGAGCCTCGTCCTGCAGGGCGCCAAGGCCCTGTACGGGATGCGCCTCGTCAGCGCTCTGATCTGCTCGGGTCTTCTCGCACTGGCGTTCGTCGCGCTCCTCGCGCTGCCACGCCGGCGATGGGCGGCCCTCGCGGTGGCAACGGGGGTGACACCGATGGTGCTCTTCCTCTCGGGGACCCTGAACCCGAACGGCATGGAGGTCGCCGCGACCACGGCGGTCTTCGCGCTCCTGTGCGTCACGTTCGGAACGCCGTCGACGCGCCGTCTGCTGGTGTGGCGCGTCGCCGGGATCGTGGTGGTGAGCGTGCTGCTCGTCAACATCCGGAGCATCGCCATCCTCTGGCTCCTGCTCGCGCTCGTGTCGGCGCTCCTGCTGGGCCATCCCGCGCGGATCCGAGACGTGCTCCGCTCCTGGATCACCTGGGCCGCCGTCGCCGTCATCGGCCTCGTCACGGTCGCGACCGCGTTCTTCTACCTGCGGCCCCGCTCTCTCACCCCGGCCTATCAGCCGATCGGAGCGGGAGGCAGCTGGTCGCAGGGTTTCTCGAACACCCTCGACCAGACGTTCGGCTTCATGACCGGCTGGATCGCGCAGTTCGGCTGGCTCGAGATCCCCGCGCCGGGGATCGCGCTGGCGGTCTGGGCCTGCATCGGAAGCGGGATCGTGCTCGTGGGTGCCGCCCTCGGACCCCGCCCGGTGCGGCTCGCCGCGCTCATCGTGGGTCTCGCCGTCATCCTCGTGCCACCGATCACGCAGGCCGCGCTCATCTACTCGTCCGGTTACGTCTGGCAGGGCCGCTACACGCTCGCGGTGGGAGTGCTGCTCGTCGTGATCTGCGGCATCGGCCTGGACCGTGCCGCCCTCCCCGGCCCCGACGAGGACCGCCGCGCCGCGACCGTGGCCCGGGTCGCCATCGTCCTGCTCGGCGTCGGCGAGATCGGGGCATTCCTCTGGATGCTCCGCCGGTACGTCACGGGACTGGCGCCGAACCTGACGTGGCTCGACCTGCTCCGCGCCCCTCAGTGGCAGCCGCCCGGAGGCTGGGCCCTCGTCGCCGTCGTCTTCGTCGCGGTCACGGCCGCCGGGGTCGTGCTGCTGTGGCGCGACCTCACGCCCGCGGCTCTCCGCACGGCGCGGTCGCAGGCAGTCGTGCGAGAATGACTTCTCGACCGCCTTCGGATCCCCATGGGGCGATGTCCGATTCCCCGCCATTCCCATCGAGTACCGTGACTTCCATGCCTTTTGATCTCACCCAGACCCTGATCGTCATGCCGGCCTTCAACGAAGAGACGTCGGTGGCATCCGTGGTCGCAGAGGTCACGGCGAAGCTTCCCGGCGTCTCGTGCCTCGTCGTCGACGACGGCTCGACCGACGCGACGGCCGTGCGTGCGCGCGAGGCAGGCGCGAGGGTCGCGTCCATGCCGTTCAACATGGGTGTCGGCGGGGCGATGCGGCTGGGCTTCCAGTTCGCGCGCGAGAACGGCTACCCGGTGGTGGTGCAGATCGACGCCGACGGACAGCACGACCCGGCCAGCGTCCCCGCACTGCTGGCGGCGCTCGACGACGCCGACCTGGCGATCGGCGCCCGGTTCTCCGGCGTGGGGGAATACGAGGTGCGCGGGCCGCGTCGCTGGGCGATGACGGTGCTCTCCGGTGTCCTCAGCCGCGTGGTCCACACCCGGCTGAACGACACGACGAGCGGGTTCAAAGCCAACGGGCCGCGCGCCGTCGAACTCTTCTCTCACTCGTTCCCGGCAGAGTTCCTCGGAGACACCGTCGAGGCTCTGGTGATCGCGGCCCGCGGCGGGCTCGTGGTGACCCAGGTGCCCGTCGCCATGCGCCCGAGGGCGGGCGGCCAGCCCTCCCACAACCCCGTCAAGGCCGCGGTGTATCTCGGCCGCGCGTTCATCGCCCTTCTCGTCGCGCTGATGCGTCCCCGCACGGCCATCAAGGAAACGGCCACCGCCTGACCATGTCGATCACCAGTTACATCTTCGGAATCCTCGCTGCCCTGCTCACGCTCGGCGTCGTCATCGAGATGCTCCGCCGCGGCCGGATGCGCGAACGTCACGCCATCTGGTGGCTCGTGGCCGGCGTGCTCGCCCTCGTCGTCGGCGTGTTCCCCGCGATCCTCGACTGGGTGGCGGGCCTCTTCGGTGTGGGCATTCCCGTCAACCTCGTCTTCTTCGTGAGCATCGCAGTGCTCTTCCTCGTCTGCATCCAGCACAGCACGGAACTCACCACCCTCGAGAGCAAGGTGCGCACGCTGGCGGAGCGGAGCGCTCTTCATGAGCTCCGGCTCGCCGAGCTGGAGCAGCGCATCGCCGCGCTCGGCGAGAAGAAGGAGTAGGCCGGCGTGAGCTCCAGCGACGCCCGGCCGCGCACAGACGCGGCCGGCGCAGGCCCCGGGCGCTCTCCGTGGCGGGTCTTCCTCGTGGTGTGGGTCCTGCTGTCGGCGCTCTCCGCGGTCTGGGCGCTGGCAACCCCGATCGGCGCCTCCCCCGACGAGCCCGCGCACATCGTCCGCGCGGCGAGCGTGGTGCGCGGGGAGCTGATCGGCACCCCGTCGAAGGAGGGGAACCAGGTGCTCGTCCCCGCGTACATCGCGCAGACGCAGCACGAGACCTGTTTCGCTTACCACCCCGAACGCGTCGGGACATGCCACCTGCCGCCCCTGGCCCACCCGTATGCGACAACGTGGTCGCATACGACGGCCGGGCTCTACAACCCCCTGTATTACGCAGCCGTAGGATGGCCGACGCTGCTCATCCACGACACCCCGGCGATCTACGTCATGCGCATCGTGAGCGGCATTCTGACCTCCCTCTTCGCAGCGCTCGCCTTCGCCGTGCTCTGGCGCCTTCCGCGCCGCGGGGTCCTCGTCCTCGGTTTCTCCGTCGCGATGACGCCCATGCTGCTCTTCCTCGACGGGTCGGTGAATCCGAACGGCATCGAGGCGACAGGCACGCTGGCGGTGTTCGCCGGCATGATCGCGATCGTGCTGAATCCCGACCGGTCACTCCTGCTGGGGCGCGCGATGCTCGTCATGGCCGCGGGGATCGTGGCCGTGAACGCGCGGGGCCTCTCTCCGCTCTGGGTGCTTCTCGCGGTGGCACTCCCCCTCCTCCTCGTGCCGCTCCGCGACGTGCTCGCACTCCTCCGGCGCCCGGCGGTGCTCCTCGCGGCGGGCGGTCTCGCCCTCGGCACGATCGCCGCCCTCGCCTGGACGGTGGGGACCAACTCGCTGCTGAACGCCGTGCAGAACCCCGACCAGACCCCGCAGTCGTATCCCGGCGTGGGAACGAATCCGCTCAGCGGCTTCTACATCACCATCGTGCGCACGGTGGAGTACCTGCACGGGGTGATCGGGGTCTTCGGGTGGCTCGACACCCCGGCGCCTCCCGAGGTCTTCTTCATCTGGTTCGGGCTCATGGGAATCGTCCTGATGGCGGCGCTCGTCTTCCTGCGGTCGCGAGCGCTCGTCTTCGCGGGGAGCCTCCTCGCCGCGTACGTCATCGCCCCTCCTGTCATCCAGGGCGTCTACATCACCGGCGGCGGAATCATCTGGCAGGGCCGGTACGCCATGCCGATCTTCCTCTGCGTCATCGTGGGCCTCGCCGTGGTGCTCGCCGATCGCTTCCCGGTGGTGTGGTCCGCCACCGCCTGGCGTCGACTCACCTGGATCTCGCTGATCGTGGTGGCGTTCGGCCAGTTCTATTCGTTCGAGAGCACGCTCCGGCGGTATTCGGTCACGCCGATCGGCTCGCTGAAACAGTTCCTCTTCGGTACACCTCCCTGGAGCCCGCCCGGCGGCGTCCTCCTCTCGCTGGTGCTGTTCGCGGCTCTGCTCGGCATCGCCTCCGTCGTCGTGTTCCGTGCGGTCCGGCGCGTGGATGCGGTGGTCACGGAGGAGGCTGCAGAGGAGCACCGCGTGCCGATCGCCGTAGGCTGACGCCGTCCACTATCTTTTCGTCATGCGACGACTGCATGACGTGGCGCACAGCGCCTGCCGAGCGACACGGTGAGCCTTCTCGGCGGGGCCCTCGTTTCGCCGGGGACCAACCGGCCTGACACCGCCCCTTCCCGCACTCCGCGGCGCGCGCGGCTCACGGTGTTCTTCGCCGCCTGGTCGGTGCTCTTCGCGCTCAGCGGGCTCTGGGCGATCGCCACGCCGCCCTCCGCCTCCCCCGACGAGCCGGCCCACATCGTGAAGGCGGCCAGCGTGGTGCGAGGGGAGTTCATCGGAACCCCGTCGCCGCACGGTCACATCGTGACGGTTCCGCGGTACATCGCGGAGTCGCAGTCCGTGACCTGTTTCGCGTTCAACGCGACGGTGACGGCGGACTGCCCGGCACTTCCCCCGGCGGATCCGTGGCAGAACGTCCGGGCCCCCACCAGCGCGGGCCTCTACAACCCGGTCTACTATGCGATCGTCGGCTGGCCGTCACTCCTCATCCACGATTCGAGCGGCATCTACGCGATGCGTCTCGTGAGCGCCCTGTTCGCGACCCTCTTCGCAGCCCTGGGCTTCGGAATCGTCGCCACACTGCCATTCCGCCGCCTGCCCATCCTCGCGTTCGCCGTGGCCGCGACGCCGATGCTCGTCTTCCTTTCCGGGTCGGTGAATCCGAGCGCCGTCGAAGCCACCGCGACGCTGGCGGTGTTCTGCGGGGTCCTCGCGATCGTCTCCTCCCCGGATGACGCGCTGCTGACCGGCCGCGTCGCCGTGGTGATGGCGGCATCCGTCGTCGCCATCGACTCCCGGGGACTCTCGCCTCTGTGGGTCCTCGTCGCCCTGCTCGTTCCGCTGCTGCTGGCCGATCGAGCGGAGGTGCGGCGCCTCCTGAGGACGCGGGCGATCCGGCTCCTGCTCGCGGTCGTCGCCGCAGCCACCCTCGCCGCCGGGGCGTGGACGCTCGGCTCGGACTCCCTGGCCAACGCCATCGCGCATCCCGGTCAGGCGCTGTCGTTCCCGGACGTCGGCGCGTCGCCTCTGGCGGGATTCCAGAAGGTTCTCGTCGGCACAGTCGGCTACAGCCAGGGCCTCGTCGGCGTCTTCGGCTGGCTCGACACCCCGGCGCCGGACATCGTGCTCTACGGCTGGGGCGTCGCCATCGGCGCCCTCGCCGCCGGGGCGCTCGTCGTTCTGCGCGGCCGCCGCCTTCTGGTCTCGGCGGCCCTGATCAGCGCCTTCCTCCTGCTCCCCGCCGTCGTGCAGGCTGCGTACATCCACGGAGGCGGGATGATCTGGCAGGGCCGCTACAACCTGCCCCTCTTCCTGTGCCTGGTGATCGGGCTGGCGGTGATGCTCGGCGACACCGCCTTCCAGCGCTCTGAGCGCTCCTGGCGGCGCATCGGCGTCGTCGTCGCGCTCGGGGCCGCGGGCGGACAGCTGTGGTCGTTCGCCACCGCGCTTCGGCGCTACGCGGTCGGTGCCGACGGATCCACGGCGACCCTGCTGTTCGGGACACCGGCGTGGGTGCCGCCCGGCGGGATCCTGCCGATTCTGCTGGCGTTCGCCGCGACGGCCGTCGTGGGGGCGGTGCTTCTCCTCCGGGCCACGAATCCGCTTCCCGCGCTGGCGCCGGCTCCGGTGCTCAGGCCGGCTGGAACAGATCTCGGATGATGTCCATCCGGCCCCTGCTCGCCAGCCGTTCGTAGGCATCCCCCGCTGCGAGCCTGAGAACGGGAGCCACGCGGCGGATCCGATTCCGCGGCAGAGCAGCACGGACGGCCTCGAACTCGGCCTTCTCCTCCGCGAGACGGATCGTGGAACCGTCCACATCACCGGCCGACTTCAGGCTCTGGGCGAGGATGCGCGACCGCTCGGCCAGCATCCAGTTGCGCTCGCCCCGCCTGCCCAGTACGCGACGCACTTTGTGTCCCAGTGTCGGGTCGCCGGCACCGATCTGATTCGCGGCATGGCGCCGGTACCGGGTCAGGGGCTCGTCGGTGAGGTCGAGACGTCGCCGGGCAGCAGCCTGGACGGCCAGCCACTCGTCGTGGACCCAGGCCGCGGGGAACGGCACACTGACATCGAGGAGGCTGCGGTCGATCATCGCCGTGGCCCCGGTCGCCAGGTTGCGCCGGATGAAGACGCGGAACGGTGCGCCCGAGTGGATGGCGGCCCGGTCTTCGGCCGTGACCTCGAGGGCGCCGAAGAGCGTGCCCCCGATCGGCTTTCCGTCGTCGTCGATGAGGCGTGCGTCGGTGTGGAGGAACTGGAGTCCGGGGCGCGCGTCGAACATCGCGACCAGTTTCGCGAGCTTCGTG
>FTIR01414491.1_pt1 | contig 10304 bp, 7 predicted proteins | sample 1658041 | NCBI WGS metagenome assembly FTIR01 (sample SAMEA3914793, study PRJEB12502) | metagenome | biome: forest; material: soil | place: Canada | collected 2011-07-03 | depth 0.3 m | reverse complement strand
GCCGCGATCAGGGCGGCGATCGGCTTCCCGAGCCGCTTCTCGTGCTTCTCCCTCTCCTCCACGAAAGCGGGGTAGAGCCCGATCGACGCCGTGTTCAGCACGGTCAGGGTCTCCTCCGCTCCGCGTCGCAGCTCGGCCACGTCGACGGCGCGCCCGGTACCGCTGCGGAGAGCGTGGACGGCGCGGTCCATCCCGTCGACGGCGGCGGCCTTGGCGAAGTGGTTGAAGGTGCCTCCCGGCATCACGAACAGCGGGAGCCCGGCGAGCCGCGCCTGGTGCGCGACGGCGCTCACGGAGCCATCGCCGCCGCAGACGCCCAGCACGGACGGCGGCCGCGCGGAACCGAGCGCATCCCGGATCAGCGTGGGGATGTCGTCGCCCTCGCGGAGGACGTGCACGGCGGCCTTCGGCAACCGCTCGGCCAGAAACGGCGTGGGATCAGGACGGCCGAGGCCGCGTCCCGAGCCGGGGTTCACCACGATGAACGCCCCGTCGCCGTCGACGAGCGCCGGAAGGGAGATGTCCTTCGCGGTCGGCGGTTCCCTGCGGGGCGGTCCCGACCGATCGAGGGTGCGGAGCACGGCGGTCACGGCCAGAGCCGCACCGGCCCCGATGACTGCCCCGCCGGCGACATCGGAAGCCCAGTGCGCGCCCGTGTGCAGCCGCGAATAGGCGACACCGGCAGCGAGCGGTGCCACGGCTGCACCGGCGACGGGGGTGTCCAGCGCCACTCCGGACGCGAACGCGACCGCGCTGGCCGTGTGACCCGAGGGGAACGACGGCGACGTGGGCGACCGATGCAGGCGGCGTGCGACGGGAATCGACGCGAGGGCGGGCCGATCGCCGCCGATCAGCTGCTTGCCCACCACGTTCGCCGTGATGCTGGCGACCGCCAGGGCCAGGAGTCCCCGCGCGGCCGCCCGCGGGCGCCCCAGCGCCACGAGCACGGCCGAGACAGTGAGCCAGAGGACGCCGCGATCCGCGAACCGGGACAGCCTGCGCCAGAATCGGTCGGCCGCGGATCCCGTGGAACGACCGTTGATCCGTCGAGCCATGTCCTCGTCCATCCGTCTCAGCCGACGGGGGAAGTCATCGCGGGATGCCAGCATGCCGCAATGGTACTCACGCGGCCCCGCCGGGTTTTCCGGCAGCCGCGTCCCTCGCGTTAGGATCATGGGCGTGAGCACACACGTAGTCGACGAACCCCGTACCGCAGACCTCGACGACGAGCGCGGCGGCCTCGTCCGCAGCCTGAGCGCCGTCCTCCCCGGTGCGGTCGGCACCCTCATCGCCGGCCTCGTGGTGCTGGTCTCACTGGTCCTGTTCGTCTGGAGCCTCGTCGCCACCTGGACCGGGCACGCGGGCGATGCCCTCCCTCTCTTCCAGGTGTGGGTGGCCGGCACGGTCGTCTCGCTGAACGCGCTCTATGCGCGTCACACGTTCAGCTATGTGATCACGCTGATCGGGGCCATCCTCTGGCTGTGGGTCTCCGTCACCCCGTTCCTTCCCTTCCTGCAGGTGCTGTTCCAGGGACTCACGGTCACCATCATGATCTTCGGCGTGGTCGTCTCGACCGCCGCCGTGGCCGAGAGCAAGCGGCCGCGTTTCTGACCCAAGACACCAGCGACCGACCGACGGAGCCTGACGATACGACCCTGTCGCGGCGCCGGCACTTCGTCGACCTCGCGCCGCTGAGGGAGTCCCCCGCCTTCGCCCGTCTGTGGCTGGGCGGCGCCGTCTCCGGCGTCGGCGGCCAGATGACGATCGTCGCGGTCGGGCTGCACATCTACGATCTCACCGGCTCGACGCTGGCGGTCTCCCTCGTCGCGCTCTTCGCGCTCGGTCCCATGATCGTCTTCGGCCTCTACGGGGGTGTGCTCGCCGACGCGTTCGATCGCCGGCTCGTCGCCCTGGTGACGGCGATCGTCGCATGGACCTCCACCGCCGGCATCGCCGCGTTCGCGTGGCTGGATGTGCGGGTCGTGTGGCCGCTCTACATCCTCACCACGATCAACGCCGTGGCGAGCGTGGTGATCGGGGCCACACGTCAGGCCATCACGCCCCGGCTCCTGCCCACGCGGCTGCTGCCCGCGGCGAGCGCCCTCGGCGGCATCGCGATGGGCGTCATGGTCACGGTCGGACCAGCGCTCGCCGGCGTCCTGGTCGCCACCGTCGGCATCAGCTGGACCTATACCGTCGACGTCCTGCTGTTCACGGCCGGCTTCCTCGGCATCTTCACACTGCCACGTATCATCCCGGAGGGAGAGCGGCAGAGCGCGGGCGTCGGCTCGGTCGTCCTCGGCCTGCGCTTCCTCCGCACCGCCCCGAACCTCCGGATGACCTTCGTCCTCGACATCATCGCCATGACCTTCGGCCAGCCGCGGGCCCTCCTCCCGGCCGTCGGTGCGCTGCTGATCGGCGGAGGACCCGTGACGGTGGGCATCCTGATCGCCGCCGGCGCGGTAGGGACTCTGCTGTCGAGCGTGTTCTCGGGGCGGCTCGGTCACGTCCGCTGGCAGGGCCGTGCGGTCGGCCGCGCGATCGTGGTGTACGGCGCGTGCATCCTGGGATTCGGCATCGTGCTGGCGGTCGTCGACGTCAGCGGGGCCACCGGAGGCGCGGGCGGCATCGCCGAAGCCAACCTCCCGGCCCTGGTGGTGGCGGCGCTCCTCCTGGCCGGCTCCGGCGCCGCTGACAACATCAGCTCGATCTTCCGGACGACCATCCTGCAGGCATCCGCGCCGGACACGATGCGCGGGCGTCTCCAGGGCGTGTTCACGGTGGTCGTCACCGGTGGCCCGCGCGTCGGCGACCTGTACATCGGTGTCCTGGCGTTGACCGGCGCACTCTGGCTCCCGCCCCTGTTCGGCGGCCTCGTGATCGTCGTAGTCGTTGCCACGGTGGTGCGGATGCACCGCGGGTTCCGCGCGTACGACGCGCTCGCGCCCACCCCCTGAGCATCGTTCGCAGCCCTCAGGACCGTTGAGCGGGCAGCGTGTCCTCGTGAGAGGTGTCCGGGAGGGGTTCCGGTGCGGGCGGCCCGACGTAGCGGGCGGACGGGCGCACGATCTTGCCGTCCTCCGCCTGCTCGAGGATGTGCGCCGACCATCCGACCACCCGGGCCGCCGCGAAGGTCGGAGTGAACATGCGCCGCGGCACTCCGCAGAGCTCCATCACCACCGCAGCGTAGAACTCCACGTTCGTGTGAAGCTCGCGTCCCGGTTTCAGTTCTGCCAGCAGTTCGAGGACGCGGCTCTCCACCTCGACCGCCAGCTGGACCCGCGGGTCACCGAATCCCTGGGCGATCTGCTTGAGCATGCGTGAACGAGGATCCTCCGTGCGATAGACGGCGTGACCGAATCCCATCACCCGGCCACCGTCCGCCACCGTGCGGCGCACCCACTCCTCGATGCGGTCGGCGCTGCCGATCTCATCCAGCATGTCGAGGGCTCTGCCCGGCGCGCCCCCGTGCAGCGGACCGGAGAGGGCGCCGAGCGCCCCTGCCACCGCAGCCGCCAGGTCGGCGCCCGTGGACGCGATGACACGGGCAGTGAAGGTGGAGGCGTTGAAGCCGTGATCGATGGCGGCGGTCATGTATGCGCTGAGCGCGTGCTCCCGCGCGCTATCGGGCACCTCGCCGGTGAGCAGGTAGAGATAGTTGGCCACGTGCCCCAGGTCGTCGCGCGAGGCGCGAGGCTCCTGCCCTTCTCGCAGCGCGTGCAGGGTGGCGAGAAGGACCGGCATCACGGCCGCCGCGCGGATCGCATCCTGTAGTCGTGCATCCGGCGCGGTGTCGTAGAGCGGCCGCTCGCGGTCGGCGGCCGCCACCGCGGCGAGCGCTACCCGGGCTCCCGTCAGAGGGTCGGCGTCAGCGGTGACGCGCGCGATCCCGGGCAGCAGCTCGGCGACCTCCGGCGGGACACGGCGCGCTGCCGCCACCCGGGCGCGGAAGGCCGTGAGCTCGGTGGCGGTCGGGAGGCTGCTCGTGAGCAGGAGGTACCAGGCCTCCTCGAACGAGCGGTGCTCGGCGAGGTCGATCGCCGAGTACTGACGGTAGTGGTAGAAGCCTTCGTGGCCCCGGACATCGCCGAGGAGGGTCCGAGCCGCCACGACGTTGGTGAGACCGCGCGGCACCTCGATCAGCGCATCGTCCATTCGATCGATCATCATGGCAGTAGTGTGATGGTGGATCGAAGTAGAGTCAACGTTGATTACATCAACCCAAGGAGTCCGCATGACCACCGACCTCCCCCGGCTCACCGCGGAGCAGACAGCCGAGCGGCTCGGAGTGAAGCTGGAGACGCTCTACGCCTATGTCGCCCGCGGGCGATTGTCGCGCATCCGGGGCGCAGGCGGCGGCTCGCTGTTCGACCCCCTCGAGGTGGAACGATTCGCCGCCGCCCGTCGGCGGCCGCCCGTCACCGGCGCTCACGGACGTTCCGACGGGCGACCGCTGATGGTGATCGAAACGTCGTTCGCCGGAATCGAGGATGGACGCCTCCTCTACCGCGGGCAGGATGCGTCGACGCTGGTCATGCTGCCCTTCGAGTCGGTCGCCCACTGGGCGCTGACGGGGGGTGAGGGTCCGGCCGCCGATCCCGATCGCATCCCCGCCTTCCGCCCGGGCGCCGGACTGGACGATGCCCGACGCGTGGCGGATGCACTTCCCTCCTCGGCGACGCACCGTGACCGTCAGCAGGTGGCGGTCACCGCCCTTGCGGCCGCGGACCCGCTACGGTACGCACTGGACCGCGACACCGTCGTGACGGCGGCCGCATCCCTCGTGGCCGGCATGGTGGAGGTGCTGCCCACCGTCCGCGCCCGAGGCGGCGCATCCATCGCAGAGCGGCTCTGGATGCGTCTGACGACGCGACCCTCCTCGCCCTCGGCCGTGCAGCGGCTCAACGCGGCGCTGGTGCTGCTCATCGATCACGACCTCGCCGTGTCGACCCTCTCCGCACGCGCCGCGGCCTCCGCCCGCGCCAACCCGTACGCCGTGGTCACGGCGGGACTGGGCGCACTCGACTCCCCCTTGCACGGGAATGTCAGCCGCGCCGCCCACCGCATGCTCGGCCGCGTCCGGGCGGGCGACGACCCTGGGCGGGTCGTCTCCGACGCGGTCGTCTCCGGGCGAGCCCCCGTTCCCGGGTTCGGCCAGCCGCTCTACCCGGACGGCGATCCACGGGCCGCGGTGCTCCTCGGGATGCTCGATGACGACCCGGAGGCCGGCGCAGTCGCCGAGGCGGTGCGCCTGGTCACGGCCGTCGTGCACGCGCGAACCGGTGCGCATCCGAACGTCGACCTCGCCCTCGCTGCGCTCGCGCTGGACTCGGGCATGCCCGATGACGCGGGCGAGGTCGTCTTCGCGACCGCCCGAACCGTCGGCTGGATCGTGCACGCGCTGGACGAGTACGCGCAGCCACCGCTGCGCCTGCGACCGGTCGGCCGCTACGTCGGCTGAGCGTCGGTCGGCGCCTCAGGGCCGGCCGGCGGCGCGAGCGGGAGGGATGAGGGGCGCCTTGATGCGACCCGAGAGCCCCGGAGTTCGCACCTGGACGCCCCTCGCGGAACGGGACCCGTTGAGGGGCGCCTTACTGCGACCTGAGAGCCCGGCAGGTCACACCTGGACGCCCCTCAACGAAGCCCCTCACGGAGTGCGTGCTTGAGGGGCGCCTTGATGCGACCTGAGAGCCCCGGAGGTCACACCTGGACGCCCCTCAACGCGAGGGGTGGGTGCGTCCCCCGGGGGCGGAGGCTGGTGGTGAACCAGCTGCACCCCGGCTAGGCGCCCTGCGGCTGCTGCACGGATTGAAGGATGCGCACGGTGTTGCCGGACGGGTCGCGGAAGGCGCAGTCTCGCGGCCCCCACGGCTGGTCGATGGGCTCCTGCAGCACCTCCGCGCCGCTCGCACGGACGCGCTCGAAGGCGCTGTCGAGGTCGTCGGTGCGGAACACGATCGGGCTGAGGGATCCCTTGGCGACGAGTTCCTGGAGGGCGTCGCCGTCGGCCCGCGACCGGCCGGCGTGCGGGTCGGAGAGGACGATCTCGACACCCGGCTGGTCGGCGCTGCCGAGGGTCACCCACCGGTGACCGCCCGATGCGACGTCGTTGAGGACGTTCAGTCCGAGCGCGTCCCGGTAGAACGGGATGGACTCTTCCGGGTCGTTGACGGTGATGTGGCTGTACTGGAGTGAAATGGTCATGTCACGAGAGTACGAACGGTGGGGACCGGCTGCTTCTCCGAAACTGCTCGACTCTCACGCGCGGGTTCAGGACGGATTCTTCTTGCCTTTGACGGGTCGGGTCTGCAGTTTGGCGAAGCAGGCCGGCATCGCCTCCACGGCGCTGTGCGGCCGGTTGCGGTAGGAGCTGGGCGTCTCGCCGACCAGCTGGGTGAACGTGGAGCTGAAAGAGCCGAGCGATGTACAGCCGACCGCCATGCACGCATCGGTGACGCTCATTCCGGAGCGGAGCAGTGCCATCGCGCGCTCGATGCGCCTGGTCATCAGGTAGCTGTAGGGCGTCTCGCCGTACGCGGCGCGGAAACGGCGGGAGAAGTGCGCGGGCGACATCAGCGCTTGACGGGCGATGGTCGGGACGTCGAGCGGCCGTGCGTATTCGCGATCGATCAGATCACGAGCCCGTCGCAGGTGCGCGAGGGTCGCGAGCTCCTCCGGTGACACGATTCGAGAGTACACCGGGACTCTCGGCGTACATCGGTTGTCAGCGACGCTCGACCAGCCGGATGAACGCGCTCAGTTCGGCGACCCCCTCCGGCGTGGTGGGAAGGTATTCCGTGAGTTCGGGCGAGTGCACGAGATACGCCGCCCACTTGGCGCGGGAGACGGCCACGTTGATCCGGTTCTTCATGAGCAGGAACGACATTCCCCGCGGGACGTCGGCCGACGAGGAGGCCGCGAGGCTGACGATGGCGATCGCAGCCTCCTGCCCCTGGAACTTGTCGACCGTGCCCACCCGCACGTCGGCGAGCCCTTCGCGTGCGAGCGCCTCGCGCACCTCGGCGAGCTGCGCGTTGTAGGGCGTGACGACGATGACGTCCTGCTCCGTCAGCGGCCGGGCCTCCCGTGACTCCGACGGGTCGGTCCACGGCGAGCCGAGGAGGCCGCGGATCAGTTCGACCACCCGCGCCGCCTCCTCCGGTGAGGCTGTGGCGTTTCCGGTATGCGGGACGGGCACGGGATGGAGTCCGGGCTCGACCCCCACGAGCGAGCGGAGCGAAGCCGTGGGATGCGCTCGTAGCCTCCCCTCATACGAGAGCGTGGAAACCGCCTCGGCGAGCGCGGGATGCATCCGCCGGCTCTCGGCGAGGAAGTATCCGTATTCCGGAGGAAGGACGTCGTGGCCGTCGCTCACCCAGCCGAGGGCGGAGCCGTCGACCGGCTCGGGATGGCGCCCCTGGCTGACCTGCGGCAGTTGCTGAGGGTCACCCAGAAGCAGCAGGGATCGCGCCGCCACACCGGAAGCAATGGTGGATGCGAGCGAGTACTGTCCCGCCTCGTCGACCACGAGCAGGTCGAGGCTCTGCCGCGGAATCCGCGCCGCATTGGCGAAGTCCCAGCTCGTCCCGCCTACCACGTATCCGCTGTTCTGGTGCTCGAGCCCGAAGAGGAGTTGGCCGTCCGCCGGCAGCGGCGTGAAGACGTGGGGGGATGCATCCGCCCCGGGGACCTTGCCTACCAGCGCGGCGTCAAGCCCAGCGGCAACCACGCGGTCGAGGAGGTTCTCGACCACGGCGTGGGACTGGGCGACGACCCCCACCTTCCAGCCGTGCCGCTCGACCAGGGAGGCGATCACCCGGGCGCCGAGGTGCGATTTGCCGGTGCCCGGCGGACCCTGAACCGCGAGGTAGGAGTGGTCGAGGTCGAGGAGGGAGGCGATGACGGCGTCGGCCGGGCTCGTCCCGTCCGACGTGGGCGCCGTCAGCGCTCCGCTGCGGGTGCGTGGCGGTGTGCGCCGGAGGAGATCCACGGAGGCGTCGCGCGGCCACACCGAACCGCCTTCGGATCGCGCGTCGCTGCTGCGCGCCTCGAGCAGAGCCCCTCCCCACTCGCGGATCGCCTCGGCAAGCCTGCGCGCGTCCGGCGGGGCCGCGGGCGTCAGCGCGCTCGGCAGGTCGTCGTAGGGCGAGACGTCGCGCGGCAGGGTCTCGCGCACGACCACGTCGCCCTCGTCGGTGGTGCCCACCACGGCCACGGTGCGGGCGGCCCGGGCCCCGGGCTGCGCGCGCGGCTGCCGGAACGGCCCCGGGTATTCGTAGAGCAGGAACGGGCCGGTGCGCTCGCTCACCCGGACAGCACTGCCCGGCCCCCAGTCGCCGGTGAGGAGCAACTCGCGCCGGTCGACGCGCTGCCCGTCGTCCTGATACCAGTCGCGGAGAACCCGTGCGGACTGGACCACGAGGACGTCGCGGGTGTCGGCCCACTCCTCGATCGGCTGGATGAGGCGGGCGTAGTGGCTCTGCCAGAAGGTCTTCTGCTCGCGTCGGTGGAAGTCGATGGCTGCAGCGGCAAGGGCCATCGCTTCGCGGTCTGGCGTGCGGTGCGGGTCGAGCGGGTCTCCCGCGAACGACAGCAGCCCGGCGCGCAGCGGCGACTCCTCGGGCGCCACCTCCACGTCGTCGACGGGGGCCCGGCCGATGGGCACGCCGTTCTCCTCGGCCCGCGCGATGAGCCAGTCGCGCAGCCGCAGCGTCGAGACGCAGTCGTACCGGTTGTAGTCGCCGATGCCGTCGAGCATCCGCTGCGCTTCGTCTTCGCGGCCGACCGCCAGGAGGTCGCGGGCGTTGGCGTACTCGGTGATCGAGTCGGCCCCGTTGGTCACTTCGCTCTGCCGCAGTTCGTCGCCCATGTAGAGCGGCTCGAGTTTCTTGATCGAGTACGAGCGGGATCCGACGCGCACGGACTTGCGGACCAACGGGTAGAGGTCGACGAAGACGTTGTCGCGCAGGAGCGCGTCGACCTCCTCTTCTCCCACACCGTGCCGCGCGGCCATCGCGAGGAGGTGCGTCTGCTCGTAGGCGGCGTAGTGGTAGATGTGCATCTGAGGATGGGCCGCGCGCCGCTCCCGCACGTAGGCGAGGAACGCTTCCAGCGCCAGCCGCTCCGCTGCGAAGTCGTGCGCCCACAATGCCGTGAAGACCTCGTCCGAGTCGACCAGGCCGAACAGGTAGTCGAGCCCCCATCGCTCTCCTGCCCCTTCCGTGTACAGAGGGTCGCCCTCGAAGTCGAAGAAGATGTCGCCCGGGTCGGGGAGCGGCAGGACCGAGAGCACCGGCGCGTTGAAGACACGGACCGGCGGGGGTGACCCGGGCTCTGCCGCCAGCTGAAGAGCGGCCTGCTCCCGGAGTGCATTGAGCGTCCCCTCGGCGATGCCGTCGAGCGGGCCGGTGGAGACGGCGAGCTGGTCGATCGTGGTGATTCCGGCTCGCATGAGGCGTTCGCGTTGGGTGACGCGCATTCCGGCCACGAGCAGCACGTCGCGGGCGGCTTGGATCTCGGCGTCGCACGTGTCGCAGCGCCCGCAGACCGTGAAGCGCGGGTCGCCCCATGCGACGATCCCGGCATCGGCGATGTGCTCGTCGATGATGCGGAGGAGTCGTTGCCTGCGCTTGCGATACACCGGCTCGATCTCGGATACGCGGTGGGCACTGACCGACCCGTCGCCGAGCAGCAACTCGACGGTGTCGTCGACGGTGACGCCCATGCGCTGCAGCTGCTCGGCGTACGCGGCCAGCTGCAGGAGCGCCGTCACCCGCGCGCTGCGTGCGAGCTTCGAATCCTGCACCCGGTACCGGCCGTCGCGCAGTCGCACGATGAAGTCGGCGAACCCGACGAACGACCCGTCGAAGAAGGTGGCCTGGAACACCACCTCTGAGTCCCGTGCGAACGCCGCGGCGGTCTGCTCGACGGCGACTGCGAGACTCTCGGCGTCGAGGTGCTCGGGGCGCGCGATCTCGGCGACCGCGTCGCCGAACCGCTCCCGATACCGCTCGAGGATGTGGTGCTCCTGCTCGTCGCCGAGGCGGGACGAGCGGACGTACATCGGATCCTCGACCGCCTTCGTCTTCTCGAGCCGGCCCAGCTTCACATCGAGCGTGCGCAGGAACGCGAACTCGCACTTGGACGCTTCGGTCAGATCGCTGGCACTCGTGACGATCACGCCGTCGAGGAGGAACACCGCCGCCTCCCTCGCGCCGTCCGTTCGCAGGAGCGGGACCGCCGCTGCTCTTCGAGCGTATCCCCCGCCTCCGACACGGCCGGGTCAGGACGCCTTCGCCGCCGCC
>FTIR01001300.1_pt7 | contig 10316 bp, 10 predicted proteins | sample 1658041 | NCBI WGS metagenome assembly FTIR01 (sample SAMEA3914793, study PRJEB12502) | metagenome | biome: forest; material: soil | place: Canada | collected 2011-07-03 | depth 0.3 m | reverse complement strand
AGGAGAAGAGTCAACGTCAACGAGGACCGGCCTCAGTCAGCAAGGTCCCGATCTCGTGCTCGACATGGCCTGCCCCAACGGCGACGGCTTTGCGCCGGTCATCGAGATTGCTAAGGCGCTGAGCCTATGACCCGCTTCGGAGCCCGCGCCCCATGACCGCCCAGCCCTTCGACCTGACCGGCCGCGTCGCCCTGGTCACCGGCGCCTCCTCCGGCATCGGTCATCGCCTGGCGCTGCAACTGGCCGGGGCCGGGGCCAAGGTCGCCGTCGCCGCCCGCCGCGCCGATCGGCTCGCCGCCCTCACCGCCGAGATCGAGGTCGCCGGCGGCGTCGCCCTGGCCGTGACCATGGATGTGGCGGACGAGGCCTCGGTGATCGCCGGCTACGACGCCATCGAGGCCGCCTTGGGCCCGGCCGACACGGTCTACGCCAATGCCGGCATGAGCATCGAAGGCCTGGCCCTGACCCTCGCCGCCGAGGACTTCGATCAGATCCAGGCGGTCAATGTGCGCGGCGTGTTCCTGACCGCCCGCGAGGGCGCGCGGCGGATGATCAAGGCCGGCTCCAAGGCCAGCCGCCGCGGGCGGGTGGTGCTGGTGGCCTCCATCGGCGCCCACACCGTGCTGCCGGGCCTGACCGCCTACTGCACGTCCAAGGCCGCCGTGGCGATGATGGGCAGGAGCCTGGCCCGCGAATGGGCCAATCAGGGGATCAACGTCAATGTCATCTGCCCCGGCTACCTGGAGACCGAGCTGAACAGCGACTGGTTCAATTCCGAGGGTGGCAAGAAACAGGTGGCGACCTTCCCGCGCCGGCGGCTGATGGCCGAGGGCGATCTGGATCCCATCCTGCTCTATCTGGGCGCCGACGCGTCGGGATCGACCACCGGGTCGGTGTTCACCATCGACGACGGCCAGTCGCTGTAGGGGTCGATCGAACCGCTCCTAAGACTCCGGCGACACCCGCACCAGAAGCTTGCCGTCGTGGTCCCCGGTGAACAGGCGGCCCAGGGCGTCCAGGGCATTTTCCAGCCCGTCGACCACATGCGCCTTCCACTGGACGCGGCCCTGCATCACCCAGGGGACGAGATCGGCCATGGCCTCGCCGGCGCGGGGCAAATAGTCGGTGACGATGAAGCCCTTGACCAGCAGGCGGCGCATGAGGATGCGGCTGAAGTCGCTGGGGCCGGGCATGACGCCATGGCTGTTATAGCCAGAGATCATGCCGCACAGGATCATGCGGCCGAAATTGTTCATGCGCGAGAACACCGCGTCCATGATCTCGCCGCCGACATTCTCGAAATTGACGTCGACCCCGTTCGGGCAAAGCCGGTCCAGCGCCGCACCCACGTTCTCGTTCTTGTAGTCGATGGCCCCGTCGAAGCCGAGTTCCTCGGTCAGCCAGGCGCATTTCTTAGGCCCGCCGGCGATGCCGATCACCCGGGCCCCCTGGATCTTGCCGATCTGCCCGGCGATGGAGCCCACCGCTCCGGCGGCGGCCGAGACCACCATGGTTTCGCCCGGCTTGGGTTCGCCGATGAACATGGTTCCGAAATAGGCGGTCAGGCCGGTCCCGCCGAGCACGCTCATCAGCGCCGTGAGCGGCAAGCCCGGCACGGGGGTCACCAGCCGGGTGAAGCCCTCGTGGCCGATGGTGTAGGTCTCCCAGGCGCCCAGGCCCGGCGAGGCGATATCGCCTGGCTTGAACCGCTCGGAGCGGGAGGACTCGACCACGCCGATCACACCGCCGCGCATGCCGGCCCCCACCTCCACCGGCGGCATGTACTGGTCCATGTCGCTCATCCAGATACGGTTGGTGGGGTCCAGCGACAGATAGACGTTGCGGATCAGCACCTCGCCCTCGGCCAGGTCGCGCACCGGCTCGGCGATATAATCCAGGTCGCCCGGCTTGATCTCGCCCTGGGGCCGGCGTTTCAGCACCCAGCGGTGATTGGTCAGAGCCATGGGTCGTCGTCTCCTCAGTGGTTCCGCGGTGGCGGGCCGGGTCTTCGTCCGGCTATGACAGCGACCATAACCGCTGCCGGTGCGTAAGCTTCAAGCGCTTTCAGCGACCAGAGGGCGATAGAAGGCCATGATCGCCACGTCGTTCGATGGCGCCCTCGAGGATCTGGGCGAGGATCTGGGCGAGGATCTGGGCGAGGCCCTGGCGCGGTCCGCGCCAGATGCTGGCGTCGCGGCAATGTGACAACCACACCTCGATCCACGACGACCCGTCATCCCGGACGTAGCGCTCGAAGCGCGCGTAGATCCGGGACCCAGCAGTTCCCGCCCTCGACGCCGCGAGGTGGTGGCGACGCTCGCAAGAGGCGTCAGGCAAGCTCGCCATGATCGAGGACGAAAACCGCCGTGGCGGGTTCGAGGCTCCTGACCTTGGCCTTGTCGCCGCGGAGGCTGTCGGTTTCACCGTCGATGACTGGGGCGCTGGGTCCCGGATCGGCGCACTCTTCGAGCGCTCCGTCCGGGATGACGGAGGCTAGTTCGGCCGGCCCTGACCTTCGCCCAGCAAAAACCCGCGGATCCATTCGGCCACCCGCGCGCGGTCGTTGGGCTCGGCCAGGCTGGCTATGGCGGCGTCCGCCTGGGCGTCGGTATAGCGGGTTCCGCGCCGCGCCTCGATCAGGGCGGTGGCGAAGCTTGGGTCGAATTCCGGATGGCCCTGGAACGACAGGGCGCTGCCGTCGTCATAGGCAAAGCCGGCATAGGGGGTGAAGGCGCTGGCCAGGCTGACCCGCGCGCTGGGCGGAGCCACCACGACCTGATCCTGGTGCGAGACGGCGATCCGCACCTCGTCCGCTCCGTCCATCCACGGCCCGCGCTCGACGCCATAGCGATGAAGGCCCACGCCCCAGCCCTTGGGCGACTTGATCACCTGGCCGCCAAAGGCCGTGGCCATGACCTGATGGCCGAAACAGACCCCCAGCAGCCGGGCGCGGCCCTTGGCGGCGCGCAGGAATTCGATCAGGGGCGCGATCCACGGCAGGTCTTCATAGACCCCGGCCGGCGATCCGGTGATGACATAGGCTTCGCAGGCGTCCACGCAGGACGGCGGCGCGCCGGTCACCACATCATAGGTCCGGGCCTCGAACCCCTGGCCGACCAGCGTGCTGAACATGGCCGGAAAGTCGCCGAATCTCTGGCGTAGCCCTTCCGGCGCCGAACCCGTCTGCAGAATGCCGAGCTTCATGGCTGGCCCCCGTGCCTGGCGGTTGCTTGCCGCCACGACGAAGCGTTCCACAGATTCGTATACGGATGGTGATCGCAGCGGCGGCCCGGCGCGGCGTTATTGTCGCAGCGCCATATCGCGCCACAGCAAGCGGCGCCCTATGCCTGCGATCTGATCAGGCGCCGCTGGCCTTGGTCAGGAACGCGCGCATCCAGCCCGCCACCCGCAGCCGGTCATTGGGTTCGGCAAGACTGGCGATGGCCGCATCGGCCTGTTCGTCCGTATAGCGGCTCCCGCGTCGCGCCTCGACCAGGGCCGCGGCATAGGCGGGGTCGAACTCCGGATGGCCCTGGAACGAGATGGCCAGGCCGTCGTCATAGGTCAGGCCCGCATAGGGAGTGAAGTCGCTGGCCAGGCTGACGGTGACGCCCGGCGGCGCCACCACCACCTGGTCCTGGTGCGAGGCGGGTATGGCGATGGCTGCGGCTGGCGGCGGGGTTGTGTCCATCCAGGGCGCGGCCCGGGTGACCTCATAGCGCTGCAGGCCGACGCCCCAACCCTTGGGCGACTTGATCACCTGGCCGCCAAAGGCCTGGGCCATGATCTGGTGGCCGAAACAGACGCCGACCAAGGGCGCGCGCCCCCTGGCCAAGCGCAGGAAGTCGGTCAGCGGCGCGATCCACGGCAGGTCGTCATAGACCCCCGCCGCCGAGCCCGTGATCAGCCAGGCCTGGCAGGCGTCGACCCTGGCCGGCAGGGCGCCGGTGGAGACGTGAAAGGTCTCCGTCCGCAGGTCCTCGCCCAGCAGGGCGCGGAACATGGCCGGATAGTCGCCGAATGTCTCCGCAAGGTCCGCGGGAGGCAGGCCGGTTTCAAGAATGCCGAGTTTCATGGGAGCGCTCGATAACATGGAGAACAATTGGCGTCAGCGTCAGTAGGGCAGGGCCAGCGCGTCCGGCGCGACCCAACTCCGTCGCGCGGCCGGAGACATCAGGACGTCCCTGGACCAATAGCGGAAAATCCAATCCGGCCGGCCCAGCGGCGAGTCCAGCAAGGCGTTGACGGTCTCGTGCAACGGCGCATTTGGCGCGGCGGCCGCCAGATGGGCGCGGGTCGCGCGGATCGAGGCCTGGGTGATGGTCTCGTGATAGCCTTCGGTATCGGTGTTCCGCCCGCCGCGGGACTCGTTATAGCGGGCGATCAGGCCCGGCATGTCCCGCGCTGGGTCCAGATCCGGGCGGCGTTTCAGGATCCAGACCGTGGCGGCGAAGTGGGCCGCGTGGGTCCAGCGCTCCTTGGGCAGGTCGCAGGCGATCAGGCCTTCGCCGATTTCGGCGATCTCGGCCTCGCTGGCGAAGCGGTCGGCATAGGGCATCTCAGACTCCGTGAGGGCAGTCCGGCGCGGGTTTAAACGAAAGACCCCGCCGGTGACGGCGGGGTTTGTGGCGGGTTTTTTGAGATCGAAAAGGTTGGACGCTAGCTTGCGTCCCTGTCTCCCCCGATTCCAACCGCACGCACAGACGCCGCCAGGACGATCTGGTCCTGTTGCTGCTGGGTTACGTTAAAGAGACACGGGCGAGCCATGACGCGCTTTCTAGCGCGGCCACGTCCCAGGTCAACCACACACAATTTCGGGTGGCGTCTGGAGGGCTGACGGCCGAGGGTCTTAGATTTTCGAACCCTGTCCAAAGAATCCCTCCCGGCCCGGCCTTAAGAGGTTCTTTGCGTGCGCGGATCTTTGTGGTGGCGAGCCTAGGCCGCGCGAATGCCGGACATCATGCTGTCACCCTGGACGCCGAGCAGGGCGTCGTAACCCAGGATCATGTCCACGTCGCGTCCATTGCTGGCCAGGGGCAGGCGCAGCCACAGGATCGACAGATGGCCGGCGCCGCGCCAGGCGAAATTGTGCACGCCAACGCCGGGGCGGCGCTGATCGACCACCTTGTCCAGTTCAGTGCGCCAATATTCGGTCGAGGTGCTGTTATAGACTTCCTCAAGCCTGTGGCCGGTGATTTCCCGGCCATAGACGCTGTAGAGGCCGGTGCCGGCCAGCCGCAGGCGATAGGCGCGCGGCTCGGGCAGCACGTCGATCAGGCTGATGGTCGGCAGATGGCGCTTGAAATGGGACGGGTGGATACTGGTGCGCCCAGGCAGCAGCCCGCCATCTCGGCGCGACGCCCAGTAGGCGAAAAGCTCTTCATGAGCGCGAACCGCGGTAGCTGGTCCGCCTGATTGTGTAAGCATCCGCGGATTCCTTAACAACCCGTTGGAATCACGATGATTCATTATCGCCCTAGCAAGGAATCGCTGGCAAGCGAAAATCCGGGTCCTGGGCAAGGATTATTGTTAACGCCCAATCTTGAGGGCTGGCTGGACGCCGGAACGACAAAGCGCCCGCGAAGCTCTCCGCGGGCGCTCTGTATCGTGAATGTCGGATCGAAAGGGTCTATCGCGCCTTGCGCGCCGCCTGACGGCCGCCTTGGCCCAGGCCCATCTGCTTGGCCAGATCCGAACGGGCCTTGGCGTAGTTGGGGGCCACCATCGGGTAGTCCTTGGCCAGGCCCCATTTGGCGCGGTAGTCTTCCGGGCTCATATTGTACTTGGTGCGCAGGTGGCGCTTCAGCGACTTGAACTTGCGGCCGTCTTCCAGGCACACAAGATGGTCAGGCGTGATCGAACGCTTGACCGGAACGGCCGGTTCTTTCGGCGCGGCTTCGACCGGTTCGGCGGCGGTGGTCACCCCAGACAGGGCCCGGTGGATGCTTTGGATCAGCGTGGGGAGATCGGCGGCCGATACTGAATTGTTACCCACGTAGGCGGACACGATATCCGCGGTCATCTCTATAATTTCCGATTTATCGTCCATTTTAATCTCTGCCAGTCTCGGTGTGGGCTAATCGGGGCGCACGCATGCTTGCGCCGAGTGGCGCCTTGCATATAGAGCTTCCCAAGCGGAGACAACGGGCAAAATTCATCCGAGAACAACAATTCCATCAAGAAATGTTCAAGTTGACGTCACAGCGTCAAGAAGGACCGAAATCCAGAGTCGCCCAACCTCTGCTCTTAACTGTCCGATTCGGCTTGCATTCTTGGATCAACGCGCGGATGGCGGCCGCACCGCGCTGGCTTAACGGTCAAAGCCGGTGGGCGGCGCCAGCAAGGCCGTGCGTTAAGGTGTCGAGTATTCGTCGATCAGCTCTTCGCCACCTTCACGAATCACCTTCAGCAGCGCGGGCGTGAGCGCCGAGGTCAGCGACCAGTTCCAATAGCGCAAGACCGTCTGCGCGCGATCCACCGCGGTCATGTCATAGATCAGCAGCACGCGTTCCAGCGCGGGCTCCGGCGATCCGTCCTCGGCGCGCTCGGGCCGGCCCAGGCCGCGCCACAAGGCCCGCAGCGAGGCCTTGGGCAGGCCGGTGGCCTTGCACAGGATGGCGATCGGTTCTCCGCCGAGATCGGCGAAGATCTTGGCCCCGGTCACCGGCTTGACGCCCGACAGATAGGAGATCTCGTCGGCCAGTTCGCGGGTCAATTCGGCCTCGCCGGCCAATACCGCCGCTTCCAGGCTGTCATAGGCGCTCTTGTCGATCGCCGCGCGATTGCGCTGGCGCCGCTCGATGAACTGCAGCGCCTTGCGCGACAGCGGGTCGGCCCAGCCCTCCTCGGCGGCCAGGGGAAAAACGTCGCCGGCAGCTTCCTGCATGACCTCGCGCGACACCGCAAAGCGCTGCAGCAGCAGCCGCCGGGCGTCGGCGTCCGCCCACCAGAATAGCACATAGGCGTGGGACGGGCGCAACTCCGGACGCTTGAGCAGCAGCGGCAGGATCTTGGGCTGATCGCGGGTGGCGGCGACCAGGGTCTCCACGGCGTCGGCGGACAGGCGGGCCTGGTCGTTGCGCAGCAAGGCCTCGATCACCGCGGGCTCCATAGCCTCGATCAGGCCTTCGGCGACCACATCGCTGACGCCGCGGCGGCGGGCGATGGCGCGGCGGTGGTCGGTGGTGGTCCTGCGCAGGCAGTCCATCAGCTCGGAGTCATTGAGCGAGGCGCTGATTTCGAGCAGGACCCCGGCGACCTCGAACACGTCGCGCAGCAGCAGCCGCGACAGGGTGGCCGGTATCTCGGTCAGATTGGCCAGCCGCTGGGCGACGCGGACGCGATCCTCCACCGAGGCTTCGCGCAGCATTTCCACCAACAGGTCGGCGGTGACGCTGCGCTCGAAGGTGTTGACCCGGCTCGACGGCAGACAGACCACGTCGGCCAGCCGCCGCATCAAGGCCCGGCGCGCGCGGGACGGCGGCTCTTGCGCTTCGGGCTGCGGATCAAAGTCCAGGGGCGCGGAATCGCTCATCGCACTCGGCATCGCACTTGGCAGGGCATAGGAGAGGTGACCATGGGCTGAAGCGAGTTAACCTCGCGTTGCACAGGTCCAGTCTGCGCCCGATGCGGCGCGATGTCCAAAGGCGGCGTTCAAGGTCCAAAGGAAGCGTTCAAAGACGGCGACCAGGGGCGGCGCTCACCGACGCCCCTGGTCCAACGCGGCTCGGTCAGCTGAACTTGGGCGGCGTCCAGGTCGGCCAGATGTCCGGCAGGTCGCTGGACACCTGGTTGGGATAGTGCGGCGAGCGCTTTTCCAGGAACGCGCTGACCCCCTCGCGGGCGTCCTCGGCCTGGCCGCGCGCCTGGATGGCGCGGCTGTCGGCCTTGTGGGCCTCCATCGGATGGTCGGCCCCCAGCATCCGCCACATCATCTGGCGGGTCAGGGCGATGGAGACCGGGGCGGTGTTGTCGATGATCTCCCGGGCGATAGCACGCGCGGCCGGAAGCAGTTCGTCCGGCGCGTGCAGCGAGCGCACCAGGCCACGTTCCTTGGCCTCCGAAGCCGGGAACACCCGGCCGGAATAGCTCCATTCCAGCGCGGTGGAGATGCCCACCAGCCGCGGCAGGAACCAGGACGATGCGGCCTCCGGGGTTATCCCCCGGCGGGCGAAGACGAAGCCGAACCGGGCCTCGGTGGAGGCGATGCGGATGTCCATGGCCAGTTGCATGGTCACCCCGATGCCCACCGCCGGGCCATTCACGGCGCAGATCACCGGCTTGAGGCTGTCGAAGATGCGCAAAGTGACCCGTCCGCCACCGTCCCTATAGACATCGCCCACCTTGGCCTCGTCCCGCGCCGCCTCGCCGCGGGCGGCGTAGTTGAAGGTCTGGCCGCCCGAGGACAGATCCGCGCCGGCGCAAAAGCCTCGCCCCGCGCCGGTGACGATCACGGCCTTGACCGCGTCGTCGGCGTCGGTGGCGTCGAAGGCCGCGATCATGTCCAGCATCATGGTGGTGGTGAAGGCGTTCAGCTTGTCGGGCCGATTGAGGGTGATCGTGGCGATCCCATCCTCCACATCGAACAACAGGGTTTCGAACTTGGGCGTCGCCATCCGGTGTCTCCTCAAAGGGCTCTTGTGATGGGCCGCCGGTCTTTAGGGCAGTCAAGAGGCTCGACCAGCGTTGCCATCGGGGCTGATGCAGGCAATATCGCGCTTAGTGAACAATGATAAGACGTCCAGGAGAAGACCATGAGTGACCGGCTCGAAGCCGACTATGTGATCGTGGGCGCCGGATCGGCGGGTTGCGTCCTGGCCAACCGGCTCAGCGCCGATGGCCGCAGCAAGGTCATCCTGCTCGAGGCCGGCGGCGACGACCGCCCAACCAAGAACCCCTCGCAGTTCATGTCCAACCTGATGATCCACGTGCCGGTGGGCTATTCCCAGACGCTGAAGGATCCCAAGGTCAATTGGCTCTATCCCACCGAGCCCGATCCCGGCACCGGCGGGCGGGTGCATGTGTGGCCGCGCGGCAAGGTCCTGGGCGGCTCGTCCTCGATCAACGGCCTGCTCTATATCCGCGGCCAGCATTCCGACTACGACAACTGGCGCCAGCTGGGCTGCGAGGGATGGTCCTGGTCGGACGTGCAGCCCTATTTTCTCCGCGCCGAGCACCAGGAGCGTGGCGGTTGCGAAGGCTGGCACGGGGTTGGCGGCCCACTCAACGTCTCGGACGTGACCCAGACCCACGAGGTCTCCGACGCCGTGGTCGACGCCTGTGAACAGGCCGGCATTCCCCGCAATCCCGACGTCAACGGGGCCGACCAGGAGGGCGTCAGCTACTATCAGCTGACGGTCAAGAACGGCCAGCGCTGCTCGGCCGCCGTGGCCTATCTGCATCCGGTGATGGGCCGCGCCAATCTGCGGGTGGAAACCAACGCCCTGACCACCAAGGTGCTGTTCGAGGGCAAGAAGGCCGTCGGGGTCGAGTTCATCCGCAACGGCGTCAGACAGACCGTGAGCGCGGCGCGCGAAGTGATCCTGTGCGGCGGCGCGATCAATTCCCCCCAGCTGCTGCAACTGTCCGGCGTCGGGCCGGCCGAACTGCTGCGCGAAAATGGGGTTGCGGTGCTGGTCGACGCGCCCGGGGTCGGCGAGAATCTGCAAGACCATTATGTGATCAGCGCCACCTACAGGCTCAAGGCCGGAACGGTTTCGGTCAACGAACTGACCAAGGGATCGCGCTTCCTCGGCGAGACCTTGAAATACGTGTTCCAGCGCAAGGGGCTCTTGACCCTGTCGGCGGCCCATATCGCCGTGTTCTGCAAGTCGCGGCCGGACCTTTCCAGCCCCGACATCCAGTTCCATATCCTGCCGGCGACCATGGACGTGGACAAATTGGTCAACGAACAGAAGATGGAGCTTGAGAACCAGCCCGGCCTGACCATCGCCCCCTGCCAGGTGCGGCCGGAAAGCCGCGGGACCATCCGCATCAAGTCCTCCGACCCCACGGTCTACCCGGCCATCCAGCCCAACTATCTGAGCAATCCGCTGGATCAGGAGGTGGCCGTCGCCTCGCTGAAATGGGGCCGCAAGATCGCCGACCAACCGGCCCTGCGCGCCTGGATCGACCACGAAATGGCCCCGGGCGCGGACTTCCAGACCGATGAAGCCCTGCTTGAGTATGCGCGCATGGCCGGCTCGACCATCTATCACCCGGTCGGCACCTGCCAGATGGGACATGGGCCCAATGCGGTGGTCGATCCCCAACTGCGGGTGATCGGGGTCGAGGGCCTGCGGGTGGTCGACGCCTCG
>FTIR01001971.1_pt2 | contig 10330 bp, 8 predicted proteins | sample 1658041 | NCBI WGS metagenome assembly FTIR01 (sample SAMEA3914793, study PRJEB12502) | metagenome | biome: forest; material: soil | place: Canada | collected 2011-07-03 | depth 0.3 m | reverse complement strand
ACGAGGTTGTCCCACCAGCCGGTGTCACCCTTTGGGGAGAGGCCGGCCACGTGGTGGCTCGCGTTGAGCGCGTGGCACACGAGCACGGCGTTGTCGCGCGCGGCGTTGAGCGTGCCGTAGGTCTCGTAGACCAGCGTGTAGTCGTTCAGCTGCTTGCCGCTGGTGAGCGGCAGCGGCTCGGCGAAGTGCATCGCCTGCGGCTCGATCCGGCCGACGGAACCCATTTCGGCACCCTTTCTTCAGTCATCCGGGACAAAAGCACGGACACCGACAGGGCGCCCTCTTTAGCGATATTTGTAGAGCGCCCGCAAGCCGGAAATCAAATCGGCGCTATCGGCTGATTATAGTGGGCCGACATGAAGCCAAGCCTGCCGCCCTCCGTCCGTGCCGTCGCCGGCGCGCTTGTCCTGCTGGCGGCCGCCAGCGTCCACGCCCAGGAGACCGGCGCCGACACCGTTGGCGCCACCGAGCCGACACGGCCCAGGGAGCCGCTGCCGCTGTGGGAGATCGGCGCCGTGGCCATCGCCGCGTACATGCCGGCCTACCCGGGCTCCGACCAGGACCTGGCGCGCCTGCGCATCCTCCCGTTCGGCATCTACCGCGGCTCGGTGCTGCACGCCGACGGCAACGGCATCGGGCTGCGCGCGCTGCGCACGCCGCGCTTCGAATGGGACGTCAGCGGCTCGGGCTCCTTCGGCTCGTCGGCCAACAAGGTGCGCATCCGCGCGGGCATGCCGTCCATCGGCACGCTGGTGGAGATCGGGCCGGCGCTCAAGGTCAATCTCGGCGACCTGGTCGACGACAAGCGCGAGCCGCGCCTGACGCAGCTGGAGATCCCGGTGCGTGCCGTGTTCGACGTCAACCACGGCTTCGCGCACCGCGGCTGGACCTTCGAGCCGCGTCTTTCGCACACCGCGTGGACCGGCCCGTCGTTCGCGCTGGTGCTCTCGGCTGGCGCGCTGTTCGGCGACCGCACGCTCAACCATCTCTACTACGGCGTCGATTCGCCCTACGCCACGGCCGGCCGCCCCGCCTACGACGCCAAGGCCGGCCTGATCGCCTCTCGCCTGAGCGCCAGCCTGCGCCACCGCATCAACTCGACGCTGCGGTTGCAGTACTTCGCACAGGTGGAGACGGTGCGCGGCGCGGCCAACGAGTCGAGCCCGCTGGTGCGCAGCAAGCAGGACGCCGGCATCGGCGTGAGCCTGATCTGGGGCGTGTGGCACTCGGCCGAATCCGGCGTCGAGTGAGGCCCGCCTGACCCTTTCCCGAGCGCGGGAAGTCACCCGGCCGCGCCGGGCGTCCCGGCGCTACATTGCCGGAATCGCGCGCCGGGCGTCATCAAGTTCTGGCGGCAAGGCGCCGAAGATGCCGAGATCGGGCCTCTCCCCCCGCGGCGAACCGTTCAGAAAACTCACGAGACATCCCCATGCCCACCTGGCTGCTGTCGCTCGATCGCTTCTTCCCGATCCGCTACCTCGCGTGGATCACCTGCGCCATCGTGATGCTGCTCGGGGCGTTCACCGAGGTTCTCGGGCATGGCGGCTGGCCCTGGGCCGTGCTGGGCCTGGTGGGCGTGATCACCGGCGTGCGCGACGTGCGCCAGCGCCGCCACTCGATCCTGCGCAACTACCCGGTCATCGGCCACCTGCGCTTCCTGTTCGAGTTCATCCGTCCCGAGATGCGCCAGTACTTCATCGAGGGCGACAACGAGGCCGCGCCTTTCTCGCGCCAGCAGCGCTCGCTCGTCTACCAGCGCGCCAAGGGCGACCCCGACAAGCGCCCGTTGGGCACGCAGCTCGACGTGCAGGCCGAGGGCTACGAGTGGATCAACCACTCGCTGCAGCCCACGAAGCTCGCGTCGCACGACTTCCGCGTGACCATCGGCGCCAACTGCGCGCAGCCCTACGACGCCAGCATCTTCAACATCAGCGCGATGAGCTTCGGCGCGCTGAGCGGCGCGGCCATCCGCGCGCTGAACGGCGGCGCGCTGCGCGGCAACTTCGCGCACGACACCGGCGAAGGCTCCATCAGCGTGCACCACCGCGCGCAGGGCGGCGACCTGATCTGGGAGGTGGCCTCCGGCTACTTCGGCTGCCGCAATCCCGACGGCACGTTCAACCCCGAGCTCTTCGCGAAGCACGCCACCGAGCCGCAGGTGAAGATGATCGAGATCAAGCTGAGCCAGGGCGCCAAGCCGGGCCGCGGCGGCGTGCTGCCCGGCCCCAAGGTCACGCGGGAGATCGCCGACGCGCGCGGCGTCGAGATCGGCGTCGACTGCATCTCTCCTGCCAGCCACAGCGCGTTCTCCACGCCGATCGAGATGCTGCAGTTCATCGCGCGGCTGCGCGAGCTCTCGGGCGGCAAGCCCACCGGCTTCAAGTTCTGCGTGGGCCATCCGTGGGAGTGGTTCGCGCTGACCAAGGCGATGCTCGAGACGGGCCTGCTGCCCGACTTCATCGTGGTCGACGGCGGCGAGGGCGGCACCGGCGCGGCGCCGCTGGAGTTCACCGACCACGTGGGCGCGCCGCTGCAGGAAGGCCTGCTGCTGGTGCACAACACGCTCGTCGGCCTGAACCTGCGCGACAAGATCAAGATCGGCTGCGCCGGCAAGGTGGTGAGCGCATTCGACATCGCGCGCATGATGGCGCTGGGCGCCAACTGGTGCAATTCGGCGCGCGGCTTCATGTTCGCGCTCGGCTGCATCCAGTCGCAGAGCTGCCACACCGACCACTGCCCCACCGGCGTGGCCACGCAGGACCCGCTGCGCCAGAAGGCGCTGGTGGTGTCCTCGAAGATCGAGCGCGTGCACAACTTCCACCGCCACACGCTGGAGGCCCTCAAGGAGCTGGTGCAGGCGGCCGGCCTGCAGCACCCGAACCAGATCACGGCCAACCACGTGGTGCGCCGCGTGGCCGGTGACAAGGTCAAGCTGCTGGCCAACCACCTCGAGTTCGTCGCGCCGGGCGCGTTGCTCGCGGCGGCGCGCGGCGAGGCCGACTGGCCGCACAACGTCTACAAGGTGTACTGGCCGATTTCGCAGGCCGGCAGCTTCGCGCCGGCGTGCGGCGCCGAGGCGCTCAAGGTGCCGCTGCCGACGATGGCGGCGGATGACGCAGTCGATCTGGTGCTCTGAGCGCGCATGAAAAATGCGGCCCGCTGGCCGCATTGTTTTTGATGCCGCGCGCGCGTCACGCCGCCGGCGGCGCCGTGTCGATGAAGCTCTGGCGCGCGGCGAGCTTGTCGGCCAGGCGAGCGATGTTGGGGTAGTCGGTGCGCCAGGTGTTGGCGGGGAAGCGGAAGTCGAGGTAGCCGAGCGCGCAGCCCACGGCGATGTCGGCCAGCGAGAAGTGCGTGCCGACGCAATAGGCCTTGTCGCCCAGGCCCTGGCCGATGGACTTCAGCGCGGCGGCGACGCGCACCTGCTGGCGGTCGATCCAGGCCTGGCTGCGCTGCGCGTCGGTGCGGCCCGACCACGTGGCCTCCAGCCGCGCGGCCACGCAGGCGTCGAGGATGCCGTCGGCCAGGGCCTCCCACGTGCGCACTTCCACGCGCTCGCGGCCCGACGACGGGATCAGCTTGCCCACCGGCGACAGCGTGTCGACGTATTCGACGATGACGCGCGAGTCGAACACCGCCTCGGCGCCTTCCATCACGAGGCAGGGCACCTTGCCCAGCGGATTCGACGCGAGGATGGCATCGCTGCCCCAGACGTCCTCGAGAACGAAGTTGTAGTCGAGCTTCTTCTCCGCCAGCACGACACGCACCTTGCGAACGTAGGGGCTGGTGAGAGATCCGATGAGTTTCATGTGGGCAGGTAGCTTGGACTGGGCTTCATTCTATAGAAGCGCCCCCCGAAAAACGCGGCGCGGAGGGCGCCCATGCGGGGGTTTTACGGGCGCCGGAAAATCGCGTAGCGGTGCGTCGGGGGCTTGCCGGAACGCGGCCGACGCCCGGGCCGCGCGCGCCGCGAAGAAAGCCTTCGCGCCACGCGTTGCCCCATGAACTGGGGGGCGCCTGTCTCCCGTGCGCAACACGACAGGAGGTCAGGCCGCGAAGTGGCGACGCGCCTCCAGGCCCAGTCCGGTGGCCACGCTCGCGAAGCGGTCGCCGTGCACGGGCTGGGCGTTCGGGAACGCGGCGGCGAGGCGGTCGGCCAGCAGGCGCAGGCCGGTGGAGCCGCCGGTGAAGTACAGCGCGTCGATCCGGTCGGCCTGCATGCCAGCCAGGCGCGCGGTGTCGCGCGCGGCCTGCACGATGCGCTCGAGGTCGTGCGCGATCGCGGCCACGGCCTGCTCCTCGCTGACGCTCACGGCCAGGTCGCGCTCGATCTCGAACAGGTCCACCTCGTGCGTGCCGCCCTGCGCGACGGCGATCTTCGCGTCCTCGGCGAGGCCGGCCATCGAGTGGCCCAGGCGGTCGCGCAGCACGGTCATCAGGCGCGCGTGATGGCGCGGGTCGGCGTAGTCGTCGCGCATCGCGGCGATCTCCATCACGCGCTGCGGCCGGTAGACGGTGTTGATCAGGTGCCAGGTGGCGAGATCGAAGTAGATGCGGCTGGGCACCTCCAGCGGCGCGCGGTCGCCGCGCGGCGGGCCGTACGCGCCGAAGCCGAGCGCCGGCAGGATGCGGGCGAGCTCGACGTGGCGGTCGAAGTCGGTGCCGGCGGAGTGCACCCCGTGGCTGGCCAGGATGTCGGCGCGGCGGTCGACCTGGCCGCGGCGCTCGGGCCCGACGCGCACCACGGAGAAGTCGGACGTGCCGCCGCCGATGTCGGCCACGATCACGGTCTGCTCCCGCGTCACCTGCTCCTCGTAGTGGAACGCGGCGGCGATCGGCTCGTACTGGAAGCGCACCTCGCTGAAGCCGACGGCGTGCGCGGCGGCCTCCAGCGAGGCCTGGGCGGCGGCGTCGCGCTGGGGGTCGTCGTCGACGAAGAACACGGGGCGGCCCAACACGATGCGCTCGATCTCGCGGCCCGCGTGCGCCTGCGCGGCCTTCTTCAGGTGCAGCAGGTAGCTGGCGATCACGTCGCCGAAGGCCACCGAGCGGCCGGCGCCGATGTCGGTGTGCTGCTCCATCAGCGCCGAGCCCAGCACGCTCTTCATCGAGCGCATCAGCCGGCCGTCGGTGCCGTCCACGTAGGCGGCGACGGCGGCGCGCCCGTACAGCTTGGGCAGCGTGTGCAGGTCCTTGCCTTCGGCCACGTAGAACACGGCGGTGGGCATGGTGCTGCCGCGTTCGCCGTGCTTCGGCTCGAGCGGCACCAGCTCCATGCCGGCGTCGGTGGGCACGGCCACGGCCGAGTTGGAGGTGCCGAAATCGATGGCGCAATAGTCGCGGGCGGAGGCCGGCATGGGATTTGGAGGGCGAAAGGGGCGTGATTGTGCGAGGGTCGGCCAGACGCGTCAATGGCGGCCTGGCACCCCGGAAAAGACGGGCCGAAGGCTGGAATCCAGCGTCTGCATTCGGGTTGCCCCTGGCCCCGGGTCGCCGCGACCCGTAAAATCGGAGGGTTTTGCGCTGCCGCCCGGTCGCGCCGCCTTCCGTCTCCGCCCGCGCCCGCGCGAGCCCAGCCCGAGTTCCCATGCCTCATTCCGCCCTCACCGCCCTCTCGCCCCTCGACGGCCGTTATGCCCCCAAGCTGGCCGCGCTGCGCCCGTTGCTGTCCGAGTTCGGCCTGATGCACCGCCGCGTGCAGGTCGAGGTGGAGTGGTTCATCGCGCTGTCGGACGCCGGGCTCGAAGAGTTCCCGGCGCTGCCCGAGTCGGTCAAGGGCCTGCTGCGTTCGCTGGTGGTGCGCTTCTCCGAAGCCGACGCCCAGGCGATCAAGGACATCGAGAAGGAAACCAACCACGACGTGAAGGCCGTCGAGTACTGGCTGCGCCAGCGCATCGGCCACGTACCCGAGCTGAAGGACAAGCTGGAGTTCATCCACTTCGCCTGCACCAGCGAGGACATCAACAACACCAGCCACGCGCTGATGCTCAAGGCCGCGCGCGAGCAGGTGGTGCTGCCGGCCATCGACGGCATCCTCACGCGCATGCAGGCCATGGCGCACCGCTTCGCCGCGGTGCCCATGCTCGCGCGCACCCACGGCCAGACGGCCAGCCCTACCACCGTGGGCAAGGAAGTGGCCAACGTGCTCGCGCGCCTCGTGCACGCCCGCGCGCGCATCGCCGACGTGGTTCTGCTGGCCAAGATGAACGGCGCGGTGGGCAACTACAACGCGCACGTCTCGGCCTACCCCGAGGCCGACTGGGAAGACTTCTCGCGCAAGGTCGTCGAGGAACGACTGGGCCTCAAGCTCAACCCGTACACGATCCAGATCGAGCCGCACGACTACATGGCCGAGCTGTTCGACGCCACCGTGCGCCTGAACACCATCCTCATCGACTGGGCGCGCGACGTCTGGGGCTACGTGAGCCTGGGCTATTTCAAGCAGAAGACCAAGCCGGGCGAGGTGGGCTCGTCCACGATGCCGCACAAGGTCAACCCGATCGACTTCGAGAACGCCGAAGGCAACCTCGGCATGGCCAACGCGATGCTCACGCACATGTCGCAGAAGCTGCCGGTGAGCCGCTGGCAGCGCGACCTGACCGACTCCACGGTGCTGCGCAACATGGGCGTGTCCATCGGCTACGCGGTGCTGGCCTACGACAGCCTCACGCGCGGCCTCGACAAGCTCGAGCTCAACGAGGCGCGCCTTGCCGAGGACCTCGATTCGTCGTGGGAAGTGCTGGCCGAGCCCATCCAGACGGTGATGCGCCGCCACGGCCTGCCCGACCCGTACGACCAGCTCAAGAAGTTCACGCGCGGCCAGCCGATGACGCGCGAGCTGATCCAGGGCTTCGTCGCGGCGCTGGACCTGCCCGAGGCCGACAAGGCCCGGCTGCTGGCGATGACGCCGGGCAGCTACACCGGCATCGGCTCTCAGTTGGCCGCGAAGATCAAGCTTTGACAACGACGCGGCCCCCGGGCCGCGTTTTTCCGTCCACCCCACGACACCGACGAAGGACATCGACGCATGCGATTCACCGACACCCTGCAGGCCGCCTCGCTCCGCAACGACTCCACGCTGTGCGTCGGACTCGATCCCGAACCCGCGAAGTTCCCGGGCGCGTGGAAGGGCGACGCGAGCAAGGTGTTCGACTTCTGCGCGCGCATCGTTGACGCCACCAAGGACGTGGTCTCGGCCTACAAGCCGCAGATCGCCTACTTCGCCGCCCAGCGCGCCGAAGACCAGCTCGAGGAGCTGATGGCCTACATCCGCCGCACCGCGCCGGGAGTGCCGGTGATCCTGGACGCCAAGCGCGGCGACATCGGCGCCACCGCCGAGCAGTACGCCCGCGAGGCCTTCGTGCGCTACCAGGCCGACGCCGTCACCCTGTCGCCGTTCATGGGCTTCGATTCCATCGAGCCCTACATGAAGCACGACGGCAAGGGCCTGATCCTGCTGTGCCGCACCTCCAACCCGGGCGGCTCCGACCTGCAGGCGCAGGTGCTGGCCAACGGCGACAAGCTGTTCGAGCACCTGGCCAAGCTGGTCGCCGGCCCGTGGAACCGCAACGGGCAGTTGGCGCTGGTGGTGGGCGCCACGTTCCCCGCCGAACTGGCACGCGTACGTGAGCTGGCGCCCACTTTGCCGCTGCTGATCCCCGGCATTGGCGCGCAAGGCGGCGACATCGAGGCCACCGTGCGTGCCGGCTGGCGCGCCGGCGGCCCCATCATCGTGAGTTCCTCGCGCGCGATCCTCTACGCCGGCGACGGCGACGACTTCGCCGCCGCGGCGCGCCAGGTGGCCCTGGCCACGCGCGCCGCCCTGAACGGGGCCATCGCCGCGGTGCGATGAGCGGCCCGGGCGCGCCGGCCGCCACGCGGTCCACGCCCGGCGCCGAGCCAGCGATTTCATCGGAAGTTCAACCCGTTACGGATAGAACGCGCGAATTCGCGTCAAACTAGGGGTCTGGGGGGCGAGCCGCGAACGGATCGCCATAAGAACACCGATGGCCGAACCGACGCCGAACAAGGACGCCAGGCACCGCCTGCGCCAATCGCTGACGCGCCACCTGCTGGACGCGACGGCGGGGGTGGCGTTCGCGTCGGCATTGATGTTCCTGGGCTTCGGCCGTCCGCTCGACTGGGTGGCGCGGCTGTCGCTGACCACCGCCTTCCTGGGCCTGGGCGGCGTGGCGTTCGCGCTGCGGCGCGACGCCGGCAGCGGTGTGCAGGCGCGGGCGCTGCCCTACGTGATCGGCTCGGCCATCGGGTTGTCCGGCGTGGCCGCGGCCGTGGCCGGCGAGGGCCTGATGTCGCCGGAGCTGGCCATCGTCGGCGTCTTCCTGTGCCTGTTCACCGTGGTGGGCCGGTTGCGCGCCGGCATGTTGGCCGCTGCCATCGGCGCGGGCATGCTGCTGCTGCTGGCGGTGGCGATGGCGTTCGACTGGCTGTCGTCGGCCGGCATCGCACCGGTGGCCTCGCCCCTGAGCCTGGTGCGGCCGTTGCTGACGCACGCGCTGGTGCTGGGCATCGCGCTCGGCGGCGGCGAACTGCTGGGGCGCACGCTTGATCGCACGCTGCGCAGCGCCGACGAGCGCGAGCGCCGCTTCCTCGGCCTGCTCGCGGTGGCCGCCGACGCGTACTGGGAGATGGACGGCAACGGCCGCCTGATCCGCTTCTCCGCGAAGGAGGAGCTGCGCAACTTCGTCGGCCTGCGCCGCCACGGCGTCGACGCCGGCATGGGCAAGCTGCTGTGGGAGACGCGCGGCGTGCTGTTCGACCAGCAGGTGCTGGAGGCGTTCCGCTCCGAGCTCGCCGCGCGCCTGCCGATGCGCGACGTGCCGCTGCGCTGGAGCGATGCCTCGGGCCGCATCCGCCATTTCACGCTGAGCGCCGAGCCGCGCACCAACGAGTCGGGCAGGTTCGCGGGCTACTGGGGCGTGCTGCGCGACATCACCCAGGATGTGAAGGCGCGCCAGGCGCTGTGGTCCACCGAGACGCGCTACAAGGACCTGTTCCGCCGCATCCCGACGCCGCTGGTGCTGCATCGCGAGGGCCGCGTGCTCGACGCCAACCCCGCCGGCGTGGCGCTGTTCGGTTTCGCCGACCTGCGCACGCTGCTGGGCCAGGATCTCGTCGCACTGTTCGAGGCCGGCGCGTCGCGCGAGCGCGCGGCCGAGCACGTGCAGCGGCTCGACGCGCTGGCCACGGGCGAGGGCCTGCCCGAGGCCGAATTCACGCTGATGCCCGGCGTCGACCGCCTGCTCACGGTGCGCGCGAGCAGCGTGCGCGTGGACGCCGACGGCGAGCCGGCCACGCTGTCCATCATCACCGACGACACCGAGCGCCGCGCCGCCGAGGACCTGGTGCGGCGCAGCGAGACGCTGCTGTCGCACCTCGTGTCCACGTCGCCCGACTGGATCACGCTCACCGAGTTCGCCAGCGGCCGCTACGCCATGGTCAACCCGACCTTCCTGGCCACCACCGGCTACCGCGCCGAGGAGGTCATCGGCCGCACGCCCAGCGAGCTCGGGCTGTGGGCCGACGCCACGCAGCGCGACCGCATCTACCGCATGCTCGACCAGCACCAGGCGGTGCAGAACTTCCCCGCCACGATGACCACGCGCGACCGGCGCCGCGTGTCGATGCTGGTGTCGGCCGCGCGCTTCACGATCGACGACGTCGACTACCAGATGACCAGCGCCCGCGACGTCACCGCCAGCGAGCAGGCGCGGCGCGAGCGCGAGGCGATCCTGGAGAACGCGCTGGTGGGCATCTCGTTCACGCGCGACCGCCGCATCGTGATGACCAACGCCCGCTTCGACGAGATGTTCGGCTGGCCGCGCGGCGCGCTGCAGAACCAGCAGCAGCGCGCGACCTGGCCCTCCGACGCGGCCTTCGACGCGATGAGCGAGCAGATCGCGCCGGCGCTGTCGCGCGGCGAGCAGGTCGACATCGAGGTGCCGATGATGCGGCGCGACGGCAGCACCTTCACCGGCCGCCTGCTGGCCAAGGCGCTGGATCCGACGCAGCCGGCCAGCGGCACCATCTGGCTGGCCGAGGACGTCACCGAGCGCCGCCTGGTGGAGCAGGCGCTGGCGCGCGCCCGCGACGAGGCCGAGGCCGCCAACCGCGCCAAGAGCGCGTTCCTGGCCAACACCAGCCACGAGATCCGCACGCCGCTGAACGCGCTGGTGGGCCTGGCGCAGCTGGCGCGCACGCCCGAGGTCGACGACCGCCGGCGGCTGCAGTACATCGAGCAGATCTGCGACTCGGCCGACACGCTGTCGGCCATCCTCTCCGACATCCTGGACCTGTCCAAGATCGAGGC
>FTIR01392054.1_pt1 | contig 10355 bp, 9 predicted proteins | sample 1658041 | NCBI WGS metagenome assembly FTIR01 (sample SAMEA3914793, study PRJEB12502) | metagenome | biome: forest; material: soil | place: Canada | collected 2011-07-03 | depth 0.3 m | reverse complement strand
CGGCCGGTGACCGTCTACCGCCTCGTCAACAACGGCACGCTGGAAGAAAAGATCCTGACGCTGCACCAGACCAAGCGCGAACTGGCCGACAGCGTGCTCGAGAATGACGGCGAGGCCGTGGTGGCCGTGCCGATGGCGCGCGAGTTGCTGGCGTTGATGCGGGGCGACGAGCTGCCCCAGTAGTGGCGCTGCGGTGCCCTGAAATGCGAGGAGATCTTCAGCTTTGACCGACGTCACCGGCATCGACCACATCTACATCAGCGTCTCCGACCTCGCGCGTTCGGAACCGTTCTACGACCGCGTGCTGCGCGACGCGCTCGGCTTTCGCAAGAACGCGTTCACGCTGGCCGGCGATCCGCACATCCAGTACTTCAACCGGCTGTTCGGTTTCGTGCTGCGCCCCGCGCGGGTGCAGCAAGCGCACGAGCCGTACGCCCCCGGGTTGCACCATTTCTGCCTGCGCGTCGATGCCGTCGAGGACGTGCACACGGTGGCGCGAGACTTGCAAGCCTGCGGCATCGCCGCCACCGACGCCCGTTTCTACCCGGAGTACGCGGACGACTACTGCGCCACGTTCTTCACGGATCCGGACGGCGTGCGACTGGAAGTTACCAACTGGCGCCTGGAGCGCCGCCGGCGTGCGGCACACTGGGACGACCCGCAAGCCTGAACCGCGCCTCACCCGTTACCCGGAACCCATGTCGAACAACCCGTTCAAGCCTCCTGCGACCGATCCGAAGAACACGCCGGGTTCGCCGATCCGGGCCGTGCTCGTCGGCCTGGCGATCGACCTCGGCGGCACCGCCCTGCTGGGCCTGGTGCTGCAGGTCGTGTATGCCATGCAGGTCGGCACGCCGGACATGACCGAGAGCCAACTGCACGACGCGCTGGAGAACGTCCCGCCCGATTCCGGCGTGATGATCGCCGGCCACCTGCTGGGCGCCTTGCTGTCCGTGGCGGCGGGCTACGTCTGCGCCCGCATCGTGCGGCGCGACGAATACCGCGTGGGCGCCATCATGGCCGGTGCCGCGCTGCTGCTGGGCATGATGCTGTACCCGGACGACCAGCCGGTCGACATGACGCTGCTGCTGATCCTGTGCGACGTCGCCTGCAACATGCTCGGCGTGAAGTACGGCGCCGAACACAACCGCCGCCTGGAAGCGCCGGCGACACCGCCGGCGGACACGCCCACGCCATGAACGCACGCCGCGTCGCGATCGGTCTGGCCACCGTGGCGGCTGTAGTCGCGGCGACCTGGTGGGCGATCACGGCGTACGCGCCCGAGGGCAGCATCGACATCGATCAGGCCCAGCTGCAGGCGCGCCTGGACGCGCGCTTCCCGCAGAAGAACTGCACGATGATGGTCGCGTGCCTCACACTCAGCGCCCCGGTGGTGACGCTCACCGACGGCTCGCCGCGCATCGGCCTGGGCGCCGACGTGCTGGTGACGCTGGGCCATCGCGAGATGCCCGGCAAGGTCGTCTTCTCCGGCGTGCTGCGCTACGTGCGCTACAAGGGCGAGTTCTACCTGGACGACGTCCAGGTCGACAACTTCTCCCTCACCGGCTTCCCGCCCGACCTCGTGCAGGTGGTGAAGGTGCGCGGCCCCGCCGCGCTGCGCCGCACCCTCGAAGGGCATCCGATCTACACGCTCAAGGCCGACAGCGCGACCTCCGCCTTCGCCAAGCTGGCGGTGCGCGACGTGCAGGTCGTCAACGGCAAGGTGAGGGTGACGTTCCTGCGCTTCGGCGGCTGAGCGGACACCCTCATCCGCGCGCAGGCCGTTGCCGAATGGCTCAAGCCATGCTAGAGTGTCGGACTCCGCTCAATTGACCACAGCGGAACGCCAGGACCGCTTCGCAGCGGGGCTGGCCAGCCGAGAATCCTGGAGAGGTGGCAGAGTGGTCGAATGTACCTGACTCGAAATCAGGCGTACCGCAAGGTACCGTGGGTTCGAATCCCACCCTCTCCGCCAGGAAGTAAGGAAATACGGGCCCTAGAGGCCCGTTTTTTCTGTCCACCCATCATCCAACCCATCGTTTGTTGATGTGCTGGCAAGCTCTGTTTCGGTGCCGGGCTCCGATCGGCTTCGCCGACACCCGAGCGGCGTCGCGCGGGCTGGCTCGCACTAAGGACGACCGACAAGAACCAGCCGCCGAACTCTGGGGCTCCCCGGGGCAGGCAACGGACGGGTGTGGTTTTGCGCGTGGGCCGTCAGCAAACAGCGGCCCGAAAAGAAGATCGGTGCTGTCTCTCCCGCTCATCGGGTGCAAGCTACTTGGCATCGGGCGAACGCGCCCGAGTCTTTGCCGTTCATGCACATGCCCATGCACGACAGGTCGGTTTGCGGCAGTCGCGGCAGCACGATAGGCGACGGCTGCACGTACCTCGGCGCCGGGGCAGGCTCCAGCGCTACCGTAGGCGGCCCGTCCAGCGCGGAAAAGCCGCATTCACCCTGTTGCGCCGCGCGAAGCATGTAGTACCTCGTTGCGCCGCTGGGGCACTGGCTGGTGTCTGCCTTGCAGTAGTCTGTCACGCGCTTGATGGCAGCTTGCAAACAAGTCTGCATGTCGGTAGGGGCGGCCGGCGTCTGAGCCGGTGCTGCCGGTGCTGCCGGTGCTGCCGGTGCTGCCGGTGCGCGCCGCTTGGCGTTCCAGTCGTCAATGTCCGCGAGATCCCGATCCCTGTCGATGCACGCCTGTTGATTGTCTCCGCTGCAGGCTATGGCGTGATTTCGGTAGCTAGTCGCGATGCGCGTGCAATCACTGTCTGGCCCGCAGGTGGCGACCGCGCCGCGATACCACTCGTCTAGGGCTGGATCGACAGGGCGACCCGCTTGGCTCGCGTTGCGGAATGCCTCGATCACGTCATGTGCCTTGACTTCGCCGAGCTTCGTCGCGGCGTGCGCGTTGCAGTAGCCGAGCAATTCAAGCAGCTTGAGCTCTGTCTCATCCTTCCCGGATTCAGATTCGAAGTCAGCCGCCCACTTAGCCATGGCAGGGTCTCGCCGGGGTGTGACAAGCCGGAAATCAGGGCTGGTGAACTTGGTCACATAGTCGCCGCATGTCTGCGACGCCTTCGGGTACCAGGGCTGCGCAGCGCCCCGAGCCGAAGCAGCGGTAGCCATCGCGACTATGCACAGGAGAACGAATCGAATGCAAGACATGCGGTTCCCTCTAGTGCAACCGTGCACACGAGTGGGATCGTATATCGCGCGCCTACGTGCGAGAACCGGTCTTCAGAACTCGCGAGGGTAAACCTCGGGGTGGACAGTCGGCGAATGCGCGTCCCGGCCAGACTCCAGGTAGCCGTCTGCCTCCATCTGGCGCACCAGCCCCTGCAGCGCGCAGACGATGGCGGGGAGCGCGGAGGCGGGCACAGACACCCCACGCCGACCGGGCTTGATCCGAGATCCATCCTTCGGCTGATACCACCACCGAAGGTCAACGCTGACGCGCCCTCTATGGCCGCACAGGATCGCCCGCAACGGCTCCCCAGCGATGTTCATCGTCGAATCGGCAGGACTCATAGAAGGTTGCCCATCAGGTCAGAAAGGATCGGTGCCTCGTCACGAAGGGTGCGCAGTACCGCCAGCGCCTCGTCGAAGCTGACAAGCCCGCGCCGTCGGCGCGACTTGCGGACGAAGGTAGGGAAGTCATGCGCCAAGCAGAGGTAGCGGGAGCCGACGCTGGCGAAGACGTCGAATGCGTAAGCGACTGTGTATGGCGCCGTCGGTGCCAGGCATTGACTACTGCGATGGGCGGCAGAGAAGGCGGACGCCGATGCGGCTCTCCGGTACGAGCGGTCCCATGGTCAGGCCGAACGGCGCCACCATGACATAGCTGGCTGCTGGATTTCCGGCAGTGCCGATTCCCGCCGCGAGCCTGCTCAAGGTCAGCGGGCGAAGCTACGCTCTGCCATCGCGACAACCGATGAGGCTCTGCGCAGAACCGCCCCATCTTGGGCTGTTGGGGAAGGGTACGCTCTTGTCCTACAGTAGCGGCGCCATCATGCCCACCGCGTTCTGCACAAGACGCTTGTGGAATGGCCAGCTGCGGACGGTGTCGATGTCCACGGGGTGCGACGCGGCAAGATAGGTCAGCTGCCGACGGCGGACGGCCTGGGTCGTATCGCGATCGGCGATCACCAGGTTGTTCTCGTAATTGAGTTCCAGGCTGCGGCGATCCATGTTGGCGGAGCCGACCAGGGCGATCTGGCCATCGACGGTCATGGACTTGGTGTGCAGCAGTCCCAGCGGATATTCGTGCACGGCCACGCCCGAAGCAAGCAGGTCCGCGTACGTGCTGCGACAGGCGCTTCCGACCAGCCAGGAGTCGTTGCGTGCCGGAAAGATGATGGTGGTCTTGACGCCGCGCCGCGACGCGGCACACAACGCGCGCAGGATCGCCTCGTCTGGCACGAAGTAGGGTGTGGTGATCAGCAGGTCCTCGCGGGCGGCATACATGCTGGCGACGAACATGTCGGACATGGCGTTGGCGCGACTGGTGGGGCCGGTGCCGAAAACCTGCGCGATGACGCCTGGCTCGAAGCGCTGCGGCAGCGGCAGCGCCGAGGCCAGCGCCTCGAGTTGCTCTCCGGTCTCGGCGATCCAGGCGCTGAGGAACAGGTGCTGCTGCTGGCGCACCACCGGGCCCTGGCAACGCAGGAAGATATCCACCCAGGGTGCGTAGCTGGCCTTGATCCGGAATTCGGGATCGGCGCAGTTCTGGCTGCCGCAGAAGGCGATGCCGTTGTCGATCACCACGATCTTGCGATGGTTGCGCAGGTCCATCCGGCCGATTGCCAGATGACCCAGGCGCGGCACGTCGTCCAGCGTCGCCAGCGTGTGGACGCCAGCGTCGCGCAGCTGCCCCCAGCGCCGGGAGTGCGTGAAAGCGCGCGAACCCAATGCGTCCACCATGACGCGGCATCGCACCCCGCGTCGAGCGGCGGCCGCTATCGCATCGGCGACCTTGCCGCCGTTGTGATCGTCGAGCCAGATGTAGAAGCTGATGTGCACATGCTCCATCGCTTGCCCGATATCGGCCACCAGCGCGTCGATGGCGGCATTGGAGTCTTCCATCAGCGCAAACCGGTTGCCGCCAACCGCGCGGAAGCCGTTGATTGAACGGCCGAAATCGAACAGGGGCACGGCCCGGGGATCGATCGTGTCCGGAGCGAAGGCTGCGTCGTCGGGCAGCGGCATCCGCGATTCGATCTCGCGCAGGCGCTTGATCCGCTCACGGCCGATGCTGGTTTCGCCGAGCAGCAGATAGGCGATCACGCCCAGCAGCGGCAGGAACATGATGACCGCCACCCAGGCCACGCGCGAGGAGGGCGTGCGGTTGGGACGGGTGATCGCACGTGCGACCACCAACAAGTGCACCACGAACAGCGCGGTGGTGAAGAGCAGGCTGAGCGAGTCGTGCAGCGAGTTCAATGCTAACGCCATGGCGGGCTCACCTCAGCGTTGCCCGAAGGGGCCTCGCCCACGCTGCCGCACGGGCCTGCCCGCGTAGTCGCCGGGCGAGAACGTCTCGCGTTGGCCTCGAAGCTCGTCGCCGTCGATTTGTTCTGCCAGGCTGTCGATGTCGCCCTGCGATACACCTTCGGCTGCGAAGTGCTCCTTCCAGCCTGTGACGATCTCGATCACGCCGACGACTTCGGCCGCCGCCTCGGCGGGAGTCAGTCCGAAAAGGTTGGATTGCGACATGGCATTGACCAGCGTCGATTCGTGGCCTCGGGCACCGCAGATGAACTCCTGATACCCCTGCCCCGAACCCGTTGGCAGGACGTCGTAGGCCGGCGCCAGCTCGAACTTGCCGTTGGCACCCGGCGCGGTCACCAGGAGGGCGTGATTCTTCTCGTGGTCGTCGGTGTTGTCGATCAAGATGTTGAAGACCATGCGACGAAACAGATCGCGCGCGTCCTTCTCGTTGCGGTCGTCCTTCGTCACGCCCGCACGGCGCAGCAGCTGCGCGAGCGCCGGGTAGCTCAGCTCGGGCTCGGTGTCGGCGGCGGCCGCGGCCCGTAGCGCCGTGCCGGCGGAGATGCTGTGGATGCGACCACCGATCGTGCGGTCGAAGCGCTTGACTGCGACGGCGTTCTCCGTCAGCAGAGGGACCACCCGCGTGGTTGCCACGATGATGCCGGCCTTCCTGGCCAGCGTCATCGTCGCGTGCTCGACAAGTGGCGAATCGACATGCTCGCCGTCGAAAAACTTGATGACCCATTCCTCGCCCTCGATGTCGATGAGCGCCTTGGGCTTGGCGCCGCCAATGCTGCCACCGGCCTGGATCATCTTCGCTTCCAGGGTCGACAACGCTTCGCTGGCTTCGATCTTGGCGACGACCTCGCTGAGTGTCTGGGCCTGCTCCAATCCGGGCAGAGCATCCGAGGCGTAGGGGATGTAGACCTGATCGCTGGTGGAGACGCTGAGCGCACCGAACCGGTCGTCGCCGGCGTAGTACAGGTACTCCATCAAGGACTTGCGCCGCGGGTTGACAACGACGCGGATCACTTTTTGGCCCCATCGGTCGGGCCGCGCGTCGTCGACGGCCCCCACCGCGCGCTCACCGTCGCCAGCCAGGCGTCCACGCGGCATGTGCTGGACGTCGGTCAACGGCAGGTCTTCGCTGAGCGGGAAGCCGCCGGCAATCCAGTCTGTGCCGTACTGGAGGGATACCCCCTTGCCGGCCGCTACGAGTCGGAGCGTGCCGACATGCCGCGGGGCCGCTGGGTTGCCGAGATACCAGAGGTGGAGCGTGTCGTGTCGCGGGGCAGCCGTTTCAGCCATGGCGTTCCTTCATGGGTGAGGCGTCACGAACTACGCTTGCCGACGCTCAGGCGAGCCTCGGCCGAGGCCTGTGCACGCGCCCTTCCCAGTTGCTGGGCATCCTGGACGCTGAGCTCGATGGCGCCCTGGTCATGCTCGGGGGCAGCGATCTGCGTGAGTTGACCGTCGCGATTCAGCAGCCAGAGCGCCGTAGCGAGGATGCCGATAGACACTCCAGGATCCCCCGCCTCCAGTCGTTGCAGCGTTGGAACCGAGATGCTCATGCGCCTGGCCCAGGTTTTCAGGGATTCACCACGTCGCAGTCGAGCCACGGCCAAGTCAGCCCCGAGCTTCTCAATGGCAGCGATGGTTGCGGGCGGGAGCCGATCAAGTGCGTTTGATGCCTTGGTCATGAACATATAGTTTATCAATTAAGGCTATTTAGTCAACATATATGTTCATGCTGAGTCACTGCGGGAGCTTTACCAGGCCTCTTGGCGTGTGTCGAGCGGGCTTGAAACGCTCCTGCCCTGATCGGCGTCGCCGAGCCGGCGCGCCCGCACGAAATCGATGCAGGTGACGTATCACGCCGCAGCCCGTGCCGGAGTGTGAAGAAAGAGCAAACCCCGGCCCCCCCTGGCGTATTCGAGTGGTTGCCTCGTCTGTAACATGGGCTCCGCGTGGAGCCGCTGGCTGGCTCGACGCTGCCGTGTCCCCCTTGGCTTCGCCATTCCGCGCCCGCTCAGTCCTTGAACGTCATGCCCTTTCGAATCAGCCGTCCGTCGTCTTCACTGCGCCGCAGCATGAAACGACGGGCCTTCGGGCTGGTCATCGCGCTGACGGCATGTGCCGGCGTGCAAGCCGTGGCCGCCGATGCGCCGGCCGCGCCGGACTCCGCGGTGCCCGCGGCGGCGAAGCTTGCACCGGTGCCGGCATCGTCCAGCGGCACATTGGCGGGCGCCCACCCGCCAGACTGCTCACGCCCGCTCTCGCTGGGCCTGCACGAACACGGCCTGCTGTACGCCGGCCAGACGGGCGAAGGCATCGACAAGGACATCGCCGAGGAGATGTCGCGCCGCAGCGGCTGCCATCTCACGCTGACGGTGTTGCCGCGCGCCCGCATCTGGCAGCTGATCGAATCCGGCGCGCTCGACTTCACGCTGTCGGGCATCACGAACCCGCAGCGCGACAGGTTCGCCGCGTTCGCCTGGTACGTGTCCAACAAGTACTACCTGCTCGTGCGCCGCGACGCCGATGTGCGCAGCGTGGCGGAGTTCCGCCGCAAGCGCGGCCTGCGCGTGGGCCTGATCCGCAGCTTCCGCTACGGCGACCGGGCCAACGCGCTGGTCGATGCGCTCGAGGCCGACGAGCGCGTCACGTATGCCGGCAGTCTCGACCCGCTCTACACGACGCTGCTCGACGACGGCATCCAGGCGATGATCATCGAGCCGTTCGACTTCCCCGTGATCGCGGGCGCGCAGCTGAAGGCGCAGACGGTCATCCTCGAATTCGGCGACCCGGCGGTGCCGCACGGGCTGGTGATGTCGAAGAAGTCGCTCCCGGTCGTGCAACAGGCCGCCTGGCGCGACGTGATCCAGGCGATGCGCGCCGACGGCACGATGCGCCGCATCTTCGAGAAGTATTTCCCCGCCGACCTGGCCCGGCAGATGACCCAATTCTGAGTGAAACCCGCATTGCCTCCCCTGGTCGCCGTCTTCGTCGGCGCCATCACGCTGGCCTTCACGGTCGGGCTGTGCATCCACGAGCGCAACAACGAGCAGGCCCGCCTGCGTGCCGTGTTCGACGCCAACGCGCGCCAGACGGCCGGCCGCATCGAGCAGCGCATCGCCAACTACGAGCAGATATTGCGTGGCGTGCAAGGACTGCTGTCGGCCGACCAGGGCACCGATCGCCTCGGGTTCGACGCCTATGTCGACACGGTGATGTCCGGCCCCGACGCCGCCGGCCTGCAGAGCGTCGCCTTCGCCGCCCTGGTGACGCCGGCGGGCCTGGCCGATCACATCGGCCACCAGCGAATGACGGGCCAGTCCGACTACCACGTGCGGCCGGAGGGCGTGCGCGACCTGTACACGCCGCTGGTGCTCGTCGCGCCCGACAGCGTGGCCAACCGCGTGGTGCTGGGCTACGACTCGATGTCCGAGGCCACGCGGCGGTCCGCGATGTTGCAGGCGCGCGATTCGGGCAACGCCACGCTCACGGCCCTGGTGCAATTGCGCGTCGATGCGGGCCCCGATCTGCGGGCGGGTTGCCTGATCTACCTGCCGGTCTACGCGAAGGGCGCGACCGTCGACACGGTCGCGGAACGGCGCGCGCACGGCATCGGCTGGGTGCGCGCGGCGTTCCGCGTCGGCGACCTGATGTCGACGCTCTACGGCGAGCAGAGCCCGGGCCTGGTGGTGCGCCTGCACGACGGCGCCGACACCAGCGAAGCGTCGCTGATGTACCGCTCCGACATCGCGTCCGAACCGGGCGGCGACATCGACGAGCTGATCCGCTCGGCGCGCTTCCAGGCACAGGAGTACATCACGCTCGCGGGCCATGCCTGGACGGTGCAGCTGAGCTCGCTGCCCGAGTTCGAGCGCATGCACGAACGCAATGCGTCCAGCGTGATCCTGGTGGCCGGGGTGGTGCTGAGCCTGCTGCTGGGCGTGATCACGCATCAACTGGTCACCGGTCGCGCCCGCGCGTACGCGGCCGCGCAGGCGATGACGCACGAGCTGCGCGCCAGCGAGGAGCGCTATCGCCGCATCGTCGACACGGCCAGCGAAGGCATCTGGCTGCTGGATGCGTCGCATCGTCTCGCGTTCGTGAACCCGCGCATCGCGCAGTGGCTGGGCGTCAGCGAGGACGCGATGCAGGGCAGGCCGGTGGACGACTTCATGGATCCGGAAGAAGCCGCGCGCTGCCGCGCCGCGCCGGCCGCGCAGAGCGCAGGCGAGGGCGGCACCATCGAATTGCGGCTGCGCCGCGCCGACGGCACGCCGATGTGGGTGTCGCTGTCGATGCGGCCGATCGTCGACGATGCCGGCCAGGCGTCCGGTGCGCTGGGCATGCTCACCGACATCAACGAGCGCCGCCACGCGGAGGAGCGCCGTGCCGCGCTCGAGGCGCAGTTGCGCGATGCGCAGAAGATGGAGGCGATCGGCACGCTTGCCGGCGGTATCGCGCACGACTTCAACAACATCCTGGCGGCCATCATCGGCAACGTGGCCGCCGCCCGCGAGGATGCGGCCACCGGACTGTCCGGCGACAGCAGCCTGGCGCAGATCGAGCGCGCGGCCGTGCGCGCGCGCAGTCTCGTGCAGCAGATCCTCACGTTCAGCCGCATGCAGGCGCAGGAGCTGCACACGCAGGCGTTGCAGCCCGTCATCGACGAGACGCTGGACATGCTGCGCGCCGCGCTGCCCGCGCAGGTGGAGCTGCGCGTGAACCTGCCCGCCGAGGCGATCCACGTGCGCGCCGACGCCACGCAGATCCAGCAGATCGTGATGAACCTGTGCACCAACGCCTGGCACGCGTTGCCCGCGGGCCGCGGCCGCATCGAGGTGGGCCTGGCCGT
>FTIR01002466.1_pt2 | contig 10375 bp, 8 predicted proteins | sample 1658041 | NCBI WGS metagenome assembly FTIR01 (sample SAMEA3914793, study PRJEB12502) | metagenome | biome: forest; material: soil | place: Canada | collected 2011-07-03 | depth 0.3 m | reverse complement strand
CGCCACAGCGGCGCCTGCGCCCGTCGCGCCGAGAGCCGCCGAACCCGTCCGCGCCGCGGCGCCCCGCACGGAAGCCCGGGCCCCCGATCGTGACCAGCCGCGTCGAGACGACCGCGGTTCGACCACGACCTACCGGCCCGAACGCCCCCCCGAACGGCCCCAGGTCAACTACGGCCAACGCGTCGATGCGCCCACCCGCGACCGAGGCCCGCGCCCGGACGCAGGCGCGCCGCCGCGCCCCACCGATCGCGGCCCTCGTCCCGACGCCGGCGCGCCGCCGCGCGGTCCTCGGCCCGAAGGCGGCGGTTATGCGGCCCGTGGCCCCCGCGACGGCGCCCGCCCCGAAGGCGGCGCCCGCAGCTTTGGCGATCGCCCGCCGCGTCAGGGCGAGACCGTCCGCTATTCGGCGCTGAACCCGCCGCCCGCGCCGCGTGGCGATCGCCCCGGCGGTCCGCGCGCGCCCGGCATCGGCCGGCCCGAAGCCGCGCCCGCCGGCCCCGAGATCCAGCGCGCCACCCGCCAGCCTCCGCGCCCCGGCGGCGGTGTCGTCGACCGTCGTCCGGACGATGAGGAAGAAAGCGCCGCCCGTCGTGGCGTCAAGGGTGCGCCGGCCAAGCCGACGCGCGGCGTCAAGGGCGCACCCCAGCGCCGTGAAGGCCGCCTGACCATCCAGGCCGTCGCCGGCAATGACGACGAAGCCGTCGAACGCATGCGCTCCCTGGCCTCGGTGCGCCGGGCCCGCGAACGCGAACGTGAGAAGCGCAAGGGCGGCGCCCAGGAGCAGGTCCGCGCGGCCCGCGAAGTGGTCGTGCCCGACGTCATCACCGTGCAGGAACTGGCCAATCGGATGGCCATCCGCGGGGTCGAGATCATCAAGTTCCTGATGCGTCAGGGCCTGATGCTCAAGATCAACGACGTCATCGACTCCGACACCGCCGAACTGGTGGCCACCGAATTCGGCCACACGGTCCGCCGCGTCTCGGAATCCGACGTGGAAGAAGGCTTCATCGGCGCCGAGGACGTGGACGATCATCTGCTGCCCCGTCCGCCGGTCGTCGCGGTCATGGGTCACGTGGACCACGGCAAGACCAGCCTGCTGGACGCCCTGCGCTCCACCGACGTCGCCGCCGGCGAGCACGGGGGCATCACCCAGCATATCGGGGCCTATCAGGTGCGCCTGCCCAATGGCGAGCGCGTCACCTTCCTCGACACCCCCGGTCACGCGGCCTTCTCGGCCATGCGCGCCCGCGGCGCCAATGTCACCGACATCGTCATCCTGGTGGTGGCGGCCGATGACGGGGTCATGCCTCAGACGATCGAGGCGATCCACCACGCCAAGGCGGCGGGGGCTCCGATCATCGTCGCGGTCAACAAGATCGACAAGCCGGACGCCGACTCCACCCGCGTGATCAACGAGCTTTTGCAGCATGAGATCGTGGTGGAAAGCCTGGGCGGCGAAACCCAGCTGATCGAGGTCTCCGCGACCAAGAAGATCGGCCTGGACCATCTGATCGAAGCCATTCTGCTGCAGGCCGAGGTGATGGATCTGAAGGCCAATCCCGACCGCTCGGCGGACGGGGTGGTTATCGAATCCAAGCTGGACCGCGGCCGCGGGGCCGTGGCCACCGTGCTGGTCAAGCGCGGCACGCTGAAGCGTTCAGACATCGTGGTCGCCGGCTCTCACTGGGGCCGGGTTCGCGCCCTGATCAACGAGCGCGACGAACAGGTGCCGGCGGCGGGTCCGTCGGAGCCGGTGGAGGTTCTGGGCCTGGACGGCACGCCCGATCCCGGCGACGCCTTCGCCGTGGTCGAAAACGAAGCCCGCGCCCGCGAACTGACCGAGTACCGCATCCGCCAAAGGCGCGAAAAGACCAGCGCCCCAGCGGCCGCCACCGGCAACTCCCTGGCCGATATGATGGCCAAGCTGCAGGACAAGCGCGTCTCGGAACTGCCCTTGATCATCAAGGCGGACGTGCAGGGTTCGGCCGAAGCCATCATCGGTTCGTTGGAGAAGATCTCCACCGACGAGGTGCGCGCCCGGATCATCCATTCCGGCGCCGGGGCGATCAACGAGAGCGACGTGATGCTGGCCAAGGGTTCCGGCTCGCCGGTCCTGGGCTTCAACGTCCGCGCCTCGAAACAGGCCCGCGACCTGGCCGAGCGCGAGGGCGTGGAGATCCGCTATTATGCGATCATCTACGACCTGTTGGACGACATCAAAGGCGTGCTCTCGGGCATGCTGGCGCCGATCCAGCGCGAAACCTTCCTCGGCAACGCCGAGGTGCTTCAGGCCTTCGACATCTCCAAGGTCGGCCGCGTGGCCGGCTGCCGGGTCACCGAGGGCGTGGTGCGCAAGGGCGCCCGCGTGCGGATCATCCGCAACGACGTGGTCATCCTGGAACTGGGCACCCTGCAGACGCTCAAGCGCTTCAAGGACGAGGTCAATGAAGTGGTGGTCGGCCAGGAATGCGGCATGGCCTTCGCCAACTTCCAGGACATCAAGGCCGGCGACACCATCGAGTGCTTCACGGTCGAAGAGGTCCGGCGGACCCTGTGATCGAAGGGGGCTGCAAAGCCCCCTCGGTCGCGGCGCTGACGCCACACCGCCTCCCCTGCGCGCAAGCGCGGGGGCGGGGGCGTTCACATATCTCCAAAAGTCGTTTTTAGATCAGAGGCTTGCGCATCGTCTTCCTTCCCCCCTTGCGGGGGAAGGTGGCCCGCGAAGCGGGTCGGATGGGGGGTGTCAGCGCCGAACAGCGTCGCCGGGGAACAGCCGGTCAAGCTTGCTGATCTGATTGAAGGGTTATGTGCGGAAGGTTCTGCAAAAGCGCCTGAGGGAGGCGGTCATGGCACAGTGGTGATGTTCGACGTCACCGACCCCGTGGAAGGGAAGCACCATGACCAAGTTGGATGTTACGCCTGAGGGCGTGGACCTTAAAGCCTTGCTGCTGTCTGACGAGGGCGGCTTTCGGGCGGTTTTGCAGGGAGCGCTGCAGGCGATCCTTGAGGCGGAGATGACCGAAGCGGTCGGAGCTGAGAAAAGCGAACGAACGCCGGATCGGCTGGCCTATCGATCTGGCTACTACGAGCGCAAGCTGATCACGCGGGTTGGCGTCTTGGAGTTGCGGGTGCCGCAGGACCGGGCGGGCCGGTTCTCCACCGAGCTGTTCGAGCGCTACCAACGTTCGGAGAAGGCTTTGGTCTCGGCCTTGGCGGAGATGTACGTCCAGGGGGTGTCGACGCGGAAGGTGAAGGCGATCACCGAGGAGTTGTGCGGCCATAGCTTCTCGGCCTCCTCGATCAGCGAGGCGACGGCGCGGCTGGACGAGAGCCTGAAGGCTTTCTTCGAGCGGCGGCTGGAGGAGCCGTTCCCTTACCTGATCCTGGATGCGCGCTATGAACGAGCCCGTGAGGGCGGGGTGATCGCCAGCCAGGCGGTGTTGGTGGCGATCGGGGTGGACTGGGAAGGCCGTCGGCAAGTGCTGGGCGTGGATCTGGCCAATCGCGAGAGCCGATCCAGTTGGCGCGGCTTCCTCACTGGCCTGCGCGATCGGGGCCTGCATGGGGTGGAATACGTCGTCTCCGATGATCATGCCGGGCTCAAGGTGGCGATCCGTGAGATCCTGCCCGAGGCGGCCTGGCAGCGCTGCTACGTGCACTTCCTCAGGAACGCCTTGGACTACGTGCCGCGCAAGGTGGACGACGACTGCCTGATGGAGTTGCGCTGGTTCTATGATCGGCGCGACCTGGCCGAGGTGCGCCGCGACATCGCCCAGTGGGTGACCAAGTGGCAGAGCAAATACGCCAAGCTGGTCGCCTGGGTGGAGGAGAATGTCGAGGAGACCCTGACCTATTACCGGCTGCCTCTGGCGCACCATAAGCACATGAAATCCACCAACATGCTTGAGCGGTTGAACCAGGAGCTGAAGCGGCGAACCCTGGTGGTGCGCATCTTTCCGAACTCGGAAAGCTGCCTGCGCCTGACGCGGGCCTTGGCCATCGAAACGCACGAGGGCTGGCTCGAGGCCACCCGCTATCTCAACATGGAGCATCTACGTGAGCGCAAGAAGGAGGCGCTCAGGGCCATGGCCGCCTGACGGCGGCCGGCGCGCCGACTGCTGCGCAACACGGGGGCTCCGCAGCCGGCGCGCCAACATCACAGCTCAGCCATGAGACTTTTGCTGAACTTGACGCACACAACTGATTGAAGCTTGGGTGTCTCACCCCCTATCCGCCGGCTCCGCCGACACCTTTCCCCGCAAGGGGGAAAGGAAGACGTCAGGTCTGCCCCGCGCCGATGTGTGAATCCGATAGCCTGCACGCAAGCGCGGGGGAGGGGGCGCCGCCCTACCCGAAACCCAGCTCGGCCTTCAGCGCCTCTGCGCTGACTCCGCGCGCGCGGATCTCCCTCAGAGTCTCCGCCCGGTCCCGCTTGGCGAAACGCTTGCCGTCGGGACCGATCAGCAGGGGATGATGGCGATAGACCGGCGTCGGCAGGTCCAGCAAGGCCTGCAGCAGGCGCTGGATATGCACAGCGTCGAACAGGTCCTGACCGCGCACCACATGGCTGATCCCCTGCAGGGCGTCGTCGACCACCACCGCCAGGTGATAGGCCACGCCCAGCCCTTTTCGCGCCAGGATCACATCCCCGGCGATCTGCGGCTGGGCCCGCACGACGCCCCGCTCGCCCCCAGGACCCTGACCCTGTTCGGTGAAGTCCAGATCGTCCCACACCGATCCCAGCCGCTGGCGCGCGGCGTCCAGCGACAGGCGCCAGCCATAGGCGGCCCCCGATTCCACCAGCCGGCTTTCCTGCGCGGGCGGCAGGGGTTCGCCGCGATAGGCCGCGGCCGGCCCATGCGGCGCGCGGGCGATCTCGCCCAGGATCTCGCGGCGGGTCTTGAAACAGCGATAGACCAGACCCTGGCGGCGTAGCCGCTCCAGGGCGGACTGATAGTCGTCCAGATGATCCGACTGGCGGCGCACCGGGCTCGCCCAGGTCAGGCCCAGCCAGGCCAGGTCCTCATAAAGGCCCTGCTCGAATTGCGGCCGGCAGCGTTCTGCGTCGATATCCTCGATGCGCAGGATCAGGGGTGCGCCCAAGTCGCGCGCCACCGCAGCGGCGGTCAGGGCGGAAAAGGCGTGGCCCTTGTGCAGATAGCCGCTCGGAGACGGCGCGAAACGGCTCGCCAAGCGGATTGACTCAGCCGCAGGCCTTGATCCGGCTCAGCATGCCAAAATGGTCGAGCACGCCCTGCAGAAAGGCCCGCTCGCCGCCCATCGCATCCTTCAACGGCTTGAACTTGGCGAACTTGCACATCTCGGCCAGGCCGTGCGCGGCGCACCACGAGGCGATCACCGTCAGTTCCAGATCCAGTTCGCTCAGCTGATCGCTGGCGGCCGCGGTGATGGTGTCCTTGACCAGTTCATAGGCCCCGGCGGCCTCGTCGGCGCCTTCCGGCAGGCCCTCGCCGTTGCGGGCGCAGTCGTACATGACGCGATAGAGGTGTGGGTTGGCCTGGGCGAATTCCACATAGGCCACGCCGATCGAGGACCGCTTCTCCTCCGGGCCGGCCTGGTTGATGGCCGAGGCCATGGCCTGTTTCAATTGGCTGAAGCCTTCCATGGCCACGGCATTGAGCAGTTCGTTCTTGTCCTTGAAATGATGGTAGGGCGCCGCGGGACTGACCCCGGCCTCCCGCGCCACGGCGCGTAAGGACAGGGCGCTGGGGCCTTCACGCTCAAGCACGGCCTCCGCGGCCATGAGCAAGGCGCGGCGCAGATCGCCATGGTGATAGGGCTTGGCCTCCGCCAGTGCGACGCTCGTCATGTTTCCACCTTCCTTTGAAGCTTTCTAACTTTTAATCCGAACGATGTAAAGATGATCTTGACACCGTTCAGTTTGGTGCTATTTAAGCACCGTTCAGATCGAACAGCGGCCGTCTCCCCACGACCCCTAACGGTCTGGACCGCCTCCGGCTCCCCCCGGCGGCGATCAGACTCTCTCAATAAGGACGACTCCTATGTCTCTCGCAAACTTCGAACTCGCTCTGGACCGCGCTGGCGGTCTCTTCCTGGTGGTCATCGGTCTGCTGACCGGCGGCGCCCTCGCCTTTGTCGGCGCCTAGTCAGGTCCGATCCGATGTGGGATCTGGAAACTCTGGGAGGGGTGACTCCCCTCACGCCTCCCATCGCTTCAGTATCCCCTTCGGTCTTGTCGCTTTGGTGGCGAAAGGATCACATTCCTGACATGGAGCTGTCGCCGCTTTTCGCCTATGGTGCGAAAGCTCGCGATTCCCTGGTTTGATTCTTCACGCCATGCTTTGATTCCGGGCGCCGCCGTCAGGAAGGAGCTCGTCTTCAGTCCATACGCGCGTAACCCCCGGACAGCCCCGCTGCTCACGCGGAGGCTAGATCATGCAGGTGCTTAAGCGCCCGCCGTCAGGCTGGCCCGCTCTTGTGCTCAATGCCGACTATCGGCCGTTGTCCTATTATCCCCTGTCCCTGTGGCCCTGGCAGGAGGTGATCAAGGCTGTGTTCCTCGACCGGGTCGACGTCGTGTCGACCTATGATCAGGTGGTTCACTCGCCTTCGTTCGAAATGCAGCTGCCGAGCGTGGTGTCGCTGAAGCAGTATGTGGCCCAGGATCGCCCCCCCGCCTTCACCCGGTTCAACCTGTTCCTGCGCGACGCCTTCGCCTGCCAGTACTGCAGCTCTCCGGACGACCTGACCTTCGACCACGTCATCCCCCGGTCGCGGGGGGGGCGCACGACCTGGGAAAATATCGTCACCGCCTGCGCGCGCTGCAACCTGACCAAGGGCGGCCGCACGCCGCGCGAGGCCAATATGCATCCCCATCACCACCCGCGCCGCCCCAACATGTTCGAGTTGCAGGAACACGGCCGCCGTTTCCCGCCCAACCACCTGCACGAAAGCTGGCTGGACTATCTCTATTGGGACATCGAGCTGGAGGCTTAGGGGGTCGTTATGAGCTCCGTAACAGGCAAAGGCTTCGATTTTTCACAAGCGCTCATCGCCGCGCAGGCGCATAGGCGCTAAGTTAGGCCGGGACGGTCGAACCTACCTTCTCCCATGGGGAGAAGGAGGGGCCCGTTCGCGAAGCGAAGGGGAGGATGAGGGGATAAGGCCTCTCATATCCATCCTGATCCATCCTGAAAAGCCGCAACCCCTCACCCTCCCACGCCTTGCGGCGCGGGCCCTTCCCTCTCCCTTCGGGCGAGGTGTTTCTTGGCCAGGATCCTAACTTAGCGCCTATGCGCGCAGGCGGGGATCCGGGCGCAACCCACTGAATTCTGTGGATGAATCTGGATCCCCGCCTTCGCGGGGATGAGCGGATTTATTTTCAGTGGTTTGGTTATTTCCGCACGATTCCTTAGGGTTCCGGCGCATGCGCCGTCAAATCCCGCCCGTCAGCGTTCGATCAATTGGCGCCAGACGTGGCGCACATTGGCCAACTCAGGGTCGTGGTTTGTGGCGAGGTCGTGGGCGGCCTGGAACCGCAGGCCCAGGGTCTCCCCCCGGCGCCAGGCGATGCTCGCCCGATAGACCACGCCCTGTTTGATGACGATCAGCCAGAACTCGCGTGGCAGGGCGGTGGCCAGGCTGACCTGGATCTTGGCGCCGCCGCTGGACAGGTTACGGATGGTGCAGTCGCCCGTCAGGTCGTGAAGGCCGAACACCACCTTGCCGGACAGAAGCGTGCGGGGCCTAGGTTCACGGCGCGCGTCGCCAGGACCGTCGGCCGCAGGCGGCGCGGACAAATCTGCAGGAGCGCTGGCGGCCTGGACCATGGGCGGACCATGGCCCAATTGAGTTGCTTAGCGCTTAAGCCGGGCCACAAACCCGAGCGCCCAGCCAAGCCCTAGGCGGAAATATTCTTCGCGCTAAATCAGCAACTTACGTCCCAAGATCGAAAGCCTGCGTCAGTTTGAAGCAGCCGTCTTAGAAAGCTGGGGCCAGGGCCTCCATCCGCGGCGGGCAGACAAAGCGACCACCGAGGGACCCATCGCGCAGATAGATATGGATCTCCGCCGGCTCTCCCTCGCGGGCGAAGGCGCCTCCCAACTCGCGCGCCGCGGCTTCGGCCTTGGCGCCGCTTTTGAACATCATGGCGTCGCCCGCGATATCGTGTTGCACGGCCCAGCCACCCTGCACCGGCGCGACGGTTATCACCTGCACCATGGGATCCTCCTGTCGTTCTTTTTGAGCATTCTGTTGCGATCGGTAGGTAGGGTCTTATAGCCCATGTTCAATATATTGAGGCCCCTCAAAAGGCCGAAAGACACGTATGGCGCGTATCAGAAAGACGTGAAGGCCGGTTCGCTCGGGCGTCTTCAGGCTGTGATCACCGGACAGGATCGCAGCGGCGGACCGGAACGCCGCCGGCCAGATCCGCGCGCCGGCGCACACGAAATTATCTACGCATCCCGGCGCGGCGTTCTAGATAAAAGCGACGCTGTAACTGCGCATGCTGGCGATCCGCGCCGGGTGACGGGGAGAACTGTTGCGATGAAGACATTGGCGGCCGCTGCGGCGGTGGGTTTGGCGAGCCTGGTGCTAAGCGCCGGCGCGAGGGCCGAGACCCTCTATCTGACGGCGGCCAAGCTGGTCGATCCCGCCAGCGGTGCTGCAATCACCGCCCCGGCGGTGATTATCAAGGACGACCGTATCGTGCAGGTTGGCCCGGCCGCGAGCCTGCCCGCGCCGGCGGAGGCGCGCCGGGTCGACCTGGGCGCCCAGACCATCCTGCCCGGACTGATCGACATGCATACCCACATCACCTCGCGGCCGGACAGCGAGGGCTATCAAAGCCTGGCGGTCAGTGTGCCCTCCCAGGCGATCAGCGGCGTCGCCCAGGCCTGGACCACCTTGCAGGCCGGCTTCACCACCCTGCGCAATGTGGGCGCCGACGGCTTTGCCGACGTGGCGTTGCGCGATTCCATCAATTCCGGCGAGACGGCCGGTCCCCGCCTGTTCGTGTCCGGTCCGCTGATCGGGGCCACCGGCGGCCATTGCGACGAGAACCTGCTGCCCTATGCGTATCACGACGTCGGCGAAGGCGTGGCCGACGGTCCCGAGGCGGTCCGGCGCAAGGTGCGCGAAAACCACAAATACGGCGCCGACCTGATCAAGCTGTGCGCGACCGGCGGGGTGCTGTCCAAGGGCGACAGCGTCGGCGCCCAGCAGATGACCTATGAGGAAATGAAGGCCGCCGTCGATGAGGCGCACATGCTGGGGCTGAAGGTCGCCGCCCACGCCCACGGCGCGGCGGGCATCAAGGACGCCCTTCGCGCGGGGGTCGACACCATCGAGCACGCCAGCCTGGCGGACGATGAGGCCATGGCCCTGGCCAAGGCCAAGGGTCTGGCCTTCGACATGGACATCTATAACGACGACTTCATTCTCGGCGAAGGCGCCAAGATGGGCATGCTGCCCGAGAGTCTGGCCAAGGAGCGCAGCATCGGCCGCCTGCAAAGGGAGACCTTCCGCAGGGCGGTGAAGGCGGGGGTGATCATGACCTTCGGCACCGACGCCGGCGTCTATCCGCACGGCGACAATGGGCGGCAGTTCGCCAAGATGGTCGAGTGGGGCATGACGCCCATGCAGGCCATCCAGGCCGCCACCACCACGGCGGCCAGGATGCTCGGCCCGCTGGGCGCCGATCTCGGCGCCATCGCCCCGGGAAAATATGCCGACATCATCGCTGTGGACGGCGATCCCATCGCCGACATCCGCCAGCTGGAACACGTCAAGTTCGTGATGAAGGCCGGGGTGGTCTACCGCAAGGATGGCGCGCCGATCGCCCGATAGGGCGTTGGGGGCCGGCTCGGGTCGATCTATCCGAGCCGGCGGGCCTATTGCGTATAGTAGTCGCGATATTCCTTGGCGTAGTAGCTGACGTCGCCATAGCCCGACCGCGCCTGTTCGCGCATGTCGACCTGGGTCAGGGCCACACCGCCAATGCGCGCGCCGGAGAACTGCAGCATCTTGATCGATTTTTCCACCGCCTGGTGAGCGGTCTTGCGCCAGCGCGCCAGGAGCAGCACGCAATCGGCCTTGGGCGCGATGACCCGCGTGTCGGCGACCGCCAGCACCGGCGCGGTGTCCAGGATCACGACGTCGAACCGCTGGCGCAGATGCTGCAGCAACCGGTCCATCGGCGCGCCGCTGAACACGTCGCGCGGTGAATTGGCGCCCTCGGCCGAGGCGGTCAGGAAATAGGCGTTGGTCAGCTGATCCTTGATCAGCCCGGCTTCCAGGCTGGCGGCGCCGCTCAGCACCTCCAGCAGGCCCGCCTTGGCCTGCAGGCCCAGATGCAGATTGATCGCCCGGCGGCGCAGGTCGCAGTCGACCA
>FTIR01452734.1_pt1 | contig 10379 bp, 14 predicted proteins | sample 1658041 | NCBI WGS metagenome assembly FTIR01 (sample SAMEA3914793, study PRJEB12502) | metagenome | biome: forest; material: soil | place: Canada | collected 2011-07-03 | depth 0.3 m | reverse complement strand
AACTCTTGACGCAAAGCACCTCCTTGTTCATGATTTCAATGAGTGCTTCCGTCTTGTTGGTGGTAGCCCCGGACGGTCTCGAACCGCCGACATCCTCCATGTGAGAGAGGCGCTCTACCAACTGAGCTAAAGGGCCAAAAATTGGGTGGCAAGGGGTGAAGGACTCGAACCTTCGACAGGCTGGATCAAAACCAGCTGCTCTACCAACTGAGCTAACCCCCGTCCGATCACGAATGCATTGGCGTGCATGCGTCATCGGACGTCAGCGATGTGGTGGTGGTGCGGCCGCCGGGGATCGAACCCGGGCCGGCCGATTAAAAGTCGGCTGCTCTCCCCTTGAGCTACGACCGCGCTGGACGCGAAGAAAAGTGGTGCGGTCGCAGGGGATCGAACCCTGGCCTGCCGGTTAAGAGCCGGCTGCTCTGACCCTTGAGCTACAACCGCGATGGAACTGGTGGAATCGCGAACGCCATAATTCGATGTTCTGGAGACTGGAGGAACCTTGAAGCTCGTTGCCGCCCTACTTCTCGCCACCTGCGCCAGCGCATGGTCTCAGGATACCCAGACAACGGGGCAAGACGATCCGGTGGCCAACTTCAACGCCGAGATGGCCAGGATCCACGCGGACGTGGCTGCGCAGAACAAAGCGGCCTCCGAGTTGGCCAAGAAGCCGAATGCGCGCATCGGCATGTACGCCAGGCAGGTGCGCGAGGCAACGAACTGGGGCGAGCCGATCAGCGTCAACCGCACCAAGAGCGCGGGCCATGTGCAAGAGCAATGGGTCTACGGCGAGGGCGAATACCTGTACTTCGTCGACGGACGGCTCAAGACCATCCAGACCAGGCGCTGACGACAGAAATTGCCAAATTGCGCAATTTGGCAATTTCGCAGAAGTGGTGCCCTGTGCGGGGATCGAACCCGCGTTTCCGGAGTGAAAGTCCGGCGTCCTAACCGCTGGACGAACAGGGCTTGATTGAATCCGGGGCCAGCGCCCGGTATCCTGCAGTGCATGGCGGAATTGCTGTTTCTCTCGCGCAAGGCCGTAGAGGCGGCCGCGGCGCCGGCGACAGGGCGCGCCGAATTCAAGGACACACTCCTGCCGGGTCTGTACCTGCGCGTAACCTCAGCAGGGGTGCGCAGCTTTTCCTACGTCGGCCGTCCTGCCGGCGGCCCTCCCGAGCACGTTACCCTCGGGAAATATCCAGCGGTACCCCCCGAACAAGCCCGAGCTCGAGGCCTCGCGATCGCGGCGCAGCACGCCGCCGGCGTCAGCGTCGCCGAAGTGCTGCGCCGGCAGCGATCTGAGCTGACTCTGGCGGAACTTCGCCACCTGATCGATTTCCACGCTGCAGGCGCGGAATCCGCGCCCGGCGCACACCTGTGGGACGCCTCCCTGTGGAGCCTGTACATCGAACCGAAGTTCGGACGCCGCCGCCTATCCGAAGTCACTGCCTTCGACGTCAGGGGTTGGCATGACGCTCTCAGGCGCCACCTGAACAAGGCGCGCAAGGACTCTCGGATGCAGCCTGATGAAGCAGACCGCATCGCGACCTGGGCCCCGCGCGAACTTCGTTCGATGTACACCTGGGCGGCGGACGCCGACCGTGTGCACTTCTGCGGCACCAACCCGGTACCGCGAGAACTTTGAAGACGCTCGCTATCCGAGTCCGCGGCGATCGGGTGGTCTCGGCAGCAGGGCTCGAACCTGCGACCCCCGCATCCCAAATGCGGTGCGCTTCCAACTGCGCTATGCCGAGACAGAAGGTGGGGTGGCTACTCGGGATCGAACCGAGGACGACCTGGATCACAACCAGGGACTCTGCCACTGAGCTATAGCCACCACTGAAAGTGGTCTGCGTATGCCGCACGCAGATCTGCGTATGTTTTACGCAGCGCTGCGCACGACGCGCGCAGAGGGCCGCCGCGGTTCAAGCGGCCAGGCCGTTGGGGACGACACGTTGGCCTTCCATCCAGTGCTTGCTGGTCTGGACGTGGCCTTTGCGGACGAACTTGGCCACATGCGTGCGGTACTCGCCGTAGCTGAACTCGTCGGCGACGCGCAGCACGAAGCCCTCGCGTGTTGACCAGTCCAGCTGGCTGTCGTACAGCTTGCGGATGGTCGCCTCGTCGTAGATGCCATCGAAGATGACCTCCACCGGCTTGATGCCCAGCAGCTCGAACCACTCGAGCGTCTCGTCCCAGGCGAGGCATCGATTGCGCTCGTTCCAGACCCCGAATCCGAGGAAAAACGACGGCAAGTCGCCGTAGGCGATCGAGTGCAGCGCGTACAGGTTCTCGCCGCAGACGCGCCAGTCTTCGGGAATCTCGTGGGCGATACGCCCCCAGAAGCCCTTGCACCAGTCGCGCGACGGATGGTGCCGCCCGTCGACGCTGCGCGCGTGGAAGTAGTCGCTGTACATGCTGGTGTTCTCGCCGTCCATCTTCGTACTGGCGATCACGCGCTTGCCGACGAAGTGCGCCATCGACTTGATCACGCGGTCATCCGAGTGAATGCCGGGCGACCAGGGCAGGTGGTGCGTGCGCGGGAACTTGACCCGGTTGGTGAACAGGTCGAGCACGCCGGCGCGGCGCAGCACCTTCTGCACGCTCTCGTCGAAGAAGAGCTCTCCGCGCGTGCGCTGCTTGTTGCCCAGCACCGGGTTGCCCCACTTGTCGTAGGCCTGGTCGGGATACAGGTGCTCGGGGATCACCGCGCGGCGGACGCCGCAGGCTTCCCGAACCTGTTCGACGGTCTTGAGCGTCATCTCGCATTCGAGGTGGTGCAGCTCGCAGACCGAAGCCCCGTTGCCGAGGTAGTAGCCGCCGTCGTCGAAGAGCCGGCGCTCGAGGATGTGGTGCGCGTCTACGGCCGGGGCGGGGCAGAAGACGCAGCGGTGCGCGTCGCGCTTGAAGACGCCCTCTCGGAAGGCATCGCGTGTGAGCAGGGTCGCATTCATGATGCCCTCCGTGGTTCGTTGTTGTGGTCGGCGCGGCGAGGCTCGAACTCGCGGTCTCGGCTTCCGAAGCAGGCGGATTACCAGGCTCTCCTACGCGCCGTGCGTTGGTGGTGCCGTTCGCTCCAGACAAGCCATCGAGACTTTCTTTTGCGGTCGAGGTTGATAAACCGGCTGGTCAAAACGTATATCTAGGAGAGGCTCCACGTTGCGAGCCTTCACCGAAGGAGCGAACATGGAATCGAACAAGCTGGTGCCCGGCGCGGAGGTCGTCCTCGCCAGTGGCGCGGTTGGCGTGCTGTATGCGAAGACCTGGCCGGCGCGCCGGCGCCGCGTCGAGGCGGAGCCCGACTGCTGGTACTTCCTGCCTGACACTCGGGGCACGGCCGGCCTGGTCGTCTTCGGCCAACCGTGCGAGATCAGCGAGAGCCAGGTCGACGAGGTCAGGCCGGTGCGCGAGGGCGTCTGGCCGCACCCGGGCCGCCGGCTCTCGGGGATCGAGCGGCAGCTCGTGTACGTGGCACACATGAAGCACAGGCAGCTGCCGGTACTCGACGCCGCAAGCGCCGGCGCGTGAAGTGGTGGTCACCCGCGGGTTCGAACCGCGGACCCCGCCTTATCAAGACGCTCTAACCAGCTGAGCTAGGCGACCAGGTGACTTGGCGCCCATGAGCACCAAGCCGGAAAGATTTCGATGGAAGCCGCCGACGTCATGAGATCCGTCACGCGGCTTGTTGTTTGGTGCGCGCTCGTGGCCACGCGTCGATGTGGGCGGCCGATAGACTCCGCGGATGCTGTTCTTCCACCTGACCACTGACTCGGCCCTGCCGGAGATCCTGCGCAACGGCCTCGAGCCGCGGCACAGCCAGTCGTCGCTGGCGGCCGTCTTCCTGGCGGGCAGCGAGGCGACGGCGGAGAACTACGCATGCATGAAGGACGAGCCTTGCACGCTGCTGGCCATCGACCTCCCAGACGAGCTGCTCGCTCACCTGCAAGCGGACAACTACGAACTGCCGGACCTCGTCGTCGACCTCCCTGAGGATCAACTGGTTGAACACGGCCTGTGGGCTGAAGCCAGCTGGAGCGACTGCAACTGGCGCCAGAGCCTGGCAATCTGCGACCAGGTCGCTTGCTTCGCGGCGATCCCGTCCTCGTGCATCAGCGTGCATGTGCCCGAACAAGCTGACGCTGTTCGCGAAGCGGCGCGCGGCTAGCGAGCCTCGGGTGATCGCCCAGCGACGCGTCAGTGCCGCATCACGCTACGCGGAGGAATGTCTTCGTCCTCGACGTCGGACAGTTCGCGTTGAGCGTCGTCCGGCCACTCCATGCTCACCTCGTAGTCGACGGTGATACCGAGGGCCCGAGCGGCGTCAACTGCATCATGAACCCGAGCGACGAGCTCTTTCTTATGGCGCCATCGCGGGCCGCGTAGCAGCGCCTCGGAGACGTCCGCAATCGAGACCCTCGCCACCCCCCCTGGGTCGCGTGCACTCGCGCCGAGAAGCAGCGTCATGACGGCGATGTGGCTTCGGCTTTCGAGCTTCAGCAGCGCGGTGGGAATCCGCACCACCGCGGATCGTGGCGGCGTCCGCTCGTGCTCGTGCTCGTCTTCCAGCTCGTTCGCAGGTCGATGCGCGCCGTCCACCTGCGGCTCGACGTCGAGCGAACCCAGCGCGTGGGCATAGTTGACGTAGCCACCGCGGCGGGCGGCTTCGTCGAGGGCGGCGGTGTGCTTGATCCCCTTCTCGCGCTTGATCAACTTGGCGAGACGTTTGATGGCTTCGATCGAATCGAGCTTCAGCGGCACATGTGGCATGGCACTCTCCTGTTTGAGGAGAAAGAATCGTCTCTCGACCACCGTTCAATCTTCAAACAAGACAGATACCTGCGAGGCGCTCTTGCGGGCAGTGCTGGACGGCTTTGCGGTGTCGAGAGTCGGGCGCCTGCCAGCGCCGAGGACTTGAATGCTACACCATCGAAGCGCTCGATCATGACGCCGTCGGATCGAACTTGGCCAGGCCATCGGTTTCAGGCGCCTCGTGGAGCTGCCGCAGGGGATCGCCGGGCCAGGAGAACGTGTCCGGGTTGCCCAGCTCACGAAACCCCTGGTAGTCCCAGCCTGCACGGATCATCTCGCCGCAGCGAGAGCAGCCGGTGCGGTGCAGTGCCTTCGTCAGCCGGAAGTGTCTGCACGCGAGCCGAACGAGACGCCCGTGTTTGAGCAGCGACTCGACGGTCCGCGTGTGCACCAGGTGATCGAACTCGAATTCCTGAGCATGGTGCAGCGGCTCGATCGGATCGGGCTCTCTGCCCAGCCACTTCGCGAGCTCGGCATTGACAATCGGCGCCGCCGGCGGCTTGACACTGGGCACGGCGTCAGGCGACGGCAGCGGCCGACAGCTTGGTCATGCCCTTGCCGGCGAGCATCAGCCCGCGAAACGTCATGCTGATGCGCGGGCCGCACGCGAATCCCGCCTTGGGGATCTTGTGCTGCCACGCGTCCTGCATGCCGGCCGCCATCAGGCACAGGCTACCGTTGTCCAGCCACAGGCGCTCGATCTCGAGCGTGTTGATGTTCGGCCGAAACATGATCTCGCGCCGCGCACCTACGGTGACGATGGCGATCGGGAGGTCGTCCCTCATGCTGTCCGAGTCGTCCGCGTGCCAGCCCAGTTGGTCACGGGCATCCTCGTACCCGTTCAGGAAGCAGACCTCCATCGGCGAGCCGATGCGGGCCTCGACGGCCGCCTTGATCGGCAGCAGTGCGGGGTGCATTGGCCTCGGAAGGTACTCGCGGACGTACGAGCCCGTGCCGTAGGCGTACGGCACGTCGACGTCGTTGCAGTAATACTCGCGGCGCGGAGCATCCGCGCGGCGCTCCCATTCCAGCTCGTTCCAAAGCGTCGTGAACAGGGCATCGGGATTCGCGACGAAGCTGGCGTCGTAGGTGACGGGTGCCTTCATGGCGACTCCTTTGAGGTTGCTGTTGCGGTTGGACTCGCTGCTGTTGCGGTTTGCGGCCATGCTGTTGCAGTTCGCGGTGTGTTTGTCGCAGGTCAAGCGCTGTCTGTTGCACTTGCCGTTGCGTTTTGTTGGCTCCCCCACCTGGGCTCGAACCAGGGACCTCCGCATTAACAGTGCGGCGCTACTACCAACTGAGCTACGAGGGAACGGAAATCTGGTGCGCCCGAAAGGAGTCGAACCTTTGGCCTGAGCCTTAGGAGGGCTCCGCTCTTCCAGCTGAGCTACGGGCGCGGGGTGTCGCCGCGCTCACGATCTTCGCGAGGAGGCTGCGGGTTCTGTACGGTGTAGGGCATGGTGCCGAGGATCGACGTCCAGCGATTGGCGGCCCACATGCGCGCAGCATCGTTCTCGAGCTCGTCGATTCGATCGGCGTTCTTGGGCTGCTTGGCTGCGTGCAGAAATCTCACCACGCGCTGGATCGCGCCGAGGGTGCCGTGAAGCTGCCCGAGCTGGTCAGCCGTGAGGCTCTCGAAGGCCGGCAGCGCCAGGCCCGGCAAAGGAGTATCGGACTTCATTGAGGTCTCGTTTTCAAAGGTGTGGCGCGTCGGGCAGGAGTCGAACCTGCATCGATCCGGTTACCCTGCTTCCGCTTAGAAGGCGGCCGGGATACCGACGCTCTATTGCGGGCGGCGGAGCGACGGTCGTCAGGCATCGTCGAGCGTGTCCCTGGCCAGTTCGTCCAACCCGATCAGCCGCGCCCGCGGCGTCGGGTGCTCGGCAAGATGCTGCAGCCGGTCGCGCAGCGCGGCCGTCAGTGCCGCTGAAGGGGCGATGAGCTCGCTGATGACGAAGAAGATCCAATCCTCGTCGTCGGTGGCCAGCACCTCGCGCAGAAAAGGCGCCAGCGGCATGCCGATCGTGCCCAGGAAGGGGTAAAGGACGAAGGCAACGGGCCAGTTGGGGTCCTGCACCCATTCGAGCATGCCCTTCAGCAGCGGCGCCACCGCCGGGTACCCGGCGTCGACCAGCGCCTGCGCACCGGCCGCATCGTGCTTGCCTTGGGGGAGTCGAAGCTCGGTCACGCTGGACTACGGTTGGCTCGCCGCGGCCGCCGGCGGTGTCGCGGCGGTCGGATCGCGAAATGCGTAGACGTTCCAGCCGTCGTTGCTCTCAGAGATTGCCAGCGCGAGCGTGACGCCGCCTGACATCCAGAACTCGGTACGAATGTTCTGTCCGCGATCCTGCTGCCACGTGCGAATCGTGACCGTCTGATCGGAGGCGTGGATCTCGGTGGCCGCGTGCAGCAGGTTCGCGTGGAACGCGCGAGCATCAACCTCTCGCAGACCAAACAGGTGCTTGGCGGTGCCGACCGTGGGGATGGCTCCCAGGATCGCCTCGAAGAGGTGGTTCAGCCTGGCGAACTCGTTGCTGCCGGTCGGAGCCGGCGCGCAAGCCTGGGCCAGCTCGGGAAACATCCTGAACACGGCCACCTCGCCCGGCCCCTGCCCAACCGCTTCCGGCGCCGGGCTGCGCGCGGTGCGCGGCCAATACTGGATGATCGCCGTGCGGGTGATCGGGTCAGGCACTGGCGAATGCGCCCCGGCGCGGAAGCTGAAGTCGATCACGCGACCTGCGTCATTGACTGCGTCGTAGTGCTGCGTCCGGATGCCCTGCTCCATCTCGGTCATCCCTTCCAGCAGCGCCTCCTGTGTGACGCCGGGTCGGCCCGCGACGTGCTTGATCTCCCAGCGCGAGGCGCCATCAATGCAGTCGCGCTGCGCGTTAGTGAAGCGCCCTGGCTCGATGCTGCGCATGCTGGCCCAGACGTCGCCCGGCAGCACCGCCTTCTCGCCGCCGTAGGTGACGTAGTGGTCGTGCTGAAACGTGCGGATGGGCTGGTCGCCCGCCCAGCAGGGAGCCGCAAGGCTCAGGACAAGGAGTAGTGCTGCGCGCATGGGTGCGGATTGTCAGGTGCTACGGACGCGCGCTGGCGAATCTCAGAGCGGGCAAGCGACGATGGAGGAGCCTGTCTTGGTCTCGGGCACCTGGATCGAGGCGCCATTGGACTCGACGGTCTTCATCTGCGTCAGCGTCGTCACCGTCTTCAGGCAGGTGCCGTCCGCTTGACTCGCCACGCGCGTACCGATCCAGACAGTGCCGGCGTGGACCACCAGCCTCTTCTTGCCGTCGATCATCTTCTCGTCGGCGCTCGCAACGTAGGTGATGTCCTCGCCGTCCGCCATGTTGTGGAACATGGACGCCAGGCGGGTCACGTTGGCGCTCTTCACAAGCTTGGTCTCGGCGTGGCTCTCACCCAACCACATGTAGAGGGACACCTCGTCACCCTGAGACAGCAGGATGGTGTCCCAGGCACTGATGGGCTCCGACTGCGATTGCGACGGTGACGGCGACGCCGGAGCTGCCAGGGTGACGGCCGCGGCCAGGGACAACGACAGGGCGGTGAGCAGTACCTTCATTTCGGAGTTCTCTTTGGAGGACGACTGCGGTTTGCAGACAAGTACAAGTTATCAGCGAATCGCGCCGGCTCCAAATTCCGCCTACCCCTTGTGAATCGGGATACCGACTCGTTCGCAGCCGCGGGCGTGAACCCGCCAGGCCAGCGACACGGCCCGCAGGTCGCTGGCGTCGTCGAGCACGGCGAGCAGCAGCGCCTTCTCCGGGAGGTAGACCCGCGCGAACCTCGGATCGTGCAGCACGATCGACGGCGCGTTGTGCGTGAAGTCGAGCGCCTTTATCGTTTTCGCCTTGGGCCTGGCCCGCGCGGTGTGCGCGCGATCGGCAGCCTTGCGAGCAGCACGATTGCCGCCCGCCGACGTGCTGACGTTCGACAGGTCGTCGACCAGGTCGGCGACCTCGAGGTCGAACTCACGCACCAGCACCTCGTCGGTGACGCCGCAGTCCTCCTTCACGTCGTGCAGGAGCGCGGCCATCACCATGGCCTCGTCGTGATCGAAGCGCTCCACGAGGATGGCCACGCCTACCGGGTGTTCGATGTAGGGCCGGCCCGTGTAGCGGCGAACCTGGCCGTCGTGCGCGATGTCCGCGAACCGGAACGCGTCGCGGGCGCCTGGGCTCGTGAATGTATGCATGCTTGGCTGCTCCCGAAAGACGGACGAGGTTGAAGGGTTCAGTCCTCGCTCGGCGGCCCGCAGAACGTGGTCACTGCGTCCGGCTCGGACTAACCACGAGCCGGTCAGGACAGCCGATGGGCGCCGATTTCGTAGACAGCACCGGAGTCTGGATGACGGAATCGCCAGACTGGACGGAATTCATCTTGATCAGCTGCGTGTCTACTCCCACGCAGCTTCCGTCAGGCTTCCTGAACACGCGCATGCCAATGAAGATCGTTGCCGGGCGAAGCGTGGGCGCGGAGTGCCCGCCAGATGTCACCATTTCAGAGCTGGCCAGATACGTCAGCTCTTTCCCGTTAGAGAAGACAATTTCGTCCTGCATTGCAGATGATGCCGATGCTGCTCGCTGCTGCTCTTGAAGATCAGCGGCCGCGCTGTTTGTCACTGTGGAATACATCAGCACGGCAACAATGGAGCCAGGGATGATGGCCAGAACCAAAGCGAGCGATCGCATGAAGTTGTACCCTTGGTGAGATATGAAGACCTTGTGGCTGCCGCAAAGTTATCACGTCGCCACCTGGGCTCAAAATCCGCTGCCGCGCGCTCACGGCGCCAGGGAGGCTTCGCAACCGTACTGGAGGCTGGACTCGACGGTGAGATTCGGACTCACGTGGGCTTGCGCCGGCGGGGTTGCAATCCGCTGCCTTCGACCGCTTGGCTACGTCGAGATCGAACTGTTGGCACGCACGGAGGGAATCGAACCTTCAACCCTCGGTTTTGGAGACCGATGCTCTGCCAATTGAGCTACGTGCATACGGGAAATCTGGTGGAGGTAGACGGGATCGAACCGACGACATTCCGCTTGCAGGGCGGATGCTCTCCCAGCTGAGCTATACCCCCATTTGACAAATGGAGCGGGCGAAGAGGATCGAACTCTCCTACGTCGGCTTGGAAGGCCAACTATCACCACTGACCACCCGCGTGGTTGCCAGGCGGATCGGTGTGTTGCCCGATCCGCCTGACTGCTTCCGGGTTGCGTCCGGCCGGCGCGCACATTGATCTCGTGCGCATCCGTCGCGTGGGCAGGTGCTACCGCAACCGTCTCCCGACGAGCCACGATCTCGGTTGGCGCCGACTATGTGTCGACTGCGCCGAGGGCCTTGCCGCCCTTCCCTGTTTTTCGGGCCGGCACCACAGGGCAAGGTGCCGAAGCACTGGCGGCGATGCAACGTGCCGCCAGTGCGTTTCTTGGTGGGGCCGGAAGGGCTCGAACCTTCAATCCCGTGAGGGGGCAGATTTACAGTCTGCTGCCTTAACCATTCAGCCACGTCCCCAATACACTGGAGCCTCGTGCACGACTCGAACGTGC
>FTIR01001991.1_pt2 | contig 10426 bp, 6 predicted proteins | sample 1658041 | NCBI WGS metagenome assembly FTIR01 (sample SAMEA3914793, study PRJEB12502) | metagenome | biome: forest; material: soil | place: Canada | collected 2011-07-03 | depth 0.3 m | reverse complement strand
CGTCGATGTCGGCGCGGTAGGTCGACTCCCGGCCGGTCACCGGGTCGTGCTCCGCCGGTACGCCGCGAGGACGGGCGCATAGACGGTGTGCGGATCGGCGTACTCCCGTGCGTAGGCGAGGGCTGCCGCGGTGGAAGCGGCGCACCCCTCGTCGAGAACCTCGCGCACGATCGCCGCCGATTCGCTCGGCGTCAGGGTGGCGGGCAGCACGCGGCCGCGCCCCTCGAGGAGGTCGCGGGTGCCCGGCGCATCCACCCCGATGACCGGAAGCCCACGGGCGAACGCTTCCAGCATCACGAGCGGCGTCCCCTCCCAGCGCGACGTGACGAGGAGACAGTCCGCGGCATCGAGTTCGTCGATGATGGCATCCGTCGGGCCCGCGAGGTGCACGGCTGCATCGGTGTCGGAGATCCGGCGGCTCACGGCCTCCCGCAGCGAACCGTCGCCGAACCAGACGCCCCGGAAGCCGCCGCCCAGCTCTGCCACGATGTCGACGAAGCGGTGCGGATCTTTCTGGGGCTCCAGCCGCCCGACCCCGAGGACGACCTTCTCGCCGGCACGACGCCGCCGAGCGCGACCAGGACGCCGAGTACGTGCGTTCTCGAACGCGGCGGCGGGGACGAGGTTGCCGATCGTCGTGATCCTCGCCGGCTCCACCCGGAACCGCTCGACCAGCATCCGTGTCACCGCCGGTCCCACCGAGAAGATGCGAGCCGAGCGGTACGACAAGCGGCGGAGCCTCTGCGTCGGGAGGACCGTATGCGCGTGCTCGACGACGGGGATCCCGAGCAGCCGCCCGACGATCCCGCACGCGAGCGCCTCCCGCCGCTGGTGGGCGTGGAGGACAGTTGGCCCCACCTTCCGGCAGGCGCGGAGGAGGGCGATCACGTAGCCCGGGAACGAACGGCTCGCAACGCGGAAGAACGCGGCCCCAGACGGGATGCGCGATGCGCGGGCGCCGTCGCGCCCCACGATCGCGACGGCGTGGCCGGACGCCAGGGACCAGTTCGTGAGGTCGATCACCACCTGCTGCGCGCCTCCCCCGGTCATCGAGTCCACCGCATGGATGACCGAGATCGGGCCCTCGTCGTCGGCCTCCGGATCACTGCGGGTTCTGCCCGCGTGGACCAGTGAGCGCACGATCGTGGCCGCGAACCGTGGACCACGGATGAGGTACCGGTGCGCCAGGCGCCGGGGTTCCTGTGCGAGGCGCCAGAGCCATTCGAGGCCGCATCGCTGGATCGCCAGCGGCGCGCGCGCCTTGGCTCCGGCAGCGAAGTCCACTGCCGCCCCGGCGCCGACGTAGAGGGCGGCGGGGAGCAGACGCCCCCAATGCGCCCACCACCGCTCCTGAAGCGGAAACCCCAGGCAGAGGAATACGAGATGAGGACGCATCCGCGTGATCGAGTCCACGACTGCTGCACCTGCCGGGTCTTCAGCATCGGTGAGCTCTGGCGTATCGATCGCGCGTACGTCCGCTCCGGGATGTTCGGCCCGCAGACACTCGGCAGCCGCCCGGGAGACGGCCGGTGCTCCCCCGACGATCGCGATCCGCCATCCTCTGGTCGCCGCCTCGGCCGTCGCGAGCTGGATGAGGTCGGCGCCGGTGTGGCGCTGAATGTCCCGGTCGCCGAGGAGTCTCGCGAGGCCGATCAGCGGCGCGCCGTCGGCGAGCAGCACGGACGCGTCCGCGAAGGCCTGTGCAGCGACCGGATCCTGCGCCGCGAGCAGTACCTGGTCGACGTTGGGTGTCACGATGAGGTGCGACGACGGGCTGTCGATGAGCGTCGCCACGGTCCGCACCAGGTCGGCCGTGCCGCCGCGGAACAGCGAGTGTCCGGCAATGCGGGTAGCGGCTGCGTCCACCGTCATGATCGGCGCGGCCCCTCGCCCCGGTCCTCGCGTCGTGGCCGGACGCATCAGTACGCCCCTCGGTGGTGGAGGACGGCCCGCACAGTCTTCGCGATGATCGTGAGGTCGCCGAGCACGGACCAGTTCTCCACGTAGCCGAGGTCGAGTGAGAGGCCGTCCTCCCAGGCGAGATCCGAGCGGCCGCCCACCTGCCACGGCCCGGTGAGCCCGGGCTTCACGAGCAGCCGTCGCCGTGCCGATGCCTCGTACTCCTCGGTCTCGCTCGGCAGCGGCGGTCGCGGTCCCACGATGCTCATCTCGCCGCGCAGCACGTTGAGGAGCTGCGGCAGTTCGTCGATCGAGTAGCGGCGCAGGAACGTCCCGATGGGCGTGACGCGCGGGTCGGCCCGCATCTTGAACAGGGGCCCGGACGCTTCGTTCGCGGCGGAGAGCTCGGCCGTCGCGGTGTGCGCCCCCACCCGCATAGTGCGCAGCTTGTAGAGGGTGAACGCGCGTCCTCCCACGCCCACACGCTGCTGGCGGAAGAACGGGGCCGAACCGTCGGCGAGATAGATGGCGGCTGCCGCGAACGCTGTCACGGGGATGGCCACGACCAGCGACGCGCTGGCGAGCACCAGGTCGAGCACGCGCTTGCAGACGTACTTCTCGCCCGAGAATCGGGGCTGCTCGACGAAGATCACCGGGGTGCCCGCCACCTCCAGCACCGAGAGCCGCGAAGTGGTGACCGACTGGAGCTTCGGCGCGAGCAGGAGCTGCGCCCCGCTCTCCTCCAGATTCCAGGCGAGCGTCCGCACACTGACCTGCCGGTCCGGCGGCAGCGACCCGACGACCACCACCTCCGCTCCGCTCTCGTCGATCCGGTCGCGGATGCTGTCCAGCCATTCCCGGTCGCTCTGGGCGGACGCAGCAGACGGAGGGGACGCGTCGCCGTCGGTGACGCACACCTCCACCGTCCGGAGGCCGGTGCCCGCTGAGGTGTCGAGCCCGGCGGCGAACCGGCTCGCCTCCTCCCGTGTCCCGATCACCAACACCGCCTTGGTCCCCGCGGCCGTCGACCGGGCACGGCGAACCGCCCGACGCCACAGGTAACGGCTCGCGACCACGGCCGCCGTCCCGGCGGGGAAGGCATAGAGGAGGTAGGCGCGAGACGGCTCGAGCTGGAACGCAAGAGCGACGAACGAGAAGAGGGTGAACACGAGCAGGCTCGCCCGCACAGCGGACCGGTAGTCCTCGTCGCTCCGCGCGAATGCCAACGACGAGCGCGGCCGGAAGGCGTAGAGCGCCGCAGACCACACCACTGCACTGGCACATCCCACGACCCAGTAATCGAGCTCTATGGGGCCGACGAGGAGGGTGCCGGTGTCTTCGCCGAAGCGCACCAGGTGCGCCACGGCGAAACCCGAAGCCACGGAGAGCGAATCGGTGAGCGGGAGCGCCTTGACAGCGCGATTCAAGACGACGGAGGTGGGCATGCGTCCGGGAAGGGCGAGCTGATCTGAGAGCTGAGTCATTCCTGCTGTTCGAGATAGGTGACGACGGCGTGGACGGCGGGGACGATCTGTCGTTCCATCAGGTGGTACCTCTCGGGAGGCTGCCGGTAGGGGTCCACGATGGCGTCGTCGGCTCCATGGTCGGTGGCCGCCGCCCCCGTCCGGACTGCCGGACGGAAGCGGCGAAGAGGGAACGTGCGGGAGAGCATCGCCGGTGCGCGTTCGACGACCGCTGCGCGATGCGCCTCCGACGCAGTGAGGATGAGATCGTAGTGCTCCAGTTCGAGGTCGTCGATGCTGGTGCTGCGGAAGTTCTCGGCATCCGCTCCCCGAGCGATGAGCAGTGCGCGGGAGCCCGGCTCCATGTCGTTGCCGACGAGGGCCCGGGTCCCCGCACTGTCCACGGCGATCCCGTCGAGGCCGGCTCGCGCGAGGCCCAGCCGCAGGAGCCGCTCCATCACCGGCGACCGGCAGACGTTGCCCGAGCACACGGCGAGCACGCGTGCGACCCGGGGGCGGGCGCCGAAGGCCGCGAACGGCTCGCTCACGCGGCGCTGTCTGGCTCGGCGTCGTGTCGCCGCCGGCGAGCACGGACGACCATCAGCGTCACGCCGGCTGCGAGGAGCAGGAGTGCCGTTCCGGCGATGGAGGCCACGGCGATCTGCGAACCCGTTCGCGCGAGGCCCGCGGCGCTGGTGCCGGCGCCGGCACCGCCATCGCCGGTGGTCGGGCCGCCGTCGCCGACCGGAATATCCGCCGAATTCGTCAGCACGGACACGGTGAAGTACCCGCACTGCACTCCTGATCCGGGGGCAGCGACCCGGATCACGGCCCGTTCCTTCGCCGACGCGGGAAGTCTCACTGCGAAGGAGGCCGAACCATCGGCTTCCGCGTTCTTCGTCTTCGTCGATGCAGTGAGGGGAAGCACCGCGAAGTCGGTCCCGTCGGCACCAGCGATCTCGGCCCCGACCGGTTCGCGGGGCGTGAACGTACCGGTCGGAGCCGAGTAGGTGACGGTTTCGCCCGCAGCTGCAGAGAGCCGGTCGAGCGTTCCGCAGGCGGGGACCGGTGCATAGGGGTCGGCGGAGGCGGGTGCGGCGACGAGAGTGAGCGCGAGCGCGGCTGCGGCGATCGAGCCGATCATGGATGTCTTCACGGGGTGGGCCTTTCGGTTGGGGGTCGTTGTGGGATCGGGGATGCTCAGCCGCAGGACTGCGGTGAGACCTGGAGCTGGAGGGGAGTCGCTGTCGGTGTGGCGATGACGCGGTCGAGTGAAATCCGGGGCGCCGATGTCGCGAACGATCCGACGACCGTCGCGGATGCGCCGGGCAGCAGGTCTACGGTGACCGCGGCGATCGGGTGCCCCGCGATCGCGACGGTGGCGACCTCGGCCGGCTTCCCATCCACCGTCACGGTGTCGAGTTGCAGTGCGGGCACACCGGCGAGAAGAAGCTGCGTGCGAACGGTCCCCGCGGGCACGAAGGAACCGCCTCCCGTGAGGTACCAGGGCCCGTCGGCGGAGTTCGCCGGCGCGGTCGAGGTGAGTCGGGTGGTGACCCGGATCCCCGCGGCGCCGCGGCCTCCGGCCCGGCACACGAGCTCCGCGCCGATCGAGCCACGCAGGTAGTAGCTCATCTTGGCCCCCGTGCCGTCGTTGAAGTAGACGCCGACCGGAGAACCTGCCTCCGCGAGACGCCCGAGAGGGCCGCTCAGCGCCGAGCCCTCCAGTTCCTTCCGGAGAGCCGGCTCCGCCATCCAGAGGGAGAGGCGTCCCTGCTCGGCCGAGACGCCGAGGGCGCGGAGCACGGCGGTGGTCGAGGAGCCCCCGTGGAGCACCTTGTCGTAGACGGCGCGGGTGACGTCGGCGAAGAACGCATCCTGAGCTGCAGGATCCGGGAGGCGCAGATATACCGCGTTGAGGAGCTGTTCGGTTGCGTTGTCGGCGGTGAGGGTCACCCCTCCGACCGACATCGGGCCGGTTTCGCGGAGCAGTCCACTGAGCGTGACCGCATCGACGCGGATGATGCCGTCCAGCGCCTCTCCTTGCGAGCGCTGCCACATGGCCGCGGCGAGCTCGGCCGCCCGAGCGAAGTCGGGAGTGAGGTCGACGTCCTGCACGTACGCGCCGGTTCGGGTGCCGAACAGCGCTCGTTCGGAGGGAGTGGGCTCGAACGGTTCAGACGGATTCAGGTCCGTGGGCGTCAGCTGCCGCCCGAGCGCCACCGTTCCGTGGTCCGCGGTCAGCTCCGAGAGTGCACCGGCGATCCCGCCCGTCGTCCGCAGCTCGGCATTGTTGGCGAACAGGAGTCCGTAGCGTCTCGGTGCGTCCGAGCCCAGCGCCGACGGCAGCAGCCGGGCCGCGGTCGCGAGACCGCCGACACCTCCCCGGAGTTCTTCGACAAGCGTCTGCGCCTGGGTGGTCGCCGCCGCCAGCGGCTCGATCACCCCGCCGGCCGATGCCTCGGCCAGCGTCGTGAGGCTGGTGTCCAATGCCGCCGTCGCTCGAGAGAGCGTAACCGCCTCAGCCGATACGGCCCCCAGATCGACCGAGCCGGAGGTGAGCGAGAGCGCGGAGGAGAGCCGGCCGATCGCCGGTGCGACCGGAATGAGTCCGTTCCCGACGGCATCCGACAGGCCCTCGACCGTGAGCCGGTACGAGCGGAGGTTCTCCCCCGCGACCGGGATGCCCTCCGCCGCCATCCAGAGCGGATCGCCGATCACCGAGCCGGCGGAGTCGAGCCGCTGCTTCAGCGCCCGGAGGGCCGCGGTAGCCGTGCCCGATGCCGGGTCCGACGAGAATGCGGCGATGACCGAGGGCGCGGACGACCGCGCTTCGGCCATCCGGGAGAGCGAGAGGGTGGCGTGCACGCCGACCCACGCCAGGCACCCGATGAGCGCGACGGCGATCACGGTGGCCCAGCCGAGCACGATCCGCCGGCTCCTGCGAAGATTCGTCTGCACCGGGACGGGGCGGCCCGATGTTCGCCTTCGCACCGTCATCGTCGATGTCCGAGACTCTGGATGAGTGCCGAATACGCGACGAGCCCGCACTCCCGCGCGAGGTCGTCGCGACGCGCGATCGACGAGTCCGTGCCCTCGGCGAGGACGCGCAAGGCAGCAGCCGACACCAGCGTCACCGGCGCGGTGTTCCGTGCACTCCACCGTTCGGCCGCCGCTGCCACCGCTGATACGTCGCCACGGGCGAGTCGGATGAGCGCCGAGGCGACCAGCGAGCTCTCGCGTCCATCGTCGTAATCAGCGAGCGCATCCGAGGCTTCGTCCGTCTGATCGAGGGACAGGTGCAGGAGCGCCGTCGCGGCTGCCAGCACTCCCCGGTGCCGGTTGCTGGCCGGCACTCCTCCGGCCAACTGTTCGATCACCCGCACGCGGTCGATTGCGGCCGCCGCGGCAGCGGGGCCGCCTGCGAGGGCCACGCGTGCTCCGACGCTCGCGTAGACGGCCCAGAACGAGCCCAGCCGCAGCGGCTCGATCCGTCGGAGCGCGGTCTCGGCCTCGGCGACCTCCCCGCGCTCCACCCGAATCACGGCTCGTGCGATGTGTGCGGGGACGGCCCAGAACGAGTCGGCGAGTCCGTCCTCCGCGCCGCAGGCGGACAGATCATGAAGCGTCCCGACGGCCCGCGCCAGCTCTCCGCGAAGTCCGTAGGAGAGGGCGAGAACACCAGCCGAGAACAGCCCTGCGTGCGTTCGCGCGTGACGCAAGGCGGCGGCGAGGGCGCGCGTCGAGCGGCGCACCGTGTCGCGGTGGGCACCGGTGAGGAACGCAGGAAGCGCGCTGAGCATCCACAGATCCGCCGACGTGTCGGCGTCGAGTTCCGACTGCTCCAGCAGGCGTGCGAGGTAGGAGGCTTCGGCGACCGCCTTGCTGAACGCCCCCGAATCGAGTTCCAGCTGGATCTTGGCCGCCTGCAGCCAGGCCCGATCGTGGAGCGGAAGGGCCGCATGGGGTTTGCGCACTCGCCGGACGGGAGCGGTCGCCCCGAGTTCCTCGGCGAGCATCCGCTCCATCACGACCAGCCACCCATCCGCCGAGATGATCGTCGTGGGAACCCGGGCGAGAATGACGGCGAAACGGCGCCCCTCCCGGATCAAGTCGGTGTACCGGCGGCGCGTCAGCGCGCGGAAAGCGGGCCAGTCCTCCTCGTCGACGAGCATCGCGGCGAGTTCGAGATACGCGCCGACCCGCTCGTATTCCGCTCGAAGCAGCGTGAGCCACTCGTCGTCCACCGTGTCGTGCGGGTCGAAGACCGGCGTGACGCACAGCACCTGCTCGCCGAAGCGTTCCGTCGGCGCGGTGAGTCCTTCGGCGGCCAAGCCGTGGAGCAGGGCATCGCCGCCGCGATACGTCCGCGTGAGATGCCGGCTCATCGCTGCCGTCAGGAACGGTGCGCGCGCGAGTGCCGAGGAGAGTCCGTCGGGCGGCGACTCCTGAAGATTCCGCTCGAGGCGCTCGCGCGCTGCCGTCGAGATACCGTGCCAGGCGCTCTCGATCACCTCATCGGTCAATGCGCGTTCGTGCGGGAGCGCCGATAAGATGCCGGTCACGAGCGGAGGCCTCCCGCCGGTCAGCCGGTGCACGCGGTCGGCCTGGGCCCGGTTCAACCGCACCCCGGCGAGACCGGCCGCGCGGGCGAGCTCGTCCACATCGAAGCGCAATCGGTCCGCGTCCACGACGATCGGACTGCAGCCTTCGTAGAGCAGCCGCAGGCGTGGCATGCGGCCCGTGGCGGTGAGTACGAGAGCGGCTCCGGACGCGGCGGCGGTGCACCGGAGCTGCTCGATGCCGGCGGGATCCAATTCGTCCGCCGACGCGGTGACGACCCGGAATGCGTTGGGCGAAGCAGCGATTGCGGATGCCTTGCCCCATCCGGAAGGGGCCTCGAGCAGGACGATGCCTCCGGGCGCCGCCTCCGCGAGCGCCTCGTCGACCACGCGTCGCGACAGGAACCGCGTCGTCTCGTTCATGCTGGGGTCCACCTCCGCTCCTCGATGGTCGATGGTCTCGGAGGCCGGGAGGGCGCGCTGCAGGGCGCATCGGAAGGCAGTGGAGGCCGCGGTGGGCTACAGAGACACCCTTCGGCTCTGCGTGCATGCATTAAGAGGTTTGCGTACCCCCGTCTCATATGGGATATAAAGTATCTGAATGTGAAATATCTCGGAAGGCTCATACATGCTGCTCGATAGAAGGACGCCGCTCGCGCCGGCGCCGCTCACGCTCCGAGGACGCGACCGCGAACTCGCGTCCCTCCTCGACCTGGTCGCGCAGGGCGCATCCGTCGACGTCGTCGGAAGGGCAGGAAGCGGCAAGACGCGCTTCCTGGACGCCGCAGCGGCCCGGCTGGAGGAGGGAGGTGCTCGTCCGGTGCGGGTCCGCGGCATCGAGGGGCTGCGCGGCCATCCCCTCGCCGCACTTCACGTCGCCGGATTCGGAGCCGCCGCCCTCGCGCGCGATCAGCGCCCGGTTTCGTCGGTGCAGCACGTCGTCGACGCCCTCGATGCGGTGACGTCGGGAGCCGGCTCGGTGCTCGTGATCGACGACGCAGGGCACCTCGACGAATCGTCGCTCGGCGTGGTGGAGACCATCCGTGCGCGGCACGCCCTGCCGGTGGTCGCGGCATACACCGGTTCCGCGGCGATCCCCGGCGCAATGCGCGCGGGGAGGCGTCTCGAACTCGGCCCGCTGGCCTTCGACCAGTTGCAGGCGGTCGCGGTGGCACGTGCGGGAGGGCCGATCGAGCAGACGACGCTCAGCAGGCTGTACGCCGACTCCTCGGGCACCGTGGGGGTCGCGCTCGCTCTGCTCGACACGGGGCTTCGCACCGGTGCTCTCACCTCTGTGGACGGTGTCTGGCGCGCCGAGTCACCGCTTTGGGATCCGTCCCTGCTTCATGCCGTGACCAAACAACTGTCGGGCCTCGGCGAGACCGAACGGGAGGCACTGGAGGCGATCGCGCTGCTCGGCGACGCGGAGGTGGCGGAGATCCTGCTCCTCTACCCCGAGCCTGTCGTGCAGCGACTCGAGTCGGCCTCCCTCATCCAGATCGTGGCGGACGGTGATGCGCCGCTCGTCACGGTGGTGGCGCCGCTCGTGGCGGAGGCCATCCGGCACGCTCCCCCGACGATGCGGCGGCTGCGCGTGGCCGAACGGGTGCAGGAGGTACTCGGGTCGTCGGCGCGGCTGCACAGCGGCGGCGGCATCGCGCATGCAGCGGACCCGTCGCCGGATTCCGATGCCGTGCTGGTCCGACTGATCAGGGAGCGCGCGCGGGCGGCGCGCAGACTGGCCGTCGCCGAGTGGGCGCTCCTCCCCGATGCGGCCAACGCATCCGCGCTGCTCCGTTCACTCCTCGTCGGCGGCGCATCCGAAGAGGAGGTGCGCACCACGCTGGCTGCGACAACCACCTGCGTGGACACATCGCTCGTGCTGCCCGAACTGCGCGCGGTCTGTCGCGTGGCTCTCGGCGACGACCTGCACGAGGCCGAACAGGAACTCCGATCCGCCGCCGCCCGCTCAGAAGCCGCCGGCGCGACGGTACCGCCCGAGCTGGTGGAGGCCGCGGTGATGCGCCTGCAGTACGAGGCCGGGCGTATCCCGGTCGAGAGTCCGCTCGAGGGGGCGGTAGAATCCGAGTCCGCGAACGGAATGGCCGCATCCGTCCGCTCGCGCGTGCTCGCGAGCGAGCTGAGGCTGTCGGTGGCGCTCGGTCGCACGCGGCGTGCGGCTGCGGTGCATGCACAACTCAGCGCCGAGCACCCGGACGCGGTGACTCCTCAGCTGGCCGCACTCGCCACGCTCGGCATGCTGGCCGACGGCGCGCACGCTCACGCGCTGGCACGCGCACGCTCGGGGATGCGCTCGGCCCGGGCCGCCGTGAGCGGAGCAGGTCTGCGAGCGCACGGCTTCGTCGCCACGCTGGCCTACGCCGTGGCCGGCCGATACGCGGAGGCCGAGGAGGTGATCGCTCAGGTGATGGCTCTGGGGATGCCGTCGGCCGCCGAGGAGCACGATCACTTCCGGCTGCTCGCCGTCGCCCAGGTCGTCGC
>FTIR01190397.1_pt1 | contig 10436 bp, 15 predicted proteins | sample 1658041 | NCBI WGS metagenome assembly FTIR01 (sample SAMEA3914793, study PRJEB12502) | metagenome | biome: forest; material: soil | place: Canada | collected 2011-07-03 | depth 0.3 m | reverse complement strand
GCGCCGTATCGTGGCGCGGGAGACGGGAGGCGACCGTTCAGTGGCGTGATGCCATTCCAGCGCGGTTCACTCGAACCGCGGTGGAATGACACATCGGCGCCGGCAGGGCAACGGTGCGAACTCCAAACGCAAAGAGCCTGTCCTGGAGGATTCCAGACAGGCTCTCTTGTTGCATCAGTGCCTTATTTGCGCAGGCCGAGCTTGCCGATCAGGGCGAGGTAACGCTGGGCGTCGGTCTTCTTCAGGTAGGACAGCAGGCTCTTGCGCGAGTTGACCATCTTCAGCAGGCCGCGGCGACCGTGGTGGTCCTTGGCGTGTTGCTTGAAGTGGGGGGTCAGCGCGTTGATGCGGGCGGTCAGCAGTGCGACCTGGACTTCCGGGGATCCGGTGTCGGCCGTGCCACGGGCGTGGGCGGCGATGATTTCTGCGGTGTTGATGTCAGCCATGCGGATTTCCTGTGATGTTGATTCGGAAACCGGCAGCGCTGGCCCGGGACGCGGCCCGGATTCGCAGCCACGACGCGTCCGCTGGGGGCGACGGGGCCTGCTCGGTTTCCTTGACGACTTGCGCACCCGAGTGAAACCGACCCGGGGCGTGCTGGATCTGCCGACGGACCCCCCACCGAGGTGGACTGCTCCGAGGACAAGAATGGGATTATAGCCGAACGGACAGAAGCGCCGCAAACCCGCCTGCGGCCGCGTCCGGCAGGACGCCGCCGTCGAGCTGGTCGGGCCCGGAGCCGGCGCGGATGGTGGGCGCGCCAGCCCGATTTTCAATGCGGTGGCCCGAAAAATATCGCCTCTTGAAATGGTTTCGGCCGCGACCAAGTTGGGAGTCATGCGACGCTGCCGCCGCGCCGAATCCCGGCGAGGACGACGTCCACGACTCTTCCAACCAAAGGAATCCATCATGTTCATCGTCCCCGTCTCCCGCCACGCCGCCGCCCGCGCCCGTCATTTCGACCGCCTGTTCGACGGCGCGCTCGACCAGTTCTTCGTGCAACCCTCCGACGCCGCGCCGGTGCGCCGCCCGGCCATCGACGTCGCCGAATCCGACGCCGGCTACGTCGTCACGCTGGACGTGCCGGGCGTGACCCGCGAGGACGTCAAGGTGTCCATCGACGGCCGCCGCGTGAGCATCGTCGCCGAGGCGCGCGCCGCCGAAGCCGCCGCCGAGACCCCGGCCGCGGAAGGCGCCGAGGCCGCCAGGCCCGCTGAGCGCGTGATCCTGCGCGAGCGCGCCGTTGCCAGCTTCGCCCGCAGCTTCACGCTGCAGTCGGAGATCGACCAGGCGTCGTCGCAGGCCAAGCTCGACAACGGCGTGCTCACGCTGACGCTCACGAAGCGCCAGCCCGCCACGAGCCAGCTGACCGTCAACTGAGTTCCTCGAACGGTCGCGCCTCGCGCACGGCCTTGGCGGCGGGATCCCAACGTTTCCTCTGCCCACGAGTCCTTCGCGCCCCGGTGCGAAGGACTTTTTTTCGCCGGTTCAGATCTGCGCGAGCGGCCAGCGCGGCTTCACGTCGAACGCGTAGTTCGCCTGGGCCAGCCCGGGATCGCCCTGCAGCCGCAGCGCGCCGGCCAGCGCGATCATGGCGCCGTTGTCGGTGCACAGCGCGAGCTCCGGGTAGTGCACGCGCAGCCCGCGGCGCGCGGCGGCGGCGTTCAGCTGCTCGCGCAGGCGCGTGTTGGCGCCGACACCGCCGGCCACCACCAGCCGCGAGAGCCGCGTCTCCTGCAGCGCCCGCAGCGACTTCTTCAGCAGCACCTCGACGATCGCCGCCTGCGTACTGGCCGCGATGTCCGCGCGCTGCTGCTCGCTCGGCGCCGGGCCCAGCTTTCTCACCGCGGTCATCACGGCCGTCTTCAGGCCGGAAAACGAGAAGTCAAGGTCGCCGCTGTGAAGCAGGGGACGCGGCAGGTCCACCGCCTCGGGATCGCCGTGCGCCGCCAGCGCGGCCAGCGCCGGGCCGCCGGGATAGCCCAGGCCCAGCAGCTTGGCCGACTTGTCGAAGGCCTCGCCCGCGGCGTCGTCGATGGTCTCGCCCAGCATCTCGTAGTGCCCCACCCCGTCGACCCGCATCAGCTGGGTGTGGCCGCCCGACACCAGCAGCGCCACGAACGGGAACTCCGGCGGGTCGGCCGACAGGAACGGCGACATCAGGTGCCCCTCTAGGTGGTGCACGCCCAGCGTGGGCTTGCCCAGCGAGGCCGCCAGCGCGCAGGCGACGCCCGCCCCCACCAGCAACGCGCCGGCCAGGCCGGGGCCGCGGGTGAAGGCGACGACGTCGATGTCCTCCTTGGCCAGCGCCGCGTCGGCCAGCGCCGCCTCGAGCAGCGGCAGCACCCGCCGCACGTGGTCGCGCGAGGCCAGCTCGGGCACCACGCCGCCATAGGCCTGGTGCATGCGGATCTGGCTGTGCAGGGCCTGGGAACGCAGACGCGGCACGCCGCCGACGTTTGTTTCGACCAGCGCCACGCCGGTCTCGTCGCAGGAAGATTCGATGCCAAGAACGATCATGAGGCAGTGTAAGTGTGCCTTTGTTGACCATCTGCGTGTAACAGGTGCGGCTTCACGAAGCCGACGATGCGTGCGATTTCGTCGCGCCGTTCGATGGGCGCACGCAGGACGGCTACCTCGCGTTGGAGATCGGCCCAGGGAGCGCCGGTTATGTCAGCGAGGTCGGCGACTTGTATCTCTGTCGGTAGACGCCTTCCGTTCTTCCAGGACGTGATCAGACTTGGCGTGATGTGTCGCCGGAATAGCTCGGTCTTTTTTTCGTGATCGAGTTTGCGCAAAAGCTCGTGAAACATGGCTTGCTCCGATGTTCAAAATGAACAACAATAAACGAGTGCTCATTTTGAACACGCGAATGGTTGTCTGATTTTGGCACATCCATTTTGGAAGCTCAGCGCTGGTGTTCGTTGCCTGCGCCGCTGTTGGGTGGTTGCGCGTCGCTGGCTGCCTGCTCCGCTCTTCGCTGTGCAGCCTGTTGGTCGGCTAGTTGTTGTCGTAGGGCTTGCTGCTGGTCTTCTAGGGTTCGTTCCGCTGCCTTGCGCTGTTGTTGTAGGTCATAGAGAGCGGCGTTTAGTTGCTCGTGGGCAATGAACGCGTCTACGGCTTGGACGGTGAAGGCGGCGGCGACGCTGCCTACGAAGACGGCGGTCGCGATGCGCCACCAAGAGGGTTGGTCGTTTGTCATCGTTTGATTTTTTGCTCGCTGACGCGAGCTGTTAACGCCCGGAAGGGCTAACCATGCTGAGGTCTGACATGAACGTTTTTCTGCACATTCTGAAGGTCAATGACATCCGCGAGGGTGTCGGCAAGCAATCGGGCAACGCGTACCGGATGCAAGACGCGGAATGCATGATCCTCGACGACAAAGGCGAGGTCGACCAGGTCGGTGTGTTGATGCTGCACAAGGATCAGGTCGGTAAGACCGAGCCGGGCATCTACCTCGGCTCGTTTGCGATGCGTGCCAACACCTCCCGGGAAGGCGGTCGCAAGATCGAGGCGGTTCTCACCGGCCTGACGCCCGTGAAGAAGACGCCCAAGGGCTTCGTGACGGATGGCGGCGAGGTCGCGGCTCCTGCAGTTCCGAGGGCGGCGTGATATCCGCCGAGTGCTGGGTTCCTCCGGAGGTGCGCGAGGGCGAGGCCACGAGGGCGGTTGAGGCTGCCTGTGGTGCTGCCTATTTGGCGCTCACGGCCGCGTGCGCTGCCGATCTCTCCGAGGTGAACGTGTGCTCGGAGTTGCGCGAGGCCTATGACGCGCTCTGCCGCGTGTACGACGTCCTGGCGGCTCGGTGATGGCAGCGGTGTGCGTTGCCGTCGTGACACTCGCCGATGGCTCCGAGGTGATCGCGCCCGACGCCACCTGTGCGCAAGGCCTCGTGCTGGTCGACCAAGCGACGTACGCCACGCTCGCGTCGAACCCTCTCATGATTCCGATGGATCAGGCCTCAACGTTGATGCTCGCCACGTTGGGGCTTTTTGTTGCCGCTTATACCGGCAAGTTAGCAAGGCGAGCGCTCGATTGAAGGGGTGTTTCACTCATGATGAAGGCAAAGATGGCGCTGCTGCGCTCGAAGGTGGCCCGCGTGGCCGTGGTTGGCGGTGCGCTCGCGGCGCCGCTGTTGTCGCATGCGCAATCGACCGGGACGACGTTCGATCCGTCGACGTACGTGACGGCAATCACCGGCACGATTGCCGGTCTGCTGCTGATCGGCGGCGCGGTGTTCTCGCTGAACGTTGCGATCAAGTCCACGAAGTGGGCGCGGCGCGCGCTGTAAGGCGCTTTGGGGCCCGCTTCGGCGGGCCTCTCTCATTGCGGGGGTCGCATGGGCTTCATCTACTGCTTGGCGGTCGTGCTGGCGTTGTTCATCCTGTTTGACGACTAGGTGGCGTGATGCGTTCCTTTTTGGCACGGTGTGTTCTGCTCGTTTTGCTGTCGGTTGTCGGGACCTTCGGCTCTCCGTGGGTCTTCGCCGAGGGCTCCGTGTCCGGCAGTCAGGCAGCGACGTTCAATTGGGTTGGTCGGTTTACTCCTGCGCCTGCGGCTGCGATTTGTCAGGAGATTATTGATTGGTATGCTGCTGGTGGCTCCAATGTGAGCGGGGTCACTACTAGTGCTGTGGTTGTTGATGCCCAGACTGCTTATTGTCACGAGGTTTACAGTCCGACTTATTCTCAAGATCGGTCGATCGATTACGTAGGCGTCTCGCCTGTTTGTCCGTCGAATTCGACTGCTGTGGCGGGGTCGTCGTGTTCGTGCAATTCTGGCTTTGTACCTGGGCCGGGCGGTACTTGTGCTCCTGCGTCGAACGTTTGTCCGTCTGTTGCTGCTGGTGCGGGTGGGACGTATTACTCGTCGCAGGCCGGTGCCGGGTTGTCCATGTGCAGTGGCAATTGCACGCTGACTAGCGGGTTGTCCGGTTCTGATAGCAGCGGCACCTATTTCTCTGGCCCTTTTAGCTGGTCTGGTGGGACGTGTAGCGGTGCGACTTCGCCGGCGTCGCAGCAGCTCTTGCCGGGTAATTGCCCTGGCACCGTGAATGGTGTGGCTGTGCCTGGTGGTGTGCCGTGTGGCACGACGACGTCGAGTTCTTCGTCGAGTAGTTCTCCGGGGCCGAGCTCGTCCGGCCCTGCGGCGCCGGATGCGTCTAACGGGTCGTCGACAAGCTCGACGACTCAGTGCTCTGGTGGCAACTGTACGACTACGACGACTACCTCGACGACGACGGGAGTGGGGTCGGCCGGCGGTGGTACCACGGTGACCGGCACGAGTTCGACTACGCAGTCTCAGCCGTCGTTTTGTCAGGCGAATCCTGCTGATCCCCAGTGCACGGCTGAGAAGTCCTCGTTTGGCGGGGACTGTGCGTCGGATTTTTCCTGTAAGGGTGATGCTGTGGCGTGTGCCACGGCAAAGATTGAGTACGAGTCCACGTGTGTATTCAACGCTGCGCCGAGCGCGGCAACTGCTGCTAAGTATGCGGCGTTGACGGCTCAGGACGGCCAGGTCGCGAATGGCGCTGGCTCGTCGAGTTTGGGGGTGGGTTCGGTGTTGCCTGCTCCGCCACCTGCAGCCTGTGCGGTGCAGGACATTGTGATTCCGATTGGTGGCGGTTTTCTCGCGACGGTGTTGACGTTGCCTGTCGGGACGTATTTGTGCCCTAACTTGGCGTTGATTCGCACGGTGATCGTGGGCTTCGGCTCGCTGATGTTCATCCTGATCGTTTTTGTTCGCAATTGAGGGGGCGCTATGCCGCTGCTTGGTCTGTTGATTCCGTGGATGGAATCGCTCGCTGTCACGCTGATTGGGTTTCTTGCCCAGGCTGTCGTGGGTCTGGTTGGAAAGGTGCTGGTGGGGTTGGCCATCGGTTCTGTGACGGTCACCGGTTTTAACGCGCTGTTCTCGTCGGTTCTGGCGCAGGCCAATATCGCGGCGACTGGGAACGCGCAATTCGAGGCGGCTTTGAGTGCGCTCGGGATACCGTGGTTCGTCAGCACGATGGTGTCGGCGGTGACGACGAAGCTCGCGCTCAAAGGGCTCCAGTCCGACTCGCTGTCTTTCTGGCGGATGCGTAAGGGCATCGCATGAGCGCGCGGCTGGTAGCGGTTGAGGAGGTTGCCGGGGCTGCGGAGTCCGGTGCGCCCATCGTCCTGGTTACGGGGCTTCCTGGTGCCGGTAAAACGTTGTTTTCGCTGGCGGAATTCGCGGTCGGAAAGCATTCGGTTTATCAGGCCGGCGTGCCTGGCTGCGTCTTGCCGGCTTGGGAGCCGGAGCGGTGGCAGGAGATGCCTGCAGGGTCTACGCTGATCGTCGACGAGGCGCAAGAGTTCTTTGCGCCAAAGTCGCCCACCAGCGAGCCACCGGAGCACTACGTTCTGAACAAGATTCGGCATAAGGCCCTCGCGTTGGTGCTGATCACGCAGCACCCGAGCATGTTGGATGCGCGTATTCGTCGGCTAGTTGGTCGGCATCTGCACGTGGTGGCGGCGTTCGGTGCGGACGCTGCGGTGATGTACGAATGGCGGGGAGTTGGGGATGTCGACAATCGCTCGTATGACGGCGCTGTGCGTAGCGGCTTTAAGTACCCTAAGGAGGTATACAAGCTCTACAAGAGCGCGGATGCGCACAGGCCCAAGCAAAAGGCGCCGTTCAAGGTTCGAGCTATCCCCTACCTCTTTGGCGTGGTGCTCGTGCTTCTTGTTGTTGGCGGGTGGGTTGTGTACGGCCGAATGTCTGCCCTCGCTCATGGCGATGCTGCAAGGTCAGCCCAGTTGCCCACCGGGGGTGATTCGAATCGGTTCGTGCGGGCCGGCTCCGGAGGTGATCGGGCGGCGCCGTTGACGGCGGCTGAGTACGCGACGACGTTCAAGCCGCGGGTGCCCGGGCTGGACTACAGCGCTCCGCGGTACGACTCGGTGACCAAGCCGGTGCGTGCGCCGGTCCCTGCCGGCTGTGTGGCGACGCCGACCAGGTGCAGCTGCTACTCGCAACAGGCGACCCCTCTTCACGTTGATGACGCGATGTGTCGCGCGATTGTGGCCGGGGGCTACTTCAAGGATTTCGATGATGGTGACGATCAGAAACATCGCGACGTGGTCGCTGCGCAGTCTCGGTCTGTGGCCGTTCAACCTGGTCAAGTTCCTGTGGGTGGGGTGTCTGCTGTGCCTGCTGTTGTTGCGGGTGGGCAAGCTGCTGCATCTGTGGCGGCACTAGGCGCTGAGGCCCTCGCCTTCGTCGGCGGGTCGCACTATGCGCCGGGCCACTGAGCGTGGCGCGCTCGGGGGGCTGGGGCTCTGCCCCAGTACAAGCCTGGGCCGACGGCCGGCAGCAAGCGGTGTAGCGGCTCCGTGGCGCGGCTTTTCTCGCGTGGGTGGTGGTGCCCCAGCTCGGGCGCTGGCCGCGCGCCTCAAGGCCTGCGCTTCGTCCCTGGCGGCGTGTCGTCCCGCGCTGCGCGGACGACACGGGCGTGCCCGGGGCGGCCGCGCGAAGCGCGGCCTAGATTTATTCCTAGGACAGAACAGAACACAGAGGGGAGGCGGTGATGCGTAAGCGCCGCGATGCCCCCCTGCAGCTTGATCTTTTCGAGCAGGCAAAAGAAAACCCCGGCGGCGCGTCAACGTCCCGGGGCGGTGATCAACACGAGGTCAAAACTCATGTCAATGGTTCGGATTGTCAACGGGTTTGCGTACGAGGGCAAGTATTCGGAGAGTCGGTATCGCGTCACGCTGCGCGACCTGGGCCACGGTCATCGCGAGGCGAGCGTTAACCGTTGCGTTGACTGGTCGGAGCGTGGGCCGGTGGATCCGGACTCGAAGTGGGCGCAGATTCAGCGCGGGGAGATCGAAGACCCGGACGCCGAGGAAAAGCGGGAGGCCAACATGCGGCGTGCGGCGCGGCGTGCCAAGTCGAAGATTCGCCAGCGCTGCAAGGCGCAGGGGCTCGATTCCTTGCTCACCCTCACCTACCGTGCCAATCAGGCGGATAGAACGCTCTGCGAGGCCCATTTCAAGGCTTTTCTGAGACGGCTGAGGGTGTTGATGCCCGGCTTCCCGTACGTCGCGTTTTTCGAGACGCAGAAGCGTGGCGCGTGGCACGTGCACATGGCCGTTCGCAAGTTGCCGCTGGTGCTTGAGGCGCGCAACGGCGTCCGGGTGAAGTCGTTCAATGTCGTGCGTGCGCTTTGGCGTGGTGTGGTCGGTGATCTGGGCGGCAATATCGACATGGGGCGCTGGAAGGGCAACAGCCAGAAGAGCGCGGCCAAGTGCGCGGCCTACATCTCGAAGTACTGCCTCAAGGCGTACGCCGATGGTGAGATGGGATCGAAGCGCTATCGGGCGTCGTCGGTGGAGGTTGCTGCGCCAGAGGTAGTGCAGTTCGAGGGCTCGTCGCTCGGTGAGTTGATCGACCTGGTCGTGTCGTTCGCTGCCGAGGGCGGGCGCGTGCTGGCTACGTCGTGGCTGTCATCGTTCAAAGACTGCTACTTCGTGGCGGCTGAGCGGCCAAGGTAGGTTTTTTTGAGCGTTTGGCGGTGTGGGTGCGCCGATACCCTGACCGTCCAAAAACATCGCAGGGAGCGGTTATGAGGTTCGGCTACGCGCGTGTCAGCACCAGTGAGCAGGACACGGCTATGCAGGTGAAGTTGTTTCGGTCTGCCGGCGTCGAGGTGTTCTTTGAGGACTCGGCCAGTGGCGTTAAGAGGCGTCCGGAGCTTGAGACGCTGCTTGGGTTCCTGCAGGAGGGTGATGAGCTGGTGGTCTACAAGGTCGATCGCGTGGCGCGTAGCCTGACTGGGCTGCTCAGGGTGTTGGAAGTTGTTGCTGCTCGAGGCGCGCGCTTCCGTAGTCTGACTGAGCCGTTTGAGACGGGGACTCTGACGGGGCGCTTGATGCTGCAAATGCTCGGGGCTTTCGCCGAGTTTGAGCGGGGAATGATCGTCGAGCGTGTGTCAGCGGGGATGGCTGCGGCTCGTGATCGTGGGGTCAAGCTGGGTCGTAACAGGCAGATTGACTACCGGGACGCGTTACAGAGGAGGCGGGCTGGTGCGTTGATGCGTGAGATCGGCGAGTTGTACGGGGTGACGCGTCAGGGCGTTTGGCGTGCGCTCGTTGTCGCGGAGTCCGAATTCGAGGGCGCTTGACCCTTCTTGCTCGAAAACTGTGCATTAATCGACTCAGTTCGTTACAACCTCGGGGCCCGTCCGCTTCCGAAAATCGAAATGAGCGGTTTTAATCGGGCACGTGGTGATATTCGGCCTCACTCGCTGGCGGACAATGTTCCGACCAATCAATACACAAGGCCGTCGACAGTCGTTGGGAATCATGAAGCAATACAAACTCACTGCTTGGCCGGACCTCACGCCGCGATTCCATACCACCGCCATGCGCCGCGTGGTGAGCGAGTTGTCGCAGCGCTTCGTCAGTGTGCGCGACCTGGCCCGCAGCTGCGGCGCCAGCGCCCGCGACATCGAGGAACTCATCGCGAAGCTGGAGAAGGACGGCATGCTCATGGCGCGCGCCATGCCGCAGTCGGTCAACCAGTCCAGCGCCTGGCAGCAGTGGTGGCCGGTGGCCGCTGTCCGCGGCATGGTCCGCGAGTGGCGCTGAAATTTCCCGACGGCAGTCTCCTGCCTTCCTTGCAAAGCGGCCTCCGGGCCGCTTTTTGTTTGGCCGCTCCGAGTTTGACGCCAATGTGACAACTCGGCGCAAGGCTTCAATGATTCTCGCGGGCGTGGTTGATCGTGTATTTCGGGATCTCGATCACCAGGTCCGTCGCGGCCACGATGGCCTGGCAGGACAGGCGGGATTGCGGCGTCAGGCCCCAGGCGCGATCCAGCAGGTCGTCCTCGGCCTCATCGGCCTCGCCCAGCGAGTTGAAGCCCTCGCGCACGATCACGTGGCAGGTGGTGCATGCGCAGCTCATGTCGCAGGCGTGCTCGATGGCCACGCCGTTCTCCAGCAGCGCCTCGCACACGGAGGTGCCGGGCGCGACGGCGATCGTCTTGCCCTCGGGGCACAGCGCGGCATGGGGAAGGATCTTGATGGTGGTCATAGTTCGTTGACGTTGCGGCCGGCGAGCGCTTCGCGGATACCGCGGTTCATGCGGGCGGCGGCGAAGCCTTCGGTGCCCTCGGCGAGCGCCTCGACGGCGGCCTCGATCGCGCGCGGCCCGTCCGAGGGACTCGCGTCCCGCGCGGCGGCGCGAACGCGCGCGACGAGCGCGTCCACCGCGGCGCGCTCGGCGGCCGACAGCAGGTCGCCGTCGGCCGCCAGCGCCGACTCGGTGGCCAGGATCATGCGCTCGGCGTCCACCTGGGCCTCGCGCAGGCTGCGCGCGGCCATGTCGGATTCGGCGGTCGCGAAGCCGTCCTTGAGCATGCCGGCCACCTGTTCGTCGGTGAGGCCGTAGCTGGGCTTGACGACGATCGC
>FTIR01145026.1_pt1 | contig 10486 bp, 8 predicted proteins | sample 1658041 | NCBI WGS metagenome assembly FTIR01 (sample SAMEA3914793, study PRJEB12502) | metagenome | biome: forest; material: soil | place: Canada | collected 2011-07-03 | depth 0.3 m | reverse complement strand
CGAGCACCGCCTGGTCGCCGACGCTCTGGACCAGATCGAGCTGGCCGACCGGATGGGCGTGCAGTACCTGTGGGAGGTGGAGCACCACTTCCTCGAGGAGTACTCCCACTCCAGCGCCCCCGAGGTGTTCCTGGCCGCGGCCAGCCAGCGCACCACCCGCATGCGGATGGGTCACGGCGTGGTCCAGACCGCCCCGCGGTACAACCACCCGGCCCGGATCGCCGAGCGGATCGCCATGTTGGACCTGGTCTCGGACGGCCGGGTGGAGTTCGGGACCGGTGAGTCCTCCTCGGAGGCCGAGTTGGGCGGCTTCGGCGTCGACCGCGACACCAAGCGGGAGGCGTGGTTGGAGGGACTCGAGGTGGCCATCCGGTGCATGACCGAGACGCCCTTCGGCGGCGTGGAGGGGCGCTACGTCACCATGCCGCCCCGCAACGTGGTGCCCAAACCGCTCCAGAAGCCCCATCCCCCGCTGTGGGTGGCCTGTAGCCGGCGCGACACCATCCTGTTGGCCGCGGAGAAGGGCATCGGCGCCCTCAGCTTCGCCTTCATCGAGCCCGAAGATGCGAGGCAGTGGGTCGACGACTACGAGGCCGTGCTCCGGGACCGCTGCGTCCCGGTCGGCCTCTCGGTCAATCCCCAGGTGGCGTGCGTCACGCCCATGATGTGTGCCCACCGGGAGGAGGACGCCCTGGCCCGTGGGTTGGAAGGGGCCAACTTCTTCGGCTACTCGCTCGCCCACTACTACGTCTTCGGTGACCACGTCCCGGCCGGCACCGACGTCTGGGACGAATTCCTCCGGCGCCGCGACTCGGCGGGGTACTCCCCGGAGGCGGCTCTGGCCGCCCGCCACCAGACCCTGGGGGCCAAGGCGGCAGCCGGGGACTACTCCGGACTGCGGGGAGCCATCGGCACCCCGGACCAACTCCGCCGGTTTCTCCGGCGCTACGAGGAAGCCGGTGTGGACCAGCTGATCTTCGTCATGCAGGCCGGCCACAACCGCCACGAGGACATCATGGAGTCCCTCGAGCTGTTCGGGACCCAGGTGCTCCCCGAGTTCGTCGAGCGGGACGAGGCCGGCGCCCGGGCCAACACGGCCAGGTGGGAGCCGTTGATCCAAGCCGCCATGGCCCGCCGGGACCGTCGGGACCCGGTCATGGCCCCCGACTACGTCATCCGGGCCATCCCCAAGCAGATGGTCGAGGCCCTGGCCAGCGAGCCGGCACGGCAGTGGCTGGAGGACCTGGCCGACAAACGGGCCACCGGCCAGCACGACGAGGAATTCCAACGGCTGGTGGACGGGTGACGCCGGGGGTGCCGCTACCCCGACGGTCGGTCGGGGCCCCGTGACGACCCGGTCGGCTGCCCGGAAGAATTACGCTGTCGCGGTGACCTCGCCTCGGCCTTCCCCTGCGCCCGACCGGACGGAACCGCCGGCGACCGTGGGCCCCGACGTCACCGCTGAGCTGCACATCGAGGGGATGCACTGCGCGTCGTGCGTGGCGTTGATCGAGGAGTCCCTCAGCGAGCGGGCCGGGGTGACCGAGGCCGCCGTGGACCTCGATTCGTCCCGGGCCGTGGTCCGGTACGACCCCGCCGTGGTCGGCCCCGACGAGCTGCGGGCCACCATCGCGGAGGCCGGATACACCGCCGCCCCGGTCGGCTAGGAGCACGGCCTTCACCATGCCGACCGCGCCCGGGATGGCCCCTCCGATGGAGGAGGAGCAGCAGCAGCCTCTGGTCACGGCGGAACTGGCCGTCGGCGGCATGCACTGCAGTGCCTGCGCCTCCCGGATCCAGAAGACCCTGGGTCGACTGCCGGCGGTGGCCAGTGCATCGGTCAACCTGGCCACCACCCGGGCGTTCGTCTCCTACGACCCGACGCGGCTGGACACCGACCAGATCTGCTCGGCGGTCTCCGCCGTGGGCTACTCGGCGGCGCCGGTCGTCGGCGACCGACCCGAGCGTCGGGTCACCGACCCCGACCGCTGGATGCTTCGGGCGGCCATCTCGTGGCCCTTGGCCCTGGCCGCGCTGGCGGTGGCCCTGGCGGCCCCGGAGTCCTCCACCGCCGGGTGGACCGTGCTGCTGTTGGCCATCGCCGTGGAGCTGGCCGGCGGGTGGCCCTTCCTGCGGGACAGCGCCCGGCTGCTCCGCCACGGCGCCACCAGCATGGACACGCTGATCGCGCTCGGAACCCTGTCGGCCCTGGCCGTCAGCGCCGTCGAGGCCATCGCCCTCGGTGGGCGCCACGTCCACCTCGGGGGGAGCGGGGCCTTCGCCGCCCGACTGCACGGGGTCATGGCTCCGCTCATCGTGGCCATCCTGGTGAGCGGGAGGGCCGTGGAGGCCCGGGCCCGGGCGCGGGCGTCGCGGGCCATGCACTCGCTGCTCTCCCTGCGACCGCCCGCCGCCCGCGTCGTCACTGGCATCGACGACGACCGCGGCGAGCTGGTGGCTCCCGAGAGCGTCCCGGTCGGTGCGTTGGTCCGGGTCCGCCCGGGCGAGTCCCTCCCCCTGGACGGGACCGTGGTGTCGGGATGGTCGGCGGTGGACGAGTCCATGCTCACCGGCGAGCCCCTTCCGGTGGATCGCGGACCGGGTGGCCCGGTCACCGGGGGCACCCGCAACGGTGAAGGCGTCCTGGTGGTGCGGGTCGGCACCGTGGCCGCCGAATCGGTGCTGGCCCGGCTGCAACGCCTGGTGGACGAGGCCCAACGGGACAAGGCCCCCCTGCAGCGGCTCGCCGACCGGATCAGTGCGGTCTTCGTCCCCGCGGTGCTGGCCGGCTCGGCGCTGACATTCCTGGCCTGGTGGCTGGTGGTCGGCAACGCCGGCCAGGCGGTCCTGAGCGCCTTGGCCGTCCTGCTGGTGGCCTGCCCCTGCGCCATGGGCCTGGCCGCACCCGTGGCCATGATGGTGGGGTGCGGCCGGGCCGCGGCACTGGGCATCTTCATCCGGAACGGCGACGTGCTGGAACGGCTGGCCAAGGTGGACGGGGTGGCGTTCGACAAGACGGGCACCCTCACCGAGCGCCATGCGGTGGTCACGCTGGTGGCGGCGTCGCCCGGCACCACCCAAGGCGACGTGCTGGCGCTGGCCGCCGCGGTGGAGTCGGAGAGCGAGCATCCCATCGCGTCGGCCATCAACGATGCCGCCCGCCAGTCGGGCGGGCCACCCGTCCCCGCGGACGACGTGCGCTCACTACCCGGGGTGGGCGTGGTCGGCACCGTCGGGGACCGCTCCGTGCAGGTCCGGCGGATGATCCCCGAGGAGCTCCCCCCGTCACTCCGGTCCGGAGTGGTCGAGCGCTTCGCGCGGGGGGAGACCGTGGTCGTGGTGGAGCGGGACGGTCTGGTGGTCGGGGCCATCTCGCTCGCCACCCCCCTGCGTCCCGAGGCGGGATCGGCGGTCCGCCACCTGGCGGCGATGGGGCTCTCGTCGGTCATCCTCAGCGGGGACAGCGAGCCCGCGGTTCAGAGCGTGGCCGCCACCCTCGGCATCAGTGACGCCCGCAGCGGGCTGAGCCCGGCCGGCAAGCTGGCGGCCCTGGCGGAGCTCCGGGGCCGGTCCCGTCGCCTGGTGATGGTCGGCGACGGCGTCAACGATGCGCCGGCGCTGGCCGCCGCCGAGGTCGGCTGTGCCATCGGGAGCGGCTCCGAGGCCGCCCTGGCCCACAGCGATGTGGCGCTGCTGGGCAACGACCTCGAGGGCGTTCCGGCCGCCGTCGGCGTGGCCGGATCGACCTACTCGGTGATCGTGCAGAACTTCGGGTGGGCCATGGGCTACAACGTCTCGGCGCTGCCGCTCGCGGCCTTCGGGCTGCTCGACCCGCTGGTGGCCGCGGTGGCCATGGGGCTGTCCAGCGTGATCGTGGTCCTGAACAGTCTGCGCCTGACCCGGGTGGGCCGGTCCGGGCTGGCCCGGGTCCAACCGCCGCGGGTCCTGCGGGGCCGACGCGGGGTCGTGGCCTCGGTGGCCCTCCCCGTCGTCCTGTTCGCCGGCCTGACCCTCGTCAGCCAGCTCGTCTCGCCCGCCCGAGGCCAATCCCTGCTCCCCGACCTCCCCTCGATCAGCACCCGGGCGCTGCCCCAGGGCGGGTCGGTGGAGACCTACATCGAGCCCGGTCGGGCCGGGGTCAACCAGTTCCACCTCGTCTTCAGCGGGACCTCGTCCGATCTGGCCACGGTGGACCCGGTGGTGACGGCCGCGCCCGTGGGCGGCTCCCCCCGAGCGCTGCGCCGGCTGACCGTCGGCCCCGGGCACTTCAGCGAGGTGGTGGTCCTCACCCCCGGCTCCTGGCGGTTCGCCGTCACCACCCCGTACGGCACCCGCACGCTCTCCTTCACGGTCACCCTGGCCGTGCCATCAGGCTGACCCCCTCGGCACCGGACCCCCTGGCCCGCGCCCGAGGTGCGGCCCCGGGGCCGCGACGGCCAGCACCGGCGGCCCCGCGCCGATAGGATCGCCCTATGTCGACGAGGGGGATCCGCCTGGCCCTGGTGGGAATGCTGGCCACTGCCGCCGCGGCCGTGGGCCTGGTGGCCACCAACGCCGGCGCCTCCGCGCCGCCGGTCACCACCATCAGCATGCAGGCCAAGGCCTACACACCCCACTCACCCCCCGGGGCCACCGACGACTACCACTGCACGCTGGTCAACCCCCACGTGACCCAGAACTCGTTCATCGTCTCGAGCCAGTTCTATCCCAACAGCGTCGAGGTGCACCACGCCATCCTCTTCCTCGTCCCTCCCGAGGCGGTGGCCGCGGCCAATGCCGCCAACCCGGGCGGCAAGGGATGGACCTGCTTCGGCGAGACCGCGCTCCCCGGCTCCGGGCTCGCCCAGATCGGGGAGACCCCGTGGCTGACGGCGTGGGCCCCGGGGCACGGGGAGGACGTCCTGCCCGCCGGGACCGGAGTCAAATTCCCCGCCGGCAGCCTGGTCATCATGCAGATCCACTACAACCTGCTCCGGGGCGACAAGCCGGTGCAGGCCAAGCTCACCCTGCACACCGTCCCGTCCTCCACCCCCCTGAAACCGCTCTCGCTCGACCTCATGCCCGCTCCCCCGGACATCCCGTGCCCAGCCGGTGTGACCGGGACGTTGTGCAACCGGACGGCGTCACTGGTCGATCTGGGACAGCGCTTCGGTGCCGGCCAGATGGGCTTCGTGGACTTCCTCGAGAACTTCTGCGGTCGCAGCCCGACCGACCCTCCGGCCGGTAACACCACCTCGTGCACCTGGCCCATCCAGGGCGGCCGCAGCATCGTGCGCCTGGGGGTCCACATGCACCTGTTGGGCCGCGGCATGCAGATCGTGCTCAACCCCGGCACCCCCGGGGCCCAGACGCTGCTCAACGTGACCAACTACGACTTCAACTACCAGCGGTCGTACGCGCTGAAGACCCCGGTGCTCACCCAACCCGGCGACACCATCGGCGTCACCTGCACCTACGACCCGACCCTGCGCCAGGAGCTCCCGCAACTGCGCAAGCTCCCGCCGCGCTACGTGACCTGGGGCGACGGCTCCTCGGACGAGATGTGCCTGGCCCTGATCCAGACGGTGTCCACCACCGGCAAGGCTCAGTACTGAGCCGACCTCAATCGCCGGCCCAGCACCCGAGGATCACGTCGGCCACGGTGACCGCCACGTCCCCCGAGCTGGTGGGAGGGACGCCGAACTGGGCGGGGAGGCCGGTGATGTCCACCACCAGGACCTTCCAGTCCTTGCGGACCACCACCGAGCCGTCGGTGGCCTGATACGCCGCCTGACCGAGGCCCGGGAGGTCCCTGGCCTTCCCCGAGGCGACGGCCATGGAGGCGAAGTACCCCTTGGTCTCGGCCCAGCTCGACAGCTCCTTCACGGACAGCGCCATCGAGCCGCTGGGATAGCCGTACCGACAGGCGTAGCGGTGGTCGACCCAGGTGCGGTCCGACACCGCGGCCTTCTCCCCCAACGCCGCGTCCATCTCCTTGACCGCCTCGGGGGAACACACCATCACCGAGATCGACGACGGGGAGACCCCGGCGGGTTGAGGGGCCCGGGTGGTCGGCGGGGTGGCCGCCCCGCCGGAGCAGCCGGCGGTCACCAACGCCGCCGACACCAGCCACGCGGTCACCACCGCTCCTCGTCCACGCACAGGGGGAGAGTACCAGCGGGGAAGTAAACGACCAGGTCAGGAGGGACCCGACTCCGGGCGAAGCATCGCCACCAGCTCCACATGCTCGGTCATGGGGAACAGGTCGAACCCCCGGATGGACTCCATGGTCCAACCGGCGTCGAGGGCCACCCGGAGGTCGCGGGCGAACGGGGCCGGGTCGCACGAGACGTAGGCCACCCGCCGGGGAGCGGGCCGGAGGGCCACCAGGGCGCCCATGACGGCGCGGCCGGCACCCTCGCGGGCCGGGTCCAACACCACCAGATCCGGCGTACCGAGGCCGTCGGCCACCAGCCCGGCGTCGATATCGGACCGGACGATCTCCACCTGGTGGAGGTCGGCGGCGTTGCGAACGGCGTCGGCACACGCCTGGCCGCTCCGCTCGACGGCCACGACCGAGCCCCCAGGGCCGACGGCCCGGGCCAGGGGAACGGTGAACAGTCCGGCCCCGGCGTAGAGGTCGGCGACCCGTTCCCCCGGTCGGGGGGCCAGGCCCTCCAGCACGCACGTGGTGAGGACGGACGCCGCCCCCGGGTGCACCTGCCAGAAGACGCCGGCGCTGACCCGGAACCGCTCACCTCCCACCCGGAATTGGACGTCCGCGGGTCGTCGCCGGGTCCGGCCGTTGACGACGAGGCCGGCCCGCACCCCGGGAGAGTGGGCCAACGCCCGCCGGCCCGTCTCCACCGCCACCACCGGCGAGCCACCGTCAGGTGACGCGGTGACCTCCACGTGGTGGGCCCCCCGCCACCGGCTGGCACCGACCCCCACCCCGTTGACGGCGTCGGTGGCCAGGGGGCAGTGCTCCACCGGCTCGATGTCGTGGGAGCGGTGGCGGTGGAGCCCGACCACCCCGGTCCGGTCGACGGCGAACCGGACCCGGGTGCGCCACGCCAGTCCGTCGGGGCTGCCGGCCACCTCCTCGATCTCCACCTCCTTGTCGATGCGGGCCACCCGGCGGAGCTGCTCTGCCACCAGCGACTGCTTCAGGGCCCGCTGGGCCGGGAGAGCCACGTGCTGCCAGTCGCACCCCCCGCACCGCCCCGGCCCGGCCCTCGGGCACGGGGGATCCACCCGGTCTCGAGACCGCTCGAGCACCTCGACGGCGTCGGCCCGGAGGAACGACGAGGTCTCGGAGGTCACTTCAGCCACCACCCGCTCCCCGGGGAGGGCGTGGCGCACGAAGACCACCCGGCCGTCGGCGGCCCGGGACACGCACCCACCCCCGGCGGCGATGGCCCCGGTGACCAGCTCCATCCGGGTCGGCGGCACGGGCCCCGGGGATGGCCCGGCCGCCGTACCGGGGCGACGGCGGCCTTCGGAGCCCATCGGTGGATCCACCATGTCCACGGTCATAGCACCCGGGCCCGAGGGTCCCGCCCCCGGGGCCGATTCAGTCGTCCCATGGCACAACCCCCCGCGACGCCGCCCGGCCCTCTACGGTGAGCCGGTCGGGTCGCTCTCCCGCCCGGCCGTTCCCTGAGGAGGATCCGTGGACATCAGCGAGGCGCTCTACACCACGCGGGCCATGCGCAGAGTGCGCCCGGACCCCGTGCCCGTCGACGCCCAGGCCCGGATCCTCGACGCCGCCATCCGGGCCCCGTCAGGGGGGAACACCCAGAATTGGCGGTTCCTGTTGGCCGACGACCGCGAGGTCGTCGGCCGGATCGGTCCGCTGTACCGCCACGCCATCGGACAGCTCTGGACCACGATCTACGCCGACCGCCTGGCGGCGGCCGCGGCGGACCCCGAGGCTCCGGAGAGCGTCGAGATGATCAAGGTCCAACGATCGGCCCAGTGGTTGGCTGATCACTTCGAAGAAGTCCCGCTCTTCCTGTTCGGCTTCGTGCAGGCCGACCCCACCGGGGGGTCGATCTTCCCGGCGGTGTGGAGCGCCCAGCTGGCGGCCCGGGCCGAGGGCATCGGCAGCGCCCTCACGGTGGTGTTGGGCTTCTTCCACCCCGACGAGATGTTCGAGATCCTGGGCGTGCCCACCGACGAGCAGTGGCTGATGGCCTGCTGCGTCAGCTTCGGCTACCCGACCGGGCGGTGGGGGGTGGCCCCGCGTCGGCCGGTCCACGAGGTCTCCTACCGGAACCGGTGGGGCACTCCGGTGGGCTTCACCGTCGACCGGCCCCTGTGGGGACCGGGCTAACCTGTACCGTCTTCGCCGGTGGAGCCGCGCCGTGCCCCACTGCCGCACGCGGCTGTAGCTCAATGGTAGAGCCTCAGTTTTCCAAACTGATGACGAGGGTTCGATCCCCTTCAGCCGCTCTCTCTGGGCCTTACCCCAAACCCTCCGGGTAGGCTCGTCCCGGGTCGTGACTGGCGCTTGGGTGGAGTACCACCGGGGAGCGGCCTGGTGGGCTCACCACCTGTCTCGAGCCGTGCGCCTGGGCGATCACCATCGACCCGGGGAGGGCTCATGGACGAACCTCACACGGCCGGAATCATGGATGGGGCCGCCCTGGCCCGACGGCTGCTCCCGGCGGTCGCCCAGCGTGCCGCGGCCTTCCGGGCCCGCACCGGGCGATCACCGTGTCTGGCCGCGGTGCTGGTCGGCGATGACCCGTCGTCGGTCACGTACGTCAGGATGAAGGAGCGGCGGTGCGCCTCGGTGGGCATCGAATCGAGGGTCATCAGGATGCCCGCCGACGCGTCGACATCCGAGGTGGTCGACGCGCTCGGGGCGCTCTCCGAGGACCGAGGAGTCGACGGAATCCTCCTGCAGCATCCGGTGCCCCGGGGCATCGACGAGCGCGCCGCCTTTGAGGCCATCGGACCGGACAAGGACGTCGACGGCGTCACGATGCATTCGTTCGCCTCGATGGCATTCGGCCTCCCCGGATTCCCGTCGTGCACGCCCTCGGGGATCATGCGCCTTCTCGACGAGTACGGGGTCGACCCGTCGGGCCGGCATGCCGTGGTCATCGGGCGGAGCCCGATCCTCGGCAAGCCGATCGGCCTGCTGTTGCTGGCCCGTGACGCCACCGTCACCTTCTGCCACTCCCGCACCCGCCGTCTCGCCTCGACGGTCCGATCCGCCGACATCGTGGTGGCCGCCGTCGGCCAGCCCGGCCTGATCCGCGGCGACTGGCTGAAGCCCGGCGCCGTGGTCGTCGACGCCGGCTACACCAACGGCAACGAGGGTGACGTGGCCTTCGACGAGGCCAGGGCCGTGGCCAGCCTCATCACCCCGGTGCCCGGCGGCGTCGGACCGATGACCATCGCCATGCTCGTGGAGCAGACGATCACGGCTGCGGAGCGGTCCGAGCCCGGTGGCGCTACGGCGTCGCCAGAGCCGCCGTGACGTGCGGGAGGGCCAGGATCGGCCCCAGAGGATCTCCGGCCTCCTGGCCCAACGCTCGCCGGGCGAAGGAGGCGATGGCCACTTCGTGGGCGACATAGGCCTCGGCGACGGCCCGCTCGACGTCATCGGAGGCCAGCTCGACCAGTCGACGGTACTTGACGAGGAATTCATCCGTGATGAGTTGGAACGAGGCCAGGAAGTCGTCCCAAGTCATGCCGACGACGGCGTCGGCCAGCGCCACGGCCGCGCTCCGCGATGCCTCGGTGTCGCCGCGCTCGAGGGCGCGTCGCCCCAGCACCGGCTCCGCCAACTCCTTGGTGCTGCGTTCGAGAAGCGTCAGCACCTCCAGCTGGCGGCGGCGCCCGGGGTCCTCCTCGCGCTCGGCCAGCGATCCGAAGAGCGCCTCGCCGAGCACCTCGCCCTGGTAGGACTCGATCCACAATTCGTCGGCACCCATCACCACAGGATACGTGACGACGGCGACCGTTACCGTGGCCCCGGCACCGTGGGGTGAGCACCCCGTTGGCATCTCCCGACCCCGAGTCCCCGGCACGGTCGGCACTCGACCTATCGTGGAGCGGTGCCTGCACCGCCCTTCGAGATCATCTGCGAGATCGAACCGGCCACCCGACCGGACCTGGTGCACGTACGGCACCAGATCGGCGTTCTGAGCCCGGTCTCCTCGGCGTTCCTGATTCCCGACAACCACATCGGTCGGGCCACCGTGTCGAGCATCGCCGTGGCCCACGAGGTCCGGCTGATGGGTGGGCGCGCCATCGCCTGCATCAACGCCCGGGACCGCAATGTCCTCGGGTTCCGCCGGGACCTGTTGACGGCCGCGGCCTATGGAGTGACGGAAGTCCTCTTCGTCTACGGGGATCGCCCGGAGACCGGGGCCCGCTCCGACGATCTCACCGTCCGGACGATGATCGCCGAAGCCCGGGCATTCGCCGGGACGACCGACGGGGACGGAGCCTTCCGGATCGGGGTCGCAACCGGCCTCGGGCAGATTCCCGC
>FTIR01002377.1_pt1 | contig 10514 bp, 9 predicted proteins | sample 1658041 | NCBI WGS metagenome assembly FTIR01 (sample SAMEA3914793, study PRJEB12502) | metagenome | biome: forest; material: soil | place: Canada | collected 2011-07-03 | depth 0.3 m | reverse complement strand
GTGGCCGGCGCCTCCGCCCTGCCCTCGGCGTCCGGCCCGCGCTGGCGCGCGCCCTCGCGCGAGGCGCGCGACACGCTGTTCATGGTGGCGCTGATCGGCTGGACGATCGCGCCGCACCTGTTCCACCTGCCGCTGTGGGTGGCCGGGCTCGCCGGCGTGGTGCTGGCGTGGCGCGGCTGGCTCGCGTGGCGGCAGGCGCCGCTGCCCGGGCGCGGCGCCGTGCTGGCCCTGCTGGGCCTGGCCGCGGTGCTCACGTTCACGGCCGAGAAGACGCTCGTGAGCAAGGACGCCGGCGTCACGCTGCTGGTGGTGCTGATGGCGCTGAAGACGCTGGAGCTGCGCGCGCGCCGCGACGCCCTGGTGGTGTTCTTCCTCGGCTTCTTCCTGGTGCTCACCACCTTCCTGTATTCGCAGACCGTCCTCACGGCGCTGGGCACCGGCGTGTCGGTGTGGGGCTGGCTGACGGCGCTCACGCTGGCGCACATCCCCGCCGGCCGGCCCACCATCCGCCAGGCCGCCGGCCTGGCCGGGCGCGCCGCGCTGATCGGCACGCCGGTGATGGTGGCGCTGTTCGTGCTGTTCCCGCGCATCGGGCCGCTCTGGCCCTCGGCCAACAGCGCCGCCCGCACCGGGCTGTCCGACCACCTGCAGCTGGGCAGCGTGGCCGACCTGGCCAGCGACGACAGCATCGCGATGCGCGTGAAGTTCGACGGCCGCGCGCCCGATCCGTCGCGCCTGTATTTCCGCGGCCCGGTGCTGGTCGACACCGACGGCCACGACTGGCGCGCGCAGTCGCTGTCCGACGGCCGCTCGCGGCGCGCCATCGGCCCGCGCGGCCGCGGCATCGAGGAAGGCGGCCGCACGGTCGGCTACACGCTGGCGCTGGAGCCCACCGAGCTCACCTGGCTGCCGCTGCTGGAGCTGACGCCGCCGTCCGACACGGCCGCCGACGCCACCCACGGCGTGCAGGTGCTCGACGGCTCGGACGTGCGGCCGCTGGCCGACCTCGACCTGCAATGGCGCACGCGCCGCCCCATCAGCCAGCGCGTGCGCGTGCACGCCGTCGCCGGACTGGACGACCACCTGGTAGGCGCCACGCCCTCCGAACTGGACGAGAACCTGCGCCTGCCGCCGCAGCTGTTCCCGCGCACGCGCGCCTGGGCCCGGCAATGGCTGCTCGACCACCCGCCACCCGCGCGGTCGGGCGCGGCCGACAACCCCGACCCGGTCATCGAGAGCCTGTACCGCTACATCGGCACCGCCGGCTTCAGCTACACGCTGTCGCCCGGCGCGTACGAGCTCGACCCCGTGGACGAGTTCTGGCTCGATCGCAAGGTCGGCTTCTGCGAACACTTCGCCACCGCTTTCGTCGTGGTGCTGCGCGCGATGGGAATCCCGGCGCGCCTGGTCACGGGCTACCAGGGCGCCGACGCCCAGCCCGAGGACGGCTGGTACGTCGTGCGTCAGAGCAACGCCCACGCGTGGGTCGAGTACTGGAACCCGTCGCGCGGCTGGGTGCGCGCCGATCCCACCGCCGCCGTCGCGCCGGACCGCGTGCAGCGCGGCCAGGCGATCCGGCCCGCGCAGGGCATCGTGGGCAGCGCCATCAACTCGCTGAGTCCCGGCATGGTCGATCGTCTGCGCACCTGGCGCGAGACGCTGGACAACCGCTGGCAGGAATGGGTGCTGGGCTACAACCGCAACTCGCAGTTCGACCTGCTCAAGAAGGCCGGCTTCAGCTCGCCCGACGCCGATGACCTGGGCCACCTGCTGATCCTCGTCGTCAGTGCCGCCGCGGCCTTCGGCGCCGGCGCCGCCTGGTGGGACGCGCACCGCCGCACGCCGGGCCAGCGCGCGACGCGCCGCCTCGCCTCCGCGTTGCGCGCGCTGCAGGTCCACGGCGTGCGGGTGGCGGCGCACGAGTCGCCGGGCGTCGTCGCCGCGGCGCTGCGACGGCGCTTCGGCGCCGCGGCGCACGGCCTGGCGCGCCGGCTCGACGCAATGGAGCGCCAGCGCTACGGGCCGCCCGGCACGGCCGTCGACGCCGACTGGGCCGACGTCAAGGCCAGCGCCTGCGATTTGGTGGCTAAACTGGGTCGATGATCCTCGCGCACGCGTCTCGCCCGCCTTCGATTTCCTCTTCCCGTTCCCGCGCGGTCGCGGCGCTCCTGGGACTCGCGCTCGCGATCGCCGGCCCGGCCGCGCTCGCGCAGGACGCGGCGTCCGCGACCGCGCCGGCCGCGTCCGCCGCGTCCGCCGCGAAGCACGCCGCCAAGGCCAAGGCCGCCGCCAAGAAGAAGAAAAAGGCCAAGGCGATCGCCGCGCGCGACGACGACGCGCCCGACAGCTTCGTCTACGGGCGCCGCGACGATGTGCTCGCGTTCGCGGCGCAGGTCGCCGAGGACCGCGGCCTGGATCGCGCCTGGGTCGAGGACCAGCTCGCCAGGGCGCGCTACCAGCCCGCGGTGGCCAAGGCCATCATGCCGGGCCCGCCGGGCACCGCGAAGAACTGGGCCGCCTACCGCGCGCGCTTCATCGAGCCCAGGCGCCTGGCCGCCGGCGTGCAATGGTGGCAGGCCCACGCGGCGGCGCTGGACGAGGCGCAGCGGCGCTACGGCGTGCCGCCCGAGCTGGTGGCCGGCGTCGTCGGCGTGGAATCGTTCTATGGCCGCATGACCGGCAACTTCCGCGTGCTCGATTCGCTGGCCACCCTCGCCTTCGACTTCCCCACGGGCCGCTCCGACCGCAGCGCGTTCTACCGCAGCGAGCTGCGTGCCTACCTCGTGTGGTGCGCGCTGGAGGGCCGCGACGCCGACACCGCGCGCGGCTCGTTCGCCGGCGCCATCGGCTGGCCGCAGTTCATGCCCAGCAGCCTGCTGAGATACGCCGTGGACTTCGACCACGACGGCCATGTCGACGTCTCGGCCGGCGGCGACGACGTGATCGGCAGCGTGGCCGGCTACCTGGCCATGTTCGGCTGGCAGCGCGACCAGCCGATCTACTTCCCCGTGCAGCCTCCGGCCGACCCCGAGGCGCGCGCGCGCCTGTTGGCCGCCGACATCGTCCCCACGTTCACGGCCGCGCAGCTGATCGAGGCCGGCGCGCAGCTGCCCGACGCGGCGCGCGACTACGCCGGCCCGCTGGCCTTCGTGGAGCTGCAGAACGGCGATGCGCCCGCCAGCTACGTGGCCGGCACCCGCAACTTCTACGTGGTGACGCGCTACAACTGGTCGGCCTACTACGCGATGGCGGTGGTCGACCTGGCCGCGGCGCTCAAGCGCGAGATGACGCTGGCGCCGGCGGCGCGCGCGCTCGCCAATTGAAGCTCAGGCAGGCAGCCAGGCACCTTCGACGCTGCGCCACGCGCACCCGTAGGTCTGCTCCAGGACCTGCGCGCTGAGGATCTCGTCGACCGGGCCGGCGCGCCAGCAGCCGTCGCCCAGCAGGGCCAGCACGTGCGTGGCGACGCGGGCGATCCAGCTCGGGTCGTGCGCGCTCGCCACCCAGGCCTGGCGGCCACCCTGCGCCGGCACGGCCTCGACCAGCCAGCGGCCCACCACCTGCTGGTGAGCCGGATCCTGGAACGACACCGGCTCGTCGAGCAGCATCAGCGCGGCGCCCTGCACCGCGCACTGCGCGAGCGCGACGCGCTGGCGTTCGCCGCCGGACAGCTGGTCTGCGCGGCGCGACGCCAGCGATCCGATGTCCAACGCAGTCATCAGTTCGGAAACCCGAAGCGCGGGAGAGCCGGCCACCTCGCTCAGCGCCAGCGTGCGCTCCACCGTCAGCGCGAAGCGATCCTGCGCCTGCTGCGGCATCAGCGCGCGCAGCGTGGCCGCGGTGCCCACGGGCCACTCGTTCTGGGAACGGCCCTGCCACAGCACCTCGCCCTCGCGCCCGGGCACGCCCAGGCCGGCCAGCGCCCGCAGCACCAGGCTCTTGCCGGCGCCGTTGCGGCCGATCACGCACCAGCGCTCGCCGGCTTTCACGCGCCAGTCCAGGCGCTCCACCAGCGCGCGCCCGGCGGCGCGGACGGTGAGCGCTCGGGTCTCGAGCAGCGGTGCGTCGTTCATTTGACGCCCCGTGCCAGGAACCAGATGAAGCACGGCGCGCCCAGCAGCGACATCACCGCGCCCACCGGCAGCTCCAGCGGCGCCACCACCATGCGCGCCAGCAGGTCGGCGGCCATCAGCAGCGCCGCGCCGGACAGCGCCGCGAGCACCGCCAGTTCGCGCGTGCGCAGCACGCCCGCGAGGCGCCAACCTTGCGCGACGACAAGGCCCACGAAGCCGATCGCACCCGCGGTCGCCACCGACAGACCCACTGCCAGCGAGGCCATCAGCAGCAGTTCCAGCCGCAAGCGGCGCACCGGCTCGCCCAGCAGCCACGCGGCATCCGCGCCCAGCATCAGGCGATCGACCGAGCGGCCGCGCACCCACAGCCAGGCCACGAACACCGCGGCGCCGACGAGATTCCAGAGGCTGGCGGCAGCGCCCGACAGGTCGCCCACCATCCAGAAGATCGCGCCGCGCAGGCGCTGGTCGGGCACCAGCACCAGCAGCAGCGTGGAGATGCTGCCGAAGATCGCCGCGAGCATCGCGCCCAGCAGGATCAGCCGCGGCGACGCGTCGTCGGCCACCGCCAGCGCCGGTCGCGCGAGCCACAGCAGCGCGAGCCCGGCCAGCAGCGCGCCGGCGGCCGCGCCCATCCACAACTGCACGCCCAGCAGCAACGCCACCAGCGCGCCCACCGAGGCGCCGGTGGAGTGCCCCAGCACGTACGGATCGGCCAGCGGATTGCGAAGCAGCACCTGCAGGCCCAGGCCCGCCAGCGCCAGCAGGCTGCCCACGCCGGCCGCCGCCGCCACGCGCGGGGCGCGCAGCGTGGCGATCAGCTGCCAGTCCAGGCCGCCCGAGCCGAGGCCCAGCGCGAGCACGGCCACCAGCGCCGTCGCGAGCGCCAGCAAGGCGATGCGAAGGAAGGCGGGGTCGCGCGGGCGGGCCGGGGCTGCGAAGACGGGCATCCCGCGAGTGTCGGTCATGACGCCTGCGCGCTCGCGGGATCGCCGTTCACCAGCTACCGCGCAGCGTGCCCAGCACTTCGCGCGGCGGCGCCGTAAAGCCGTAGACGACCGGTGCGGTCGAATTGGCCAGGTTGTTGACCTTGGCCCCGATCGTCCAGTTCGGCGACAGCGCGTGCTCGGCGCTCAGGCCCAGCGTCGTGCGGGCGCGGGACTTGATGTCGCCGAAGCTCACCGGGTCGTAGTCGTGGTGCGGACCCATGTACTGCACGTACGCGCCGGTCTCCCAGCCCATCACCGTCACGCGATAGTTCGCCGCGACCGCGGTGCGCGGGCGGCGCTGCAGCGGTACGCCGCCGTCGCCGCGCGCATTCTGGAACGTTGCGTCCAGGCCCAGCTTGCCGTAGCCGGTATCGCCGTCCACGGCGAGTTCGACGCCGCGGTTGGTGGCATGGTCGACGTTGTGGGCCGTGGGCGTGAAAGTGTCGGAACTGTAGGTGTAGTCGATGAGGTCGTGCTGGTGCTGCGAGAACCAGGTGGCGCGCGCCAGCCAGCCCGCGTGCGAGTAGTGCACGCCGAGCTCGATGTCGCGCGAGCGCTCGGGCTTGAGCTGCGTGGTCAGGCCTTGTCCGGCGCGCGACTCGATGGCGAAGAACGCCGGCGCGGAGAATCCAGTGGAGAACTGCCCCACCAGCTTCCAGTCCGACGACAGGCGCCAGCCGAGCGCCAGCAAGCCGGTGGTGGCGGAGTCGAAGTCGCTCGGGTCGTCGCGGCGCACATTGGCCTGCACGTCGACGACGTCCGCGAAGCTGCCCACGTAGCCGACACGCACCGACCGCGTGGTGCGATCCAGGTTCACGTTGCCGCTGTAGTCCGGCTTCAACGCGGCGCCGCGATCGTCGCGGTCCTCGAAACCGAACTGGAGGCTGTGGTCCGCCGACAGCGTCCAGCCCAGATCGAAGCCCGCGACGTCGGAACGCGCGTTGCCGTGCGTGGTGCCGTTCGACATGTAGTTGAACTTGATCAGCGTGTCGGACAAGTTGACGTTCAGCACGAGCGACGAGCCGAGCGCATGGTGCGATTGCAGCGACTCGGTGTCGAGCGACGTGATCAGACGGTCGACCACCGTCGGACCGTTGTAGCCGTCGTAGTTGCTCGTGGTGTCGGAGTGCAGCACGCGCAGCTCGGTGCGCTGGTTCGGCGCCCAGGTCTTGCCGAGATGCAGGTTCTCGCCGCTCTGGTAGCCGCTGTCGCGATCGAGGTTGTTGCCCGGGTTCGTCGCCGGATTGGTGGCGTTGTAGCCATCGCTCACCTGGCCGGAAACGCCGCCGCCGATGTCGAACGCGTGGTCGGCGTCGCCGAAGCGGCGGCCGATCGAGACGTCCGCCAGCGCGCGCCCGCGGCTGCCGACCGTCACCGCGACGCTGGAGTGGTTGCCGCCTTTCGTGAAGATCTGGATCACGCCGCCGATCGCGCCCGAACCGTAGAGGCTGGACATGTTGCCGCGCACGATCTCCACGTGGTCGATCTGGCTCAACGGCAGCAGTTCCCACGGCGACGAATTCGCGTCGGCACGCGTGACGGGCGCGCCATCGACCAGCAACAGCACCTGGCCCGAGTTGGCGCCGCGCACGAACACGCTGGTCTGCGAGCCGAACGGCCCGCTCTGCGCGACGCTCATGCTGGTGAGCTGGGACAGCAACCCCGGCAGGTCGGTGGCCGGCGTGGTCTCGATGTCGTGGCGCGTGATGACCGTGGTGCTGGGCAGCGCATCGGGCAGCTTCTGCTCTACGCGGGCCGCGGTGATCACCACTTCCTGCGTGGGCGAATCGGAGGCGGCCTGGGCGAATGCGGCCTGGGCCGCGAACAACGGCAGCGTGACGGCCAGGGTGGAGACGGACAACGCCGCGACGCGACTGTTCACGGGCGCGGTCGACCCGGTGTGGCGAGACTTCATGGGAGTACTTCGATGCATCAAACGCGGCAGCCAGCGTCCCCGCAGGTGCCACAGAACGGCCGCACGCGCTCGCGCGCGCTCGACCCCGAGCAATTGGCCGGTATCCGGGCTGGCGAAGGGGTAGCGTGTCGAGGGCCTTCCCATGCCTTCTTGCGAAATGCACAGTGACCACGAGGAACGACAGCCGATGCCGAGCGCCTGGTGAGGCGACGGCATCCTCCGCGACCGTTGCGGGGGCAGCTCAGGTCGGGTCGGGGCTCCGTGACGAAGACGACCCTCCTGATTCCCGTTTGACTCGGACGGCACGACAGGCCATCCGGAGCACCAACTGAAGAGCGAATCGTACCATTCGACACTCTTTTCCGCGCCCCGGGCGAGGCCTGCGCGCAACGCCCGGCGCGTGCGCGGCCGCAGGCCTCGTTCAAGGGCCGGCGAGCGAACGGACGCGCGCCTCGCGCCCCTACAATGGGTCTTTGTCGCCCCAGCGTCCTCGCCCATGTCACGACTGCCGGATCTTGCCGAACGCATCGAACGACTCCTGCTGCGCCACGACGAGCAGAAGCGCACGAACACCTTGCTCGAGCAGCAGTTGCGCGCCGTCACTGACGAACGCGACAACCTGCGCTCGCGGCTGGCCGCGGCGCGCGCGCGCATCGACGCGCTGATCGACCGCCTGCCGGCCTCGGAAGGCGGTCATGCCGCCGACGACTCGAGCGCCGACACCAGCGACAGCCCGCGGAGCGTGCAGCCATGAAGCAAGTGGAAGTGACCATCCTGGGCCAGAGCTACCTGCTGGCCTGTCCCGAAGGCGGCGAGGCGTTGCTGCAGGCCGCCGTCGCCTCCGTCGACCGCGAGATGAGCGGCATCCGCGACGCCGGCAAGGTGAAGGCGCGCGAGCGCATCGCCGTGCTCGCCGCGCTCAACCTCGCCTACCGCCTGGCGGAAGCGCCGCGCGCGGCCGCGGCGGCCGCTGAATCGACCCCGCCCACGCAGCACGTGGCGCATGCCGAGGCCAGCGAGGCGCGCCGCGCCGCGGCCGCGCAGGTGGAGAGCCTGATCGCGCGGCTCGACACCGCGCTGAACGAAGACGGACGGCTGCTGTAACGCCTTTCGAAATCGCGTTCGTCAAGTGATTTTGTAGGCCCTATTCACATCTCTGATGCTGGCCTGCGCGCAGCGCCGACGCATAGAATGGATTCGTCCGTCGCGTTCGCGAGGGTTTTATATTTCCTTGAACCGATGCGCTTTGCGCTAGGGCTTGGAACATCGTCTGGTTGGTGTGATCGTCTCGCGTCAGATGAACCCGATTCCAGACTGACCTCGCCCACCTGAACACCCCTGGGTTCAGGAATGCGGCCCGAGGTTCGCGGCGGACACCCTTATCCCCTGATCCAGCACATGCCCGCTTACTGGCTGATGAAAAGCGAGCCCGACGAGTGCTCGATCTCCGACGTTGCCAACGCCCCCGGCCATCGCGTGCCGTGGATCGGCGTGCGCAACTACCAGGCGCGCAACTTCATGCGCGACCAGATGCGCGTCGGTGACGGCGTGCTTTTTTACCACTCGAGCTGCGCCGAACCCGGCGTGGCCGGCATCGCGGAAGTGGCCAGCGCGGCCTACGACGACGCGTCGCAGTTCGACGCGAAGAGTCCCTACTTCGACGCCAAGTCCGATCCGGCCAAGCCGCGCTGGCAGCACGTGGACGTGAAGCACCTGGCCACCACGCCGCTGCTGCCGCTCAAGGAGATGCGCACGCGTCCCGAGCTCGCCTCGATGGTGCTGCTCAAGCCGGGCAGCCGGTTGTCCATCACGCCCGTCACGCGCGAGGAATGGGACGCCGTGATCACGGCGCTGGTCGAACACGGCGCGAAGCCATCCATCACCAAGCTGGTCGCGGCTTGAAGCGCGTCGACGTCGTCGTGATCGGCGCCGGCGCGGCCGGCCTGTTCTGCGCGGCGCAGGCCGGGCAGCGTGGCGCGCGCGTGCTGCTCGTCGACCATGCCGAGAAGGTGGCCGAGAAGATCCGCATCTCGGGCGGCGGCCGCTGCAACTTCACCAATCGCGACGCGACGCCGGCGCAGTTCCACTCGCGCAATCCGCACTTCTGCCGCTCGGCGCTCGCGCGCTACACCGCGCAGGACTTCATCGCGCTGGTGCAGCGCCACCGCATCCCGTTCCACGAGAAGCACCGCGGACAGCTGTTCTGCGACGAGTCCAGCCAGGACATCATCGACCTGCTGCTGCGCGAGTGCGACGACGGCCTCGTGGAGCGCTGGCAACCGTGCTCGGTCACGGCCGTGCGCCCCCGCGCGGACACGGACGCGACCGGCGTGCGCTTCGAGGTCGACACCGGGCGCGGCCCGGTCGAGGCGCGCAGCGTGGTCGTCGCCACCGGCGGCCTGCCGGTGCCCAAGATCGGCGCCACCGACTTCGGGCTGCGGCTGGCCAGGCAGTTCGGCCACGCCATCGTGGAGCCGCGGCCGGCGCTGGTGCCGCTGGTGTTCGACGCCGCCACGTGGGCGCCGTTCGTCGATCTGTCGGGCGTGTCGCTGGAGGTGGAGATCTCGGCCGGCACGGGCAGGCAGCGCGCGCGCTTCGTCGAGGACCTGCTGTTCACGCATCGCGGCCTCAGCGGCCCGGCCGTGCTGCAGGCGTCCAGCTACTGGCAGCCGGGCGAGGCGCTGGAGATCGCGTTCGCGCCCGGCACCGACTGGCCCGGGACGCTGCAACGCGCCAAGGCCACGTCGCGCCGCCAGCTCGGCAACGAGCTGGCCGCCCATCTGCCCCAGCGGCTGGCGCAGGCCTGGCTGGCGCGCGGCGGCCTGCCCGAGGAGCGCCCGATGCCGGAGGTGGCCGACAAGCCACTGCGCCAGTTGGCGGAGTCGCTGTCGGCCTGGCGCGTGGCGCCCACCGGCACCGAGGGCTGGAAGAAGGCCGAGGTGATGGCCGGCGGCGTCGACACCCGCGAGATCGACTCCCGGACGATGGAGAGCAAGCGCGCGCCGGGGCTGCACTTCATCGGCGAGGTGATGGACGTCACCGGCTGGCTGGGCGGCTACAACTTCCAGTGGGCCTGGGCCAGCGGCTACGCCTGCGCGGAGGCGCTGGCGGCCGATCGGGCGCGCGAAGCCGAAACGGCCGCCTGAGAGGCCCCACTCCATGCGTCGCCGAGGCCTCCCGAAGCGGCGCTCCGCAGAATATGTGGCGCGAGCCGGCATTTCGGGGTAGAATCCTAGGCTTTGCTGGCAAACCGCGTGTCGATCTTTGTCCAACTTCTAGAAGCCGAGGCGCTTTCCTCATTACGATGGGCGAGCGCAACGGGTCTGGACAAGGACTCCGAGCGCAATATTTCTCCCGAAGGATTCTTCGAAAAATGACGACCATCCGTGTCAAGGAAAACGAGCCGTTCGACGTGGCCCTTCGCCGCTTCAAGCGCACCATCGAAAAGCTGGGTCTTCTGACCGAACTGCGCGCCCGCGAGTTCTACGAGAAGCCCACTGCCGAGCGCAAGCGCAAGAAGGCCGCGGCCGTCAAGCG
>FTIR01447540.1_pt1 | contig 10518 bp, 6 predicted proteins | sample 1658041 | NCBI WGS metagenome assembly FTIR01 (sample SAMEA3914793, study PRJEB12502) | metagenome | biome: forest; material: soil | place: Canada | collected 2011-07-03 | depth 0.3 m | reverse complement strand
AATTTGAGCTGCCTAGTGCTCAATCGAAGAGACAGCGCGCGGGCTTGGCCGTTCATCGCGCCGCACATCAACCGGCAGAGTATTCAGAATCGCTTGGCTGAGCTGGATCGATAGTCAGCGGGGCACATGCTGACGTGTTCTCGACGGCCAGCCTGCCCGATACCGGACACCCCCGAACGACTGGACCTGGCCGCAAGCTGCTCAGATCCGGCCGCTCACCTCAATTGGCAGCGCCTCAAGTTCGTAGAGCACATCAGGACAACGCTCTTCGTTTTCAGCCCCATCTGTCAGGGCGATCGTCCGGAAGCCCGCGCGTTCATAGAACCTGCGAGCGCCCGTGTTTGCCTGAAAAGTGTATAGCCTGACTGGGTAGGCTCGCCCGAGGAGGCGCAGGGCATGCGCCAAGAGCTCACGGCCGATGCCCCTTCCGGTGTGGCCTGGCCTGAGGTACAGCTGATCGATCCAGTTGAGATTGTCCTCGCGGCTCACAACTAGAACGCCGACGACCACAGCGTTTAGGCGGGCCACAGTGACGCATCCATCGATCGCGAGAAGGCTCTTCATCCAGATTTCTACGTCAGCCGCCGTGTGGACGAGCGGGGCATAGGGGATGAATTCCCGTCTCGAAGACAGCAGCACGTCAACGACTGCTGACAGGTCTCCGGGCGTGGCCGAATCAATCGCGAGCCCGCGATCGCTGTCGAAGGTACCTTGCCGTGTGTAATGCATCGTCGGAAAGCCTACCGCAAAGCGGCCAGTTGCGAACGCCGGCTTCTGGCCGACTGTCGACCGCCGACGTTCGTCTCGGCCTGTCACCTACCGAAGTAGGAAGAGTGGTCGGTTAGTAGCCGTTGATGGTAGAAAGCCAGCGCGAAAATTCCGATTCCGAGTTGCAGCGCGACGACTAGGCCTAGCGCGTTGCAGACCAGGCGATATTTCTTGCAACCATTCAACCACGAGAGCGCTGCCACGCTGACAACGGCCCAGATCGTTACGACTACGCCCAACCCCGCTGCCACCGCCCATCCGGCAGCGCCCCTCGGAACGAGCGGAAAGAGCATGGCAAACCACACGAGCTCGCCCGGGACAATCGCAACAAACGCGACGCCTACCCATTGCCGGGGACTCATCGAGAGGTTGGTCGCGGACATAGTTTCAGTTTACTGCCGAGAACGCTGCTGCACCGCGCCGCGTATCCGCTAAGCCGACGTTCACGACCGACAGCAAGTGGCCGACAGCTGCGATCCAGGGATTCACCGACCCCAACGCCTTCGCGGCTTCTCGCCCTTCAGCAAGCAGATCCCGAACAAGGCGGCTGACAGGAATGCCACACTCGCCAAGAAAAGCGCCGGAGCGCGGCCGGGCGGGAAGAGCATTGCACTCGTCACCAGCAGACCCGCATAGATGGCATATGTGTTCCAACCCTGCCCGTCTGAAATGCCGCCGCAGATTTCTGGTCAGGAAGTAGGTTGTGACAGGCGTCGCAGACGAACGACGGCCTGCGTAGGACGTCACATCCTGGAAGGTTGCCATCAGGACTTGGCATCTGAACCACGCCGTGAGACATTTGCCGGCAATCTCGGCAACGATGGGTGGCGACAATGAATCCTAGCGTGATGGTTCTGGGTGGCGGCGTCGGAGGCCTCAGCGCCGCCCACGAGTTGGCCGCCCGCGGCTTCGACGTGACCGTCATCGAGCATCGGGAGGTGCCCGGCGGCAAGGCGCGCAGCATGCTGGTTGCTGATTCAGCCCGACCGCCCATGCTGCCCTTGCCTGGCGAGCACGGCTTCCGGTTTTTTCCCCACTTTTACCGCCACATCATCGACACGATGCAGAGCACGCCGGTCGGCAACGGCAACGCCAGCGACAACCTCTGTTTCGCAAGCCGCGAGATGTTGGCGGTGAGCGGCTACCCGCCGATGACTTTTCCGGCACACAAGCCGGAGACCGTCTGGGAGTTCATCGCAGACCTGTATCAGGCGCTCGCGGACTTGCCGACGCTGCAGGCCGTGGGCCTGGTTACGAGCGACTTTGAGTTTTTTGTCGATCGCGTCTGGCGCCTCATGACGACCTGTCCGGACCGGGCGCTGCACGAGTTCGAGAACCTGAGCTGGTGGGATTTCATGGAGGCGGACCAGCACTCCAAGGCCTTTCGGGAATTCTTCGTCGATGGGCTGACTCGCTGCCTCGTCGCGGCCAAGGCGGAAGTCGCCAACGTGCGCGCCGGTGGCGTCGTGCTGACCCAGTTGTTCTACGGCTCGTTCAGCGACGCTCCGAGCTTCGACCGCCTTCTCAACGGGCCGACCAGCCAGGTCTGGGTGACGCCGTGGAGCGAATTCCTGGCCAACGACAGGGGCGTCCGATTCCAGTACGCCACCACCGTCACTGCAATCGACTGCGACGGCCACCGGATCACCGGCGTCAAGACGACATCCGCCCACGGCGAGGTGCGTATGCAAGCCGCCGACTACTACGTCTGCGCGCTTCCGATCGAGTACACCGCCCCGCTCCTGAACGAAAACATCCTGGCCGCCGACCCTGCGCTCGCGGGGATCCTGAAGATCGCCTGCAATGTCTACGACATGACCGGCATCCAGTTCTATCTCGCCCAGGACGCGCCGCTGACCAACGGCCATTTGCTGGCAGTGGACTCGCCCTGGGCGCTGACCGCCATCTCCCAACGCCAGTTTTGGAAAGGGATCGATTTCTCGCAGCTCGGCGATGGCCGGGTCGGTGGCATCCTGTCCGTAGACATCTCCAATTGGGATGCGGAAGGCGTCATCGTCGTCAATGGAAACGTGCCCCCAGGCCCGGGACATTACAAGACGGCACGTGAATGCACCCCGGACGAAGTCGCACTCGAGGTGTGGACTCAACTGCGGCGCTGCCTCGTCCAGTCGGATGGCACCTGCCTCATTCCGCCTGAGCACCCTGCCTACTTCATCGACCCGGGCATGGTGTTTGATCCGACGCCTGTCAGCAATGACAGCCGCCTCTTCGTGAACGAGGTCGGCAGCTGGGACCACCGGCCCGACGCCGCCACCGCCATTCCGAACCTGATGCTGGCAAGCGACTATGTCCGCACGAATACCAATCTCGCGACGATGGAGGGGGCCAACGAGGCGGCGCGGCGTGCGGTGAACGCCCTGCTGAGCGCCACCGGCAGCGCAGCGACGCCCTGCCAGATATGGCCGTTGCCCGTGCCGGAAATGCTGCTCCCATTCATCTTCGAGGACCAATTGCGGTGGGATCTCGGTCTGCCCTGGACGGGCGCGTCGGCGGACGCCCCGAAGCCGACGGCGAACCTGATGCGCTAGGGCGGTGCCGCCGCGAGCATCCGGAGCCGCGCGGCCTCGGCGAGGGCGCGCTCCTGGCAGCGGCGCGCCCGTGCGGGCTTACCGTCCAGGCCTGCGAATTCTGCACGCGCCTGCCACCAGGACGGCGCTGCGATCGGGCAGGCCATGGCGAGCAGGCCGAGATTTCGGACGGCATGCCGGGCTGCGTCGCGCGAAGCCGGCCCAGGCGCGGCTCGCCACTCGGCAAGTCGAACCTCGGCTACGGCGGCGTTGCCGAGAAAAGTGTGAAACGAGGCCGGCGGCAGCTTGCGGATCAGCGTGGTGGCGCACGCGGCATGGGTCAACGCGGCGTCGCGCCTGCCAGCCTGATGATGCGCCTTGGCCAGAAGACCGCCGCACAGGATGGCGTCGCTGTGATCCACGCCTTGGGCCAATAGGCGCTCAACCTCTGAGATGCGTTCCGAGGCGGGAGGACGGCCGCAGGCCATGTCCACCGCCATCAAACCTGCGGTGCACCAAACCATGACCTGCGTCGGCCCTTCGGCGCGAACCTGGCGTTCCGCTTCTTCGAACAGGGCGCGTGCCCCTTCGACATCGCCCTGGTGGAGAGTCCCCCAGGCCCTCAGCACGACGCAGGTTTGCCACCGGAATCGATCGCCGATGCGTTCGAACAGCTCACCGCCGCGCCGTGCCGAATCTTCCATCTCGGACCAGCGCGCCTGGCCGTTGAAGTAGATCGCGTCCAGTTGCGCGCAGAACGCTGCCGTCTCGAGATGCTCCACTTGACGTCCGACCTGCTCGGCGCGGCGTCGATAGCGCTCGAACAGCGCTCGCGAGCCGGCGAGACCGGCGACGAATCCCATGACCTGGTAGGCCAGGTACAGCTGGCGGGAAACGCCAATGCCTTCCGCGATGTTCAACGACGTCACGGTGCTGTGCACCAGCGAAAGGATGTCGTGTTCCCAATAGCCGACCTCAGCCAGGCGTTGATGCATTTGCACAGCCTGCAGCGCGGACTCGATGTCGTTTGTCGGATTCGATCCGGCCCAGCCCCAACGTCGCCGCAGTTGGTGGAGCAACTCTGCCAGGACGCGCCAGCCCTGGCCCGAGCGCGTCGCCGGAACGGGTCGCCCGAGCAGGCGCAGCGACGCGAGGAAGCGCTGTCGGCTATCCGAATATCGCGCCAGCTTGAGAAGCGCCTCTCCTTCGTGCCACTCCCAACGCGAACGGCGCGTCGCGTCGATCGGAGTCGGGCTGCGTTGCGCCATCGCCTTGGCCTCGCCGATGAAGCGCAGCACCTCCTCGTTAGCAAACCTTGCGAGCGCCTGGGCGGCGGCCTGCTCCAGGTAGTCGAGCGCACGCGAAGGCTCGTCGGCTTGCGACCAATGGTGGGCCAGGAGTTGCAGGAAAGGCGCCAGGTCATCGCCGAAACGGGTCTCGAACCATTCGGCGATCGCGCGGTGCATCGTGCGGCGTTGCGCAAAGCTCATCATGTCGTACGCCACCTGCTGCGTGATGACATGAGTGAACAAGTGCGACAGGTCCGGCTCGGGCTTGTCCAGCCGAATCATGTCGATGCGCGTCAGGCGCCCGAGGTAGCCGTGCAAGCTGGGCTGCTGCTGCACCACCGGATACACGTCGTGGAGAACCTGGTAGCCGAACGCACGTCCGATGGCGCTGGCCACCTTTAGCGTAAGTTGCTCTCCTTCGAGCAGCCGGTCTATCCGACCGCTGACCACGCCCTGCACGGTGTTGGGTACGCCCACCACGTTCAGATCGAGCGCCTCGTCGGCCAAGCGACACCGGTCGCCCTCGACAACCAGGTGCCCGGCGTCCCGCAGCGCGAATGCCAGTTGCTCGCTGAAGAACGGGTTGCCCTGGGCCCGCTCCCGGACGAATGTCTCGACCTGCGTCGGCAAGGCCGTCACACCCAGCCGACTGCAGACCAGAGACAGGACGTCGACCGGCGCCAGCGGCGGCAAGGCAAGACACTCGGCGTCGCCGGACAACATCTGGTCCAGTGCCACCGGCCGGGGCTCGACCAGCGGTCGCGTGCACAGGACGAACAGCATCTGCGGCGCACGTCGCGCGACCGTCGCCGCAAGGGCCCAGGACGCGGAGTCGAACCAGTGCGCGTCATCGAGCATGAGCACCGTGGGTGACGAGTCGGCGTGCCGGGCGAGGAGGCTCGCCACCAGGTCGCGCAACGCATCGGCACGTGCCTGCGGCTCCATTGGAGCGGTGACCACGCTTTGCGGCAAGTCCAGCGCCAGCAGGTCGTTGAGAAGCGGCGCTCGAAGGCGCAGGGCTTCCTCGCCCTTAAGCGCAGCGAGTACTCGCTGGCGCAAGGCGGCCGCAGGTTCTCCGCGAGGACTGCCGAACAACTGGCGCATCACCGGGCGCCAGACGAAGTACGGCGTGCCGCTTTCGATTGCATCGGCATCGCCACGCAGCACTACGCTGCCGCGAATCCTGGCTCGTCGCTCAATCTCCCGCAGCAATGTCGATTTTCCGATGCCGGCCTCACCTTCGAGCATCAGGAGGCCTCCTTGACGTTGCCCCGCGTGCGCCGCCATTCGAGCCTCGATGCGCATCAGTTCGGCGGTTCGCCCGACGAGTCCGTCGTTTGCGCGCGCCATAACTCGCGCACCGGCCCGCACCGATCCGCTGCCCGGCACGGCGCGTCGCCGGGTCGGCTGATACACGACCACCGGCTGGGCCTTGCCCTTTATTCGAATCGCCGGCAGGCGCTCGAACTCGAGCCGCTGTGTGGCCGCAGTCGCCGTGTCCTCGTCGCACAGCACGCCCCCGCGCGCCGCACGCATGAGCCGCGCCGCCAGGTTCATGCGGTCACCCAGGATGGCCCAGTCGCGTCGGAGCGGGCTTCCGCGCACACCGCAGAAGACGCGACCGGTGGCAACGCCGATCGCGCAGGTCAGGCCCAAGGCAACCAGCCTGCGCTCGATCGCCAACGCCGCCTCGATGCCGCGTCGCGCGTCGTCTTCGTGCGTCACTGACGGCAGGCCCCAAGCCGAGATCATTGTTGCACCGGGTCCATCCGCGACGACCTGGTAGACGACGCCGCCATAGTGCGACGTGACGCCCTGCACTGCGCGCACAGCCGACTGCGCCGCCGCAAGCTGCAAAGGGGCGGCGAAGTCGTTGTCGCCGAAGGACACGAACATTACCGTGACGCGTCGAAACTCGGCCAGCCAGTCGCCATTGGACGTCGGCCGATGTCGCAGGATGCGTGGGAGCATCTGCCGCGGCGCGGCCGCTGGTTCTGACAGCGCCGTGACCGCCGGCGGTGAACGCAGGCCTTCCAGGCAATGCAGCAGGTCGTCGTTCGCTCCAGCGAGCGTGGATCCTGTGGCCACTGACGACACGAGATTCCAGGCGTCTGCCGTGAGCACAACCTCGCCCGGTTGTCCCATTGCGGCTGCCGCCCCCGAGCGTGCCACCGGCGAACCGCCCACGACGAAAGCCTGATCCTCGTGATCGCCCAGCGTGGCCCACCAGATGGAGCCGACGTCGATCCCTGCGCGCACCTGAAGCGCGTCGCGGTTGTCGCCCTGGGCAGGCACCAGCGCTTGCATGCTCAGCGCACATCCAGCGGCCTGCAGCACCGCTTCTGCCTGCATTGCGGGGGCAACGACGGGCCAGATGGCAACGATGGCGTCCCCGGCGAAGTGCGTGATGTCGCCTCCATGGCGGCAGATCGATTCGATCAGCGCGCCGAAGCGCAGATTGAGCAGTTCCGACACGCGCTCGGCCCCAGCCGCCCCGCTCTGGGAAAACCGCTCAGTCAACGCTGTGAAGCCGGCGATGTCCACGAGCAGCACCGCGGCAGGAAGCGCCGACCCGGAGGGCAGAGGGCCCAGCTCTCCGTTGGCAAGGAGCTTCGGAATGAGGTTCGGCAGCCACCCGCCGTCGTCGGCATCGAGAGTCATGGCCGAGCGCCACCCGGCCGGTGGGTGCCAACGGTCTTTTTCCGTTGACATGGTCCGTTGCTGCGCATATGGTGGCCCGTCGCCCACTGGCGGCCTTTGCGACCATCAGACACGGAGAGCGCCTGATGCCAAGCCACCCCCCCTTGACGCGCGTTGCCATCCTTGGCGGCGGCATGGCCGCCTTGAGCACGGCCGCCCAATTGGCGCAGCAGCAGCACGCCGACGGCACACCGGTCTACGACATCACCATCTACCAACTCGGGTGGCGAGTGGGCGGCAAGGGCGCCAGCGGTCGCAACCGTGATCCCGGGATGGGCATGCGCATCGAGGAGCATGGTTTGCATGTCTGGTTTGGGTGCTACCACGAAGCGTGGCAACTGCTGAAGAAGTGCTACGACGCGTTGGACCGGACAGACGACATGCAAAAGCTGTTCCAAGGCCAGACCCAGACGCCCTACATGGAGGACGTGAACGGCTGGAAGATCTGGCCCGTCTCCTTTCCCAGAAAGTATGGCACTCTTGGCTCATCGCCGTCGAACAGCGGCGTGCTGTCGTACCTGCACGAGATCGGCCAGTACATGCTGGCCACGAGCTCCAACTACGCGTCTCAGCTCAAGCCCGGACCGTCCCCGGTAAATGGCGATCCAGCCGACCCCAACGACGAGCTTCATCGACGCATCGACCAGTTGAGGGGCGACCTTCAGTCTGCGGCGGGCGCACCCAGTCCACTGACCTACGACAAGGTAGTCGAGACTGGGACAGGCATTCGAGATCTGATCTACGGCGACGGAACGTCGCTCGACGGACTGAGCGACGTCCTGCGGCGCTTGGCCATCTTGTTCGACCTGGCCCTGGCCACCATGCGGGGTCTGCTGGAGGACGACGTCCTTAAAAACGGATTCGACCCGCTCGACAAGGATGACGTCAGAACATGGCTGTCCAAGCAAGGCGCGAAGCAGGAGTCGCTGGAGTCGGCCCCGATCCGGGCACTGTATGACCTCTGCTTCGCGTATCGCGGAGGCCGGGTCGGCTGGGATCAGGCGGACTTCGCGGCCGGTGCTGCGCTGGTGACCGTGCTGAGCATCTCCTGCGAGTACCCCGACTACGTCGCCTACGAGATGCGCGCCGGCATGGGCGAGGTCGTGATTGCGCCGATCTACCAATTCCTGAAGCAGAAAGGCGTGCGCTTCAAGTTCTTCCACCAGGTCGATCGCCTCGAGCTCGACGTCGATGCGAAGGAGGTGGTGGCAGTCCACATGACCGAGCAGGCTAAGGTCATCGGCGACGTGGAGTACGACCCGCTGTTCAAGCTCGACCTCCCCGACGTGGATGGCATCTCCAGCCTCGAGTGCTGGCCCAATGAACCGAAGTACGAGTTGCTCCAGAATGGCGATGCACTGCGTGCTTTCAATCTGGAGTCTCAGTGGAGCGGCTGGCCGGGGGTCGGGCCGGCCACGATACGCGCTGGCGACGACTACGACCTGCTGGTACTTGGCGTCTCGCTCGAATCCGCCAAGGAAGTCTGCGCGGATCTCGGCGAACGCGTGCCGGGTTGGAAGCCGATGTTCGAGGCCATGACGTCAGTGCAGACGGTCTCGGCGCAGCTCTGGATGACACGCAGTCTCGAGGGGCTCGGCTGGGCCGGCGGTGCAGTGCCGGTGGACGCTGCGCCGGAACCGCTGGACGTCTGGGCAGATCGCACGGATGTACTGCAGCGGGAATGCTGGACCGAAGATCCGCCGAAGAGCCTGCACTACCTGTGCGGTCCCCTGGATGAAAGCTGGGCAGCGGGACTGCCGCGCGACCCGGGTTTCCCCGTCGCGGGCAAGGCGGCTGCCTTGAAAACGACCGGCTTCTGGCTCGAACAGTACGCAAGCGCGATTTGGAGCGAAAGTTCTCGCAACGGCAGCTTCGATTGGTCGCTGCTTCGCGACCCGGCGTCCGCCGCTGGCCCAGAACGATTGCTGTCCCAGTACATCCGAGCCAACATCGACCCGAGCGAGCGCTACGTGCTGTCGGTCGCCAACAGCACCGCCACGCGCCTTCCGGCCGACGGGTCGGGCCTCGACAACCTCATCCTCACCGGCGATTGGACGCACAGTGACTGGAACGCCGGATGCATCGAGTCGGCCGTCGACACAGGTGTCAACGCCGCCGTCGCGGTCATCGCAGCGGCCGGCCGGATAAGGCCGTCCGATCGCTGAGGCGCCACTCGCAGCACTCACTGCGACAGAAAAGCGCACACCTCCGGCTCGCGCAGGGCACGTCCTTCTGCCAGAAGAGCGGCGACCTCCGCGGCGCCTATCCGCGCCGCCACAAGCCCCAAAGCATCCGAGCGCAACATTGCCCTCTGTGGGTCACGACGGGAGGCCGGCGCTCCGACCGCGTCGGCATGGCCGATGAGACGCGCGGCCTCCTCGAAGCGTTCGCGGGCCGCGGCGAACGCCGCCAATGCATAGGCATGCGCGCCGAACCATTCCCAATCGCGCACTCCGGACAGCGCGATGTATTCGGCCACGGCCTGGCTGGCTTCTTGCACCTGCCCCAGCGCCAGATGCGCTTCCACCGCGATGATCCAAGCATGCAGCGCGAAGTTGCCGCGGCGCGCGACGGGGTCAGCCAACAGCCGAAGCGCAAACGTGATGGCCTCCGCGGGCTGACCCATGCTCATGACGACCTGAGCCAAGCCTACCAACGCCGCCGCGGCAACCGAGGCCAGGCCGCCTGCTTCAGCGAGCGAGAGCGCACGCGCGCCTGCTTCATGCGCCTCTTGCAGCCGGCCATCCTGCTGCATCTGCTGCATTTGTGCGAGCAATCGCTGGGTGCGAATGCGTGGAGGCCAGGATGCGTCCTCGATCGGTCGCTGGGCTCGTAATCACCAGCAAATGCCGAGTAGAACTGGGTCGCTTGCGTGTATTCAACGCGAACTGCTATTTGCCCGATGCGGGGCACGACGTCGACAAACCCCTGGCCGGCTCCGGAAATCCTTCCCTCCACATTCGGCCGAGAAGGCGGCTTCTCGCCGCCATCAGGAACTGGCAGGGCGCAGGACGCGGCAGCTGGCAAGGCCGAGAGAACAGTAAGCGCCACCAGCGCTCCAACGGAGGCCCTCGTCACTCGAATTCCGTATTCGCCCATTTGTACCTCGTGCCCTCGACTCTACTTCGCCTCAAGTGCCATCGCGGCAAGTTGCTCCTAAGCCGACGTTCTCGAGAGACCGATTCTGGCCCGACAGCGCCATATCGACCGGCGCCGGTGAAACGGTGACTACC
>FTIR01002467.1_pt1 | contig 10531 bp, 9 predicted proteins | sample 1658041 | NCBI WGS metagenome assembly FTIR01 (sample SAMEA3914793, study PRJEB12502) | metagenome | biome: forest; material: soil | place: Canada | collected 2011-07-03 | depth 0.3 m | reverse complement strand
CGCCGACGCCGCCGATGCTGCGAGCCAGCACGCGGCGGGCCACAACGTCATCGCCATCGGGATGTTCCTCGCCTTCGTCGCGGCCAGCCTGGTGATCACCTGGCGCTCGTCGCACAAGACGAAGTCGGCGGCTGACTTCTACGCCGCCGGCGGCGGCATCAAGCCGCTGCAGAACGGCTTCGCGATCGCCGGCGATTTCCTGTCCGCCGCGGCCTTCCTGGGCATCACCGCGCTGGTCTACAGCACCGGCTTCGACGGCATGCTGTATTCGATCGGCTTCCTCGTCGGCTGGCCCATCGTGCTGTTCCTGATCTCGGAGCGCCTGCGCAACCTGGGCCTCTACACGTTCAGCGACGTCACGTCGTTCCGCCTCGACCACAAGCAGGTGCGCGTCTTCTCGGCGATCGGCAGCCTGACCGTCGTCGCGTTCTACCTGATCGCGCAGATGGTGGGCGCCGGAAAGGTGGTGCAGCTGCTGTTCGGCGTCGACTACACCGTGGCCGTGCTGGTGGTGGGCGTGCTCACCGTGATCTACGTGACCGTGGGCGGCATGCAGGCCACCACGTGGGTGCAGATCACCAAGGCGGGGCTGCTGCTCACGGGCGGTACCCTGCTGGGTATCGGCGTGCTGTGGAAGTTTGGCTTCAGCGTCGACGCGCTGCTGGCCGCGGCCACGCAGGTGCATCCCAAGGGCGCGGCGATCCTGCAGCCGGGCGGGCTGTTCAGCGATCCCGTTTCCGCGATCTCGCTCGGGCTGGCGCTGATGTTCGGCACCGCCGGCCTGCCGCACATCCTGATGCGCTTCTACACGGTGCGCGACGCGCAGGCCGCGCGCAAGTCGGTCTTCTATGCGGGCTGCTTCGTCGCGTACTTCAGCCTGCTGATCCCCATCATCGGCTTCGGCGCCATCGCGGTGCTGATGAACGACCCGAGCTACTTCACGAGCGCCGCCGGCTCGAAGGTCACCGGCCTGATCGGCGGCCCGAACATGGCCGCGATCCACCTGGCCGGCGCGATGGGTGGCCCGCTGTTCTTCGGCTTCATCGCGGCGGTGGCGTTCGCGACCATCCTCGCGGTCGTTGCCGGCCTGACGCTGGCCGCGGCGTCGGCGGTGAGCCACGACCTGTATGCGCAGGTCATCGCCAAGGGCCGCACGACCGAACGCACGGAACTGGCGGTGTCGAAGTTCGCGGCCGTCGCGATCGGCATCATCGCGGCGCTGCTGGCGATGCTGTTCGAGAACCAGAACATCGCGTTCATGGTCGGCCTCGCTCTGGCGGTGGCGGCGAGCTGCAACTTCCCGGTTCTCGTGACCTCGCTGTACTGGCGCGGCATGACCACGCGCGGCGCGCTTTTCGGCGGCGGCCTGGGACTCGTGACTTCGGTGGTGTTGGTCGGCCTGAGCAAGACGGTGTGGGTCGCGGTCTTCCACTTCAAGGCCCCGATCTTCCCGTACGAGAACCCCGCCATCGTGTCGATGCCGCTGGCTTTCCTCGGGATCTGGCTGTTCTCGGTGCTCGACTCGAGCCCGCGCGCCACGTCCGAACGCGCCGCCTTCGACGCCCAGCTGGTGCGCGCCGAGACGGGCCTCGGCCGTCCCGCCGTCGTCGCCGCGCATTGAATCCTTTCAAGTCAAACAGGAGACTCGCATGACCCGTTCACTCAATACACCGCTGGCGCAATTCGCGCGCGTCACAGCGCTCTTCCTCGCCTGCGCGGCCACCCACGCCGGCGCGGCCGTGCCGTCGGAGGTCCGTTTCTCGCGCACGTCGATGGTCGTCGAGCACGTCACGGCCTCGTCGTCCCGGCCCTACGCCGACGTCAAGAAGGACCTCGAGACACGCCTGGGCCGCCTCGACGACAACATTCGCGCGAAGCTCAAGGCGGGCGACGTCGATGCCCTTCGCGCCGAGCTCACCAAGGCCGCCGGCAAGGATGGCCTGGTCATCCACTACGTGGGCGTGCACGGCGACTGGCTGATCCTGAAGGGCGCACGCGGCAACGTCACCGAGTACTTCATCGGCAACATCCTGTCGGCCGTCGAGATGACCAGCGCGAACCCCGCCGCCGGACTCTACGCGCCGCTGCGCGTCGTGGTCTACGCCGGCCCCAAGGGAGGCTCGGTGATCGAGTACGACCGGCCGTCGACGCAGCTGAGCCAGTACCACGACGCCGACATCGACGCGATGGGCCACTCCCTCGATGACCGACTGGATCGCCTGGTCGCCTCGGCCCTGTCGACCGGCCAGTGAGGATACCGCCATGGGGCTGTTCGAACTCTTCGAGCTCTGCGCCAAGGCGACGCAGCCTCCGATGAGCGAGGGATCCTCGCAGCCGGCCGCACCTTGCGGCTTCGAGGCCGAGGACTTCCAGTTGCTGAAGGAGCAGATGTTCTGGCCATCCCTGGTCTCGGCCGCACTTGTATGCCTCGGGTTGCTGCAAGGATTCGCGGCGTCCTAGCGGCCGCTCGAGGCGCTCGACGTCTGCCGCGGACCGGCAGCGGGGCGCCGATGCGCGGTAGCGCGATCGAGCCTGGGAAGCGTGGTGTCCGCCGGCCGCGCGGACCGCAAGCAGTCGCGAACACCTGCCGAGGCGGCATCGGGCGGCCAGTGCACCGCCCGGTGCCGGCGCCATGGACATGACTGTCGACGGGCAAGCCATTCGCATGCAGCAAGGCAAGCCATGTTCCGCCGCTGGTTTCAATCGAAACATCCATCGCCTTCGACTGAACTCAGGGACGCCGCATCGCAATCACCTCGCAGCGGCCGCCGCGCAAAGTTCAGTTGTCGCCAAACACGACCTGTGCCGCAACCGCTCATGGCGCAGCTCGGATCCTTTGATGGCAATTCGAAACCCAACCTGTGAGGACATCATGAAGCTCCAATCCACGATCATCGCGCTTTCCGCCCTGCTTTCCTGCGGCTTCGCCACGGCCTCGGAAAATCCGGCCGCCCCCGGCGCCAAGCCCACCATCGCGCTCGTCCACGGCGCCTTCGAGGACGGCCACGTCTGGCAAGGCGTCGAGGCGAGACTGAAGGCGGATGGCTACCCCGTGCTGGCCATCGAACTGCCGGGCCGCCCCGCCGCACCCATGTCGCCTGCAGACGTGAGCCTGGATCTGTACCGCGACACCGTGCTGAAGGCGCTCGCCACGACGAAGCGTCCCGCCGTGCTGGTGGGCCACAGCTTCGGCGGCATCACGATCTCGGCGGTTGCCGAGGCCGCGCCGGAGAAGGTCAAGACGTTGGTCTACGTGGCGGCCTACCTGCCGCGCGACGGAGACTCGCTGGTCTCGATGGCGCAGCACGATCCGGACGCCAAGATCGGCCCGCATCTGCAGATCAGGAAGGAGCAGGGCATCGCCGTCGTGGAGTACGCCGCACGCGCCGACCTGTTCGCCAACGACGGCCCGGCGCCGCTGCGCGCAGCGATTCCCGACCTGGTCATCGACGAGCCGCTGGCGCCGCTGGCGACTCCCGTCCATGTCACGGACGCGCGCTTCGGACACGTCGACAAGGTCTACGTGCACACGAGCAAGGACCAGGTCATCAGCCCGGCGTTCCAGGCTGCGATGGTGTCGGCCACGCCGGTGCGCAGCGAGATCACGCTGGCCACGGGCCACACGCCGTTCCTGACCGACCCGGCCGGTCTGGTCGACGCGATCGAAAAGGCCGCGCGCTGACTGCTCGCCCCGTGCCGGCTAGCCGCCGGCATTCGTCCGCTTCCAAACTCACCCCGACTAGCTGTCGCCACGGCACGCCTGGCGACCGTTCGACCGAATTCCTTTGACCTTCATTTGGAGAATCACCATGAACCGCCTTCATTCCGTACCCGTCGCCGAAGCCACCGGCCACGCCGCCCAACTGTTCGCCGCCATCAAGGGCGCCGTCGGCATGGTGCCGAACGCCTACGTGGGCATCGGCAGCAACAGCTCGCATGCCCTCGAGGCTGCGCTCAATCTCGACGCCGCGCTGAAGAAGGGCAGCCTGAGCGGGCGCGAGATCGAAGCCGTCAAGCTCGTCGTCAGCGAAGTCGCCGACTGTGACTATTGCCTGGCCGCCCACACGATGATCGGCAAGATGCACGGCCTGGATGCCTCCACGATGGCCGCGTTGCGGCGAGGCCTGGCGACGGGCGATGCCAAGCTCGATGCGCTGTCCTCGCTCGCGCGCGCGCTCGTCGAAACGCGTGGCCTCGTCCCGGCCGAAGCGCTGGAGGTCGCGCGTCGCGCCGGCTACACCGACGCGCAGGTCGTGGACCTGGTGCTCGCCATCACCAGCATCACGTTCACCAATCTGTTCAATCGTCTGAACGACACCACCCTCGACTTCCCGCCGGCGCGCTGAACAGCCACATGCGCGTTGACGCCGCCGTCGGCCGGTCCCGTCGTTCGGGGTCGCGCCGGCCGATGGCCAGACGGCGGTGTCCGGATTCGAACCCACGTGTCCGCCAGGCCGCGCGATGGCCGATCGACACCGCGGATATGCGACGGACTCGTTGAACGCGATGGATGCGCCGAGCGCGGCGCACCGAGCGTCCTCTCACCGCGCGGCCGATTGCCGAAGCCTCCCAGCGCAGCCTGGCCCGCGCCTACTTTCCACCGAGGTCTGTCATGAATCAGCCCCGTACGCCTTCCCGCCCCGCCCCCATCCACTTTCCACCGACCGATGCCTTCTCGCCACGCGACGCGTTGCCCAAGGCGCGCTCGACTCCGGACGTCAGGCATCGACGCAGGAGCTCGATCGCGGAAGCGACGGCATCCCGACTCACGGTGCTCGATGTCAGCAAGTTGCTCGCATTCGTCGGCGACCTCAGCATGGGTCAGCCCGTCGATCACTCGATGCGCACCGCGTGCATTGCCCGGGCACTTGCGCGGGCATTCGGATGCAGCGCCGTCGAAGTCGAGACCGCGCACCACCTTGCTCTGCTGCGCTGGTCGGGCTGCACGGCGAACGCGGCGCAATTCTCCGAGATGTGCGAGGACGACGTGCTCGGCCGCGCGAGGCTTCTTTCGACCTCGCTCTCCAACCCTTCGGACCACGCCGCGCCAGAAAATGGCAGATTGCTGCTGTATGCGATTCGCGTGCATTGCGAAGTAGCCGTCCAGGTCGCAACGCTGATAGGCGCCTCGCCACAGGTCTGCGAGGCGCTCGGCCTGATGTTTGAATCCTTCGCCGACCGACGTTCATCCGGGCCGCTGACGGGAGCCTCCGCCCCGATCACGGTGCATGTGGCCAACCTGGCCGGAGACATCGAAGTCTTCAGTCGCGAGCGCGGCTTCAGCGAAGCGATGAGCCGCATTGCGTCCCAAAGCGACAGAAGTTACTCGCCGGCCCTGGTGAATTACGCACTCGGGGAGGGCCGAACCTGGCTTTCCGAGCTGGTAGGTCAAGTCGACCTCGGCCTGTCCTGCGACGTGGCGAAGCAGGCTGACGCGAATGTCGGACTCGAACTCGTCGCCGATGTCATCGATCTGAAGATCCCGTGGATGACCGGCTATTCGAGGCGGGTCGCGACGGCGGTACAGACCTGCTGCGAAGCGCTCGCCATGGATCCGTCCAGCGCTAGCGAGGCCTATCGCGCTGCGCTGATTCACGGGCTCGGCCGAGCGTCGGTTCCGAACGCGATCTGGAGTTCGACGAACCGGCCGTCCCTGGCGCATTGCGAGCGCATTCGACTGGTGCCTTACTGGACACAACGCGCCGCCATGCAGATTCCGGCGCTTCGGATCGAAGCAGAGCTCGCCTCGTACGCCTTCGAGCGGTCGAACGGCAGTGGCTACTTCCGAGGCATGTCCGCCGGAAAGATGTCGCTCGAGGCGCAGATCCTGGCGCTGGCCGTCGAGTGGTGCGACGCCCAGACATCGACCCCCCGCCGGGCGGGATGTTCGGCCGAAGAGGCCGGCAAGCGCCTGCTCGCCCAAGCCAGGGAAGGGCAGTTCGACCTGACTCTGGCCAACCGGTTCGCGGCAGCGATGGGAGGCGGCCAACCGCTCAATCGAAGGGAATTCCGGCGCCTGCTTTCCGAGCGCGAACTTCAGGTTCTGGTTCGCATCAGCCTCGGCGAGAGCACGAAGGTCGCTGCGCAGGCCCTGGGCATCGGCCCCGGCACCGTGCGTACGCACGTCGAGAGCATTCTGAAGAAGCTCGGATGCTCGACGCGAGCAGCCGCGATCTTGAGAGCGGCGACGCTGGGGTTGATATGACGTGCACTCGTCGGCTTCGCCTCCGTAACGGTGTGACGGGCACCACTTGTCCCGCCGGGCTCCCACGCGGACCCGCCATTACCCTCCAAGGAAATTCACATGAACGCCTTTACTAGCCGCACCGGACGTCCCTTCAGTTTGATCGCGCTATCGCACGGAACCGCCAGGGCGTTGCTGGCCGCCAACTTCCTCCTCGGAGCGGGCACGTCCCACGCCGCGGACTTTCAGGTCGCGGCCACCGGCCTCCAGTTCCCGGAGGGCCCGGTCTTCGCCGGGAATGTCCTGTACTTTGTCGACTACTCGGCTTCGAGTGTCTCCCGGCTCGTCGGAGGGAGGGTCGAGCGGGTCTGGCATCAGGATGGCTGCGGCGCGAACGGGCTGGTCCCTGTCCCGGGCGGGCTGCTCGTTGCCTGCTACGAGAACGGCACCGTCGTTCGCATTTCGCTCGACGGAAAGACTGAGGAGACCGTCAGCACAGACGACAGCGGCCAAGCGTTCGTGTGCCCGAATGATCTGGCGTCCGACGCTCGCGGAGGCGTCTACTTCTCGGCGTCCGGATCGGAGTCGACGCTCGGCAAGGTCTACTATCGCAACGCCGACGGGCACGTTCGGGAAGTTGCCGCGAAGATCCACTACTCCAACGGCCTCGCGGTGGCACCGGACGGCAAGACGCTGTATCTCGCGGAGAGCGAAGCCAATCGTCTTCTCGCTTTCGCCATCTCCGCAGACGGAAGGCTCGGCCCGCAGCGCGAATTCGTCAAGCTCGCAGACATCCTCTCGGTGCCCGAGGAGCATACGTTCACGCCCGACGGCGTGCGCATCGACCGCGACGGCAACCTGTTCGTCGGCCTCTTTCGAGGGGGTGGCATCGCGGTCATCTCACGCGACGCCAGGCTGCTGAAATACGTGAAGCTGCCCGGCGCGCACCATGCAAACCTGGCGCTGTCGCCTGATCGTCGGACGATCTTCGTCACCTCCGCAGACGACCGGCCCGACGGCTCCTACCGCGGCGAATTGCTTGCCGTGCCGAATCCGATCGGGCCATAGCCGGCCGCGGCGGCGCAGGACGTCGCACGTGGCGGATCGCTCCTTCGGATGTGGTGGCTTGCGTCCATGAAGTCCGCGGATGTCGCCCACCTCTGCCTGCCTGGCGGATCTCGCACCACTGGCGTCAGCGGCCATCGTACGGCCCGCGGGCCAGCAACCGCATCGGCTAGCCAGCCGATGATCTTGCCGCTGCGCCGCAGCTCGGGTAGCTCGGGTAGCTCGCGAACGAGACGACCATGTCAGGCACGAAACAGCGACGCCAGCCGCTCGGAGAGTTCCTGCAACGCCAGCGGCTTGTGCAGCGCGGAGCGGATCCCGATCTCCAGTGCACTGCGCTCCGAGGTCTCGGTCAGGTTGCCGCTCATCAGGAGAATGGGGAGCCGAGGCCGGACTTCCAGCACCTGCTGCGCCAATTCGCTGCCGCTCATGCCAGGTAACGTCTGGTCGGTCAGCAGCGCGTCGAATCGGCCGGGATCAGCCTTGAAGGCCGCCAGCGCGGCCTCCGCGGAACCATAGCCGACGGGCTCATAGCCGAGCCCGGCCAGAAGCTCCTCTGCCAGCTCGACGAGCGCCGTTTCGTCGTCTACCACCATGACGACCTGGCCTTGGCCTGGGGACCATTCGGCCGCCCTCGTCACGGCTTGCGCAGGCAGCTCGCCTGCAACGGGCAGCCAGATCTCGACGCGGGTGCCGACTCCGACGAGCGAAGTGATGTCGATCGCGCCGCCCATGCTGGAGACGATGCCGTGGACGACGGACAGGCCAAGCCCCGTTCCCTCACCGCTCTTCTTGGTCGTGAAGAACGGATCGAAGATCCGCGTGAGGACTTCAGGAGGGATGCCGCCCCCCGTATCCGAGACTTCGACGCGCACGAAGTCCCCTGGGTTCAGATCGCCCTGGAGCAGCGACAAAGGCGTGATCAGGCTGTGCCTTTGAAGCGTGATTCCGACCGCGCCTTCGCCGCGCGTCGCCTGCACCGCATTCGTGCAGACGTTCATGACCACCTGGCAAAGCTGGGTCGAGTCACCGATGACTGCCGCATCGCCGGACTCCAGTCGCGTGTCCAGCGTGACTCCGGCGGGCAGCGTCGGGGCGAGCATGCCGACGACTTCCTCGACCACGCCACGGATGTTCACCGGCGCGTGTTCGGCAACGCTGCTTCGGCTGAAGTCGAGGATGCGTTTGACGAGCAGCCGGGCCCGCTCGCCGGACTGCATCACGCGATCGATGTGGCGGCGCAGCGCGCTGCCCGGCTGGGCGCCCTTCTGGGCCATTTCGCCAAAGCCGAGAATGGCCCCGAGGATGTTGTTGAAATCGTGTGCAATGCCACTCGCCAGCGTGCCGAGTGCCTCCAGCTTCCGAGTCTGCTGAAGGCGCGAGTCCAGCGTGGCCTTCTCGGCCTCGGCATGCTTGCGGTCGCTGACGTCGATGGCCGAACAGAACAGGTTGGTCGGCGTTCCGTCGGCGGAACGAAGGCAGCTTCCGCGAGAGTGGATCCAGCGCCAGCTTCCATCGGAGACCTGGATGCGGTAGTCGATGTCGATCGTGGCGGCCCGGTTGGCGAAATGGTCCTGCACCGCCGCAACCACGAGCGCGAGGTCCTCGGGATGGATCGTCAGGCAGCGGCTCAAGGCCTCCAGATTCGGGATTTCCTGGCCGGGATCGAGCCCATGCAGGACACGCCAGTTCGCAGAGAGGAACAAGGTGTCCTCCTGCAGGCTCCATTCGGCGTGACCTTCGTTTGCCGCGGTCATGGCCATGGCGTAGCGGCTCTCGCTCAGGCGCAGTGCACTCGACGCAACTTCGAGCCGGCGCAGTTGGCGCATGACGCCCGCGATGGTGAGAAGGGTCACCAGTGTGAGAAGCACGGTGCGAAACGCTGCACTCCGCATTTCGTCGACCCAGGGACGCAACGCATCGGCCTCGTCGCGCAGTACCGCGAGGATCAGGGTGCTCTTGCCCACGCCGACGGCGGAGATCAGCTTGGGACGTGAATCCACATGGCTCAGCACGACCTGGATGGGCGCGCCCGCGCCCATCGCGGCCAGTTCGCGGAACTTCATCGGCTTCGCGGTCGCCGCGACGGGCGGTTGGCGCAGGACGAGCAATCCATCACTGAGCGCCAGTATCAGGCTGCTGTTGGCGCCCAGGTCGAGCGCCGTGTATTGCTGCCGCAGTTGATCCAGGCTCAGCATTGCGGCAACCACGCCCAGGAAGTGCCCGTCGCGATCGTTGACGCGTCGGGATACGAACAGTGCTTCGACGTCGTCGCTACGGCTGAGATGGGGCGGATCGTCCGGAAGTTCGCCACTCGCCTGCGTTTGATGGGCGAGAAAATAGGGCCTCTGCGACACGTCATCCAGCGGTTCGACACCGGCTCCCGACCGATAGATCTGGTGGCCGCTGGCATCCACCACCCAGAGATTCTCCACTTGCGACGAACGCTGCGCGAACCTCGCGAGTTGCGCCGCCGTATCTGGTGTGACGCGCTCGGCTCCCGTGCGCTCGACGAGGGCTGCGCAATCCTTGAGGATCGCATCGACTGCATCGAGATTGCGCCCGGCCTCGATCGCAAGCGCATGCGACAGGTTGCCCAACTCTCGATTGTTGGCGTGCACGATCTGGGCGTGGAATCGCCAGCCACTGTATGCGGCTTCGCCGATGAAGGCCATGATGACCGCGATTCCAATCGCGAGCACCCGTCCCCTGAGTCGACGTTCGGAGGCCATCAGGTTGCCGGCCCGATGGCGTCCACAACCGCGCTCAGGAGCTCGCTGCTCCGGCAAGGCTTGGAGACCAGGCCGACAAGGCCCAGGTGCCGGGCCTGCTCCGAGTTCGCAGCCAATGTGCGGCTCACCTGCGTGGAGACCCCGATCAACGCGGCTTTCGCATAGAGTTGCCTGATGCGGCGCACGTACTCGATTCCGTCCAGGTGAAGATTCCGAAGATTCATGACAACGAGATCCACGTCGGTACCGCGTTCCCCGCCGAGGCGGGATTCTGCACGGACACAGTAGCCTTCTGCATGCAGCCATTCGGAAATCAGCGTTCGCATGGCAATATCGTCCTCAATCACTTCGATGGTCAGCATGATGGCGTCAGGCTCAGGTTCGGCCAAAAATATCTTCGACAATTGGCATTGGAGCCTCTGGAGGTTCCAGGATGATTTCCCCGGATTGGCTCGCATGTCATCTGTAACTTTTGAATAATCTGTCGGTAGTGCCCCTTGGATAGGATTGGCAGGATGAATTCGAACAGCGCCCACATCCTCGTCGTCGA
>FTIR01000089.1_pt3 | contig 10547 bp, 10 predicted proteins | sample 1658041 | NCBI WGS metagenome assembly FTIR01 (sample SAMEA3914793, study PRJEB12502) | metagenome | biome: forest; material: soil | place: Canada | collected 2011-07-03 | depth 0.3 m | reverse complement strand
GACATCCGCGGCGGGCGCGGCTAAATTTGGCCCATGGTGACGCAGGACTCCTGGATCGCGGTCTACATTATGGCGAGCGCACGAAACGGCGCACTCTAGGTCGGCGTGACCAGCCAATTGCCGGCGCGAGCCCGTGGCGTGATCTGTCGGAGGCTTGGTTCGAGGACCCCGAAGGCCCGCTGTCCTGGGCGCAACGGCTATAGGTCTCAGCGTCTGGAGTTGGGATGCTGGGTCCCGGATCTGCGCGCTCTCACGAGCGCTCCGTCCGGGATGACGACCATGGGGGCGCGCGCGGAGGTTTCCGCTCCCCACCCCATCTCCGAAATTCAGAACGGCCGCTTCGGGACGTCGGTCATGCGGCCAATCGACCGCCAGCGACCTTTCGGGGTGGGAACCAAGCGTTAGAGTCTCACCCCTAGTGCGTGGCCGCTTCCAAACTCGGCAAATACCTCCGATTGAGCAGGCGCCGCAATTTTCCCTCCACCGAAATGCGGGCGACATCGTTCGTCTCATAGCCGCGGGACAGAAAATGGAGATTCTTGCCCAGGCTGAAATAGTGCAGCCCCATTTCCCGGGCCAATATCTTCAAGGACTCCCGTGAATAGAGGGAGATATGACCATTTCGAGGGGCTGCATACCACCAGTCCAGCCCTGTCTTCGGCGTGACGATGCCGTCATGGACATTGGTGCCGAGCAAGATCAGCAGCCGTCCCGGGCTGCAGCGCTGCACCAGGTCGGTCAGCGAGCCCCGCGGATCCGGCACATGCTCGAACACCTCGAACGATGTGCAGAATTCATAGCGCCCGTGAGCGGAAACGTGGTCGATCCCGCCAAAGGGGTCGACGCTGTCATAGGTCCATCCTCGATGGCGCATCAAGGCGGCCATCGAGCCATTGCCGCCCCCGAAATCAAGCCCGATCAGCCGCTCGCCGATGGTCTTGAGATAGGATTCAGCGACAAAGGCGTTCAAGCTTGGCCGGACGGTGTTGTAGGCCGGATCAACCTTGACGTAATCGGCATTGTAGATGACCCCGCTCCACTGCTCCGGCGTGAAACGGTCAAAGGTCGGCGTAAAAATGAAATGGCATTCGACGCACCGATAATAGGGGATATCAATTCCGTATCGGCCGAGCGGAAAAAGGTCTGCTTCGCAGGACTTGCCAAAATCCACCACAGCGAACGGCTCAGCTTCGGCGCCGCAAATCTTGCAGGGTTTCGCCTGGCCCGGGTCGATCTGACGATCGACGACCGATTGCAGGGCCGCACGCGCATCCATGGCCATAGGGAGCCTCCTCTAACCCAGGGTCAGAGCAATCCCGATATCGATGGGATCCCGGTGGAATCAGGTCTAGCCACGTCGTCAGAGTCTTCGTGGCTTATTGTGGCGCCATGAGGGCTTGACGAAAAAGTAGTATGGGTCCGATTTCCGAATTAATCGGTGAATTTTTAGTCCTGCCGCCGATCTAATCCTGTCCAGCTTGTTGCTGAGTGGCGCTAAGCTTGACCAAATTAGCGGCCTCTCCCCATGTTTGGCCAGTTCAAAGCCCCGGGATTACTGTTTGCGACCAAGCAGTGACAAGCCGGACCAGAATTCGCAATAATCGCGCCACCAATCCGGGATCAGCCACATCCCTTGGCGATAGGCGGTGTCGACGCCGATGGGCAGGGATTGGTCGGCCTCGCCCCGCCAGGTCCCGAACAGATGATCCCAAAGCGGCACGAGGCTATAGTGACCGCCGATCCGTTCTTTTTCCGCGCTATGATGCAGGCGGTGATGGGTCGGCGATTGCAGCATATAGCGCCCGACCCATCCGAAATTGGCGTTCATCCGCGAATGGATCACATAGCGATGCGTCACCACGAAGATGCTTACCGCCGTGAGGACCTCCGGAGACGCCCCAACCAGGACCGCAGGCAGAAGTTCCGGGATGACGCCGGTGAAGGCGGCCGGGTGAACACGCACAGCACTGAAAATGCAAAAGTCGTCCGCGGCGTGGTGATAGCGGTGGAGCGGCCAAAACCAACGGGAGTGGTCAAGCCGATGGGTCCAATAGTCGATGAATGAAAAAACCAGGAAATAGATCAGCAACTGGCCCGCGAACGGCGCGCCGGCGAGAGAGGGGTTGTAACCGGTCCATTGGCGCAAGGCCGCCTGGAGCCACTGGGCTGAAACGAGCACAAGGCCGAGGGTGGCGACAAAGGAGACGACGTCCATGACCGGCGTCTGCCCGACCAGAAAACAGACCGCGTCGGTCATGCTCGACGGGGTGCGCCTGACCAGCCGCCATAGCGAACTGTCCCGCCAGCCGACCATCGTCAGTTCGATCAGAAAGATGGTCGGAACGACCAGGACGAGGAGCAGCCGAAGCCCATAATGATGGCCATGCCCGCCGCCGAAGGCCAGGTCATGCCCCAGCACGACAAGGGTTATCCGATTGGCCATTAGCTGGGGCGCCGCCCAGGCCGCGACCAGAACGACTGACAGATAGACGCCAAGGGCGAGCAGACTGGACGGCCGAATACGATACGGGTCGACGGATTGGTCAGCGCCGTCCTCGAACAGGGAAACCCGCCGGGGTCTGTGCCAACCGAATTCCATAGGCGTCCGGCCCCAGCCCAAGACCTCAATGTTTCAATATTGACATCCCAATGACGGGAAAACGCAAGACCTGTGATTGCAATTTCAATTCCAGAACGAACTTCACAAGCGCGGCGCGAAATCGGAACCGTGCCTAAACAATCCCCTTCGCCGCCCGCTTCCTCGCTCGAAACCGCTCGGCCCATCCCGGCTTTTCCGTCTGCACCCCGCGCTCCAGCGCCAGGGCGTTGTCGCTCACGTCCTGGGTGATCACCGAGCCCGAGCCGGTATAGGCGCCGGCCCCGATCCGGACGGGCGCGACCAGGGCGGAATTGGAGCCGACAAAGGCGCCCTCGCCGATATGGGTTTCGAACTTGTCGAAGCCGTCATAGTTACAAAAGATCGTCCCGGCCCCGATATTGGCCTTCGCGCCGACGCTGCCGTCGCCCAGATAGGACAGATGGTTGGCCTTGGCGCCCTTGCCGACCTTGACCTTCTTGACTTCGACGAAATTGCCGATGTGGGCGTCTTCGCCGATGTCGGCGCCAGGACGCAGGCGGGCATAGGGGCCGATCAAGGCGCCGGCGCGCACGATACAGCCCTCCAGATGGCTGAAGGCCCGGATAATGGCGCCGCTTTCCACCGTCACCCCGCCGGCGAACACCACATTGGGCTCAACCACGGCGCCGCCGGCGATGTGGGTGTCCCAGGACAGGAACACGGTGTCCGGCGCGGTCATGGTCACCCCTTCGGCCATCAGCTCGGCCCGCCGCCGGCGTTGAAAACCCGCTTCGGCCGCGGCCAGCTCGGCCTGGGAATTGACCCCCAGAAAGGCCTCTTCCGGCGCGAAGGCCGCCTGCACGGCGCAGCCCGCGCCGTTGGCCAGCCCGACCACGTCGGTCAGATAGTATTCGCCCTTGGCGTTGTCGTTGCGCACATGGCTGAGCAGTTCGAACAGCAGCGCCGCCGGCGCCGCCAGCACGCCGGAATTGCAGGCGTCCACGGCGCGCTCGGCCGCCGTCGCCTCGCGGGCCTCGACAATACGCGACAGTCCGCCGGCGTCGTCGAGGATCAGGCGGCCATAGGGCGTCGGGTCCGCCGCCTTGAAGCCGAGCACGGCGATGTCGGCGCCGGCATCGCGCAGGTCGAACAGGGGCGCGATATCGGCGGCTTGCAGCAAGGGCCCGTCGGCATAGTTGACCAACACGTCGCCCTCGAATCCCGACAGGGCGTCCTTGGCCGCCAGCACCGCGTGGCCGGTGCCCAGAGGCGGGTCCTGAACCGCGATCGCCCGATCACCCAGCCGCGCGGCGACCCGGGCCCTGACTTGCGGACTGTCGGCGCCGATCACCACGATGATCGGGTCGCAGCCCAAGGCTTCAGCGGTGTCGATCACATGATCGAGCATGGTGCGGCCGCCGACCGTGTGCAGCACCTTGTGCAAGGGCGACTTCATCCGCGTGCCCTGGCCGGCGGCCAGGATCACAGCGGCGCGGGGGCGGGCGATTTCGCTCATGGGCTTCTCTCGTGGTCAGACCGGCCTGGCAAAAATGACTCGGCCGTTGCGCTGATCCAGGATTTATCCGAAACGCGGAGGGAATGCATGGCGGCCTGATCTGGCGCGGCCGGAAATCTGTGGGAGCCACCGGCTTGTCTTTGTCTCCGCACGCCCTGAAGGGCGCAACCCTGGCCTTCGATCTGGATGGCACCCTGGTGGACACCGCCCCTGACCTGGTGGGCTCGCTGAACGCCGTACTGAAAGAGCAAGGCCTGCCGGCGCTCGGCTTGCGCACCGCCCGCGTCATGGTCGGCCGCGGCGCGCGCGCCTTGATCGAGCAAGGCTTCTCCGCCGCCGGCGCGCCCCTTGACGCCGATCAGACCCCCGCCCTGGTGGCGCGTTTCATTACACTCTATCGCGACCGCGTCGCCCTCGAGAGCCGCGCTTTCGAGGGCTTGGACGCCTGTCTTGACGCCTTGGCCGGCGCCGGGGCGGTGCTGGCGGTCTGCACCAACAAGCCGACCGACCTGTCTTTCGCCTTGCTCGACGCCTTGAACCTGACCTCGCGTTTCGCCGCCGTCATCGGTGTCGACCGGGCCCCCGCGCCCAAACCCGATCCCCGTCACCTGTTCACCGCGATCGAGGCTGCAGGCGGGCGGGCGGACCGGGCGATCATGATTGGCGACAGCGCCGCCGACATCGGCGCCGCCCGCGCCGCCAATGTCCCAAGCGTCGTGGTCAGTTTCGGCTATACGGAGATCCCCGCCGCCGACCTGGGCGCCGATCACCTGATCGACCACTTCTCCGAACTGCCGGCCCTGGCGGCCCGGATACTGGGCTAGGGCGAAGCTGTTCGGCGACGTGGGCTCGGCTATCATCGCGGCGAGACCCGGCGCCTGAACAGCCATTCAACCAGATGCGCATGGGGCGGCCTGGGCGCCTCCACCCCGGGCAAATCCTTAAATCCAAGCTCATTTTTCGGGCGCAGAATTCCCTTCTTGCCCCCTGCGCTTGGCCACGTCAGTCTAGGGCGTTGAATCCTCGTTTAGCAGGATGGGAGAAGCGCTTCATGAAGCGACCGGCGTTCGTGCATCGACTGATCCTGGCCCCCCTCCTGGCGCTTGCCGCCCTCCTGGCCGGCGCCAACCTGGCGATGGCGGCGGATTCCGCCCATCCACAGTGCCAGGCGGTGCGCCTGTCCGACATCGGCTGGACCGACGTCACCGCCACCACCGCCCTGACGAGCGTGATCCTGCAGAACCTCGGCTATCAGCCCAAGATCACCGTGCTGTCGGTTCCGGTCACTTTTGCGGCGATGAAGAACAAGGACGTGGACGTGTTCATGGGCAACTGGATGCCCTCGCAGGTCCATGACCGGGAGCCGTTCGACAAGGACGGCTCGATCGACATCATCCGCCCGAATCTGGAGGGCGCCAAATACACCCTGGCCGTTCCCGCCTACACCTATGCCGCCGGCCTGCACGACTTTTCCGACATTCCCCGCTTCGCCAGCCAGCTGAAAGGTGTGATCTACGGCCTGGAGCCGGGCAATGACGGTAATCACCACGTCCTGGATCTGATCCGCACCAACGGCGCCGGCCTGGGCGGCTTCAAGCTGGTCGAATCCAGCGAACAGGGCATGCTGGCCCAGGTGGAGCGCGCCTATCGCGACAAGCAGCCGATCGTGTTTCTGGCCTGGGAGCCGCACCCCATGAACCAGCGCTTCGACCTGCGCTACCTGACCGGCGGCGATTCCACCTTCGGACCCAATTTCGGCGGGGCCAAGGTGTTCACCAACACCCGCGCCGGCTATGTCCGTGAATGCCCCAATGTCGGGCGTCTGCTGCGGAACCTGCAGTTCAGCCTGCCCGAGGAGGACACGCTGATGGCGGCGATCCTCGACAAGCATCAGGCGCCCCAGGACGCGGCCCAGGCCTGGCTGTCGGCCCATCCGGATGTGCTCAAACCCTGGCTCGCCGGAGTGACCACCTATGACGGCCACCCGGGGCTGGAGGCCATGAGCGCCATCGCCCCCGCGGCCAGCACGGGTGTCGACAGCTGGGTGACCGGCCACAAGATTCCCATCGGCCCCTGGATGAGCGATCTGGTGGATCTGGTGAAGGCTCACGGCATGGTGTTCTTCGACGGCATATCCGCCGGCGTGCACGCCGCCGTCGATGGACTGACGGGCCTGCTGAAGCATGTCCCGCCCCTGATCCTGATCCTGGCCGTGGCCGCCCTGGCCTATGGCCTGCAGCGCTCGATCCCCCTGGCCATCTTCGTCGCCGCGGCTCTGCTGCTGATCATGAACCAGGGCTATTGGGACGCGATGCTGGAGACGCTGTCGCTGGTGCTGTTTTCGGCGCTGATTTCGACCTTGATCGGCGTGCCCCTGGGCGTGGCGGCCGCGCACCGGCCCTGGCTCTACAACGCCATGCATCCGGTGCTGGACCTGATGCAGACCCTGCCCACCTTCGTCTATCTGATCCCGACCCTGGTATTGTTCGGGCTGGGCGTGGTGCCCGGCCTGATCTCCACGGTGATCTTCGCCCTGCCCGCGCCCGTGCGCCTGACCCACCTGGGGGTCTCGTCCACGCCGCGACCCTTGATCGAGGCCGGCCAGGCCTTCGGCGCCACCAACGCCCAGCTGCTGTTCACCATCGAACTGCCCAGCGCCGCCCCGACCATCGTCGCCGGCATCACCCAGTGCATCATGCTCAGCCTGTCCATGGTGGTGATCGCCGCCCTGGTCGGCGCCGGCGGCCTGGGCGTGCCGGTGGTGCGGGCGCTGAATACGGTGCAGGTCGGCATGGGCTTCGAGGCCGGATTCGCCATCGTGCTCCTGGCCATCATCCTCGACCGCATGACGCGGCCCCGCGCGGACCGGGCCGCCCACTAGCCATCGAACTCAAGTTTCGCTTACCCCAAAAAGGGCCTGCCCCATGGCCGCGCGCCAACCCAATATTCTGATCCTGATGGTCGATCAGCTGACCCCCGGGGTGCTGAAGGCCTATGGCGGCAAGGTCGCCCGCACGCCGCACATCGACAAACTGGCCGAACGCGCCGTGGTGTTCGACAGCGCCTATTGCAACAGCCCCCTGTGCGCCCCGTCCCGGTTCAGCTTCATGTCCGGCCAACTGCCTTCGGACATCGGCGCCTATGATAACGCCGCCGACTTCGCCGCCGACACCCCGACCTTCGCCCACTATCTGCGCAATGCCGGCTATCGCACCATCCTCAGCGGCAAGATGCATTTTTGCGGCCCGGACCAGTTGCACGGTTTCGAGGAGCGCCTGACCACCGACATCTATCCCGCCGATTTCGGCTGGACGGCGGACTGGACGCGGCCCGGAGAACGGTTGGATTTCTACCACACCATGGACAGCGTCACTCAGGCCGGCCCCTGCGTGCGCTCCAACCAGATCGATTTCGACGAGGAAGTAGTGTTCGCCGCCCGGCGCAAGCTGTTCGAGATCGCCCGGGATAGCGACGAGCGACCCTTTTGCATGGTCGTCTCCATGACCCACCCCCACGATCCCTATACCATCCCCGAACCCTGGTGGAGCCGGCACGAGGACGAGGAGATCGACCTGCCGCGAGTGGCGGCGGACGAGGTTCCGCTGGACCCGCATTCGCGCCGGCTGCGCACCGTGATCGGTCTGGAGCAACAGTCGGTGACGCCGGACCAGATCCGCGCCGCCCGCCGCGCCTATTACGGCGCCTGCGCCTATGTCGACGATCAGATCGGCGAGATCCTGGCCGGCCTGGAGGCCTGCGCGCTGACCGAGGACACGGTGGTCATGCTGCTCGGCGACCATGGCGACATGCTGGGCGAACGCGGCCTTTGGTACAAGATGAACTTCTTCGAAGCCGCCTGCCGCATTCCGCTGATGATCTCGGCGCCCGACCGGTTCGCGCCCCGACGCATAGCCGCCTCTGTCTCCCTGCTGGACATCCTGCCCACATTGGCCGAGATCGCCGGCGATGGCGCGGCCCCCGTCTATGCATCCCCCGTGCGCGGCCAAAGCCTGATCCCTCACCTGACCGGCCAAGCTGGCCATGACGAAGCGATCGGCGAATATCTGGGCGAAGGCGCCCTGGCGCCCATCGTCATGCTGCGGCGGGGCGCCCTGAAGTTCATCCACTGCCCGATCGATCCAGACCAGCTGTACGATCTCGCCGCCGATCCCGACGAGCGGGTCAATCTGTCCGCCGATCCCGTCCATGCGGACACGGTGGCCGCCTTCCGCGCCGAGGTCGCCCGGCGCTGGCCGCTGGAACGGTTGAATGACGACGTCCTGGCCAGCCAGGCTCGCCGACGGCTGGTGGACGCGGCGTTGAGGCGGGGCAAGCAGACTCATTGGGACCACCAACCGTTTGTCGACGCCAGCCACAGCTATATGCGCAACCACATCAAGCTGGACGATCTGGAGGCCATGGCCCGGTTTCCGCGCGTGACCTGATCTGTCGGCGCTAGGTGCAAACCTGGACGCGGCCTATAGCAAAAGGGTTCAGACCCGGGCGGATCTGTTGTCTCCACAGGCGCGGCCCGGTTTCGGAGGGGTGGTTGGCGGAACAGGATCAGAGATTGGCGCTCGAGCGCTGGGTCATCGACGGCCAGATCCCCGAACACTGGTATGTCGCACTTTGCGCCGATCCGAGATTTCCGGTCGCCTGTCTTGAGCTGTCGACGCGCATGCTTCGCGCCGCCGAGGGCGATCAGGCCCTGGACGGAATGGTCAAGGACGCTGGCAGGTTCCTCGCCGCGAACTGGGCGGTCTATCTGCACCTCACCGGTGGCCTGACCCTGCCGCGTTTGAAGGATCTGTGCGCGACCTCCAATCTTTTGAGCCCCGGTCGCGCGCGGGCCGTTCTGATCTATTTGCAATATCTCGGCTATGTGCGGCCCCTGCCCTTGGCCGCGCGGGGCGAAACCAGGCGCTATGCGCCGACCCCGTCGCTGATGAGGGCCTTTCAGACCCAGATCCAAGCAGGCCTTGAGGCGGCCTGTGTCATCGAGCCGGCCATGGCATCAGTGCTGACCCGGCTGGACGAGCCGGCGGCTCTGGAGAAATTCCTGAAAATTCAAGGTGACGGCTTTGTGATCGTCGCCCCCCTGTCGGACCAGACCAGCCCCTTTTTCCGCATCTTTCTGCACCGGCACGCCGGCATGCAGATGCTGCATCTGATCCTCGTCTCTGCGGCCGAAGAGGATGGGTTTCCACCCCGCGGCCCCGTGTCGATCTCCGCGGCGGCGGCGGCCCGGCGCCTGCGTGTCTCGCGCCCGCATGTCATGCGCCTGCTCGCGGACGCCGAGCGCGAAGGCCTGCTGACCCGTGGTCCCGGGGGAACGGTCACCCTCAGCGCGTCGACGCGAGACTCCATCCAGCGGATGCTGGCGGCCCGGCTGATCGGATATATGATCTGCGCCGCCAAGACAGCGCGTGAAATAAGCCCTCTGGAGGCCTCGCGTCCGACCCCCGCGCCGCGCCTCAGCCCAGGAGGATCGGCGCAGCCCAATGCCACCGCGTCTTGAACCCGCCCGACACGATCACGTCGCAATTGTTCCAATGCAGCGGCGCAATCATTCTCTCGACAGCCTCCCGGTCGGCCCTATCGTGACGCGCCGTAAATTTCCTGCGGCGCCTGTCTCCGCTGGGATCGATTCATGAAGTCACACGCGCGCGTGGTGGTCATCGGCGGCGGGGTCGTCGGTGTCAGCACCCTTTATCATCTGGCCAAGCTTGGCTGGACGGACGCGGTGCTGATCGAACGCAAGGAACTGACCTCGGGCTCGACCTGGCATGCGGCGGGTCTACTGCCCCTGTTCAACATGAGCTATTCCGTCGGCCAGATGCACAAATACTCGGTCGGCTTCTATCCGACCCTGGAGGCCGAGACCGAGCTGAATGTCGGCTTCAGCCGCGTGAGCAATATCCGTCTGGCCCGCACCCAGGACCGGATGGACGAGTACAAATATTACGCCGGGGTGGCCAAGACTATCGGCGTCGATGTCCGCTTCCTCACACCCGCCCAGGTCAAGGAAATCTGGCCGCTGTGCGAGGTCGATGACCTGATCGGCGCCATCCAGCATCCCGACGACGGCTATATCCAGCCGGCCGACCTGACCCAGGCCCTGGCCCGCGGCGCCCGCGCCCGCGGCGCGACCATCCATCGCCAGACCACGGTCACCGGCATCGTCCAACAGCCTAACGGCGAATGGCTGGTGCAGACCGACCAGGGCGACATCGCCTGCGAGCACGTGGTTTCGGCCACCGGCAATTTCGCCCGCCGCACCGGGGCCATGGTCGGGCTGGACGTGCCGGTGATCCCGGTCGAGCACCAATATATCGTCACCGAGGCCCACCCGGCGATCCAGGCGCGCAAGGCCGCGGGCTTGCCGGAGATGGGGGTGCTGCGCGAGTCCGACGCCTCCTACTATGTGCGCGAGGAAGCCGGCGGCCTGCTGCT
>FTIR01000898.1_pt1 | contig 10572 bp, 10 predicted proteins | sample 1658041 | NCBI WGS metagenome assembly FTIR01 (sample SAMEA3914793, study PRJEB12502) | metagenome | biome: forest; material: soil | place: Canada | collected 2011-07-03 | depth 0.3 m | reverse complement strand
CGCATGACCGCCGGCACCGGCGTGCGCCACAGCGAGTTCAACCACTCGAAGGACTCGGCCACGCACTTCCTGCAGATCTGGATCCTGCCGGAACGCGGCGGCCTCGCGCCGGGCTACGAGCAGGTCAACGTGCCCGACGCCAGCAAGCGCGGCAAGCTGGCGCTGGTCGGCAGCCCCGACAAGGTGCCCGGCGCGGTGACGCTCAACGCCGACGCGCGCATCTTCGCCGGCCTGTTCGACGGTGCCGAACGCCAGGAACTGCCGCTGCCGGCCGGCCGCCTGACCTACGTGCACGTGGCGCGCGGCAGCCTGCGCGTCAACGGCCAACAACTGGGCGCCGGCGATGCGCTGAAGATCCGCGACGAGCCCACGCTGGTGCTCGAGGGTGGTGAAAAGGCCGAAGTGCTGGTGTTCGACCTCAAGCCTTGAGGGATTGGGAAGACGGGGGCGGCCCGTCTGCACGAGAATGGTTGTTCGCAACCATGGCTAGCCCCTGAAATGACCGCCCCCACCCGACGCGCCTACGGCGCCACGACCCGCCTCCTGCACTCCGACCGCCTCGGCGGCGTGGAGGCCGGCGGCTCGCACAAGCCGCTGCACCTCAGCGCGGCCTTCAGCTACCCGAGCGCCCGCGATCTCGCCGAGGTGTTCCAGGGCATCCAGTCCGGCCCCGTCTACGCACGCCAGGGCAACCCGACCGGCGCGGCGCTCGAGGCCAAGGTGACGCTGCTGGAGGACGCCCGCGGCAGCGCGTGCTTCTCCACCGGCATGGCGGCGATCTCGGCCGTCTTCCTGTCCTTGCTGCGCGCCGGCGACCACATCGTCAGCAGCCGCTTCCTGTTCGGCAACACCAACAGCCTGATGCAGACGCTGCAAGGCATCGGCATCGCGGTCTCCTTCGTCGACGCCACCGACGCCGAAGCGGTGCGGGCGGCCGTCACCCCGGCCACGCGGATCGTGTTCGTCGAGACGATCGCCAACCCGGTGACGCAGGTCGCCGACCTCGAAGGCATCGGCCGGCTGTGCCGCGACCTGGGCCTGCTGTTCGTCGTCGACAACACCTTGACCACGCCGTTCCTGCTCAAGGGCAGCCGCGTGGACGCCGGCCTCGTCGTACACGCGCTCACCAAGGGCATCGGCGGCCACGCCAACGCGATGGGGGGCGCCGTGGTCGACACCGGACTGTTCGACTGGGCGACGTTCGACAACATCCTGCCGGCCTATCGCAAGGGGCCGCCGGCCAGCTGGGGCCTGCTGCAGATCCGCAAGAAAGGGCTGCGCGACCTCGGCGCCACGCTGCGTGCGGAAGACGCGCACCGCATCGCCGCCGGCGCCGAGACGCTCGCGCTGCGCATCCCGCGCGTGTGCGACAACGCGTTGCAGATGGCCCGCTGGCTGGAGGCCCAGCCGGCGATCGCGCGCGTCAACTACCCCGGCCTGGCCAGCCACGCGCAGCACGAGCGCGCGGCCCGGCTGTTCCACGGCGGCTTCGGCCCGCTGCTGAGCTTCGAGCTGCGCGAAGGCATCGACTGCTTCGCGTTTCTCGACGCGCTGCAACTGGTGATCGTGTCCAGCCACCTGGCCGACAACCGGACTCTGGCGATTCCCGTCGCCCACACGATCTTCCACGAGATGGGCGCCGAGCGCCGCGCCGAGATGGGCATCGCCGACGGGCTGATCCGGCTGTCGGTGGGCATCGAGGACATCGCCGACCTGCTGGACGACTTCGAGCGCGCGCTGGCGCAGGTCGCTTAGGCGGCGCTGCGTTCCAGCGGCGAGACCAGCCGCAGCCGCGCCACGTCGCGCCCCGGCGGCGCGCCGAACATCCGGCTGTACTCGCGGCTGAACTGCGACGCGCTGTCGTAGCCCACCGCGAAGCCGACCGCGGCCACGTCATCGGCGTCGGCCAGCAGGCGCGCGCGCGCCTCCTGCAGCCGGATCTGCTTCTGGAACTGGATCGGCGTCATCGCCGTCACCGCGCGGAAATGGCGGTGGAACGACGACTCGCTCATCGTCGCCAACCGCGCCAGCTCGTCGATGCTCACGGGCTCCGCGTAGTGCTGCCGGAGATGGCGGATGGCGTGGCTCACCTGCGCGAGCCGGCTGTCGGCCAGGCCGATCTGGCGCACGCGGCCGCCCTGCTCGCCGCACAGCAGGCGCCACAGGATCTCGCGCTCGATCAACGGGCGCAGCACCGGGGCGTCGCGCGGGGCGTCCAGCAACCGCAGCAGGCGCACGGCCGCCTCGAGCAGGTCGGCCGGGGCCTTGTGCACGCCCATGCCGCATGGGACCGCGACGAGTTCATCGGCGCCAGGCGCCTCGAGCAGCAACGACGCGATCGCGGCCGGGCTCAGCCTCAGCCCGAAGGCCAGGTAGGGTCGCGCCGCGCTCGCGCGCGTGATGCGACTCGCGATCGGCAGGTCCACCGAGTTGACGATGAAGTCGCCCTCGCCATACTCGAACACGCGGTCGCCGACGACCGTCCGCTTCGCGCCCTGCACGACGATACCCAGCCCCGGCTCGCTGACATGGTGCGTCACCTCGGTGGGCACCGGCGAAACCGTCGCGCGGACGCCGGACAACGCCGTCGCGGGCGCGTCCGGGCGTGCGTGACGCGCGATCAGGGACTGCAGTTCGGACAGCGAGGAGGCCATGGCCGCATTGAATCGCGTCGTCGGGCCGTGCGCAAGAGCCGGCTGCACGAAATCCCCGTGATTGACAGGATCGTGCAATCAATCGCCAGCATGGTTCTACTCGGATCGGCAACTGCCGGCGCACGATGGAGCCCTGTCAACGAAAGGATCCATCATGAGCAAGACCTGGTTCATCACCGGTGCCGGCCGCGGGCTCGGTGCCGACATCGCCACCGCCGCGCTGAAGGCCGGCGACCGCGTCGTCGCCACCGGCCGCCAGCGGTCGGCGGTCAGCGACAGGCTCGGCCAGGACAACGCGAACCTGCTGGCGCTGGACCTCGACGTCAGCGACGCCGCGCAGGCCCGGGCCGCGGTCGCCGCGGCGCTGGCACGCTTCGGCGCGATCGACGTGCTGGTCAACAACGCCGGCTACGGCCATCTCGGCTATTTCGAGGAAACGACGGCCGCCGACGTCGAGGCGCAATACGCCACCAACGTGTTCGGCCTGTTCAACGTCACGCGTGCGGCCCTGCCCGCGATGCGCGCCGCGCGGCGCGGGCACATCTTCAACCTGTCTTCGGTGGCAGGCTTCCGCGGCATCGAGACGGGGTCGCTGTACTGCTCCAGCAAGTTCGCGGTCGAAGGCTTCTCGGAGTCGCTCGCCGCCGAGCTGGCGCCGTTCGGCATCCATGTCACCATCGTCGAGCCGGGCCCGTTCCGCACCGACTTCCTGACGCCCGAATCGATCCGGTTCGTGGCCCACGAGGTGGCCGACTACGCCGAGCGCCGGGATGCCATGCGTGCGAGTTTCGAGCAACGCAACGGCAAGCAGCCCGGTGACCCGATCCTGCTCGCCGAAGCGGTGGTCAAGCTCGCCGCGGAGGCGCAGCCGCCGCTGCGGTTCACGGCCGGCGCGATCGCGGTCAACGGGCTGGCCGCCAAGCTCGCCGCGATGCAGGCCGAACTCGAGCGCTGGCGCGCGCCGGGCCTAGCCACGGACTTCGCCGAAGGCGCTTGAGAAAGCGGGAACGGCCGCCGTTCCCGGAGGACGGCGGCCGTTGTTCATCGAGCTGCCAAGCGGCTCAGGACGCCAGCAGCTGGCGCAGCACGTAGGGCAGGATGCCGCCGTGCGCGTAGTAGTCCACCTCGATCGGCGTGTCGATGCGCAGGATCACCTTCACGCGCTGGCTCTTGCCGTCGGGGCGATGGATCACCAGCGTCGCCTCGGACTGCGGCACGATGGGCGCGCCCCATTCGATGTCGATGGTCTCGTTGCCCGTCAGCCCCAGGCTGGCCCAGGTGACGCCGGCCTTGAACTGCAGCGGCAGCACGCCCATGCCCACCAGGTTGTTGCGGTGGATGCGTTCGAAGCTGCGCGCGACGACGGCCTTGATGCCCAGCAGGTACGTGCCCTTGGCGGCCCAGTCGCGGCTGGAGCCGGTGCCGTATTCCTCGCCCGCGAACACGACCGTGGGCGTGCCGCTGGCCTGGTAGGCCATCGCCGCGTCGTAGATCGAGACCGGCGTGGAGCTGTCGACCGGCACCTCCGCCGTGCCCTGGCTGCCCTGGTACAGCGTGTAGCCGCCTTCCACGCGGCCGCCGTCGGCGCGCGCCGGCAGCATCAGGTTCTTGATGCGCACGTTGGCGAAGGTGCCGCGCATCATCACTTCGTGGTGGCCGCGGCGCGAGCCGTAGGAATTGAAGTCGGCCGGCAGCACGCCGTTGGCCTGCAGGTACTTGCCGGCGGGCGAGTCGGTCTTGATCGAGCCGGCCGGCGAGATGTGGTCGGTGGTGATCGAGTCGCCGAACAGCGCCATGATGCGCGCGCCCGTGACGGACGTCGGGGCCGGCTTGGGCTGCTGCGTGAAGCCGTCGAAGAACGGCGGGCGCGCGATGTAGGTGCTCTTGGGCCAGTCGTAGACCTGGCCCGTGACGCCGGTGATGTCGCCCCACAGCTTGCCCGGATTGGTCTTGACCTGCGCGTAGTTGGCGCGGAACGCGTCGGCGTCCATCGCGAACTTCATCAGCGCATAGACCTCCTCGCTGGTCGGCCAGATGTCGCCCAGCCAGACGTCCTTGCCGGCGGCGTTGCGGCCCACCGGCTGCGTCATCAGGTCCACCTTGACGTTGCCGGCGATCGCATAGGCCAGCACCAGCGGCGGGCTGGCGAGGAAGTTGGCCTTCAGGTTCGGGTGGATGCGCGCCTCGAAGTTGCGGTTGCCCGACAGCACGGCCGCGGCCACCAGGTCGTTCTCGACGATGGCCTGGTTCAGCTCGGGCGTCAGGTCGCCGGCGTTGCCGATGCAGGTGGTGCAGCCGTAGGCCGCCACGTTGAAGCCCAGCTTCTCCAGCGCCGGCAGCAGGCCGGCCTTCTCGAGGTACTCGGTGACGATGCGCGAGCCGGGTGCCAGCGAGGTCTTGATGTGCGGCTTGACCGACAGCCCCGCCGCCACCGCCTTCTTGGCCAGCAGTCCGGCGGCCAGCATCACGCTCGGGTTGCTGGTGTTGGTGCAACTGGTGATGGCGGCGATCAGCACGTCGCCGTGGCCGATCTCGATGCCGCTGGCGGTGACCGCGCGCCGCGCGACCTGGTCCGGCGGCAGGTTGTAGCCGTTGCTGGCCGCGGGCGTCACGAGCAGCTCGTCGAACTTCTTCGACAGCTTGCCGATCTCGATGCGATCCTGCGGCCGCTTCGGGCCGGCCAGGCTGGGCGCGACGGTGGACAGGTCCAGCGTCAGCGATTCGCTGAAGTCGATGCTCCCGCTGGCCGGCGTCCCGAACAGGCCCTGTGCGCGGAAGTAGGCCTCGAAGGCCTCGATCTCCGCGGCCGTGCGGCCGGTGCCGCGCATGTACTCCACCGTCTTCTCGTCGACGGAGAAGAAGCCCATCGTGGCGCCGTACTCGGGCGCCATGTTGGCCAGCGTGGCGCGGTCGGGCACCGACAGCAGCGCCGTGCCGGCACCGTAGAACTCGACGAACTTGCCCACCACCTTGGCCTTGCGCAGCATCTCGGTGACGGTGAGCACCAGGTCGGTGGCGGTCACGCCCTCGCGCAGCTTGCCGGTGAACTCGAAGCCGACGACGTCGGGGGTGAGGAAATAGACCGGCTGGCCCAGCATCGCGGCCTCGGCCTCGATGCCGCCCACGCCCCAGCCGACCACGCCCAGGCCGTTGATCATCGTGGTGTGGCTGTCGGTGCCCACCAGCGTGTCGGGGTAGTACACCGGCGGCTTGCCGGAGGCGTCGGCTTGCTTGTGCACGCCGCGCGCCAGGTACTCGAGGTTGACCTGGTGGACGATGCCGAAGCCCGGCGGTACGACGCCGAAGGTGTCGAACGCCTGCATGCCCCACTTCATGAACTTGTAGCGCTCGTTGTTGCGCTGGAACTCGATCTTCATGTTGATGTCGAGCGAGTTCTTGTGGCCGAAGTCGTCGATCATCACGCTGTGGTCGACCACCAGGTCCACCGGCACCAGCGGCTCGATGGTCTTCGGATCCTTCTTCTGGTGCGCGGCCTCGGAGCGCATCGCGGCCAGGTCGGCCAGCAGCGGCACGCCGGTGAAATCCTGCAGCACGACACGGGAGACCACGAACGGGATCTCCTCGCTGCGCACGCCGTTCGGCGCCCAGTGGGCCAGCTGGCGCACGTGCTCGGGCGTGATGCGGCGGCCGTCGCAGTGGCGCAGCACCGCTTCCAGCACGATCCGGATCGACACCGGCAGGCGGGCGATCTGGGGAAACTCGACCGTGAGCGCCGGCAGCGAGTGGAAGCGGCCGGTGGCGCCCGAAGGCATCTTGAAGGTCTGCAGGGCGTGCGCGAACGGCGCGGGCGTGGCCAAGGGCATGGGTTCTCCTTGCAGTGGAATCACCGCTGACGGCGAAATGGGCCATCTTGCCTCAGCCGTGACTTTTTGCTCATGACCCCGTGCGAGTGTCAGTCGTTTTTAGTCGGGTTCGCGTGCTGTCACGAAACGGCCAGGCAGCGTCGGCCCCGGCCGTTTCGAAAACAGGCTCCAATAGGCCGGTGAACGCAAGAGCCCTCCCATGCCGCTGACGATCCCGCCCGACGAGGTGGAGATCACCGCGATCCGCGCCCAGGGCGCCGGCGGCCAGAACGTCAACAAGGTGTCCAGCGCGGTACACCTGCGCTTCGACGTCCACGCCTCCTCGCTGCCCGACCCTGTGAAGGAGCGCCTGCTGGCGCTGCGCGACCACCGCATCACCGACGAGGGCGTGGTCGTGATCAAGGCGCAGCAGTACCGCAGCCAGGACCAGAACCGCGGCGACGCGTGGCTGCGGCTGCAGGAGCTGGTGGACTCCGTCGAGAAGGCGCCGCTCGTGCGGCGGCCGACCAAGCCCACTTACGGCTCCAAGAAGCGGCGGCTGGCGGGCAAGAGCGCGCGGGCGGAAATCAAGGCCGGGCGCGGCAAGGTCGTGGAATGAGGCGACACTCCGTGCCGCGAGACTCATGCAACGACGAACCGCCCTCCTCTTCACCGCTGCCATCACGATGTCCCTCCCGTCCCCACCCGCCCAGGCCCAGGATGGCCGGGACACGCTGCTGGTCGTGCTGCGCCACGCCGGCGACGCGAGCCGCACCGAGGACGGCCTCGCGCCCGTCGCGACGATCCAGGTGCCGCTGCCCAACGGAGCTACGGCCTCGATGTCGCCGGCCTGGTACGACCTGATCGGCGATCTGCAGGCGCGCCTGGTCTACGTCGCCGCCGACTCGATGCGCACGCTGCACACCGAGGAACTCGCCGCGCTGGCGCTGGCCCCGGAACAGGCGGTGGCCGTCGCGCTGGCCAATCTCGAGCGCCTGCACGGCGCACCGGCCGCGCGCCCGTGGCACAACCTGCAGATCGTCAACGGCCGATCGGCCGACTACGACAGCAGCTACTTCCTCGATCGCGCGTTCTGGCGCCGCTTGCTAGCCGCGCATCCGCAAGGCCTGGTCGTGGCGGTGCCGCGCACCGACCTGCTGCTGTTCGCGCCGGTGTCCGACACGCCTGCCGTGGACAGCCTGCGCAAGGGCATCGCCGGGCTGCATTCGGGCGGCGGCGACTACCGCCTGTCGTCGGCGCTGTACCTGTTCAAGGACGACCGCTGGACCGTATTCCAGCCCGCCGCGCCGGCGCCCTGAGTCAGTTCGCCGGAGACGTTGTCGCGCGCTCGCCGCGCTTGGGCATGCGCACCACCGCGCCGCCATCGACGGCACGCGCGCGCAGCTGCCCGCAGCCGCCTTCCACATCCTGGCCAGCCGACTGGCGCAGCTTGGTCAGCACGCCGCGCGACTGCAGCGTGCGCGCGATCGCGGCGGCCTTGTCAGGCGAAGGCCGCGTGAAGCCCAGGCCTTCGTTGGTGTTGTACGGGATCATGTTCATCAACGCGTACTTGCCCTTGAGCAGGCGCACGATGCCGGCTATCTCGTCGTCGCCGTCGTTGATGCCGTCCAGCAGCGTCCACTGATACTGGATCGGGTATCCGGTGGCGCGGGCATAGCGCTCGCCGAGCTCGACCAGTTCGTCGGGCGTCAGGCGCGGCGCGCGCGGCAGCAGTTCGCGCCGCAGCGCGTCCTTGGTGGAGTGCAGCGACAGCGCCAGCGCCGGCTTGACCGGCCCTTGCGGCAGGCGCTCGAACACGCGGTGGTCGCCGACGGTGGAGAAGACGAGGTTCTTGTGGCCGATGCCGCCGGCGGTGCCGAGCAGATCGATCGCCTCCATCACGTTGTCGAGGTTGTGCGCCGGCTCGCCCATGCCCATGAAGACCACCTTCTTGACGAAGCGCTTCGTGCGCGCGAGCGCCACCTGGGCCACGATCTCGGCGCTGCCCACCTGACGCAGCAGGCCGTCGCGGCCGGTCATGCAGAACACGCAGCCCACGGCGCAGCCGACCTGGGTCGACACGCACAGCCCGTCGCGCGGCAACAGCACGCTTTCCACCGTCTGGCCGTCGTTCAACGCCACCAGCAGGCGGGCGGAACCGTCTTCGCCCGGATGTTCGGACTGCAGCGTGACGAGGCCGGCCAGGTCGGCCGTGATCGCCGGCAACTCGTTGCGCAGCGCCAGCGGCAGGAAATCCTCGATGCGGCGCTTGCCGCCGTCCTGCGGTTGCGCGTTGACCCATTGGCGCAGTACGCGCGCCTCGTGGTCGGGGGAAGCGCCTAGCGCCCGCAGGCGTTGGCGCAGATCTTCAATGCGCATGGAGGAAACGGAAATCGGCGAAAGGCTGATTTTCCGCTATCCGGCCGAACTCAGTGCGCCGGCCCGACCAGCGTCTTCTGCACCCAGCCGCTGAAGTTGGACGAATCCACCTGCACGAAGCCGTTCTTCTGGTCGCCGCTGGCGATCAGTTCGTCGGTGCGCGCGAGCGTGGCGACGACCTTGCTGTCGCGGGACGGGCCGGCGTACACCTTCACGTTGCTGATGCGCGCCATCAGGAGCTCGCCGGCCTTTTGCGGGGCACCGGCGCGGGTCGACGCGGCGGCGTTGGCGTCGCCGGACTCGCTGGAGGTCTTGATCAGCGAAGGGTTGTCGCGGATCGTCCTGACGATGTTGTTCCAGTTGTCGAGCAGGCTGGCCGCGATGACCTTGCCCTCGGGCGTGTTGGTGTAGCCGTTGGCCGCGCCGAAGGCGGCGCCGGTCCAGCCCCAGCCGCCGATGTCGAAGTCGGTCTTGGTGGCCTTGCCTTCGGCGGCGGCCACCTGGATGCTGGAACGCACGTCGGCGATGATCAGGCTGGTGGAGGCTTCCTTGAACTTCAGGCCGCCGGTGACGCCGCCGAGGCCGAAACGGTTCATCAGGCCGCCGGCCAGTGCGCCACCGACGCCGCCGGTGTTGTTGGCGGCGATCTGCACCGCGGGTGTCATCACGAAGTCGGCCGCCTGCATCTGGCCCTTGCCGACGTTGGACTCGCCGCGCAATTCACCGCCTTCGGCCAGCGAGCGCTCCTGCTGGATGTTCTGCATCGCCACGCCGCGCTCGACGACGTCGAAGCAGCCCGATTGCTGCACCATCATGCGGATCAGCTGCGCCGGCGAGCCGAGCTGGTAGGACGACAGGTAGCCCCAGCCGCCCTGCGGCTCGGCCACGGCCAGCACGCCCAGCTTGTGGTTGCACTTCTCGATGTCGGGCGTCTGGCCGGCGAACGCGGCGCCGGCGCCCAGCATCAGCGGCAATGCGGCCAGCAAGGCGACCGAGGCCCTGGCGATTCTTGTCATGGAAATTTCCCTCCGTTGGTGCGGCGCCCGGCGGCCGGGCGCGCGAAAGCAGCGGAAATTGTGCCATCCGGCTTGCGCAGCGGGGCTCCCTCGAGAGGGGGACATCCTGGGGCTTGACGACCACAGTCACAGAACGATTGATCAGCCATTGGTTTACAAGGGCTTACCCGCACCCGGCCATCGGTTCAGGCCCCACTGTCGCCGGCCGCCGTGCCATCCAGTACTCTTGCAGCCTCGCGCCTCCTTCGGACACGCCTGCCCGTCCACCATGCGTTCCACCTTCACCGACCCTGACCACCTGAAGCGATGGGCCATTGCCGTCGCCCTGGCGGCGCTCGCCGTGGCGCTGCAGTGGTCGGTGCGGCCCTGGGTCGGCAGCAAGATCCCGTTCCTGTTCTTCCTGCCGGCGATCGTGGCCACCGCCGCCCGCTGCGGCCGCCGCGCGGGCCTGTTCGTCACGGGCGTCGGTTTCGCGAGCGTCGTGCTGTGGCTCGCGCCGCCGGGGCGCTGGTGGGTGGAGGACACCACCGACGCGCTTTCGCTGCTGATCTATTCGGTGCTGGGCGTGCTGCTCGCCACGCTGGGCGCGCGCGTGCGCCTGACGAGCGCACGCGCGTCCGCCGCGGAGCAGCGCCTGGTGCTGGCCGGCGAGGACACCGGCATCGGCATCTTCGATCTCGACCTGGCGACGCGCATCGCCTACCTGTCGCCGGCGCTCGC
>FTIR01001662.1_pt2 | contig 10575 bp, 7 predicted proteins | sample 1658041 | NCBI WGS metagenome assembly FTIR01 (sample SAMEA3914793, study PRJEB12502) | metagenome | biome: forest; material: soil | place: Canada | collected 2011-07-03 | depth 0.3 m | reverse complement strand
GCGGCGAAGCGAAGGAATAGCGGATGCCGACCGACACCGAGCTGTCGGTATAGTGGGCGCTGAAGGTGCCCGGACGCAGACCGTTCGCCGGATCCAGATTGGGTGTGGCGTTATCGCTGTGATATTTGAGGGCGTTGGAGCCGATCAGGCGATAGGTCAGATCGATATTGACCCGGTCGTTATACTTGTAGGCCATGCCCGCCAGGACCTGATAGGCCAGCTGGGTGTCGGCTGCGGCGAGACGCAGCAATTGCGGCGAAGGATTGGTGACCGGGTCGACGACCGGACCGACGCCATTGAACGCGCCATGAATTTTCAGGTCGTTGTGGTTGAAGCCGAGGCCGGCGCCCACGAAGGGCACCCAGGTCGAATCCGACGGCAGGATATCATAGATGACATTGGCCATGCCGGTGTAGCTTTGGCCTTGGGCGTCAGGATTGCCGCAGGCCGGAGCGATGGCGTTCGAGGCGCACAGCCCGTTGGGCTCGCCGGCGGCGACACGCGATTGTTGCGTGGCGTGGATGCTGCCGAACTCGCCATTGCGGTAACCGCCTTCAAGTTCAACGCGCCAATGCGGATTGAAGCGGTAGCCGAGGCGGACAAAACCGGCCCAGTCATCCTTGGGGTTCAGCCGCCAGTTGTAGAGCTGGCCATCCGGCGCCACGCCCGTCGATTTGTAATCGCGGTTGACGGGGAAATGATAGCCAAGGTCGAGCGCGCCATACCAGCCGGGTTCGGCCATCTGGGCCGAAGCCCCCGTGGCGGCGAAGAGAGCAGCGATCGCCGCCCCCGCCATAAGTCCGATCTTCATTTTCAAGAGCCCTCTCTTGGTCACTTGTTGCGGCCGACCACGGCCGAATTTTGTTATATCAACCTGTCTCATGCGTCGTGGTGTCGCGCATGCAACACTCGCGCGCTATTCGTGGTCAGGTGAATCGCGCCTTCCTATACCCTATTCTGCTTTCGACACAACCGCTCCGCTTGTTGCGGCGGCGCCTCTACGCAACCGCGCATCATCGCATCGAAGCGATACGGGTCCGGATGAATTGGAATCGACGCCCCCTCGCCTTTGCCCGCCTGGAGCCGGACTACAGCTCCGCTGGCTCGCTAACGGCCTGCCCAGCCAATGGTTCCCCGGTCATGGAGATTGATTGACCCCGCGCACGGCGGGCCTATACCCCCGCCCTATGTATAAAGGTCTGTCTCCCCTCGCCGCCACCGCCCGCTCCTGGCCCTTCGAACAGGCGCGCATCCTGCTGGCGCGGCTGCTGAAATTGCGTCTGTCGACGGAGGATGAGCGCCAGTTGGCGGCGTCCCTGATCACGGGCGGCCAGTTCGACGACCTTGTGGCCCGCCTGCCGGCGCTCGGCCGGCCAGCGGTGTTCCAGTGCGGCTATGGCGCCTCGGGCCTGCCGCACCTGGGCACGTTTGGCGAAGTGGCGCGGCCGACCATGGTGCGCAACGCCTTCCGCGCCCTGACCGACGACGCGATCCCCACCCGACTACTGGTGGTCTCCGACGACATGGACGGGTTCCGCAAGATCCCGGACAATGTGCCCAACCGGCAGATGCTGGAGGAAGATCGCGACAAGCCGGTCACCAGCGTGCGCGACCCTTTCGGCGAATATCCCAGCTTCGGCGATCACAACAACGCCCGGCTGCGCGCGTTCCTGGACGGCTTCGGCTTTGACTACGAATTCATTTCCGCCACCCATTGCTATAAATCGGGGCGCTATGACGCCGTTCTTCTGCGAATGCTGGAGCGCTTCGACGCGGTCCAGGCGGTGATGCTGCCGACCCTGGGCGAAGAACGGCGCGCGACCTATTCTCCCTTCCTGCCGATCAGCCCCACCACCGGCCGCGTGCTGCAGGCGCCCACCCTGGAGCGTCATCTGGATCGGGGAACCATCACCTTCGCCGACGAGGACGGCACCCTGACCGAGCTTCCGGTCACCGGCGGCCACGTCAAGCTGCAGTGGCGGCCCGACTGGGCGGCGCGTTGGACCGCCTTGGAGGTCGATTATGAAATGTCCGGCAAGGACCTGATCGACTCGGTGCGCGTGTCCAACAAGATCTGCAAGGTCCTGGGCGGAGAGCCGCCGGAGAGCTTCCACTACGAACTGTTCATGGACGAGAACAACCAGAAGATCTCCAAGTCCAAGGGCAACGGCCTGACCATGGAGGACTGGCTGCGCTACGGCGCGCCCGAAAGCCTGGCCTATTACATGTTCCAATCGCCCAAATCGGCCAAGCGGCTCTATTTCGACGTGATCCCCAAGGCGGCGGATGAATATCTGCAGCAGCTGGACGCCTATAACCGTCCGCTGGCGGAGGGGGCCAACGCCGCCAGCCGCCTCGACAATCCGGTATGGCACGTCCATGCGGGCCAGCCTCCCCAGCAGGGCTCCCCGGTTTCGTTCAGCCTGCTGCTGAACCTGGTCTCGGCCGCCAACGCCTCGGACAAGGCGATCCTGTGGGGCTTCCTGTCGCGCTATATCCCCGGCGCCACGCCGCAGACCCAGCCCTTGCTGGACCGCCTGTGCGGCTTTGCGATCAACTATTATGAGGACTTTGTGCGTCCCAATAAGCGCTTCCGGGCGCCGGATGCGCGCGAACGGGCGGCCATGGAGGATCTGGCGGCGCGGTTCCGCGCCCTGCCCGCCGGTTGTCAGGACGCCGAGTTGATCCAGAACGAGGTCTACGCCGCCGGCAAGGAGGCCGGCTTCGAGCCCCTGCGCGGCTGGTTCTCCGCCCTTTACGAAGTGCTGCTGGGCCAGAGCCAAGGCCCCCGCTTCGGCTCGTTCGCGGCCATATTCGGCCTGGAGCGGACCATCGACCTGATTGAGCGGGCGCTGCGCGGCGAGGACCTGGCCGCCTAGAGCCGACATGACCTATGGTCACCCTTCCCCTACGGAGGCTAACGTTGACGTTCGCGTCATCACAGCGTTAGACTTGCTAAAAATAGGGAGCCTCGCCATGCACGCCGATCTGCGTCGTCCGGAACGGACCTTCACCATCCGCCAGCTTTGCATCGAGTTCAAAGTCACGCCGCGCGCCCTGCGCTTCTATGAGGACAAGGGCCTGCTGTCCCCGGCGCGGGAAGGCCTCAACCGCGTCTATAATCACCGCGACCGCGCTCGCCTGGTGCTGATCCTGCGCGGCAAGCGCGTGGGCCTGAGCCTGGCCGAGATCCGCGACATCCTCGAACTCTACAAGATCGACGACACCGGCGCCGCCCAGGCCGCCAAGTCGCTCCGGAAATTCAAGGAGCGCATCGTCGCCCTGGAAGCCCAGCGCGAGGACATCGACGTGGCCATTGGCGAACTTCGCATCGGGGTGGACGCCATGGAGGCCCGCCTGGCCCGGACCCGGCCGGACCTGTTACCCCAGGCCGAAGACTACGACTCGAAGATGCGCGCGCAACTGGACGGCGTGCATTAGTCAGCGCCTTCCTAGCCCAGACCGTTCCCCCTCGGAGTAGCCGACCATGGCCTATCAGGCGCCAGTGCGCGACCAGATGTTCATCCTGCGCGACGTGCTGGAGCTCGAAAAGCACGCCAATCTGCCTGGCTTCGCCGACGCCAGCCTGGATACGGTGGAACAGATCCTGACCGAGGGGGCCAAGTTCTGCGAAGAGGTGCTGGCCCCCATCAACCGCAATGGCGATCTGGAAGGCTGCGTCTGGTCGCAGGACAATACGGTCAAGACCCCCAAGGGCTTCAAGGAAGCCTATGCGGCCATGGTCGAGGCCGGCTGGCCGGCCCTGGGGTCCGAGCCCGAGTTCGGCGGCCAGGGCCTGCCGCGGGTGGTCAACCTGGCCTATAGCGAGATGTCGTCCTCGGCCAATATGGCCTTTTCCATGTATCCGGGCCTGACCCACGGCGCCTATTCGGCGATCCTGGAGGGCGGATCGGACGAGCAGAAGGCGCTGTACCTGCCCAAGCTGGCCACCGGCCAGTGGGGCGGGACCATGAACCTGACCGAACCCCAGTGCGGCACCGACCTGGGCCTGCTGCGCACCAAGGCGGTTCCCCAGGCCGACGGGACCTACCGCATCAGCGGCCAGAAGATCTGGATCAGCGGCGGCGAACACGACCTGGCCGAAAACATCGTCCACCTGGTCCTGGCCCGTATCGAAGGCGCCCCCGCCGGCGTTCGCGGCATCTCCCTCTTTATCGTGCCGAAGGTCCTGCCTGACGCCGACGGCGGCCTGGGCGTGCGCAATGAGGGCGTCAAATGCGCCGGCCTCGAGCACAAGATGGGCATCCACGGCAACGCCACCTGCGTCATGGCCTATGACGACGCCAAGGGCTGGCTGATCGGCGAGGCCAATGCCGGCCTGAAGGTCATGTTCGTGATGATGAACGAGGCCCGGCTGGGCGTGGGCCTTCAAGGCCTGTCCCAGGCCGAGGCCGCCTATCAGGCCGCCGCCGCCTTCGCCAAGGACCGGCTGCAGGGCCGCTCCCTGACCGGCCCCAAAAACCCCGACGGCCCCGCCGACCCGATCATCGTCCATCCGGACGTGCGCCGGATGCTGATGGATTCCAAGGCCATCCTCGAAGGCGGCCGCGCCTTTTTGCTATGGGCCGGGCTTCAGGGCGACCTGATGCACGCCAGCCCGGATGCGGCCACCCGGGAAAAGGCCTCTGACTATATGGGCCTGCTGACACCCGTCCTGAAAGGCTACTTCACCGACAAGGGCTTCAAGATCTGTTCCGACGCCATGCAGGTCCATGGCGGCTCCGGCTTCACCGAGCACTTCCCCGCCAGCCAGTATCTGCGCGATGTGCGCATCAGCCTGATCTATGAGGGGACCAACGGGATCCAGGCCCTGGACCTTGTCGGCCGCAAGCTGGCGGCCAATGGCGGGCGGGCGGTGATGAGCTTCTTCGCCGATGTGGACGCCTTTATCGGCGAGCATGAGGAGGCGGAAGGCCTGGCGCCTTTCGTCGAAGGCCTGAAAGCGGTCAAGGCGCAGCTGCAGGACGCGACCCTGTGGCTGATGCAGAACGGCCTGCAGAACCCCGAAAACGCCGGCGCCGCCTCCACCGACTATCTGCACCTGTTTGGCCTGACGGGCCTGGCCTGGATGTGGGCCAAACTGGCCAAGGCCGCACAGGCGCACGTCGCAGCCGGCGACACCGATCCGTTCTATGCCCGCAAGCTGATCACCGGCCGCTATTTCGTCGAACGCATCCTGCCTGAGGCGGGCGCCCATCTGGCCAAGCTCAAGACGGGATCAGGCCTGGTCATGGCGCTGGAGGCGGACGCGTTTTAGGGGAGCGTGCCAGGTCTCTCTCTTGCAGCAGTCCCCGCAACCGGGCCTCCAGAACAACCGCATCCTTCAGCTCGCACTCCCAGACCGTCTCGACCCGCCAGCCCGCCGCTTCCAGCTCGGCCCGGGTCTTGACGTCCCGCGCGCGGTTGCGCCCGATCTTGGCCAGCCAATAGTCGCGATTGGCCTTGGGCGTCCGCGCGCCGCGGGCGCAGTCGTGGCCGTGCCAGAAGCAGCCGTGCACGAACACCACCAGGCGCCGGCCCGGCATGACGATATCGGGCGAGCCGGGCAGGTCGCGGCGGTGCAGGCGGTAGCGCGCGCCCAGTCGCCACAGCAGTCGCCGCACGGCCCATTCAGGCTTGGTGTCGCGGCCCTTGACCGCCGCCATCACCGCCGACCGCTTGGCCGGCGGATAGACGTCCGTGGTCACAGCCCGTCGAACAGGGCCGTGGACAGGTAGCGCTCGGCGAAGCTCGGGATGATGGCGACGATCACCTTGCCGGCCCATTCGTCCCGGGCGGCCAGGCGGAAGGCCACCGAAAGAGCGGCGCCGGAGGAGATGCCCACCGGCAGACCTTCGACCCGCGCCGCGCGGCGCGCCATTTCAAAGCTTTCGTCGTTGCTCACCGTCTCGACCGAATCGATCACTCCACGATCCACATTGCCGGGCACGAAGCCCGCGCCGATGCCCTGGATCTTGTGCGGCCCCGGCTGTCCGCCGGACAGCACGGCCGAGCCCTCAGGTTCGATGGCGATCATCTGCAACGAGGGTTTGCGGGTCTTCAGCACCTGACCGACCCCACTGATGGTGCCGCCGGTGCCGACCCCGGAGACCACGGCGTCGACCGTGCCCGCCGTATCGTTCCAGATTTCGGCGGCGGTGGAGACGCGGTGGACCAGGGGATTGGCCGAGTTCTCAAACTGTTGCGGCATGACCGCCCCCGGAATTTCCGCCAGCAGTTCCTGGGCCCGGCCGACCGCCCCACGCATGCCCTTTTCCGCCGGCGTCAACTCCAGGCGCGCGCCCAACAGCGCCAGCATCTTGCGACGCTCCATGGACATGCTCTCCGGCATGACCAAGATCAGGGGATAGCCCTTGGCGGCGGCGACGAAGGCCAGGGCGATCCCGGTATTGCCGCTGGTCGGCTCGACGATGGTCGAACCGGCCTTCAACAGTCCCTGGGCCTCCATGGCCTCGATCATCGAGGCGCCGATGCGATCCTTGACGCTGGCCAGGGGGTTGAAAAACTCAAGTTTGGCCAGCACCTCGCCCTTGGGTTTCAATTCCGCCGACAGCCGGGGCAGACGCACCAGCGGCGTATCGCCGATGGTGTCGATGATGCTGTCGTAAATCCTGCCGCGGCCAGCGCGCTTGAAGCGGGCGGCGTCATAGGTCGGAAGGTCGGTGGTCAGGGTCATGACGAGGTCTCGACGGTTGTGGGCGGCCTGTTTACCGCACATTAAGCGCGGACGACCCCGGCGGACAGCATTAGAAATTATGGGAGCCGCGTAAGCGAGCCGCCGGCCCGCGGGCGCCGGATCCCTGCCCCGTCCCCAGAGCGAGATGAACTAAAGCCCAGCCAAAAGCCGCTCATCCCGGCGAAGGCCGGGATCCAGATCGTGTGGCGCAAGAGTTTGGTGATTTCGGGCGGATTATTGTCTTTGGCCTGAGCTTTGTCATCTGGATCCCGGCCTTCGCCGGGATGAGCGGAGCTGATACTGGCTCAATCTGATTTCATCACCAAGATCACGATCTGGCCGCCAGCATGTCGCTGATGCGGCTATAGAGGTCGCCCGATCGATAGGGCTTGGCGATGATCGGCACGCCCAGGCCATGCGCGCCCTCGGCGGCGTCGCGCTCGGCGGCGGCCAGCAGCACCGGCAGGCCGGGAAAGTCGCGCCGCAACGCGCGGGCCAGCGCCAGGCCGTTCATGTCACCGGCCAGTCCCACATCGGCGAACACCAGATCCACCGCCTCGCCGCGCCGCACCAGATCCAGCGCGGTCTGGCCGCGATGGGCCGTCTTGACCGTGAAACCGTGGCTGTCGAGCATCGAGGCGGCGATCTCGGCCACGTCCACATCGTCCTCGACCACCAAGATCACCCCGGCCGGACTGGCGATAACGGCGGGGTCGAGCGATGCGTCGCGGATCGCCGGCAAAAAGATGCGGATGGTCGCGCCCTGGCCGGGCTGGCTTTCGATATCCACCGCGCCCCTGGACTGATGGGCGAAGCCCAGCACCTGGCTTAGGCCAAGGCCGGTTCCGACCCCGATCTCCTTGGTGGTGAAAAACGGGTCGAACACGCGTGGGAGCACACCGGGGTCAATACCCGGACCGTCATCGGCGACCTCGATCACCAGATAGTCGCCGTTCAGGCCCAGGCGCTCATCCTGCAGGACGCGATTGGCCGCAGAGAAGCCCAGTCGCCCGCGCCCGCCCATGGCGTCGCCGGCGTTGATGGCCAGATTGAGCAGAGCCAGTTCCAGTTCGCCGGCGTCCACGCGCACGACCCACAGCTCAGCCGGAATCTGGGTTTCGACAAGGATGTCGCCCCGCAGCGATCCGCTGAGCAGGGCGATCAGATCGGGCAGGCCCGCGCTGGGATGAAACAGATCCGGCCGCAAAGCCTGGCGACCGGAGAAGGTCAGCAGCTGGCGGGTCAACTTGACGGCCTTGCGCGCCGCCTCGCTGGCGCGGCCGAGCTTCTCCACCAGCACCAGGTCGCGATCATGACTGCGGCGGACCAGATCCAGATTGCCGAGGATCACGGTCAAAAGGTTGTTGAAATGGTGTGCGACCCCGCCGGCCAGGCGGCCGACGGCCTGGTGTTTCTGCGCCTGCCACACGGCCTCTTCGGCCCGGCGGCGCTCCTGGCTTTCAGCATGCAATTGATCATTGGTGGCGAGCACCAGCAGATTGGCCTCGGCCAGGGCGCCGTTCAGGGCGATCATCTGCGCATTGGTCTCGCGGCCGCCGGACAGGGCGGCGTCGAACGGCGACAGGGCCTCGACCAGAAAGCCGGCCGCGTGATCCAGTCCGCCCGCGGGCTCTCCCCCTTCAGACTCAAACACCAGCCGGCCAAGGCCTTGATGATGAACTCGGGCCAGATCGAGCACGCTCGCGCCCGCTTCCAGCGCGGCGCCGCCGAGGGCGAAGGCGCGCATCAGTCCGGCCTCGCTCGGCTCCAGGATCTGGGCCTGGAGGGCCTCGGCATAGGCCTGGGAAAATCCGTGCGGCAAGCCACCCTTGTCGATGTCGGCGGCGGATCCTTGGCGGCCGAGGACGGACGGCTCGCAATCGACGCCAGGATCTCGGCTATGCAACGGGTCTTTCTCCTGAGGCTTACTGACCGCAGGACCCCGCAGGGCCGATCACATCGAACCCAAGGCCGGCCAACGGCAAAGCTGACTGTGCACGCTGAACAGCCGCCGGTCGCCTGGGCGTTTCGGCGCAGGGGCGCGACATACCGTAACGGCATGGGGAGATGGAAAGCCGGCCGAGTCCCAGGATTCGGCCGGCCCGGGATCACCTGTTCTTAGAGAACCTCGAACAGACCGGCCGCGCCCATGCCGCCGCCGATGCACATGGTCACCACCGCATGTTTGGCGCCGCGGCGACGGCCTTCCAACAGGACATGCCCGGTGCAGCGGGCGCCGGTCATGCCATAGGGGTGGCCGATGGAGATCGAGCCGCCATTGACGTTATATTTGGCCGGGTCGATGCCCAGCTTGTCGCGCGAATAGAGGCATTGCGAGGCGAAGGCCTCGTTCAGTTCCCACAGATCGATGTCATCGACCTTCATGCCGTGGCGCTCCAGAAGCCGCGGCACGGCGAAGATCGGGCCGATGCCCATCTCGTCGGGCGCGCAGCCGGCCACGGCGAAGCCCTTGAACAGGCCCAGAGGCTCGAGCCCGCGCTTTTCCGCCTCCTTGGCCTCCATCAACACCACGGCCGCGGCGCCATCGGACAGCTGCGAGGCGTTGCCGGCGGTGACGAAATTGCCGGGGCCGCGCACCGGATTGAGGCTCTGCAGGCCTTCGAGCGTGGTCTCCGGGCGATTGCATTCGTCGCGGTCGACCACGTAGTCCACCACGCTCTCCTGGCCGGTGGCCTTGTCGACCTTCTTCATCTGCGTGGCCAAGGGAACGATCTCGTCCTTGTAGATGCCGGCCTGCTGGCCGGCCGCCATGCGCCGCTGGGATTCCAGGGCGTATTCGTCCTGGGCTTCGCGGCTGACGCCATAACGCTCGGCGACATTGTCGGCGGTTTCGATCATCGCCATCCACAGGTCGGGGCGGATCTTCATCAGCTTCTCTTCGGTGAAGCGGTAGGTGTTCATGTGCCCGCCCATCTGCACCAGTGAGATCGACTCGACGCCGCCGCCGATGGCCACCGTGGCCCCCTCGTTCTTGATGTAGTGCGAGGCCGAGGCGATCGCCTGCAGGCCCGACGAGCAGAAGCGGTTGATGGTGGTTCCGGAGGTGGTCACCGGGCAGCCGGCCCAGATGGCCGCATTGCGCGCCACATTGTGACCGGTGGCGCCTTCCGGCTGCGCCGCGCCCAGCACCACATCCTCGACCTCAGCCGGATCGATGCCGGCCCGGGACATGGCGTGCTGGATGGCGTGGCCGGCCATGGTGGCGCCATGGGTGTTGTTGAACCCGCCCCGAATGGACTTGGCCAGACCGGTTCGGGCATAGGAGACGACGACGACATCGCGCATGGCGTTAGCTTCCCTTAACGTCAAACAACAGTTTGAATTTCGGCTTCACCCTAGGGGAGGGCGAGGACCGATGCTAGGGGAGCAGCACGTGCGAACTCGCCAAGCGGCGCACATCTTCACAAAGTGCGCTGCGGCCCGCATCGGCGATTCAAGTCCTGCCTCAATGGCCGCCTTTGCTCAGCCGACACCCTGGGCTATCGACTGACCTCATCATGACCGACCTTCAGATCAAGATCGGCGAACAGGCCTTCACCGCCAGGTTCGAGGATCAGGCCGCGCCCCTCACCTGCGCCCGCTTCCGCACTCTGCTGCCCTATAGCGAGCGGATCATCCATGCACGCTGGAGCGGCGAGGCCTGCTGGATTCCCATGGGCGACCGCGACCTGGGGCTGATCCCTGAAAACGCCACCAGCTATCCGGCGCCGGGCCAGGTGATCCTCTATCCCGGCGGGGTCAGCGAGACCGAGATCCTGATCGCCTATGGCCCCACCTGTTTCGCCAGCAAGGCCGGACAGTTGGCGGGCAACCACTTCGCCACCATCACCGAAGGCCTGGACCGCCTGGCCGATCTC
>FTIR01000778.1_pt5 | contig 10653 bp, 12 predicted proteins | sample 1658041 | NCBI WGS metagenome assembly FTIR01 (sample SAMEA3914793, study PRJEB12502) | metagenome | biome: forest; material: soil | place: Canada | collected 2011-07-03 | depth 0.3 m | reverse complement strand
CGAGTTCGACGCCGTGGTGCTGTCGGGCGGGGCAGAACTGCCACGCGACCTGGACCTGCCGCCGCATGAGCTGAGCGGCATCCATTTCGCCATGGATTTCCTGACCCAGCAGAACAAGCGGGTCGCCGGCGACAACGAATGGCTCGCCGCGCCCTCCGGCGCCATCTCGGCCAAGGGCAAGCATGTGCTGGTCATCGGCGGCGGGGATACGGGCTCGGACTGCATCGGCACGTCCAACCGTCAGGGCGCTGCCTCGGTCACCCAGCTGGAAATCATGCCCCAGCCGCCGGCCCGTGAAAACAAGGCCCTGACCTGGCCGGACTGGCCCCTGAAGCTGCGCACGTCCTCCTCGCAGGAAGAAGGCTGCGAGCGCGACTGGTCGGTGCTGGCCAAGCGGGCGATCGGCGCGGATGGCCGTGTGACCGCTTTGGAGTGCGTGCGGGTCGAATGGGCCAAGGGCGCCGACGGCCGCATGACCATGAGCGAGGTCGAGGGGAGCGGGTTCGATCTGAAGGCCGACCTGGTCTTGCTGGCCATGGGCTTTCTGGGGCCCCGGCCCGAGCCCTTGCTAGCCCAGGCCGCCGTCGACCTCGACCCCCGGGGCAATGTGCGGGCCACCGTCCAGGACTATCGCAGCTCGGTTCCGCGGATCTTTTCCTGCGGCGACATGCGGCGCGGGCAGTCCCTGGTGGTCTGGGCGATCCGCGAAGGCCGTCAGTGCGCCCGTTCGGTGGACGAGTTCCTGATGGGGACCAGCGACCTGCCGCGATAGGGTCTTGTCGGAACCGCCGCCGTGACGCAGACCTGGGCTTGACGAGCGGTTGCGGCGGGCGAAGCGGGCCACGCCCAATCTGATGTGAGCGCGGAGTGGTCGGGCGATGTTGAAGTTTTTTGAGACGAAAAATCGCCCAAAGAAGCTCATCCCCGCCGACGATCGCGCGACCATAGAGATCGAGAAATTCTTCGATCAAAAACCCAGCCTGCAGGGCGCGGTCGATATCTTCAAGGGCCGGTGGGCGAGCCAGTTGCCGGCTGATCATGGCCCGCTGGATTCCGGGTCCGCCGCCCTGTTCACCGAAGATACCAGGCCTGGGATCGCCGCGAAGCGTTTCGGCGGCGCGGATGGAACCCTCCAAGGCTTTCACGTGCTGGAGCTGGGGCCTCTGGAGGCGGGGCACACCTATCAACTCGAAAAGCTGGGCGCCAGGGTCACCGCGATTGAAGGAAACGCCGAGGCGTTTCTGAAGTGCCTGATCGTCAAGGAGATCTATGGACTGACCTCAAGGTTCGAATTTGGCAGCTTTGTCAAATATCTGGAGTCGTCAGAGGAACAATTCGATCTGATCTTCGCCTCGGGCGTCCTGTATCATATGGTCGATCCCATCAACCTGATCAGATTGATCTGCGAGCACTCGGACCGCTCGTTCCTCTGGTCGCACTATTACGATCCGGCTGTATGCCAGGGCTATGTGTCGGAAGAGGTCAGTCGTGGCGGCTTTACCGCGGTCTATTATCGCAAAGACTATGCCGACCCGTCTCATGGACAGTTCTGGGGTGGTCTGGCCGATAGCGCCTGTTGGCTGAGCCGTCAGGCCATAGTGGACGCCTACAAACATTTTGGACATCGGACCGTCGAGGTGGCGGCCGAAGAGCCCAGCCATCCCCATGGCCCCTGTTTTTCGCTCGTCACCCAAAGGTGAGCGGGACGGCCTAAGGCTTGGGCGCGCCCGCGCTCGGCGCGGGTTTGGGCTTGTGTCGGCGCACGTGCCCGTGCACCACCGGCCGTCGCCACGGCGGTGGGACATAGACCGCCGGCTGTACCACGCCCGGCGGATAGGCCATGTTCAACTGGTCGAACAGGAAGCTTAGTTCGTCGGTCTGCTGGTCAATCCGTTCGGCCAGAGAACTGCCTATGCCATGGCCCGAGGTGGCGCTGGTGCGCAGCATGATCGGCAGGCCCGAACTCGACGCGGCCTGCAGCGCGGCGGTGAACTTGCGCGATTGCATGGGATTGACCCGGCCGTCATTGGCCCCGGTCAGCATCAGCACCGCCGGATAGGCTGTCCCCGTCTTGACGTGGTGATAGGGCGAATAGGCATAGAGCGCCTTGAACTGGTCCGGATCCTTGACCGTGCCGAATTCGGTGACATTGAACGCCCCGTTGGGGTCCAGCTCGACACGCAGCATATCGTAGATGCCGACGGACGAGACCACGGCATGGGCCAGGTCAGGATGCTGGGTCAGGACGGCGCCCATCAGCAGGCCGCCGTTGGAGCCGCCCATGATCGCCAGCCTGTCGTGGTTGGTATAGCCGCTGTCGATCAGGAACTGGCCGGCGGCGGCGAAGTCGTCGAACACGTTCTGCTTGTGGGTCAGGGCGCCCTGGGCGTGCCAGCGCTCGCCATATTCCGAGCCGCCGCGAATATTGGCCACCACATAGACCCCGCCGGCATCGAGCCACAGCCGGCGCATGGCGCCCAGAAAGGACGGGCTCATGCTGAGTCCATAGCCCCCATAGCCATAGAGCAGGGTGGGGGTCTGGCCGTTCAGCGGCTGGCCGCGCCGGCGGATGATGTTGAGCGGAACCTTGGTTCCATCCTTTGAGGTGGCGAAGGCCCGGACCACCTCGGCGTCGCTGAAATCGATCGGGCTCTGGCCGCCCAGATTGGCCTCGACCACCTGGCCGGTCGACGGGGTCCAGCGCTGATAATAGCGGGCGCGCAGATAGGTCGAGACGTCGAACAGGATATCGCCGTCCGACAGGACCTCGATCTCGCTGTTGGCGGCCACGGGCGGCAGCGGCAGTTTGAACAGCGGCTTGCCCTCGAGATTGAACACGCGCAGCTGGTCGGGGCCGCCTATGATGTCGCGCACGATCAGGTGGGTATGGTCCAGGGTCAGGTCGGGCAGGTTGTAGGCGGCGCCGTCGGTGAGGATGGCCACGTCGCTCTCGGGCACGATCACCGGCGCGGTCGCCAGGGTGGCGCCGGGCTTGATATCCTTCAGCTTCAGCTTGACGATCTTGCCGTTGGGGGCGCCGGCGCGGGAGACGCCATAGACCGCGTCATCGGGACCGACCGCGGCATAGACGATCTTGTCGGCATAGCTGGCCAGCTGAATCGGCGGCCGGCCCGGGCGCAGCAGATAGTGGGCCCATTCGCCCCCGTCCCCGCGCTGGACCGAGGCCATGACGGCGGCGCGGCCATAGCGGCTGCTCAGATAGACTTCCGAGACCCGCTCCAGCCCGTCCTTGGCCCCGAGGGCCAGGGGATCGGCGCGCCAGTCGCCGGGGGTCAGGGGCGCGGGCGTCGTGGCGGGCGGGGCGGCCTGGCGCCCGAAAAGATGGAAGCGTGGGGCTTTCACCGGCGCCGCCGGTTCGCCGAGGGCGTGAAAATAGACCTGCAGATTGAAATGCCGCTCCGAAGCGGGCGCGTCATCGCCGGGATAGCGGGTGTACCAGAAACCGCGGCTGTCCTCGGCCCAGGCCACCGATCCGCCGGCGGTCGGGTATTGCACGCGTGGAATCGGCTGGCCCACCTCCTGGCCGGTGGCGGCGTCATAGATGTGCAGGGTCCCGTCCTCGCTGCCGCCCTTGGACAGGGACACGGCGACCAGGCGGCCGTCTGGCGAGGCCACATACCAGTCGATGGCGGTGAGGCCCGTGGGATCGAGCAGATTGGGGTCCAGCAGGGCCCTGCGGCTGGCGGGATCGGCCAGATCGCTGAGCATGACCAGGGCGGGTTGCTGGCGCGCGGGATCGCTATAGAGGGCGAAGACGTGGGCGCCTCGGGCTTGCAGGTCGGAATAGGCGGGAGCGGCGGCGGTGATCAGCCGGGTCAGGTCGCGCTTGACCGGCTCGCGGATCCTCAAGGCGTCCAGGCGGTCGCGGGTGCGCTGGTTCTGGGCCTGGGTCCAGCTGACCACCAGGGGATCGCTGGCGTCTTCCAGCCAGCGGTAGGACTCGGTGACGGCGACGCCGTGGACCATCTCGGTGAACGGGCGCGGCGGCGCATAGATGGCGACGGCGTCGGTGGGCTGGGCCTTGGCCGCCCCGGTGACGCAACTCAAAGCCAAGGCGGCGCAGCAGATAGGACGGATCACGAACGACTCCCGGAGCGCTTGATATCCGAGCGCTATCCTGAATTGGCGCCGCCCGCATTGGCAATGTGCGTGTGGGCTCGCCCTAATGCCCGCAGTCGCAGTTTTCGCAGGCTTGCTTGGGCTGGGCCGCGGCCTTGATCGGCGCGGGGCGCAGGCGTGGAAGGAAGGCGCGCAGGGACCAGGCGGCGGCGACCGCGACGATACCGTAGGCTAGGACGGTCTGGATCATCTCAACCCCCTCCGAGGGCGACGGCCACATGATAGACGATGAAGGCGGCTATATAGGCTAGGGTGATCATGTAGGCGAACATAAGGCTGGGCCACAGCCATGAATTGGTCTCGCGTTTGACCACGCCCAGGGTCGAGGCGCATTGCGGCGCAAAGATGTACCAGGCCAGGAAGGACAGGGCCGAGGCCAGGGACCAGTGCTGCGACAGCATGGGGCCCAGGACCCCCGCCGCGCTTTCGCCGCCGCCCACCGAATAGACCGTGGCCAGGGCGCCGACCGCGACTTCCCGCGCGGCCATGCCGGGGATCAGGGCCACCGCCATCTGCCAGGAAAAGCCGACCGGGCTCAAAAGGGGTAGGAGGGCGTGGCCGATCATGCCGGCGAAGCTGTAGTTGATCGCGGGGCCAGGCGCTCCGGCCGGGGCGCCGGGGACCGAGGACAAGAACCAGATCAGGATCATCATCGACAGGATGATGGTGCCGGCGCGCTGCAGGAAGATCTGCCCGCGCTGGAGCACGCTGCGGGCCACGTTCTTGGGGTCGGGCAGCTTGTAGGCGGGCAGTTCCATGATGAAGGGCTCCGAAGCCCCGCGCCAAAAGATCTTGCGGATGACCACGGCGACCAGAAGCGCGCTGACGATGCCCGCGCCATAGAGGCCGAACATGACCAGGCCCTGCAGGCTGACCCAGCCCCAGAGGGTGCGGTTGGGAATGAAGGCGCCGATGATCAGGGTATAGACCGGGATGCGCGCCGAACAGGTCATCAGGGGCGCGACCAGGATGGTGGTCAGCCGGTCGCGCTTATGGTCGATCACCCGCGTGGCCATGATGCCGGGGATGGCGCAGGCGAAGCTGGACAGCAGCGGGATGAAGGCGCGGCCGTGCAGGCCAGCGCCGCCCATGATCCGGTCCATCAGGAAGGCCGCCCGGGCCATGTAGCCGAAATCTTCCAGGAGAATGATGAAGAAGAACAGGATCATGATCTGCGGCAGGAACACCAGCACGCTGCCGACCCCGGCGATGACCCCGTCGACGATCAGGCTGCGCAGCATGCCTTCGGGCAGCAGATGCCCGACCCCCTGGCCCAGCAGGGCGAAGCCGGCGCTGATCTGCGCCATCACCGGCGCGGCCCAGGAGAACACCGCCTGGAACATCAAAAAAAGGATGGCCAGCAGGATCAGGATGCCGGCGACGGGGTGCAGCAACAGGTCGTCCAGGCGGCCGGTCCAGGTATCGGGCCGGGCCGGCGGCTTGACGCAGGCCTTGAGAATCTTTTCCGCGCGGCGGTGGGCGTCGCGCAATTCGGCGGCGCTGGGTTCGCGCCAGGCGGAGGCGGGCGCCGCGGCATGGCCGGCGCGGGTCAGGGCCTCGACCTGTGCGACCAGGTCCTCGATGCCGCGCTTGCGGGTGGCGACCGTGGTCACGATCGGCACGCCCAGCTCGGCCGAGAGCTTGGCGATATCGATGTCCAGCCCCTGGCGCTGGGCGATGTCGTACATGTTCAGCGCCAGCACGATCGGCAGGCCCACCTGGGTCAGCTCCAGGACCAGGCGCAGCACCAGGCGCAGATTGGTGGCGTCGGCGACGCAGATGATGGCGTCGGGGCGGGTTTCGCCGGCCAGGCGGCCGAGCACGGCGTCGCGGGTGACTTCTTCGTCCGGACTGCGCGCGCGCAGGGAATAGGTGCCGGGCAGGTCCAGGACGGCGATCCGCTCGCCCCCAGGCGTGGTCAGGGAGCCTTCCTTGCGCTCCACGGTGACGCCGGCATAGTTGGCCACCTTCTGGCGCGAGCCGGTGAGGGCGTTGAACAGGGCGGTCTTGCCGGAATTGGGATTGCCGACCAGGGCGATCCGCGGTGGCGCGATCCTGGTGGGGGCGGATTGCGGGGAGGCGGCCTGGGTCGGGGCGAGGGCGGCGTCGGTCACGCGGGCGTCTCTTCGCTGACGTCGATCCACACGCCGCGCGCCTCGCGGCGGCGCAGGGCGACGCGCATGTCGTCCAGCTGCACGGCGATGGGGTCGCGGCCGATGAAGCCCTCGTGCAGCAGCCGGATGCGGGCGCCCTCGACGAAGCCCATCTCCAGCAGCCGCCGCTCCAGCTCCGCCGGATCGATGGCCCCATGCCCGTCGTCTTCAGCGCTGACCAGGGCGACGGTTCCGGTCAAGCCGCGGCCGGCCTCGCTGAGGCGGATCAGCCGCGTCCCGCCGGGCGTCGTGCTGAGCGGGTCGGTCACGGGAAGCAAAGCGTTCAAGGGAATGGTCGCCATCAACAATCGAGAACGATTATCAATATCATATGGGTTCGGGCTAAGCCATAGGCCAGTGAATTCCGATCGTGAGCCATGCTATGGGCTTGGGGTTAGGGTGGGGTGAAGGCTGGGCCAACGGGTCATCCTGCCGGGCGGGCGTGGTTGGGCGCCCTGATCTGGATCAAGCGCGGACGTGACGGCTGGAACCGCAGAGACTTACGGATATCCAATGCTGCGGCCCTTCGGTGAGGAGATCTGGATCGCGGACGGGGCGGCGACCGAGGTGGCGGGCTTTCGCTATCCCACGCGCATGGCGGTCATCAGGCTCCCGGACGGAGGGCTATTCGTCTGGTCGCCGATCCAGCTGTCGGAGGCGCTGAGCGCCCAGGTCGACGCCCTGGGCGCGGTGCGATACCTGATCGCGCCAAACGCGCTGCACCACCTGTTTCTTGATGCGTGGAAGCGGGCCTATCCCGACGCCAGCCTCTATGCCGCGCCGGGTTTGCGGGAGCGAAGACCGGACTTGGCGTTTGACGCCGACCTCGAGGACCGCCCGCCTTCGGCCTGGGCCGAGGCTATCGATCAGGTGGTGATGCGGGGCAATCTGATCACGACGGAGGTGGTCTTCTTTCATCGCCTGAGCGGCGCGGCGCTGTTCACCGACCTGATCCAGCATTTCGGGCCCGGCTGGTTCACCGGTTGGCGAGGGATTGTGGCGCGCCTGGACCTTCTGGTGGCGCCGGAACCGTCCGTGCCGCGAAAGTTCCGCACCGCCTTTGTGGGTCGCCGCGCGGCGCGCGCCGCTCTGGCCCACATCCAGGCCTGGCCGGTCGACAAGGTGCTGATGGCGCACGGGACCCCGGTCGAGAAAGAGGGCAAGGCCTTCATCCGCCGCGCCTTTCGCTGGCTGTCGGCTTGATTTCGCGGCGGGCCGCTGTCGAGGGGCGGCTGACCTGAGTTCATGTCTCGAACCCCACAGCTAGGCCGGTCCGTCAATTTTTCGAACGATTTCTAGAACGGTGTCACCGTCATTTGACGGTTTGGAACAGCTGTCTCGCAAGAGCCCTCCCCCTCGATGGGGGAGGGTTGGGTGGGGGTGTGGCCGCGATGTTGGGGTGAGACCGCGATGGGCTACACAGCCATACGCGCTTGCATCTTCATCGCCGGTGGACACACCCCCAACCCTGCCCTTCCCCCATCGAGGGGGAAGGGTTCGCCCACGGCCGACACTGAGTTCAACCCGTCAAAACCTCTTTGAAGAATTTCTAAGCGCCGTAGCGAAGTCCGTCGACGAGGAGGGCGACCATGCGGCGCGCGTGGTCGGGCCGGTCGTCGCGGGCGGACATGCACAGGCTGGCGACCGCGCTGAGAATATCGTCGGCTTCGACATCGGTGCGGACTTGGCCGGCTGCTACGGCGGCGGCCAGAAGCGTGCGTAGGGCCGGGCGCAGCCGTTGGTCGAAATAGGTCGGCAAGGCGTCGAACGCCGGATCTCCTGAGTGGAGCGCCTTGGCGAGCCCGCGCTTGGTCGTGACAAAGGCGGCGAAGCGCTGCATCCAATTGGCCAGGGCCTCAAACGGCTCGTGCTCGGCGGCCAGGGCCGGCGCGGCGTCGGCGCAGGCGTCGATTTCGCGACGAAACACGGCGGCGATCAGGTTGGAGCGCTGCGGGAAGTGGCGGTAGAGGGTGCCGACGCCGACGCCGGCCTTCTCCGCGATCTCGCGCACCGGCGCGTCCACGCCAGAGGTCGCAAACACCGCCTTGGCCGATTGGAGCAGGGCGTCGAAGCTGCGTTGCGCATCGGCGCGGACGCGCCGTTCCCCGCCACCCCGAGGCTCCAAGCCATCGCCCTGGCCTTCCGATCTGTCGCTCACCCACAATCCTGCTTGCAAAACGGAACATTGTTCCGTATTAAATGGAAGGATGTTCCGTTTCGGCCAGCGTAGCGCGGTGAGGCGGTCTTGACCACACACATCGACACATCACAGAAACAAGGAAGACAGCTATGCACGACAAACCCGTCGCCCTGGTCACCGGGGCCAATCAAGGAATCGGTCTGCAGATCGCCAAGGATCTGGTGACTCACGGCTTCACCGTGCTGGTGGGGTCGCGCCATCTCGACCGCGGCGAGGCTGCCGCGAAAGAGGTCGGGCCGGACGCCCGCGCGCTGCAACTCGACGTGACCGATCAGGCCTCGATCGCCGCCGCGGCGGCGCGCATCCGCAACGAGCTTGGCCGCCTCGACGTGCTCGTCAACAACGCCGCCATCTCGAATACGGGAATGAAACCGGGCATGTCGGTCGAGACCTATTCCGAGTCGACCCGGGCGAGTGTCGTGTCCCTGGATGAGGTGCGAGCGGTGTTCGAGACCAATGTCTACGGCGTCGTCGCCGTCTACCAGGCGATGCTGCCGCTCCTGCGCGAGGCGCCGGCGGCCCGCATCGTCAATGTGTCGAGCGGCGCCGGCTCGCTCACGCGGAACTCGGACCCGGCCCATTCTCACCGAGCGATCTTCGGCCCCGTCTATCCCGCCTCCAAGACGGCGCTCAACGCCATGACCGTGGCCATGGCGATCGAGCTGGAAGGGACCGGGATCAAGGTCAACGCCGCCTGCCCAGGCTTCACCAAGACCAACCTCAACAACTATGCGGGCACGCAGACCGTGGAGGAGGGCGCCCGCGAGCCGGTGCGCCTTGCGCTGCTCGGCCCGGACGGTCCGTCGGGCACGTTCTCCAATTCCGCCGGACCTCTGCCCTGGTGATCGCCAGGGTCTAATATTTCGGTCGCCGATGACCCCTTAGCGACCCTGCCATCCTGCGCGTCGGCATCGCCGCAAAGGGCGTGAACGGATCAAGACTGCCCGCGAATTGGGCAATATGGGCCGGATGGCCTCCGTGGAGGCCTGCGGCCTTCACGGGGGCGGCTCGCCAGGCGATGTGTTAGGCTCCAGACCTGGGGTTGACCATGAAACTGGCAGGGGAGTTCGAATATTTGGGCGACGCCTATCCTGGCGACCCGGAATTCGACGCGCCGCCGCCCAAGGGCGTGGTCAAGCTGTTTTATCCCGGCGACACGGACGCGGAAGAGGGAGCCGGCGACGGCGTCTATAAGCGCTGCGGCTTCTTCAGGTGCCCCTGGTGGCGCTGGGGCGGGTTCAAGGAAGCCGCCACTCGTCAGCAACCCGACCGCGCGGCCAAGGGAATCTATCCGATCGCCTCGATCGTCCTGGTCCCGCAGCGAACGCGGGCGGGTTCCGGCGAACGGCGCAAGGCGGGAGGCTCGTAAGGACCGGCCGCGAGATCTGGCCGCCGGGGCATCCCCGCACAGGCATCAAGGCCCGAGATCGGGCGCCGGGACGCGGATGTCGAACAGGACCCGGCCATCGGGCGTCAGGGGGGTGATCTTCGGGTCGACCCGCAGGCTCGGAACCAGGGTGAGGGCGGTGGCGCCGACGCCCAGGCCCGGCGGGGTTTCTTTCAGCACGTGGCAATCGGTCAGGCGGTTGTCGTCGGTCTTGGCGCAGTCGAGCTCCACCACCCCCGTAGTGCGGGGCGGCGCGGCGCCGGCCGAGGCGCGGGGCTGGACTTCGAAGCGCCAGGCCTTGTCGTCCAGCAGATAGGCCTGGGCCATGCGCTGGACGTCGGCGGCGGTGACGTGCTTGAGCGCCGGAATGGTGGTCCGCACCAGGTCCAGACGGCGGGGATCGGTCTGGGCCCCGACCAGGGCGCTCAGCCAGTAGCCGTTGGTCTGGCGCGCCTGGGTGAACAGCTCGACGCGCGGCTGGCGCGCCCGCTCCAACTCGTCGTCCGACAGGGGCGTCTGGCGCAGGTCGGCGACGATCTTGGCCACGGTGTCGTAGAACAGGGCCGCCTTGTCCGGCGGGGCCTCGGCGAAGGCGTAGATATAGCCGTAGCCGGGGAAGGTCTGCGAGGTCTCCAGACTGGTGTCCGCCTCATAGGCGGCGCCGTCGGCGACCCGGAACTGGGCGAACAGGCGCGACTTGAGGGCCTGTTCGAGAATGCGCAGGTCGCGGGAGGTCTGCAGATCGCCGCGGGCGTCGGCGACCGGCCAGGCGA
>FTIR01002475.1_pt4 | contig 10762 bp, 7 predicted proteins | sample 1658041 | NCBI WGS metagenome assembly FTIR01 (sample SAMEA3914793, study PRJEB12502) | metagenome | biome: forest; material: soil | place: Canada | collected 2011-07-03 | depth 0.3 m | reverse complement strand
GCCTCGATGCGGTTGTTGTTCAGTTTCAGCGTCTTGAGGTGCTGGACGATGGCGGTGGTGGCCGCCTCATAGGCGCCGCGTTCGGCCTCGGTCAGGTCCTCGCCCCGCAGGCGATGGCGCACCAGGCGCTCCTGCAGGCCGCGGAAGGCTTCGAATTCGGAGGCGATGGCGTCCAGGGTGGCCATCACCCCTTCACGCAGTTCGGCCTCCATGGCGCTGACCGTGGGGCCGGCGCCGTCGTCGAAATCGTCGTCGTCGTCGCCGCCTTCGGCCTTGGGCTCCTCGCCCTCGGCGACCTCTTCGGGCTCTTCGGGTTCTTCGGCCGGCGCCGCCAGGGCCGCGGCGGCTGAACCGCCATAGGTCTGTTCCAGGTCGATCACTTCGCGCAGCAGGATACGGCCGCCGCTGAGTTCCTCGCGCCAGACCATGATGGCTTCAAAAGTCAGGGCGCTTTCGCACAGGCCGCGGATCATGGTGTCGCGGCCGGCTTCGATGCGCTTGGCGATGGCGATTTCGCCTTCGCGGGACAGAAGCTCGACCGAGCCCATCTCGCGCAGATACATGCGCACCGGATCGTCGGTGCGGTCGAAATTGCTCTGCTTGTCGGCGGCCTCGGCCACCGCGGTTTCCTCGCGGACCACGACCTCGCCGCCCTCGGGGACCTCGGCGTCCTCTTCCGCCTCAACCACATTGACGCCCATTTCGCTCAGCATGGCGAGGGTGTCTTCGATGGCTTCCGAGGTGACTTCTTCGGACGGCAGCACCTTGTTCAGCTCGTCCATGGTGACGTAGCCGCGGGCTTTCGCCTGCTTGATGAACTTCTTGACCGCCGTATCCGTCAGGTCCAGCAATGGACCGTCGGTGCTGGTCTCTTGCGGTTCCGCCGTTTCGCTCATTTAAATCTCCGGTTCCGACGCCGCGGCCCACCGCGCAATCGGATCAAATTTCGCCTACACGCGCCCAGCCAGTCCTGCTTTATTAAGACTCGCCGGTCGCCCAAACCGTTCCAGCGCCGACCGCCCGCCGCAAAGCGTCACGCTCGACCTTCATACGCTCGATGGCCTCCATGCCAGAACGGCCGTCAAGATCACTCTTGGCGGCCTTGATGGCGTCATCGAGCGCTGCCATTCGAGTTAAAGCCTCGAATGCCTGCGACCATTGGGATCTGGCGACGGTGGGCTGAATATCCGGGTTCAGGAAAGGCGCGCCTGACATAGCAGCCGCCTTGTCGATCTCGCCCAGCAACACGCCGAATCCACCAGACGCCAGATGGCGTGCAAGCACGTCCCTGTCAAGGACATCGGCGTCCAGCCGCACACGAATTATCTCACCCGCCAAGGCCTTAAGGCTCGGATCGCCAAACCCCTGCGCCTCCAAAGTCTCCAGATGCGGCTCCAATCGCGCCGGATCGGCGAGGGCTCCGCTAACCAGGGCCGCGGCCACCGGATCGAGCGCGCGCTTTAGCCGCACGCCGGCCGCGCGGCCCTCGGCGGTCAGGGGCGCGTCCTCATAGGCCGGGCGACGGGGGTCACGCCAGCGGCCGGCGGGGCGGGCGGCGTTGCGCTGGGCCTGGCGCCGTGGCGCGCCGAAAGCCTCGTCCAGGCGGCGGAAAAAGTCCTCGCGATAGGCCGCCGACAGGTCCGGATCCTGGATCAGGGCCGCGGCGGCGCGCAGGCGGCCCTTCAAACCGGCCTTGCGCTCGGGGGTGTCCAGCGGCTCCAGTTCGAGTTCGCGGGTGAACAGGCGTTCGACGAAGGGTTCGGTCTGGCTAAGCTGAGCCTTTAGCGCCGCGGCGCCCTGTTCGCGCAGCACGTCATCGGGATCCTTGCCGCCGCTCACCATGGCGAACTTGAACGAGCGGCCGGCCTTCAGATGCGGCAGGGCCCGGTCCATGGCCCGCGAGGCGGCCCTCTGCCCGGCCCCATCGCCGTCGAAACACAGGGTCGGCTCCGGGTTCAGCCGCCACAGAGCCTCCATCTGCTCCTCGGTCAGGGCGGTGCCCAGGGGCGCCACGGCGGCGACGCCGGCGCGCTGGCAGGCGATGACGTCCATATAGCCCTCGACCACCACCAGGGAGGCCGAGGCGTCGGCGGCGGCCAGCAGGCGGCGCGCCTCGGCCATGCCGTAGAGCATCGAGCCCTTGTGAAACAGGCTGGTTTCCGGCCCGTTGAGGTATTTGGCTCGGGCCTGAGGGTCCATGGCCCGGCCGCCGAACGAAACCGTGCGACCGCGAGCGTCGGCGATGGGAAAGATGATCCGCTCGCGAAAGCGGTCATAGGGCTGTCCGCCCTCCTCCGGCGCGATCAGCAGGCCCGCCTCGACCAATTCCTGCGGCCGGGCGCCCTTGGCGATCAGATAGTCTTTCAGCGCCGTGCGGCCGCCGGGGGCGTAGCCCAGGCGGAAACGCGACCATTCGTCTTCCGGCAGGCCCCGGCGGATCAGATAGGCGCGGGCCTCGGCGCCCACCGGGCGGCGCAGCTCGGCTTCGAACCACTTGCCGGCCGTCTCCAGCCATTCGGACAGGTCCTGGCGCTCGCGGGCCTGTTCGGCGGCGCGGGGATCGGGCGCCGGCATCGGCACCCCGGCCTCGGCCGCCAGCCGCTCCACCGCCTCCATGAAGCTCAGGCGCTCGGTCTCCTGCAGGAAGCTGATCAGGTCGCCGTGCTTGCCAGACGAGAAGTCGTGGAAGAAGCCCTTGTCGTCATTGACGAAGAAGGATGGCGACTTCTCCTTGCTGAACGGCGACAGGCCCACATATTCGCGGCCCTGCCGGCGCAGCTTGACCGTGCGGCCGATCACGTCGGACAACCGCAGGCGGGATTTGATCTCTTCCAGGAAACGATCGTCGAAGCGCACCAATGGGTTATAGCGCGTTTCCCGTTCGCGCGTTAGCCATGCGAGACGATATGAAATGGAACCACAAAGAACGCGAAGGACACCAAGCCATGCGCAATAGGCCGACTTAGCGGCCCCGCGCGAAGCGCTACAGCGTCTTCCTGGTGTTCTCCTTCTTCGTGTTCTTCGTGTCCTTCGTGGTTGAAAATTCGATCCTGTTGCGACGGACACCGCGCCCCCCGCACCGCGGGAGAAAGAAAAATGCTCACCCCTTCACGTGCTTCAGCTTGTCGGGATTGCGCAACAGATAGATGGCCCCCAGCCGGCCGTCGTCCGAGGGTTCGAAGGCGAAGGTCATCACCCCATCCTCGGCCTCCAGGATCACGCCCAGATAGCCGTTGATGCGGGCGAGCCGCGCCCGGCCCGGCGCCGGCCAGCCTCCGCGCCAGGACAACCCCTTGACCAGGGCCAGGATATCCTCGCGCCCGACCATGGGCCGCAGAGCCGCCTTGCGCTTGCCGCCGCCATCGCTGATCAGCACCGCGTCCTCGGCCAGCAGATCGGACAGGGCGGCGAAATCGTTGCGCCGGGCGGCGTCCATGAAGGCGGCGGCCAGGCGCGCCACCGTCTCCTGAGAGACATCGAATCGGGGCCTGGCGTCGCGCACATGACCGCGCGCCCGGGTCGCCAACTGACGGCAGCTGGCCTCGCTGCGATCCAGGGCCTTGGCCACCGCCGCATAGTCCGCGTCGAACACGTCGTGCAGCAGGAACACGGCCCGCTCCAGGGGTGACAGTCGTTCCAGGGCGAGCAGGAAGGCGACCGAAACGTCTTCGGCCCGCTCCACCGGGTCCTCGGCGATCTCTTCGATCAGGGGCTCGGGCAGCCAGGGGCCGCGATAGGCTTCGCGCCGCACCCGGGCCGCGCGCAGGCGGGCCAGGCACAGCCGGGTCGTGACGCGCACCAGCCAGGCGGCCGGATCGTCCACGGCCTCCGGCGCCCCGCCGCTCCAGCGCAGCCAGGCGTCCTGGACCACATCCTCGGCCTCGGCCACCGAGCCCAGCATGCGATAGGCCAGGCGGGCCAGGCGGGGGCGCGGGGCTTCGAAGGCGGCGAGCGGGGCGGTCATGCGGCGATCAGAACCGGCTTGTGGATCGGGGCGGCGTCGCCGGCCACCACAACGCGCGAGCAGGTCTTGCCGTGGCCGAGGGCGTATTTGACGGTGGGATAGATCCGCGCGGTGGTCAGGGCCAAGGACAGGGCCACCAGCCCCCTGTGACCCCAGCGCCGCAACACCGCCTCGCGCATCAGATCCGCCTCGTCCAGGCGCTTTTCCAGCACGGCCCGGGCGAAACCATAGCCGAGGGCGGCGGTCTCGCCCATGCCGGGATATCGCCGGCCAGGATGGCCCGCAGCACCTGGGGCGGCGTCCCGCCGCGCGCAGCCATGTCGACACAGATCTGGGTGCAGGGGCCGCAGTCCTCGACCAGGGTGGCGACAATGCCGACGGCCGCCAGGGCCTCGGCCGGGGCGTCCCGCCGGGCGGTCATGCCGGTGACCACCGAGAACTTCAGAAAGGTCCAGGGGCTGGCGGCCAAGAGGTCGCGCATATAGCTGGCGTCGTAGGTCCAGGTCTTTTCAAACCGGGCGATCTGGCGGGAGAAAATGGATTTGAGCATGGGAGGCTCCTTTCAACGGGCTCTGGCCAGAATGGCCAGGGCGCTGGCGATCAGGGCGGGCAGGAACACGCCCGGCAGGTCACGCAGCAGGTCCTGGCCGCAAACCGGGCTGAGCACGGCGTCATGGACGTGGATGGCCGCGTGAAGGTCGAGAAAAGCCGCCGCGCAGACCAGCGCCGGCCAGCCCTGCGCCTGGTGCGCGGCGAACCACCCCAGGCCCAGGGCCGCCACCAGATAGGCGGCGCCGATATCGCGGACGAAATGCGGATTGAACGGCCCGGTGGCCGGAACGCCAGGCACGGCGCCGTACCACCAGAGGGGCTGGCCCAGCATGGCCAGGGCGTTGGCCATCAAGAGCGCCGCGAGCACCGCCGCCAAGATCCGTGTCATGCCTGGGCATCCCCGTATTCGAACCATCCCTGTCTTCGAACCAAGGACGCGCGAGCTTCGGCGGTTGTGACATGGGAGGTGAACCATGATCACGGGCTTGACCACGCCCGGTCCGGCCCCTAGATACGCGGCCGTTTGCGCGGCGGGCGGGGGGCGACTCCAGCCCGCCTTTTTGCAAAGATCATTCCCGACCTTTAGGAGGCGACCGCCATGCCCGCCCAGCTGATGACCGGCGCGACCGGCGTCCTTGCGCTCGCCGACGGAACCATCTTTCAAGGCTTTGGCGTCGGGGCGGTCGGCGAGGCCCTGGGCGAGGTCTGTTTCAACACCGCCATGACCGGCTATCAGGAAATCCTCACCGACCCCTCCTACATGGCCCAGATCGTCGCCTTCACCTTTCCCCATGTGGGCAATGTCGGGGTCAACCTGGAAGACATCGAGCAGTTCGGCGCCGGCGCCGAGACCGCCGCCCGCGGCGCGATCTTCCGGGACCTGCCGACCCCGCCGGCCAATTGGCGCGCCCATGGCGATTTCAGCGGCTGGCTGAAGCGGCGCGGCGTCGTGGGCCTGGCCGGCATCGACACCCGCGCCCTGACCATCGCCATCCGCGAGCGCGGCATGCCGCATGCTGTGATCGCCCACAATCCGGAGGGCGTGTTCGACCTGGACGCCCTGGTCGCCAAGGCCAAGGCCTGGAGCGGCCTGGAAGGCCTGGACCTGGCCAAGGACGCCAGCTGCCTGCAGCCCTTCACCTTCGATGAGGGCCTGTGGACCTGGCCCGAGGGCTACGCCAAGGCCGGCCAGCCGAAATACGAGGTCGTGGTGGTCGACTACGGGGTCAAACGCAACATCCTGCGCAGCCTGACCAGCATGGGCGCCCATGTCACAGTGGTGCCCGCCGACACCACCGCCGAGGCCATACTGGCGCGCAATCCCGACGGCGTGCTGCTGTCCAACGGCCCCGGCGATCCGGCCGCCACCGGCGTCTATGCGGCGCCGGAGATCAAGAAGCTGGTCGAGGCCGGCATGCCGGTCTTCGCCATCTGCCTGGGCCACCAGATGCTGGCCCTGGCCATGGGCGCGCGCACGGAAAAGATGGAGCAGGGCCACCACGGCGCCAACCACCCGGTCAAGGACCTGACCACCGGCAAGGTCGAGATCGTGTCGATGAACCACGGCTTCACCGTCGATCGCAGCAGCCTGCCCGAGGCCCTGGTCGAGACCCACATCTCCCTGTTCGACGGCACCAATGCCGGCCTGGCGCTGAAAGACCGCCCCGTATTCAGCGTCCAGCACCACCCGGAAGCCTCGCCGGGCCCGACCGACAGCCTCTATCTGTTCGAGCGGTTCGCGGGGCTGATGGACGCGGCGAAGTAGGACGCGCTTGGGCCTCGCCCCCGCGCTCCGGACGCCGACGCCTACCGCCTGAACTTCACCCCGATGAACAAGAACCGACCGACCAGATCATAGCTGGCTTCGCTGGCGCCGTTGGTGATGTCGCCGTTGCCGATGCTGCCGCCGCCGAAGAGGCCTGCGGGATAGCGCTCGTCGAACAGATTGTTCACGCCGCCGAACAGTTCCACGCCATTGCCGAAGCGGTAGCGCGCCGAGACATCGTGGTAGATGTAGGGCCGGATGAAGTCCGGGCTGATGCCTTCCGAATGCACCGTTGATTGCGGATCAAGATTGTAGGTCGCAACCCGGCTCAGGAAGTGGCTGGCCCACCCGACGGTCAGCGGCCCCTGGGTATAGCCCAGGTTCAGGGTTCCCTTGATCGTGGGAGCGCCGACCGTGCCCTCGAAAATATGATAGACGCCCGGGTCCGTCTGGAAGGGCGCCTGGCGCAGGGCCATCAGCCATGTGACGTCCATGCTGGTGCTGAAGACCCCGTTCAGGAAGGCGGTCCGCGACCACCTTTGGGTCAGACTGTCCACCCGGTGTGAATAGTCGATCTGGAAATCAATACCGTGGGTCTGTTCGGAGGAGGCGTTGATATAGATCGACTTGACGAAATTGATATTGCTGTCCACCCCACGCGTCAGCAATGAACAGAAAGTCTGATCGAGGCCGTTCGGAGAGTCGTAGCAATTGTTGAGAATATCCTGCGCCGCAGGCTGGGTGATGGCGTTGGTGATCTTGATGCTGAAGTAGTCAGCGGTGAAAGCCAGGCCCGGTATCACAGAGGGTTGCAATACAAAGCCGATCGTATAGCTGGTGGAGGATTCCGGCTTCAGCTGCGGGTTTCCGCCCGATTCACCGAGAATCGACGCGTTGGTGTTGGAGTTGAAGTTCGCCGGCACCCCGGCGGCCGCGCAATTGGCCGCCCGGTTGGCGTTCAAGTTGATGTTCTGCACGTCGCAGGGGTCGATGATGTTGAAGAAGCTCGGGCTAAGCCCGCTATAGGCCTCGATGATGTTCGGCGCCCGCACCGCCCGATCATAGGTCGCCCTCACCTTCAAATCCTTGATCGGCGCATAGATTCCGCCGACCTTGTAGGCGTTGACCCAGCCGGCCGAGCTGTAGTGGGCTTCCCGGGTCGCCCCATCCAGACTGAGCTCTTCGGCGAAGGGCAGATCCTTCAGGATCGGGGCGTTGGCTTCGATGAACACCTCATGCACCGAGAAATGGCCGCCCTGATCTGGCGAGGCGGCGTTGTCGGTGAAGTTGGCGATCTCCACCGGATCATTGATATTCTCGCTCTCTTCCTTGCGGTATTCGTAACCCCCGGCGAAGGCGATCGGTCCGCCTTGCAGTTTGAAGATATGGCTGCTGTCAAAAGTGAAATTCAGGTCCAGCGTACCCTGGCTGATCTGATGATGCTCATGGGCGTTGTAGCGGATGTAGTTCAGTGCGGCGGCCGAGTTCTGTGTGCCGAACACATTGTAGGGCACGCAAGCGCTGGCAGGTCCATACATATTGGCGGGCGGCGTATAGCCTGCACCCTGCGCTGACGGGACATTCACCCGGCAGGCCGCCTGACCTGTCGCGGGATCGATCACCGCGTCCTGCGCCGCCTCGTAGTTACCGGTCAGGCGCAGGTTGTTGTCGATGAAATGGTTGGAGGTCACCCCGTAGTTGGCGGTGAGGTTCCAGTTCAAATCAGCGATGCTGTTGGCGAATTTGCCGTCGAAGCCCGCGACGAAGCGATAGGTCTCCCGGGTCGTGGTCTCGCCCCGATCACCGAGGTCGGTCAAAAATCGGCTGATAAACGGGAAGGTCGACCCGTCCGACAGATTGACGCCGTTGGCCGCCAATTGGGCCCTGATCGCCGGCGTCAGGAACGCATTGTCGGGCTGCAACTGGAAGTCGCCAAATGTGAACGATGGCTGGAATTCATCCTGGATATCGGACCGCACATATTTGGCGTCGAGGGAGAAGTTGACCGCCGGCGTGACTTCGAATCGGACCCGGAAATCCGCGCCCTTGCGATCGATGGGCGGCTGCAGTTTGATATAGTCTTCGAGCGCGAAGCAGGTCGCGCAGGGGCCGGCGAAGGATCCGAAGGCGAAACTGTTGTAACCGATACGTTGTTGCTGGGCGATCGGCTGCCCGGTCTTGGTGAAGGTGAACAACGGGGCGAAGCTGTTGGCGTCCAACAGGACGGTGGACGGACCAATGAATTCGCTTTCCACATAGGGCACGGTCAGGTGATCGGGAATGCCATCCCCGGTTATCGGGGTGTCGCATGGGACGGTGTTGTCCGCACAATCGGCTGGATTGACGATGGAGCCGTAGTTTTTGAAGCCGCTGATATTGCTGGGCAGCACCTGCTCCGTCCTGTCGTAGAAGAATGTCAGGGCGGCGTTGCCGCGGTCGCTGGCGAAATTCCGCCCGACGGTCAGATAGGCGGAATAGTTCTGGCCAAAATTACCTGCGGTGGGGCCGCCATACTGGGCCGAGGCTTCGACGCCAACGAAGGTCTTTTTGGTGATGATGTTGACCACGCCGGACACCGCATCGGACCCGTAGATCGCAGAAGCGCCGCCCGTAATGACCTCCACATGATCGACCAAGGCCGGGGGGATGGAGTTGAGATCGACCGCCACGCTGCCCGCGTCACCGCCCACATGCCGAATGCCATCGACCAGGGTCAGGGTCCGATCCGCGCCCAAATTGCGAAGATCGGCTTCGTTCAGGCCGGCGCCCTGCCCGCCGATATTGGCGTTGGCCCGAACGCCAGCGTCCGAACCTAGGGCGGGAAGGCGAGCGATAATATCGCCCAGGTTGGATGTCCCGGCGTTCTCGATCTGGAAGGTGGTGACCTGGGACACCGGTACGGGCTGATCAAGATTGGGTCGCGGAATCCTCGAGCCTGTGACCACGATCTCGGTCGAGCCGGCGTCGGCGCTCGCCGCCGAAGCGGAGGCCGCGGCCCTGGTTTGCGCGGCGGCTGAAGCGCCCGCCGCGACAACGATGAGCATGGTGCTCGCAAACAACGAACGCTTGACTGGTGACATGAACAGACCCCTCTGCGCACGCGCTCCGGGGTCGTTAGCGACCCGTGGCGCTACCTGAGGGCGACGCTAGCCATCACAATTGTGTCACGCCAGTCCGAACATTAAACATCCGTCATGATTGGGCCAAAATGTTGCCTCAATCACACATCCGCTGGTGATGCGGCACATTCTTTCGCCGATCCGGCGTGAAGGGGGTGATATTTCCCCTCTGAAATTGCATTTTTGCGCGCTCCCTCGCCGGAGCGACATCCCATCCCACAATTGAACCTGAAGCGTCGCTTGGCGCGCAGAAGCAATTTCCCGCCATGCGTGTGCAAACAAAGCCAGCCCGCTCAGCTTCGGCCAACCGAACCAAATGGACCGCCGACATGTGCGCGCCCGGCCTCATCCGGCTTGCACTGATCCGACTCCCTCTCTAAACGACCCCCTTAACCTGCAATTCGTCGGTGAGGGACGCGCGACCCAGCGCGGCCTCGCCTTTGCGCGCGAGATCACGATGCCCAAACGCACCGACATCAAATCGATCCTCATCATCGGCGCCGGCCCCATCGTCATCGGCCAGGCCTGCGAATTCGACTATTCGGGCGTTCAGGCCTGCAAGGCGCTGCGGGCCGAGGGCTATCGCATCGTGCTGGTCAATTCCAATCCAGCCACGATCATGACCGACCCGGACGTGGCCGACGCCACCTATATCGAGCCGATCACCCACGACATGGTCGCCAAGATCATCGAAAAGGAGCGCCCCGACGCCCTGCTGCCCACCATGGGCGGCCAGACCGCGCTGAACACCGCCCTGCAGCTGGAGGCCTCCGGCACATTGGCCAAGTACGGCGTGGAGATGATCGGGGCCAAGGCCGAGGTGATCGACAAGGCCGAGGACCGGCAGAAGTTCCGCAACGCCATGGACAAGCTGGGCCTGGAAAGCCCCCGCTCCCGCGTCGCCCACACTCTGGAACAGGCCTATGGCGGCCTCGACTATGTCGGGCTGCCGGCCATCATCCGCCCCTCCTTCACCCTGGCCGGCACCGGCGGCGGCATCGCCTACAATATCGAGGAGTTCCGCGAGATCGTCGAACGCGGCCTGGACCTGTCGCCCACAAAGGAAGTGCTGATCGAGGAGAGCGTGCTGGGCTGGAAGGAGTATGAGATGGAGGTGGTGCGCGACAAGGCGGACAACTGCATCATCATCTGCTCGATCGAGAACATCGATCCCATGGGCGTGCACACCGGCGACTCGATCACCGTCGCCCCGGCCCTGACCCTGACCGACAAGGAATATCAGTGGATGCGCGCGGCCTCGATCGCCGTGCTGCGCGAGATCGGCGTCGAGACCGGCGGGTCCAACGTGCAGTTCGCGGTCAATCCCGCGGACGGGCGCATGGTGGTGATCGAGATGAACCC
>FTIR01001544.1_pt2 | contig 10776 bp, 2 predicted proteins | sample 1658041 | NCBI WGS metagenome assembly FTIR01 (sample SAMEA3914793, study PRJEB12502) | metagenome | biome: forest; material: soil | place: Canada | collected 2011-07-03 | depth 0.3 m | reverse complement strand
GCGACGCCGAAGTTCTCCTGGTGCGACGGCAGCGCGAACACGTCCGCGGCGCGCAGCGCGCCCCACTTCAGCGGCCCCTCCAGCATGCCGGTGAAGGTGATGCGGTCCGCGATGCCGTGCTTCAGCGCGAGCGCGCGCAGTTCCCGGCCGTGGTCCTGGGAGTCGGGCCCGGCCATCACGAGATGCGCGCGCGGATCGGCCAGCGCGAGCTGCGCGAACGCCTCGATCAGCAGGTCGCAACCCTTCTTCGGATTGAGGCGGCCCAGGAACAGCACCAGGTGGCGATCGCGCGTCGCCGGCCAGGCCGCGTGGAAGGACGCCACGTGGCCGTCATCGGCGGGCCCTTCCAGCGCGAGCCCGTAGCCCACCACCGCGGGCGTCACGCGATAGAGCCAGAACGACTGCGCGGCCAGGCGCTGCTCCTCGCGCGCCGTGAACAGCACGGCCTTCGCGTCGCGCGCCACGCGGTAGTCGGCCCACGGCCAGTAGAGCCACTTCTTGAGGTGCTTGAGCGGGTAGGCACGCCGGAACCACGGATCGAGCATGCCGTGGAAGTACACGAAGTACGGCACGGGTCCGTGCCGCAGCGCGCGCCAGACGGCCAGGCTCGTGTACTGCCAGATGCCGTGCACCACGACCGCGTCGTAGTCCGCGGCGTGCGCGCGCAGCCACGGCACCAGGCCCGGGTGGTAGCCGTAGGTGGACGCCACCGGCCCCAGCGCGTGCACGCGCGCGGGGAAATCGCTCAGCCACGGCGCATCGGGGCCGTCCAGGCACACCACCTCGTCGACATGGCCCAGCGCCGCGGTGGCGATCACCGACTGGCGCAGGCCCTCCGCCGTGCCGCCCTTGGCGGGGTCGATGGACGGGATGACGTTCAGCAGCCGCATCGTCGCGTCCTCATCTGGCGAAGCAGTCCTTGTCCGTCTCCTTGCAGTTCCGGTCGCCGAAGCCCATCACCTCGACGGTCAGGATCGCGGGGCGGAAGGACGAGGCCGCGGCGGCGGCCTGGGCGGCGGCATCGCCGGCGCCGGCGCCGTTCGTCGACGTCGTGGCGCCGCTGGCGGCCACCGTCGACGCCACGCTGCCCACCTGCACCTGGGGCACGCCCACCGAGCTGCCCACGGAGCTGATGTTGTCGGCGTTGAGCACCGTGAGCGCGGCCACGATGATGTTGCCGCCCGAGGCGATGCCGCCCTCGCCGGCGTCGATGGTGCCCGCGGGGGCGAACAGGTAGATGTTGCCCGCCGGCGGCGCCACCGAGGCCGGGCCGCCGGGCTTGGACGTGAGGGTCTGGATGCCGCTGCCGGTGACTGCGACCGGCAGGCTGTACGTGTAGCCGATGATGTTGCCATTTTTGTCCAGCATCGGGGTGCGCCGCGGCGGCGGCGTCGTCGACGACGTCTTGGCGCCCTTGCCTGCGTCGATGCCGCCGTTGGCCGTGTAGATCAGGATGTCCCCACCTTGGGCCGTGACGACCTTGCCCCGGTTGATGTCGAAGTCGCCGTTCAGGTAGCTGTGGATGGCGCCTCCGTTGCTGGTGACCACGCCGATGAGCGCGGCGCCGGGGGGCGTCGTCAGGCCCACCGTGATGTTGCCGCCGGGCGCCAGCAGGTTGATGCCGCCGCCGGCCACCGACTGGATCGACGTGTTGTAGGAATCGATGTCGCCCTTTCCGATCTTGGCGCCCGCGAAGAACCCTTCCACCAGCGTCTTGGCCGCCGCCGTGTCGTGCGCGGCTCCAGCGGTCGTCAGCTTGTTGAAGAAGGCATCGATCTGGGTGACGTCGATAGCCCCGGTGACGCCGGCCAGCAGCGTCACCTGCGCCCCGGCGGGATTGGCCAGGCTCTGGTTGTTCTGGTTGCCGAAACTCGTGAGCTGGCGATTGCCGAGATCGATGTTCGCGCCGGCCTGCACCAGCAGCGCGCCGGGGCCGCCGATGCCCCAGGGAACGGGAGGCCGGGCGATGGAACCGTTGTTGGCGATGACTTCGCTGACCTCGCCCACCGCGGTGTTCTGCAGGTTGATCGAGGTGTTGACGATGTCCTGGCTGGCCCACACGCGGCCCCGCTCCGGGAACGTGAATGCCGCATTGGTCACGCTGCCGGTCAGCGCCACGATGTCGTCGACGAAGCGGTCGGTCGAGGTCGTCGTGACGATCCGGTTGGAGCCTGAAATGCTGGGCAGCAGCGTCGAGCTATCGATGACGTTGAATGCTTCCGAGACGTTCTGGATTGCATAGGCCGTCGGATCGGCATCGGACACGGTGAGCTTCAAGTTCGTGACGCTGCCTTGCGCCAGCAGCTTGAGGCTGCCGCTGGTCGACGGAAACAGGATCGCGCCGGCCGCACTGCCCGTGCCAGCGATGTCGCCACCGAAGGCCGTGACGTCCAGTTGCGCCGGGTAGATCGTCGCGACGGTCCCGGGCCGGGACGCGCGCGACTGGTCGGCCGGATTGAGCGTGGCGTAGGCATCGGGGCGGTTGCCCAGGCGCACGTCGCCGGTCAGCGCCGAGAGCGTCGCGACGCTGTTGGCGGAGTAGCTGAGCATCTGCAGCGGATTGCCATTGTTGAAACTCGGGTCGCTGCCTGAGCTCTGGGACTGGAACAGCGTGCCCGGGTTGTCGAGGTCGTCGATGGTGATGCCCTGGCCCGCGTTCACACGCATCGTCGCCTGGGCGAGGCCCGGGTCGCCCGAGGCGCCCATCAGGAACAGTTGCGTGCCCTGTGCCGCGGTGCCGACGTTGCCGCCGGCCCGCAGCGAACCCTTGCCGAGCGAGACCATGTACTGGCCGCCGACGATGTCGTTGCCCGCCCGCAGGTTCACGTCGCCGCCGCCGTAGGTCTGCAGGGTCGCCGTGGCGCCCGACCCCACCTTCAGCGCCGAGGTCGGCGCCCACGCGGACAGGTTGCGGATGTCGTTGCCTGCCGCCACGCTCACGTTGCCGCCGCCGAGCGCGGCGACGCCGTCGTGGAAGGTCTGCCGCCAGGCCCACCAGGCGCCCAGGTTGAGCCCCCCATCGACGTCGGTGGCGGAGCGGAACCATTCGGTCATCCACTCGTTGCCCGCGCCGATCGCGTCGCGCTGCGCGGAGATCGAGACATTGCCGCCGCCCAGCACGAAGCGGGCATCGGCCGGCGCGGTGAGCTGGTCGACCGGCGTCGCTTGGCCGCCGACGGTGGTCGTGGCCGCCTGGCCCGCCGTGTACACGACGCCCACGACCGCGTTGCCCGTGTTCGCGTCCACGCCGGACTTGATGACGAAGTCGCGTCCCGCCGACAACCGGATGTTGCCGCTGCCGGTGCGGATCGACGCCTCGGCGTCGTGGCTGTCGAGCACCAGGTCGCCCGAGCCCGCGCCGGTGCGCGCGGACTGCGCCATGAGTTCCGTCGTCGAGAGGGTGCGCGACGCATCGGTGGCGCCGAGGTCGGCGCCGCTGGTGAGCGCGATGTTCCAGGTCGGGCCCGCCACCAGCGAGTTGTCCGGCATGCCCAGCGACGCGCTCACGAGCTTGAGGTCGCCGCCCGCGCGCACGACCAGCGAGCCGGCCTCGGGCGTCGCGCCCGGCGCGGCGGCGTTGAGCCAGCCGGCGCCGGTGAGATCCCAGGTCTGGGCGATGGTCAGGTCGCCCGCGGCCTGTACCTCCACGGCGGGCCGCACGTGCACGTTGGCCGCCGCGCCGCCGTCGCCGCGGATCCCCGCCGCGATCGCGCCGGGGTTGATCGCGGCCAGCCAGGACTGGTTGTCGGCGGCATACCCCGCGATCATGCCGGCGGTGATCGTCGTGCCGGTCACGGCCGGGCGGTAGACCTGGTTGCCCTCCACATCGATCTCGCCCGCCGCCGATCCCTGCGCGCGCTGGCTCAGCACCTGGCCTGAGAGGCTCGCCCGCAGCCCGGTGGCCGTGCGGGGAGCGCGCAGCAGCACGCTGCCCGCGTCACCCTTGGCGCCGGCGCGCACGTCGATGAGCGCGCCGCCGGCGAACGTCAGCGTCCCGCCTTCGGCCACGAGGGCCACGCTGCCGCCCGACGCGTTGGGCGCGGTGCTGCCGACGGCCTGCGAGGTGGCGCTCGCATCGATCACCGCGCCGGACGCGACATTGACGTCGACGCCGTGAATCTCGACGGAGCCGCCGCCGAGCGCCGCGCTCGCATCGAGCCTGCCTTGCACCGTCACCGCCCCCGCGTCGCTCTCCAGCACCAGGTGATGGGCCTTGACCACGTCGGTGCCCGCCACGGTGATGTCGCCCGTGCGGACGCGGATGTCGCGCGATTCGAAGAAGGAGCCGGCATCGAGCGCCGCGTCGAGCGCCGCGAGGCCCGGCAGCGCGCCCACGTCGAGACTGAACGTGCCCTGCTGGCCGGTGGCCGACGCGGCCGTCACCTGGCCCTGGAGCGCCAGCGACGCCGCCCGGATCGACAGCGATCCCGCGTTGCCGCCCTGGCTGGACGCCGAGACGTCGACGCTGGCGCCCGCGGCGATGCCGACCGTGCCGTTGGCGGCCTGCAGGCTCACCTGGCCGGCATCGGCCACCGACACCGTGCCCTGGAACGACTGCGCGGCCCCGGACGCGTCGATGCGCGCGCCGGCCGCCAGCTGAACCCCGTCGCCGGGCGCCGAACCCATGGCCCGCAGCGTCACTGCGCCGGCCTTCATCGTGATCGTGCCGGCGTCGTCGATGCGCGATCCGGTGACGGTCAGGCGCGACCCGAGCGCCGTCGAATCGGCCAGCGGCGCCGCCGGCGCGACGGCCGCGATGGTCACCGGCAGGTAGGCGGCGTCCGGGGCCGTGCCGCTGCGGGCCGACCAGCTCTGGTCCGCGCCGCCCACGCTGCCGATGCGGACGGCCTGCAGGCTCAACGGAGCGATGGCCTGCAGCGATCCCGTGCCGGAAGCCAGCAGTTCGCCGCTCGCCTGCAGTTGCACGGCGGAGAAGCCGCTGACGATCTTGTCGCCGGCGCCCAGCGTGATGCCCGCCGCGTTGACGACCAGCGCGCCGCCCTGACCTGGCGCCGCGTTCGACGCGGCGCCGTTGCCGGACGTGTTCGTCAACGTCACCTGGCCCGCCGTGACCTGCGCCGCGGCGGCGCTGCCGTCGGCCGCCGCGTGGCCGGTGATCGCGCCCCCGTCGATGACCAGGTTCTTCAGCGCCGCGCTGCCGATCTGCGCGGAGCCGAAGACGTCGATGCCGCCGTAGCTCTTGAGCACCAGCGTGCCCAGGCTGTCGAAGCCCGCAAGCTGCGCGTTGCCGAGCACGAGGCCGGAGGCGCTCGCCAGGCCATCCGTGTCGCCCAGGCTCAGCGAGCCCGAGACCAGCGACAGCCCGCCGCCGGCGCCCACCGACAGCACGCCGTTGGACGTGGTCGTGCGCGTGGCGTCGAGCGCGAGCGAGCCCGAGGCCTTGAGCGTGGCGCCGGCCTCGACGGTGATCGTGCCTTGCGACGAGTCGGCCGCCGCGCGGCTGACCTGGTCCAGCCTCGAGTTCGCGGCGCGCACGATGGCGCCGGACGCCGCGCCGGGGCCGCCGACGCTGAAGTCCTGCGACACCGAAGGCCGCGCGCCGGCGCCCTCCACGACGCTGCCCGCGCGCACCGTGATGCTGTCGGTCGCCGCGAGGATCACCTCGGGCGCCTTCAGCTCCTGGCCGGCGCTGTTGGCCACCACGATGTCGCTGGCCTGGGGCGTGACCACGAGGCCGCTGGTCCCGGTGCTGCGCACGCCGCCGATCAGGAGGCTGGCGTCCAGCCGGCTCAGGCTGGACGAATCGATCTGCAGGTAGTCCGACGGGATGTCGCCACGGCCGACCTGGTCGACCAGCGCGATCTTGTTGGCGGCGATGTCCACCTCCGCGCTGCGCGACGTCGCCGTCGGCAGGCTGGCCACCAGCGCTCCGTCGAGCGTCAGGCGCTGCGTGGCGGCGATCGAGAGCTGGCCGCCGTCGGTGGGCAGCAACGGATCCGCCGTGCGCGTGCGGTCGGCCAGCGCGGCGAAGTACGACGAGCCCGTCACCGTGTAGTCGGCCAGCTTGGAGATGTCGCTGCCCGGACGGACCACCACGCCGATCGTGCTGGACGACGCGACGCTGGTCCCGGCGGCGGTCATCGTGCCGGGCACCACGGTGAGTCCGTTGGCCAGCGTGGCGGTCTGGCCGGACTGCAGGTTGGCGTAGGTGCCGCCGGTGAGCAACTGCACGACGTAGCCGCCCTTGAGCAGCCCGTAGTAGCCGGGCAGCAGCACGTAGTCGCCCGCCGGCACCGCGCCGCCGGGGCCGATGTGGATGCTGTTGTAGACCGCGGAGTCCTTGCCGAAGCCCAGCGGGTTCGCGAGGGCGATGTCCGGATCGATGGGCGCCGCCGACAGGTTGGCGGCCGGGATGATCGCGTAGGTGTTCGGCTGGGCGAGCGCGTCCTTGCTGCCGCCCGAGCCGGGGACGAATTCGACCGCGGCGACATCGCCGCCGCCGGACACGTCCACCGTGGCGCCGGTCTTCACGTCGATGGCCGGCGCGGTGAGGTGGATCTGCTTGGTGGGCGGCGCGGTGAGCGACGCCGTCAGCGGGTTGCTGCCCATGGCGCCGTAGGTCCACGTGACGCCGCCCTGGGTCTCGCCGTAGAACACCGTCAGGCCGTTGGCCGACACCGAGGTGCTGCTGTTGGGCGCCAGCGTGAGGTCCTTCCCAGCGACGAGGTTGAGCGTCCCGAGCGGTGCCTTCACGACGCCCGCCTGGTCGATGTGGTCGGCCGACAGGGTCAGGCTGCCGCCGGCGGAATACACCGCGCCCGGCGTGGCACCGCTGCTGCCGATGCGCAGCGTGCCGCCGGGCACCGGCGTCCCGGTCAGGCCGTCCGCGACGGCGACCGTGAACGTGCTGGCGGTCGTCGGATAGACCTGCGCCGCGTTCAGCGTGAGGTCGCCGGCCGTCGTGAGGCTGCCCTGGAACGTGGCGCCGGCGGCGGTGTTCGCCTGTCCGATCGCCCGGCCCGACAGCCGCAGGTCGTCGACGGCGTTGAGGCTCTCGCTCGCGGTGCCGCTGATCGTGACGCTGCCCGTCACGGCTATCGTGTTGGCGTCGGCGACGAAGGTTCCGGTTCCCGCCAGCGTGGGCTGGAGGGCGGTGGCCTTGGTCGAGTCCATGACCCTGTGCGGATCATCGGCCGACACCTGTGCGCGCGCGCCGAAGGAATCGGCGAGCTGCACGGAGACGCCCGAGACCACCGCGTGCGCGCCGTTGGCCACCCCTATCGATTGCGAGTCCAGCGTCACGCCGCGCTGGAACGCCAGCGTGGTGCTGTCCGCGAACAGGATCTGGTCCTCCGCGGTCAGGCGCAGCTTGTCGAACCCGCTGCTGGCCAGCTTGTCGGCCGAGATGAGCACGGTCTTCACGCCGGCCACGGGTGCCACCGCGGCGCCGCTCTGCGAGACGTCGATCACCCGCGTGGAGGTCGTGTCGGCCAAGTCACCGCGCTCGGTGAAGGTGAGCGCGAAGCTGCCGCCCGCGGCCGAGCCGTCGGCGTTGGCGCGCAGCGCGCCGCCCAGCGTCACGCTGTCGTCGGCGGTGATGCTCAGCGTGCCCGCGTTGCTCGACTGGGTGACCTTGGTGTACGGCACGGTCGAGCCGGGCACGGCCGGCCGGTCCACGACCTGGCGCGCGCCGCTGACGTCGATGATCGAGCCCGCGTCCAGCGCGATGGTGGCCTTCTGCGCCTTGATGTTGACGCTGCCGGCGTCCAGCAGCGTGCCGGTGACGAGGCCCTTGTCGCTGGGGCTCTGCACGAAGCTGCCGCGCGCCGACAGGAAGCCGGCGGAGCCGAGCTCGAACTTCGGCGCAATCGTCTGGCTGTCGAGCGCGCTCACGCTGACGTTGATGGTGCCGGCGGGCGCGTAGACCGTGCCGTCGATGCTGACGCCGGACGAACCCGAGAGGCTGACGGTGCCGCCCGCATCGAGTCCGATGCCGCTGTTCGCCTGCATCGTCAGCGTTCCGCCGCTGCTGGCCAGCGCCAGGTTGGTGGGCTTGCGTGCGGAGTCCGCCAGCACCGAGGCGGCGGTGACGCTGCTCACGTTGCCGCCGCTGGCCAGCGGTGGCGCGGTCGTGGGATCGAAGACCAGGTTCTCCTGCCGCGGCGCCAGCACCGTGCCCGACGCCACGCTCAGGTTGCCCAGCGCCGTCACCGAATAGGCGCCGAAGCCGCCGGTGGTGAAGAACGACGGATCCAGTTGCAGGGCGGCGCCGCCGCCCACGCTGCCGCCGATCTGCACCGTGCCGGCGGTCGACACGTTCAGCTGCCCTCCGGTGGCGAAGCCCTCGCCGCGCAGCGTGCCGGCTAGTACCAGGGGCTGCGCCGCCTTGGTGCTGCCGGCCGACAGCGTGATCGAGCCCGCGGAGCCGCCGGTGAGCGCGCCGCGCGTGGACACGCTGCCCCCGGCCGAGACGTCCAGCACGCTGCCCGCGGCGAGCGACACGGTGGCGCCGGCCAGCGAGATCGCGCCGCCATTGGTCGCCGACTGGGCCGCTCCGAAAATGTCCAGGAACGCGCTGGGCGCAGCCGCCGACGCGCCGGCAAGCGCGTTGTTGATCCAGGCGCCGCGCGTGTCGATGCCGGCACCCTGTGCCACGACGATAGCGCTGCTCGCCGTGGGCGAGTCGGCGGTGCCGGCCGCCGCGACGTTGTTCAGGTTCACGGCGCCGGCCGGCACGCTGATGTGGCCGTCGACCTCGATCTGGTTCGCGTTCACCGTCAGCGTGCCGCCGGCCGGCCCCGCGAGCGTCACGCCCTCGGGCACCGTGACGCGGCCGTTGGCGTTGAGGTTGATCGTGGCGAAGCCGGTCGACACGCTGTTGTCCCCGCTGGCCGTGCCGGTGCCCGCGAACAGGCTCGTCGACAGCGACACCTGCGCCTTGTTCGCGTCGCCGAGGACGGACGTCGCGCCGAATCCGGCCGGCAGCGACGACAGCGTGCCCGGCATCACGACGATGTCGCCGATGCCGAAGTCCTGCGTGCTCTTGCGGGGATCGAGCAAGCCGATCGTGAGCGTGCCGGCGCGCGGCGCCGCGGCCAGCTGCTGGCTGCCGGTGGTGACGCCGCCCAGGTTGGAGCCGTCCAGCACCAGCCCGTTGTCGCCGGTGCCCAGGGCGAACGCCAGCGTGCCGCCCGCCGCGCCCTGCGTGTAGTCGGGCCGCTTCAGGCTGGTTCCCATCAGCAGGTTCGACCACGTCTGGCTGTAGCCCCAGCGCGCCTGCGTGTCCACGAAGGTGTCGGCCACCCGCGTGTAGGCGAGCTGCTCGGGCGCCGTGGAGATGTCGTAGAGCTTGCCGTCGGAGCCGATCAGCTTGCTGGTGGCCTCGGTGGCGCCGGTGTAGTGGATGCCGCCGCCCGACACGTTGACCGTGGCGTCGGTGCGCTCGACGACGGAGCCGCTGCTGGTCATGTTCACGCTGCCGCCCTGCGCGGCCTTCTGGGCCAGCGTGCGGGCCTGGTTGGCCTGGTAGCCCGAGAGATCCAGCAAGGTGCTGCCGGCGCGCAGGTCCACCGTGACGGTGGCGCCGCGGAGCACGCCGTTCTTCTGGTCGGGCGAGTTCGCGAGCTCGTTCGAGGTCACCTTGAACGTGAGCAGGTTGGAGCTGTCGAGGGCGTCGCTCCACGCGCCGGAGGCGTCGATCGTGCTGCCCGCGCCGAGGTAGATCCGCGCGTTCGCCTTGTTCGCCGGATCCAGCGCGTTCAGCGTCACCGCGCCGCTGGGCGACGTGATGCGGCCCTCGACGTCGATCTGCGCGCCGGTGAGCTTGACGGCCGGACGGTATGGCGTCCAGTCGTCGCCCTCGTGCATCGTGGTGGTGTCGGTGGTGTCCAGCGGCGTCTCGGTGACGCTGCCGGCGGCCAGCGTGAGGTTGCCGCGCTGGCCGTCGTTGAGCGTGTTCGCCTGCAGGTAGATGGACCCGTTGGTCAGCATCGCCGACGAGGCCGACACGCGTCCCTCCTGGTTGATGGCCAGGCCGGCCAACGTCACGTTGCCGCGATCGGCCTGCAGCGTGGCGCCGTTGCGGATGAAGCTGGTCAGGTTGCGGTCGCTGTTCTTGGGCGCGTCGACCTGGACCAGCATGCCGCGGAAGCCGGGGTCGTTCGTGGCGCTGAAGTCCAGGTAGGCCGAGGTGCCGGCCGCCAGGATGACCTGGCCGTCGGGCGAGGTGATGATGCCGGAGCGGTTGTCGATCACCGGCGCGATGATGACGATCGCGCCGCCGGTCTGGGCCGCGATGGCGGGCGCGGCCGCCTTGGCGTCGCCGTTGGCGCCCACGAGGACCGAGCCCGTGGTCGCGCCCGCGATCGTCTTGCCCGTCGGGTCGTAGCCGCCCGTGAACGCCGGCGTGAACATGCCGCCGGAGGTCACGCCCTTCTGGAACACGGTGTCGCTGATGTTGAGGCTGGACGCCACCAGCGTGTTGACGTTGATCTGCGTGCCGCGGTCGAACAGGATGCCGTTCTGGTTGACCAGGTAGACCTGCCCGTTGGCCTTGATCGCGCCCTGCACGATCGTCGGGTCGAGGCTGTAGATGCGGTTCAGGACGGCCGAGGACGACGAGGGCTGGATGAACTGGACGACGCTGCCGTTGCCGATGTCGAAGCTGTTCCAGTCCAGGATGATCTTGGGCACCAGCTGGTTGATGGTCAGCGTCTTGCCCACGCCGCCTGCGTTGGCGATCGTCGAGAAGGTGGCGCTCTGGCTGTAGTCGGACACCAGGCCCCGCAGGACGGGAATCGTGTTGGGCGGCAGCAC
>FTIR01000134.1_pt1 | contig 10808 bp, 13 predicted proteins | sample 1658041 | NCBI WGS metagenome assembly FTIR01 (sample SAMEA3914793, study PRJEB12502) | metagenome | biome: forest; material: soil | place: Canada | collected 2011-07-03 | depth 0.3 m | reverse complement strand
GGCGCTGGCCGACAAGGTCTGACCCAGGGTGACTGCCTGGGTGGCGTTGGCGGACTTGTTGGAAGAGCCGCCGTTGAGCGTGAAGCTCTTGCCGTCGGCGCCGGTAACGCTGCGGCTGGTGGCGACACCGGCCGCGAGGCTGGAGTTGCGATAGCCTTCGAGGGTCAGGGCGACGACGATCACCGAATAGGTCATGGCCGGCAGGGTGGCGCCAGAGCCGGCCGCGGCCAGGGTCGGCGTCGCTGGTGTTCCAAGCTGCAGCGAGGTGTTGCCGGCCAGAACCGCCATCTCCTCCTTCAACATCATCTTCTGCAGCAGGCGGGTGGTCATGGTCGCCTGGACGTCTTCGAAGGTGCGGCCGGCGCTGATCGCTTCCCAGGTCGCCTGGTCCTCCTCACCGATCGTGGCGTAGGCGGCGGAACGGCTGACGGTGTTGTAGCTCATCTGGCCGGCCCGCTGGCCTTCCGGGACCCAGCCGGTGGAGTCAAAGCCGGAGCCCACCAGGCCGGTCACCGCCTTCCAGTTGGTGGCTGTGCCGACGCCGGGGGTGCGTGGAAGGCTGCGGATCAGCGGCGTGTTGACAGGATAGAGATTCTTCGCCGGGGCCTGCAGATCATAGGCGACCAGGCCGGAGCCGGTGGTGATGCTCTTTTCGATATGGTTGGGATTGGCCCCGGCCATGGCCAGCACATGGCGGGCGATGTCCTCGGAGGGACTGGACAGGGAATCGGTGACGGCCTTGCGGATATCATCGGGTTTGACGATGGCGTTCATGATCAAGCTCTCCTTTGCGGAGTTTGGGAGCGGCGCCGGGGCGCCGATGGAAGACTTTTGGATCAGCGGCCGTGGACCGGCATTGGCCGGTTGAGCGCGGCGCGCAGTTCCAGCCGGCCCCGCTCTTCAGGCGTCAGGGCCTCCAGGTATTTCCGTACGGCGTCCGGGCCGATCGTCGGATCGTGGGCGGCGGAGTCCTCGGCCTTGGACACCGCCCGAGCCCATCCAGCCAGGGTGCGAGGCGGAAGCGGCTCCGCGGCGACCTCGTCGAGCCGCTTTTGCAAGGTCGCCAGGCTGCGGCGCAGCCCGTCCAGTTGATCGCCGATGTCGGAGGCCTCGGCGGCCGAGGCGGCTGGCGCGCCCGGTGGGGCAAGTTTTTCCATGTCGCCCGCCTGGTCAGAGGCGCCGGGTGGAGCTCCGATCTGATCGATATCCGCCGGATCGTCATCGCCTGGACCAGGCTGGCACTGCGCCCCCAGTGCGACCAGTTCGTCGTGGGCCGCCTGGATGTGGGTGAGATCGGCCTCGGAGTTTCGTGCGCCGACTTTCTCCATGACCGGCATACCCGGCCCGGAACCCACAGTCGGGGCGCGCGGCGCCGCTTGGTCGACCAGAATCTGGCGGGCCTTGACCACGAACTCGGTGTGGCGGCCGCGTCTGCCGGCGGCGGCGGCCAATTCAATCGCCTTGGCGATGACCTCGGCGTTGGTCGGGCCAGGGGGCGCGGCGGCGCCGGATGCTGGAGCGAAGCCGTCGGCCTTCCACATTTGAATGACCGCGTCCGGATTACAGGGGCGATCTACAAGGCTGATCTCATCCAGCTTCAGAGCCGTGATCAGCTTGCGGTCGGCCGGATCGCGCTCGAGCACGCGGCCGCCGATGGAGAAGCCCTTGTAGACCCCGAGGCGAACCTTTTTGACGGCCAGGGGATCGACCACATGGGCTTCGATCCGGGTCAGCCCGTCGGCGCCCACCTCGGCTCCCAAGGTCGCCCCAGCCGCTGATTGGCCATGCATTTCGCGCAGGGCGCCGAAACGCATATAGTCGGGCAAGGCGGCCTTCATCGCCGTGGGCGAAACCCGCTCGTCAGCCTCGTCGACCGCCCCGCTCGAAGCGACCCCGATCACTTTCAGAGTTCCATCGTCCTGCGGCTCGATTTTGGTGATCTCGCCATAGATTCTCATGCGGATTAGCCCTCAAGCTTCGGATCGGAAAAAATCGTGGACCGGCGTTCGCCAAGCGCCATATTGGCGTCACCAATTGAACGCATGTCGTCTGGGCTGGAATTCAGGCTTACGCCCCAGCCTGACGGAGCGGAAAAGCTCCGATGAGCAAGGGAGACCGAACGTGCGTGTTCTGTTGAAGTTGGCGGTTTTGTCGGCGGCGGCCACGTTTGCATTCGCCGGGCCGGGCGCGGCTCAGCCCGCCGCGCCAGCGCCGGCGTCGACCAAGCCGGCGGCCCAGTGCTTTTACAGTCATGACTGGGATGGCTGGAAAGCCACACCGGACGCCAAGTCCATCTATATCCGGGTCAACATCAACCACTATTACCGGATCGATTTTTCGGATTCCTGCCCGACGCTGAACGCGCCCAACGCCCATCTGATCACCAAGACGATCAATGACCTGGTCTGTTCGGCCATCGATCTGGACCTCAAGGTGTCGGACAGCCCCGGCTTTGCGGTTCCCTGCATCGTCAGCGCCATCACGCCGCTGAGTCCTGCGGACGTCCAGGCCCTGCCGAAGAAGCAGAAGCCGTAGCCACCGCCGCCGAACTTGCGGGCAGCGGGGCCAGACCTCGGCGCGCCCTCACCTCATTGATGGTCATCGAGCCATTGCGGATGGCCAGGTCGTCGATCTGAGCCTGGACCATCGGATCGACCGTGGGCGCATCATTCCAGCAAAACTCCAGATCCGGCGCGCCCAGATCGTCCTGGATCACACCGTCGATCAGCCGCTTGGCCCAGAGTTTCAAGGGCTCCAGTCCCTCCTCCTGGCCGCGGTCATGATCCGCGCCGGCGGTCCCGCGATTCATCTGCCGGATGAAGGCTGTGGGCGGCAGACTGAAAGCGAAGGTGACGATCCTCGCCAGCCACTCGTCGAAATCGTCCTTCAGCGGGCTGTCCTTGAAGGCCTGGTAGCGGGTGCCGCTGGGCACCCAGAGGAGCTTGGCCTGCTCGACCGCCTGGCCTGACAGGCGCGAGTCGAGCCAAAGTTGCATGTCGCGAATCTGATCGGGGCTCCAGCCCTCCGGCCCGTTGAGCAGGCCCGCCGGCAGATTGCCCTCGCTGAAATAGGCCAGTTGCGCGGCTTGCCGCCGGATCACGGTATTGATGGTGACGATGATCTGTTCCACCGGCGACAGGCCATAATTGTGGTTGGGTCGCGGATTGCGGGGAGCATAGATCAGGTCCGCATCGCTCAGATCGGCCCAGGCCACGCCCTTGATCACCTGCTGATAGGCGACCGCGCCCGGCCCCCTGGGGCGCCGGCCAGTGTCGTCGACCATGGGGTGGATGGTATCGCCGGGAATGATGTCCAGACCGGCCAGGGCGCCGCCCCGGGCGAAGCGACGTTCGATCGCCGGCGCGTCAATGACCAGCAGATCCTCCAGGGCCAGGCGCAGCCAAGTGGCGAACGGCGTCACGCCGTCGGGCTTGCGCCAAAAGGCTGTTATCCGGGCCACGTCACCGGGATCGGGGGTGGCGGCGCCTTCGCGCGGCTTGATGCGCCAGTCGATGCGTTCGATCTGGTCCTTGCGCGTTTCGATCGCCAGCCGCACCATTTCCACGTTGGCGAAAGCGCGCAGCTGAGCAAAGCCGAAAGGCTCATAGGCCCTGGGCGGCACCACGCTGTTGATGGCCACCGGGAAATCCCAGGCCCGCACCGGGGCCGGCCCCGCCGGAGCGATCGGCGCCCCCGGACCGAAGACGTCCCAGCCACCGCCGAACCGGCCCTGGGCGCTGTCCAGCCGATAATGAAGCGACAGACGCGTTCCGCCGGCTGGGGGCATGGGTTGCGGCTCCTCGACGATGATAGGGGGTTTGGGCCGCAAGTCGGCCCAGGGTGTCAAAATCGCTTTGCCGACCGGCGCCGGGTGCTTAGCCTGCCATCCACACAATCGAGACAGACACTTCCGAGGGGAACACCGCCATGCGGGATCTGAGGGGCAAGACCGCCTTTGTCACCGGCGGCGCGAGCGGCATAGGGCTGGCCATGGCCGAGGCCTTCGGCCGTGAAGGCATGAACGTCATGCTGGCCGATATCGAGGCCAGCGCCCTCTCAGCGGCGATAGAGACGCTACGGTCAAAACAGGTGCGCGCGGAAGGCGTGGTCGCCGATGTCACGCGCCGTGACTCTCTGCGCGCCGCGGCGCTGGAGACCATCGCCAAGTTCGGCAAGATTCATGTGGTCTGCAACAACGCCGGTGTGGGCGCAGGCGGGGCATTCGGCACGGTGCCGGAAAAGGACTGGGACTGGGTCATCGACGTCAATCTGAAGGGCGTGATCTACGGCATGGAAGTTTTTGTTCCGCTGATCGACAGCCATGGCGAAGGCGGCCACATCGTCAATACCGCCTCCATGGCCGGCATGGTCAGCCCTCCGACCATGGAGCCCTATTGCGCCACCAAGTTCGCCGTGGTGGCGATGAGCGAGGGGTGGGCCGGCCAGCTGGCGCCCCAAAACATCGGCGTCTCCATCCTGTGCCCCGGCTTCGTCCGCACCCGCATCCATGAGAGCCGGCGCAATCGTCAGGAGACCTATGGCGCCGATCCGCGGAGCGAACCCACCGCGGCCAGCCTGATCTCGGCCGCCGCGGTCACCGGCGGAATCCCGGTCGAGCCCGTCGCTGATCGGGTGGTCGAGGCCATCAAGGACAATGACCTCTATGTTTTCACCCACACGGAGTTCAAGCCGGCCGTCGAAGCTCGCTTTGAACGCATCCTGGCCGCTTTTGACAAGTCGATGACCAGCCCCGCCCTGGCGGCCCTGGGTGCAAGAGAGCCGCTGAACCTGGGCGTTCCGCAATAGGCTGGACAGGCGTTGTGGCGTCGTCGGGCGGGGGGCGCCAGGACGGCGGGGGCGCGGAAACCATAGGCCAGACGACGGCCGATTGGGATTTCGACCGGCTTTGGATTGCCTAAGGCGCCCCGCTCCGCCTAAGGAGACGCGTTAATTCGCTTTCCTCCCTCCCCGGAGCACCCCATGCGTCTCGACGCCGTATCCATTGGCGCCAATCCCCCGCACGATGTGAATGTCGTGATCGAAGTTCCCATCGGCGGCGAGCCGATCAAATACGAGATGGACAAGGAGGCCGGCGCCCTGGTGGTCGACCGCTTCCTCTATACCTCCATGCGCTACCCGGGGAACTACGGGTTCATCCCCCATACCCTGTCGGGCGATGGCGACCCGGTGGATGTGATCGTGGTCAATACCCGCGCCATCGTCCCCGGCGCCATCATGAGCTGCCGCATTGTCGGCGTGCTGTTGATGGAAGACGAGGCCGGCGGCGATGAAAAGCTGCTGGCCGTGCCCTCGGCCAAGCTGACCAAGCGCTATGAGAACGTGAACGACTACACCGACCTGCCCAAGATCACCCTCGACCAGGTCGAGCACTTCTTCGCCCACTACAAGGACCTGGAACCCGGCAAGTGGGTCAAGATCATGCGTTGGGGCGACGCCAACGAAGCCCGCGACCTGGTGCTGGAAGGCATCGAGCGCGCCAAGGCCGCCAAGGCGGGGTGAGCTTGGGCGGACGCCGCGCCGGCGGAACCCACTTTCTGCTCTGAGGTTCCGCCGCCGCTATTCCCCCGCCAATTCCCGCCGCGCCAGTTCCAGAAACGCCGCGCCAGGGGTCTCGGCCCTGAGACACAGTTCGGTCAGGGCCCAGACCAGGGCGTCCAATCTGTTAGGCGAGCTTGGCCCCAGATAGCCTGACGCCGTGGCTTGACGCATCTCGTCCTCCAGCTCGGCCAGGGGATTGTCGGGCCCTGGGACGACGTGGCTGATGCGGCCCTGCTCGTAGAGGGCCGACACCGGCTCGGCGCGCACCACCTTGCCGCGGGAGGCTGTGACCAGGGTGACCGGGACCGTGGGCCTTACGGCTTGAAGCGTGAAACGGACCATGTCGCCGCCAAAATTCTTCTCGGCCACGATGCGGTCGGCGCCGAAGGCGTCATAGGCCTCCACCGCGCGCCGTCCCCAACCCTCGGGGGAGAGTCGGCAGGTGCGGTCGGCCAGGACATAGGCGCGCCCGTCGACGCCAAGGCCGGCGACCAAGATTCCCTGGGCGTCGCCGTCGTCCGCGCCGTTGGAGCCGGATGGGTCAACCGCCACCACCACCCTTTGGAGGTCCGGGGCGCCGGCGACGCGGCAGCCCAAAAGCGTATCGAATGACCACAGGGCGCCGGGGACATCGGTCAGAAGCTCCGCCTGGAGTTCCTGGCGACCCAGGCGGGTGCCTTCATAGCGGCGGATGATGCGGGTGACGAAGGCCGGCGCCAAGTTCACACGATTGTCGTAGGTCGAACCCCGGGTGACGACGCAATCGCGGTCTTCGACGAGGCCCCGGATCAGGGCCAAGGGCCTGGGCGTTGTGGTGATCGCCGCGCGCGGATCCTGGCCCACGCGCAAGCCGAGCTGCAATTGGTCCCACATGGCCTGGGGTCGCTCCCAGGCCGCCAGTTCATCAGCCCAGGCCGCATCGTGCTGCGGTCCGCGCAACCGCTCAGGCTCCTGGGCGGAATAGCAAAAAGCTCGCGCGCCGTTCGGCCAGACCAGCCGGCGCTTGGAGGGCTGAAACGACGGACGATCCCAGGGCGGACATATATTCATCAGGCCTGACTGGCCTTCGATCATCACGTCGCGCACATCGGCGGCCGTGGGGCCCACCAGAGCGATGCGGCGGCGGCCCAGGGCGACCTGCGCCCTCACCCACTCCGCGCCTGCCCGGGTCTTGCCAAAGCCCCGGCCGGCCAGGATCAGCCAATAACGCCAATCGCCCGGGGGCGGCAGTTGCGCCTCACGCGCCCAGAAAGCCCAGTCGAACTCCAGCACCTTGGCCGCGGCGTCGTCCAGCCCCTCAGCGGCCTTTGCGACGGCTCGTCGCCTCCGGCCCGACAGCGATGGCAGCGAGCTTATCCCTGAGACGCTGGCTCGCCCCGGAGACATCGAACGCCTCGCCATCCTCGGCCTCCTGTGACTCGGCTTGGCCGAGATAGGTGCGACCCAGAAACATGGCCATGCTGGCATTGGTCTGGGCGTGTTTGATCTGGGCTTGGCGCAGGGCTTGAAGCGTACGCAAACGGCCGGTGTGGTAGGCCAGCCGGGCCTTTTGCGACCTGTAGAACAGGCGCTGCAGGCTTTTTTCCGATGCGCCCAGGGCCAGGGCCGTTTCAGCTTCGGAAAACATGGCCTCGCCCAGGCCATCTATCTGGGCGACGGTCTCGTCGTCATCCGTCAGGACACGGTCAGGCGCGACAGATCTGCGGCCACCGGCCCTGCGAGATATCATGGATTTGAACCTGGGCTGGCCGCCGGTTTATAAAGCACCGGGGCGGAGGGCCGAAATGATGATCAGCGCACCGCGGCGCATCTCTCGACCGTGCCCATATGTAACCATAGACTCGCCAAGACGTCAAGGTTTAGGGCTTTCGTGAGCACTATTTGTCACCTTTGGCGAACACGTCACGGCCACCCGCCGACACGGAGCGATAGGCCGCACGCAGGCTGAAGAAGGCGATGACCGCGCCGACGATCATGTCCGGCCAAGCTGTCCGTGTGGCCGCCACAAGGCCCGCGGCCAAAAGCATGGCCAGGTTCAATTGCGCCTCGCGCCGTGCGCGGCGTGGAAGGCCCTGCGGCGCGGCGGGGCCGCTGTTCGCCTGTGACCCGCGCCAGCCCACATAGAGGTTGGCCACGATCGCGACGAGCGAGATGGCCCCAAGCGCCACGGCCACCGGGGTCCCGCCATAAAGAAGACGGCTGATGATCTGGCCCACGGCGCAGACACCCACCAGGCCCATGGCGGCGCCCTGGGCCAGCCTGGCCCATCCACGATCCCGGACGGACCAGCCCGTGGCGATGGCGGCCAGGCCGAACAGTCCGGCCCTGTCCATGAAATTGACCGAGTCCGCCAACAAGGCCACCGATCCCATCATCATCCCCGCCGCGACCTCCAGCAGGAACATGGCGATGTTGACGAGGGCGAGCATTTCAAGCGCCCGTCGTGGAACCGGATCGATATCGTCAACAGGCAGGGGGGCGGCGGTCACGGAGTCTCCTTCGCACGGAAGGGTAACTCGCGAGTCGGCGCTCGGTTCGAACCTGGGTCCGGCGTTACTATACTTCGCGTACCCACACCCCTCGACTCCCCGCCGGGGGGCGTTAGGATGAGCGCTCGGCAGATTATTGGGGGCGCGGCAGGCATGGCAGCGAAAGGCGTCAATCTCGACGCGCTCATTCCGCGCGAAGACCTCGCCGTGGGCGAAGGGCTAGTCACTGGTGACCAGGGCGGCCTGAAAGTCGAACTTATCCATCTCCGGGATGCTTTTTGGACCGGGCAACTGCGAAAACCCGAGTTTCAAAGGGAAACCGTCCAGTGGGCACCCGCAAAGATCGCCGAATTGATCGAAGCATTTCTCGACCGGCAACTAATCCCGGCGGTTATCCTTTGGCATGCCGGCCAACTGAACTTCGTCGTCGATGGCGCCCACCGGCTATCCGCTCTCATGTCATGGATATACGACGACTATGGGGATGGAGATCGATCCAGAAAATTGTTCGGACCCCACATTCCGCCAGAGCAACTAGCGCTCGCCGACAAAGCGAGGAGGCTCGTTGAAAAGCGGGTCGGGAAGTTCACCAAATTCGAAGCTGGCCTGGCGTTTCCTGACACGGTCACAGAGCTTCAGCGATTGCGCATTGGCAACATGAGCGTAGGCCACTTTGCGGCGCAATGGGTTCCGGCAGTCACCGCCAAGGCGGCTGAGGATTCGTTTTTCAAGATCAATGACGCCGCTACGCCATTGGACGCGACAGAAAAACGTATCCTTCAGTCTCGCGCGTCCGCCAGCGCCATCGCGGCACGCGCCATTTCTCATGGCGGCAAGGGCTATGCATACTGGCGCGACTTCGACCAAGAGGCCCGCGCTGAAATCGAAGATCTGTCCGGCCGTATATTCGGCTTGTTGTACAAGCCACCCCTTGCCGAAGGCCCGATTGATACGCTCGATGTCCCCGTTGCTGGCCGCGGCTATGCCGTCCTGCCGTTCGTGTTTGATCTGGTGAACACGATCAATGATGCTGGCGTCGCTGATTCGACCGGTAAGGGCAGAAAGGATCAATTGCTACCCGATGCGGATGGCAGCCAGACTGTGCGCTATCTGAAGAATACACTGAAACTCGTTCAGCGCATCACCGGCAAGGAGCCCGGCTCCCTCGGCCTTCACCCGGTCGTATATTTCTTCACCAAGGGCGGTGCCTTCTCGCCGTGGGCGTTCTTGGCGTGGGCCAAAATCGTCAGCAGCCTTTTCGAAGGCGGACGGGTAAATGAGTTCTGCGCCGCGCGGCATCCGCTTGAGGAATATCTTCTAGAACACAAGTGGGCGATGACAGAGATCATCCACAAAAACGGCAGCGGCCATAGGAGCACACCATGGCTTGAACGCTATTGGCGGTTTGTCATGGAGCAGTTCATGGCGGGGAAAACTGTCGAAGAAGTCACCAAGCTTCTGGGTGAACATTCACAATTTGAGTTCCTAAAGAACAAGCCGACCGTGATTAGGCTGCCCGGCGAGAATAGTGAACGAAGCATCAGTTCGGCTACCCGCACGGCTGCCATTTGGGAGGCGGCACTTCCCGGCGCGCCGCGCTGCTCCTATTGCGACAGTCGGTATCACCGCAACTCGATCCACGGCGATCACGTGCTTGCCAAGCGAGACGGCGGAGATGGGAGGCCTACGAATGTGGCCATTACCCATCCCTACTGCGACTCGACCTATAAGGATTGGCGCGCCGTTAAGGCTTCCTAGGCTTCGGCGGCGCTGCCCTTTCCATAAGCAGATCAAAAGCCTCGCCGGTTTCGGTGGGGCTTAGTTCGCCGGCGTCCTCCAGAGCCTTTGCGGTTTCGAGGAACCTCTTGCTCTGCGCCTCGTCCTCGTCCGGTGGTGGCTTCTTCGGTGCTTTGGCCATCAGGCTTGCCCACGAGCTGTTTGATAGGTGAGGCGCTTGCCGACGATACCCTTCAAGGCGTGGTCGGCGCGAGCGACATCGTTGATGCCCAACGCAATGCGGTTGGAATAGCGGAAGTCGAATTCGGCCAGGGGGCCTTTGCCCTTGGGTTCGGCAGGCTCAACCCCGATAGAGGTTTCATCCACTCAACCATACCGCCTTCGCCGCCGAAGGGGCTCAGATCACCCGAATGCCTGGCCTCGCGGTGCGGTGCGCCATGAACCAAGCAGTCTTCAGGGTTACGCCCAGAGCGTGGTGTAGCCGGTTGGCGCTGATGCCCTTCTTGCTGGAGGCCATCAGGAACATAGCCTGGAGCCAGAAGCGCAGCGGGACGTGAGAGGCCTCAAAGATGGTCCCGACCTTCACGGTGAAGGGCTTGCGGCACTGGTAGCACTTGTAAGTGCCGATCCGGGTGCTCTCGCCAGACATCTTGCCGATGCGCTCAAACCCGCCGCAGTGGGGGCACACAGGGCCTTGCGGCCAGATGCGCGCCTCAACGTAGGCGTAGGCAGCCTTTTCGTTATGGAAGTGTGGGGCGCTAAGAACCGACGTCGGCGTAACTCCTTATGGGAATTACCATATCACACCACTTGGGTACGGCAAGTATAATATCTCCCTGCATCCCGAGGCAACCGCGTCCAACAGCGGGCGGGCTCATCCCTCGCTTGGGGAAAGAGCCCGCCTCCGGTTCAGTTTGGCGTGCGATCGTGCTGCGCTTGCCGGCGAGCCGCGTCCGCCTTGGCCTTATCGGCCGCGGCTTTTTCGGCGGCGGCTTGCTGGCCGTGAGCGGCCGCGGCGTCGGC
>FTIR01000523.1_pt4 | contig 10813 bp, 10 predicted proteins | sample 1658041 | NCBI WGS metagenome assembly FTIR01 (sample SAMEA3914793, study PRJEB12502) | metagenome | biome: forest; material: soil | place: Canada | collected 2011-07-03 | depth 0.3 m | reverse complement strand
ACGTACAGCTGCGGCGCGACGATCTTGCCGGTCTGGCCCACCTGCCAGTCGTTGGGCGCGTAGCCCGCGTCGACGGCGGCACGCGAGGCGCCGAGGGCGGCGCCCAGCTTGTCGGCCAGCGGCGTCAGGACTTCGTTGAACTTCTCGCTGGAGCCCATCGCGCGGCCGCCCGAGACGATGATCTTGGCGGCGGTCAGCTCGGGGCGATCGAGCTTGGCGATCTCCTTGCCGACGAACGTGCTCTTGCCGGAATCGGCGACGGCCGCGATCGTTTCCACGGCGGCCGAGCCACCGGTGGCGGCGGCCGGATCGAAGCCCGTGGTGCGCACCGTGGCGACCTTGACGGCCTGCGAGCACTGCACCGTGGCGATGGCGTTGCCGGCGTAGATCGGGCGCTCGAAGGTGTCGGCGCTGATCACCTTGCTGATGTCGCTCAGCTGGCCCACATCGAGCCTGGCGGCCACGCGCGGAGCGACGTTCTTGCCGCCCGCGGTGGCCGGGAAGAAGATGTGGCTGTACGCCGGGGCCACGGCCAGCACCTGGGCCGCGACGTTCTCGGCCAGGCCTTCGGCCAGCGCCGGCGAGTCGGCGTGCAGCACCTTGCTGACGCCCGCGACGGCGGCGGCCGCGGTGGCCACGGCGGCGGCGTTCGAGCCGGCCACGAGCACGTGGACGTCGCCGCCCACTTGAGCCGCGGCGGTGATCGTGTTGAGCGTCGCGCCCTTGAGGGTCGCGTTGTCGTGTTCTGCGATGACGAGGGTAGTCATTTGATCAATGTCTCCAGGGCAATGGTCAGATGACCTTGGCTTCGTTCTTCAGCTTGGCGACCAGGGTGGCCACATCGGGCACCTTCACGCCGGCGCCGCGCCTGGGCGGCTCGCTGACCTTGAGCGTCTTGATGCGCGGGGCGACATCGACACCGAGCGCGTCAGGCTTGATCACCTCGAGCGGCTTCTTCTTCGCCTTCATGATGTTGGGCAGCGTGACGTAGCGCGGCTCGTTCAGGCGCAGGTCGGTGGTGACGATGGCGGGCAGCGTCAGCTTCAGCGTCTCGAAGCCGCCGTCCACTTCGCGCGACACGGTCACCGAGTCGGCCGTCAGTTCGACCTTGGAGGCGAACGTGGCCTGCGGCAGGTCGGCCAGCGCGGCCAGCATCTGGCCGGTCTGGTTGCAGTCGTCGTCGATGGCCTGCTTGCCCAGGATCACCAGGCCCGGCTGCTCCTTGTCGACCAGCGCCTTGAGCAGCTTGGCCACGGCCAGCGGCTGCAGCTCGACGTCGGTCTCGACCAGGATGGCGCGGTCGGCGCCGATGGCCATCGCGGTGCGCAGCGTCTCCTGACACTGCGTGACGCCGCAGGAGACGGCGATGATCTCGGTGACGACGCCCTTCTCCTTCAGACGCACGGCCTCTTCGACGGCGATCTCGTCGAACGGGTTCATGCTCATCTTGACGTTGGCGATGTCGACGCCGGTGCCGTCCGACTTCACGCGAACCTTCACGTTGTAGTCGACGACGCGTTTCACGGGCACCAGAACCTTCATGACGCAGAACTCCTAAGGCAATTGACGTTTACGTAAACGGAATACGGATCGGTGACGATTCTAGAGGCTGGCGACCCTGGATTCGGAAAACCGAAGAATAAAACGAACGATCGTGCTATTTTAGATCAAAGACTCCAGGATTCCAATAGACTTCGAGGCCATGTCGCGCCAAGCCCACCCCGTTCCCGCGTCCCCGTCCATGCTGCCACGCCCGGTGCGCATCGGCATCTTCGACTCCGGCGTGGGCGGCCTGTCGGTGACGCAGGCGATCCGCGCCCGGCTGCCGCACGCCGAACTGCTCTATGCGGCGGACACGGCGTACGCGCCCTACGGCGATCGAAGCGAGGAATTCCTGTGCGATCGCTCCGAGCGCATCGCCCGCTTCCTGCGGGGCCAGGGCGCGCAGATGATAGTCGTTGCCTGCAACACCGCCACCGCCGCCGCCGTGGCCCGGTTGCGCGCGGGGTCACCCACCCTGCCGCTGGTGGGCGTCGAGCCGGGCGTGAAACCCGCGGTAGCCCTCAGCGCGGCGCGCCGCGTGGGCGTGCTGGCCACCACGCGCACGCTGGCCAGCGAGAAGTTCCGCAAGCTGGCCGAGGCCCACGCCGACGGCGCGACGCTGGTGCTGCAGCCCTGCCCCGGCCTGGCCGACGCCATCGAGGCCGCCGACGCGCAAGGCAGTGGCCTGGACGTGCTGGTGGAGCGCTACTGCGCGCCCCTGCGCGACGCCGGCGTCGACGTGGCCGTGCTCGGCTGCACCCACTACGTGTTCGCCCGCGCGCTGTTCGAACGCGCGTTGCCCGGCGTGCAGCTGGTGGACACCGCCGAGGCCATCGCGCGCCAGACCGCGCGCTTCGCCACCGACCTCGTCGAGCGCGGCGAGGCCGACGCCGACACCGCGACCGAGCCCGCGCTGCGCGCCTGGAGCAGCGGCTCGCCGCACGTGCTGGCCAACTTCGCCCACCGCTGGCTGGACCTGCGCCTTGCCGTGCAGGACATGCCCTGCTGAACGCGCCACCCGCGCCCGCGTCGCGCGCGCGCCCGTCCACCACGATGCGTCTCGTGCGCCACGCCCCGCTGGCGCGCTGCATGTACTGCCTGGCCGACGGCGTGCCCCGCACCGAGGAGCACCTGATCCCGCGCGCCCTCGGCGGCCGCCTCACGCTGCGCGACGCGGTCTGCGAGCCGTGCCGGCGCATCACCGGCCGGCTCGAGCAGGCCACGCTGGATCGCGAGTTCGTCGTGCCCAGGACCTTGCTCGCGCTGAAGCGGCGGCGTGCGCGCGCCCCGGGCCCGAGCCGCCTGTCGCCCGTCGCCATCGAAGGCGAGGACACGCCGTCGACGCCGACACCGGCCACGTTCCCGCGCGCCTTCTCGCTGCCCGCCTTCGAGCCGGCGGCACTCTTGGCGGCTGTCGATCGGACGACGCCACCCCGCGTCGAGTTCGTCCATTGCCACCTGAACCTGGGCACGCCGAAGCGTCAGGCCCGCGCGATCGCCGCGCCCCTGGCCGACCCGCACGCCTACGCCCACTCGATCGCCAAGTGGGCCTACACGCTGGCCGTCGCCGAGCGCGGCCTCGCGTGCTGCGACACGCAGGCGATGCGCGACCTGATGCTGGGCCGCCGCGACGACCCGTTCGCTTTCGTGGGCACGCCCTCGCCCCGCGCGGACGCGTCGCGCGAGTGGCTGCACCACTACAGCGTGCACGCACGCGGCGCGTGGCTCACCGTGACGCTGGCCCTGTTCGCCTCGGCCGGCATGACGCCCTACGAGGTCGTCATCGGCCGGCTGGGTTAGCTGGCTGAGCCATTGCCCCGTCATCATGGACCGCGTGGTCAGGCCGCTCCGTCGGCGATCCGGTTCGTCGCCCGCGCCAGCGCGCTGCCCGTGTCGGGCAGGCGCGCCAGCCCTTCGTCCAGCAGCCGCTGCAGCGAGCGCCGCGTGACGCTGAGCGGGCCGCCGGCCGAGCGCGCGAGCAGCAGGAAATGCCCGTTGTCGCTGCGCCAGACCAGGGCCACGTCCACCCACTCGCCCTGCATCTGTACCGCCAGGCTGTCGCCGATGGCCAGTGCGGCCAGAGGATCGGACGGCGACGACAGTCCGGGTAATACGAAAGGCTCGACCGACGGCACGTCGGTGGACGAGATCTCGTCCTCGAGCGCGAGATCGATCGTGAGCGGCATGTCGGTCTGGGCATCCTCGGCCGAACGCTGCATCGAGCGAACGTGCAGCGCCGCGAGCCGCGCGAGCCAGGCCTGCTGCACCTCCTGCTCGAGGCCGAGCCGCCCCATGCCGTCCTTGAGGCGCTCGACGAGGCCTGGAATCATGGACACCAGCGTCGGCGCGTCGAGGCGGCTGCGCGCCGGCGAGGCGGACCAGATGAGATCGGTGGCCGTGTCCCAGGCGTTGGGCTGGCCGAGGTCGCCGGGTGCATCGCCCGCGGCTTCCTGCGCGCACGCGAGCGCCCAGATCGACGAGACGAAGCGCCGCACCGCTTCGTCCGCGCGCGACGCATCGAGGCGCCGCTCGAGACGCCGGCGCGCGGATTCCACGCCGTCCTCCAGCAGCGCATGCCGCCGCAGCAACTCGACGCTGGGCTCCATCTCGGTCAGCCGGTGACGCGCCCGCTCGGCCCGCCAGGACTGAAGCTTGCGGTCCACCGCCTCGAAGCGCTCGCGCCGCGGATCGGAACGCAGCATGGCCATCACCCGCTCCAGCCACTCGCCGAGGTTGGGCGGACGCTGCGACGCGTCGTCGTCGAACAGCGTCGCGAGCTGGTTGACCAGCGACCAGGCCGGATGGCGATGGCTTTGCAGCAGCTCCGGGTCGTCGGTAGCCAGGCGCAGGACGGCACCCTGCAGGCGGCCGATCCAATCGGCGCCCTCGGGGTCGAGGGCCGGGTCGGCGATGATCTCGTCGAAGATGCTGCCGATGAACAAGTGCACCGCGGCCGACGGGCCGTCGGCGTCGAGCCCGGCGAGCGCGCCGTGGTGGCGACGGATCAGGCGGGGGATCTTCTCGCCGTCGCCTTCCGGTGCCAAGGGCCGCGTCGGCGCGACGCCCGCCGCGGCCAGGGCCATCGCCCTCGAGTCCATCAACTGCATCAGCGCGCCGGGCCGCGTCACGTCAAAGTCGTCCGGCTGGCGCGCGCGGGGCCAGCGCTCCGCGGCGATCGCCTCGCGCCTGGCCGCGACGACCTCCGGGGAACGAGGACGCAAGCCCCGTACCGTCGCGGCCGACGAGGGTCGCAGCGCGGACGGCTCAGCCGATATCGTGATGCGTTCGTCGCGCTCGGCAGCCTCGACCAGCGACGCATAGAGCGGCCCCAGGCGCGGCCCGAGCAGCCGCACCGCGCAACGCACGGCCTGGCTGCGCGACGCGGCCGACAGCGGCAGGTGCTCGGTGGCGCGCCACAACGCCCGGCCGATCGCCGCCGGGCCGACCGGCGACAGGCTGCGCAGGTCGAGCTGCGCCCGCAAGGCCGCCTCGAGGCGCTGCATGCGGTGCAACGAGCCGCCCGCCTCGTCGGCGAGCACGCGTCCTGCCTGTACCACCTCGATTTCCTCTTGGGCGCGCAGGTCGTCCATGATGCTCAGCGAATCAAGGTCGAGCTTGATCGGACGCGGCCCGGCCAGCGCCTCCTCCACGAGCGCCTCGAGCGCCTCGCCGAAGCCACTCACGCACGGCCCGGGATAGCGCCCGAGCGCCTCGGCCACCTCCGATCGCGCCAGCCGCTGCACCGGATCGAGCGCCGGGCTGCGCATCATCTCGCCCGGCACCTGCACGATGATCTCGCCCACGATCGCGCGCAACTCGGTGCAGGCGCGTGCCAGGTGTTTGCGATAGGCCTCGGTCGACATCCGGATATCGTAACGTCAAGCCGGCAACGCGTCGGATCGCGGGGCGCGCGTTCCAGCCGCTCCGCCGCAGAACCTGACTTTCGTGTCCCGATTCGGGCTCATAGGGACGGCACCGGCTAGCAGCGGGTCGCGCAGGGACGTCGCTTCGCTGCTGGAGCTGAGCGGGATGGGTCGATGGCGGCAGAACCAACATCGCGCGCTTCATGTGCGGCCCGCCGTGCGTCAGGGCTTGCAGCCGAACTCCGGCCCGTCGAGTTGGCGCAACTCGCACTCGATGTCCCAATCGGCGCCATGCACCCTGAGGAATCGCCGCGTCAGCTCCACCGCCTCCGCCTTGGACTGCGCCTCGAGGATGGCATAGCCGCCGATCACCTCTTTGGTTTCAGTGAACGGGCCATCCATCGCTGTCAGCCGGCCCCCGCGGTGCAGCCGAACGCGCACGCCTTCCGAGGTGGGACGCAGTCCGGCAGTGCTCACCAACTGTCCTGTGCGGGTGTGCTCCTCGATCAGCTTGCCCATGTCGGCCATCAGTTGTTCGCTGGGCACTTGGCGGGTGGATTCGTCGATTCGGATCATCGAAAGGAATCGCATGGTCAGTCTCCTGGGTCGTGGCGCGGCGGAACGACTCCACCGTCTCATCCCCACGACGAACCAACACCGACCGAATCGACAACATGAAGGCGACAGCCGCCGCTGCGTACCTCGCTGTGTACCGCCTCCTTGCGTACCAGGTCGAATGGTGCCCCGGGGCGGACTCGAACCGCCATGCCCGTGAAGGCGCGGGATTTTAAGTCCCGAGTGTCTGACCAATTTCACCACCGGGGCGCGCGCCCATTGTGGCAGGAGCGCCGCCGCGCTCCTGGTCCGCCGATTGCCCCAGCGCCCCCGGATCGACGGCCTGAGGAGCGCTCCATGGATTGGCATTGCATCAACTTCAAGCGAGGCGGCGCCCATGAAGCCGAGGCCGCCGATTTGGTGCTCGCCCTCGAGGACGCCTATGGCAGCGCGGGCGAACCGCCCGCCGCCGAGGTGTTCCTGGCGCGCGGCCGGGTCGGCGACTACGCGTTCTACCTGTCGCCCGAGGCCGCCAGCATGGCGCCGAGCGTGCTGCAACGTTTCCATGCCGTGACGTGCGACCCGCCGCAGGACCTGCACCGCTGCACGCCCATGATCCTGTGAGGCCCCGTGGCAGGCGCTGGCCATAATCGCGCGCATGCCGACGACCTCCCTCGACACCGAAATCTTCGAAGCCTGGATACGCGGCTGGGCCACCACCCGCGAGGTGGCGCCGCCGGCCCCGCACGCCGATGGCTGGCGCATCGCCGTCGGCCTGCCGCGGCAGGTGGCGCGCTATGTGTTCGAGCGCCCCTCCGCCACGCTGCGCGAGCTCGGCGCCACGATCGCCACGCCCTGGGTCTTCCTCAAGGCCGGCGCCACCGGCGACGAGCTGCGCGCGCTCCTGCCCGTGCCCTGGGAACTGCAGCCCGACGGCTTCGTGATGACCTGCGGCGACGCGCCGTTCCGCGTTCGCGCCGACCTGCCGCCCGGCTATGCGCTGCACGTCGAGGACACCGCCACGGCGCGCACCCGGCGCGCCCACGTGCGGGTGCGGGCGCCTGACGGCGGCCTCGCCGCCGAGGGACATCTGGCGCTGGACGAGCGCTTCGCCATCTACGACCGCATCGTCACCGAGCCCGATCACCGCCGCCGCGGCCTCGGGCAGGTCGTCATGCGCGCGCTGCAGGCGATCGCGCACGCGCACGGGCGTCACGCGGGCGTGCTCGTGGCCACGCCGGACGGACGCGCGCTCTACGAAGCGATCGGCTGGCGCCTGCACGGGCCGTGGGCGACGGCCGTCATCCCCGGTCCCGACGCGACGCCCTGAGGCGGGTTCCACACGGCGGCGGGCCTTTGCTCAGTCGCCCTTGGGACGGCCGGTCTTGAGCGTGGGGACGGCGGCGATCGCCTTCAGGAGCGCGCGGTCGTTCATCGCGGCCAGCGCCTGGATGCCGGCACGCAGCAACTCGCTCTTGCGCACGTGCTTCTCGAGCCCCAGCGCGCGCGCCTTGAGGGCGTCGATGACCTGGTACTCGTCCTTGGGCATCGTGAAGCTGTCGCGCACGAGCTTGGGCTTGTGGGCCTTGGCCGGCACGGCCTCGACCGGCCGGGCGCCGTTGGCGGCCGGCTTCGCCTTCTTCGCGGCGGGCGGCGCCACGGCGGCAGCCTCGGCCGTCTCCGTGGGATTGCTCACGCGCTTCGGGACGCGCTTGGCGTGCAGGGGGCTGGGCGTTCGTGCCATGGGGGATCCTGTTCGAGTTAACGGTTTATACAGTTTATACCTTTTACCCGAGCGGGCTGGTCCGGACCGGATACGTCTGGCGACCAACCGTCGCCGATCGGTCACGTTACGGTCACGGGCATCCGGGAAAGTCGCCGAACCCCGCGCCGGTCCACGAGGTGGGTGCGGCCAGACAACAACCCCGGAGAGAGAACCGATGAACAAGCAGATGATCGCGGCCGCCCTGGCCGCCGCGGCCGTGATCGCGGCGCCCGCCCACGCCACCACCGTCGCGCTGCCGGCCGACGGCGGCTGGAAGGATTTCACCGTCGACAACAGCGTCGCGCCCGCGTACGGCAACGGCTGGATCGACTACAAGGACGGCTCGCCGCTGAGCTTCAGCTTCACGATCGCGGCCGGCAGCGTCGGCACGCTCACCGTGGTGGACGCCGGGTTCGCCGGCGACACGTTTGCCATCACCAACTTCGGCACCGTCATCGGCAACACCTCCGGCGTGGCCACCGGCACCGTCGAAGGCCCGCTGGAGTTCGACTTCGACGCCGCGCTCGCCAACCCGGCCTACAGCCACGGCGTGTTCACGCTGGGCGCGGGCACGTACAGCATCAGCGGCTGGCTGCTGCAGTCCGTGCTCGACGACAACGGCGCCGCGCTGGGCTCCACCGACGGCGGCCTGCGCCTGAGCGTCTCGGTCGTGCCCGAGCCCACCGGCGCCGCGCTGCTGCTGGGCGGCCTCGCGGCCCTCGCACTGCTGGCCCGCCGCCGCAAGTCCAACCCGTCGATCTGAGGATGCCCGCCATGAAGACCTCCCTCCTCGCGCTGGGCCGCTCGCTGCTGGCCGCCACGATCGCCTCGGCCTTCGCCGGCGCCGCGTTCGCGCAGGCGTCCACCGCCCCGATCACCATCAAGATCATCGGCTTCAACGATTTCCACGGCAACCTGCAGTCGCCGGGCACCTTCGGCCAGAACACCATCGTGCCGACGGCACAGCGCCCGGCCGTGGGCGGCGCCGAGTACATCGCGGCCTATGTCGCCCGGCTGAAGGCGCAGAACCCGCTCAACGCCGTGGTCGGCGGCGGCGACTTCATCGGCGCCTCGCCGCTGATCTCCGCGCTGTTCTTCGACGAGCCCACGGTCGAGGTGATGAACCACGTGGGCGTCGACTTCACGTCGGTGGGCAACCACGAGTTCGACAAGGGCTCGGCCGAGCTGAAGCGCCTGCAGAACGGTGGCTGCAAGCTGACCAACGGCCAGCCCGACCCGAACAGCTGCCGCGGCATCGGCTCGCGCGCGCCCGGCACCTTCGACGGCGCGCAATTCAAGTGGCTGTCGGCCAACGTGATCGAGACGGCCACCGGCCACACGCTGCTGCCCGCCTACGGCATCAAGTCGTTCAACGGCGTCAAGGTGGCCTTCATCGGCATGACGCTCAAGGGCACGCCCGGCATCGTCACGCCCACCGGCGTGGCCGGCCTGCAGTTCCAGGACGAGGCCGACACGGTCAACGCGCTGGTGCCGCGCCTGCGGGCGCAAGGCATCGAGGCCATCGTCGTGCTGGTGCACCAGGGCGGCTTCCAGTCCAGCCCCAACGTGGGCGACATCAACGGCTGCGACGGCAACCTGCTGAACGCGGACGGCAGCAAGTCCGACATCGAGAACATCGTCAACCGCCTCGACGACGCCGTCGACCTGGTGATCAGCGCGCACACGCACGCGGCCTACAACTGCTCGGCCAACACCGTCGACGTGAAGAACGTGGGCGGCAAGGCCCAGTCCACGCCGCGACCCACCGGCATCGCCAACAAGGTCGGCCGCCTGATCCCGGTGACCAGCGCCAGCGCGTTCGGCCGCATCGTCACCGACATCGACGTGACGCTCGATCCGAAGACCCGCAACGTGATCGCCGTCTCGCCCACCAACCGCCTCGTCGACCGCACCGACCCGGCCATCAACCAGGCGATCGCCACCGACCCGACGGTGCGCAACATCGTGCAGGGCTACAACGCGCTGGTGTCGCCGCTGACGAACGCGGTGGTCGGCACCATCACGAAGGCGCTGCCGTCCACGGCCAACGCGGCCGGCGAGGAGCCCGCCGGCAGCCTGATCGCGGACGCGCAGCTGGCGGCCACGCAGCCGGCCTCGCTCGGCGGCGCGCAGATCGCCTTCATGAACGCGGGCGGCGTGCGCTCGCCGGGCTTCGTCTCGGCGGCGTCCGCCTATCCGTACGCGCTCACCTACGGCGACGCGTTCACGGTGCAGCCGTTCGGCAACAGCCTGGTCACGATGACGCTCACCGCCACGCAGCTGAAGGCGCTGCTGGAGCAGCAGTTCAAAGGCTGCGCGGGCCAGGCCGCGAACCGCGTGATGCAGGTGTCCAACGGCCTGAAGTACTCGTGGAGCGCGGGCGCGCCGGCCTGCTCGAAGATCGTCGACGTCACGTTCACGCCCACCGACGTCACCGTGACGCCGCCGGTGGCCACGGGCGCGCCGCAGATCGTCGTGTCCAACGGCGTGGTGCAGAACCCGGGCCGCACCTACCGCGTCACCGTCAACAACTTCATGGCCACCGGCGGCGACGGCTTCACCACGCTGACCGGCGGCGCGAACTCGCTGGGCGGCGCGCAGGACATCGACGCGCTGGTGGCCTACCTGGCCAACTACAAGGCGCCGGCCGCGGCCTACGACCCGACGCTGCCGGCGATGGGCATCCCGCGCGTGACGCTGCTGCCTTGATGCTGCGACGCGCCGGCGCGATGTTCGCGCTCGCCGGGGCGTGCATCGCGGTGCACGCTCACGACGACGACGCGGCGGCGGCCGCGCGCATCCCGCAGCGCGTGGCGCTGCTGGCGCGCGCGCAGGCCGAGCTGGAACGCGGAGACGCGACCCAGGCGCTCGACGACTTCGAGCGCGCGGCCATGATGCTGCACGCCGCCGACGCGGAGCTGGGCCTGATCCGCGCCGCGATGCAGGACGGCCAGTACCGCCGCGCGCTCGCGTTCTGCGCGCACACGGCGGGCGAGCACACCGACGACGCCGACGGCGGCGCGCTGTACGCGTGGCTGCTGCGCGTCGGCGGCCAGGCCGCGCAGTCGGATCGCGTGCTCGCGGACGC
>FTIR01002425.1_pt2 | contig 10833 bp, 4 predicted proteins | sample 1658041 | NCBI WGS metagenome assembly FTIR01 (sample SAMEA3914793, study PRJEB12502) | metagenome | biome: forest; material: soil | place: Canada | collected 2011-07-03 | depth 0.3 m | reverse complement strand
GGCTCGTCGAGGATGAGCAACTTCGGATGCGTCGCCAGCCAGCGAGCCAGGAGCACCTTCTGCTGATTGCCTCCCGAGAGTTCCTTCACCGCCTGTTCGGGCGAACTGCATTTGACGCCCAGTTGCGCGATCAAGCGGGCAACGACCTCTCGCTTTGCCGGCTCGTCCAGCACGCCGCCGCGGCTCAAGCGCGGCAGGATCGCGAGCGCGATGTTGTCGGCCACGCTCATCTCGGGAACGATGCCGTCGCTCTTGCGGTCCTCGGTGCAGAAGCCAATTCCCGCCGCGATGGCGTCGGCAGCACTCTTGGGTCGATAGTCCCGCCCCTGCAGGTGCATGGTGCCGGCCTCGCACGGGGTAGCACCGAACAGGACTTGGGCAGTCTCGGTACGTCCGGCTCCCAGCAGGCCGGTCAGGCCGACGACTTCTCCTCGCCTCACATCCAGGCTCACCTTGCGGACGGCGCGGCCGGCGCCCAGCTCTCGTGCTTCCAACATCAGGTCGTCCGCACTTCGGGCATCGCGGTGTGCCGGGCTTGCCTTCGCAGGTTCGTCCTTGATGGAGCGCGGGCCGTCGAACCTGCGACCGAGCATGGTGGACACGAGGTCGACGCGGCCCATGTTGCTCAACGCATCGCTGCGGATCGTTCGGCCGTCACGCATGACGGTGGCGCGATCGCAGATTTCGTAGATTTCGTCCAGCTTGTGGCTGACGTACACGACCGATACGCTATCCGCCTTGAGCTTTCGGATGACGTGGAACAAGCGGTCGACTTCCCGTCCGTCGAGCGAGGAGGTCGGCTCGTCCATGATGACCAACCGCGCCGAGAAGCCAATCGCCCGAGCGATGGCGCTCATTTGCTGCGTGGCCGTGCTGAATTCGCCGAGCGGTCTGCGCACATCGATCTCGACATTGAATTCAGCCAGCAGCTTTTCCGCTTCGACGCGCATGGCCTTGCGATCCAACAGGCCCCAGCGCGAGAACGAACGCCCCAGGCAGATGTTCTCGGCGACCGAACGCTGGGGAACCAGGTTGATCTCCTGGTAGATCGTGCTGATCCCCTTCCGTTGGGCGTCGTGCGGCGAACGCGCATCGAAGGGCTCTCCCTTGAACCGGATCTCGCCTGCATCCTTGCGGAAGTAGCCAGTGAGGGCCTTGATCAGCGTCGATTTGCCAGCGCCGTTCTGTCCCATCAAGGCATGGACCTCGCCCGTGCCGATGCACAACGCTGCGGATGACAGCGCTGGCACGCCAAGGAAGCGCTTTTCGATGCCACGCATGTCGAGCAGCACCCCGGTGGGTATGCCTGGCGAGTCCATTGCCGCTCCTGTCCCGCGTGATCCGCATGCAGCTCAGTAGGCGCCGGCCAGCGATGCTGCGGCGTTCGAGCCATCATAGAAGCGGTCGACGCTCTTGATGTAGGCGGGAATCTTTTCCCCGGCTGCGTAGGCCGCCATCGTGGCGAAGGCCTTGGGTCCGAACAGCGGGCTGCATTCACAGGACGCGCCCATCTTTCCGTCGACGATGGCCTGCACCCCGTCGCGCCCGCCGTCGATCGACACCACGAGCACGTCCTTGCCGGGCCTGCGGCCCGCGGCTTCCAGCGCCGCGATGGCGCCCAGCGCCATTTCGTCGGCATGGCAGTAGAGGATGTCGGCGGTCGGATGGGCCTGGATCAGCGTCTCCGCGACCTGGCGGCCCTTGTCCCGAGAAAAGTCGCCGGACTGGGATGCGACGATCTTGAACTTGGGATGCTGCCTGATGAGGTCGTCAAAACCCTTCTTGCGGTCGTTGGCCGGCGAGGAGCCAACCGTGCCTTCGATCTCGATGATGCTGGTCCTGTCGCCGGCGTTCTTGACCAACCATTCCGCTACGCGGTGACCTTCTTCGACAAAATCGGAACCGATGAAGGTCACGTAGTCTTCACCGGGCTTGGCCATGGTGTGGTCGACGTCACGGTCCAGCAGGATGACGGGGATGCCGGCCCTCTTTGCCGCGAGGATGACGGGGACAAGCGGCTTGTCCTCGCGGGGCGGCAGAAAGATGACGTCGACGCCCTGCGCGATCATGGAACTGACATCGGAAGCCTGCTTGGCAGCCGAACTTGCAGCGTCGGTATAGACGAGTTGATGGCCCAGGCGGGCAGCCTCGTCGCGCATGCTCTTGGTCTCCGCGATGCGCCAGGGGCTGTTGCTTTCACTCTGTGCAAAGCCGACCTTGTACCTGGCCTTCTTGGCCAGCGGAGGGAGGGCGGCGAAGGCAGGCATGCCGAACAGCACGGCGGTCGTTGCGACTGCGGAGGTGATCAGCATCTTGCGGCGAGATGTGGACATTCTTGTCTCCTTCAGTGTTGAGACGCGACTGTGGCGGCTGTCCTGGCACTTTCCCGCGTCTGCAGGACAATGTACTAGTTTATAAATATTAGCTATCTAGGGTTTTTCTGTAGCACTGGAGAGGCTGTTCCCCGGGATGCCTCGAGCCGTTTTACTCTGAGTGACGCATCATTCGCCATTGATAAATATAAACCCTAATGTGAGTAATATTTATAATTCAGTACATTCAAGAGCCAAGCCAGACACGCAAGGGGCAACCCCATTGAGCTGGCCGGAAGAGGGTCATCGTGTCCATGCGGAGTCCGTCGACAGAGGCACTCGAAGTCCTGCGGGAGGACGGCGGGCTGACCCTGTATCGCGGCATGTCCACGCTGGCTCTGGTGCTCACGGACAGGCGTCGAGAGTCGTTGGTGGCAAGGCTCGAAAGAGAATTTGCGCAGCGCGACCTGCTCGACGAGCGGTGGTCGGCTCGGCCCCTGAGGCTCGTGACGGAGGGCAACGCTGCGATGCTGCGCCTGACCGATCCGGGTGGGCAGATCCTGAGTCGCAGGATGGGTCATCCCTGGGAGACATCTCTCTTCCTTCGGGTCGCCGTGGGGATCGCTTCCGCGCTCGGAAGTCTGCATCGGGCAGGCCTGATGCACCGGGACCTGAAGCCGGGCAACGTCTTCGTCGACTTCGACACAGGTTCTGCCTGGCTTGCCGGCTTCGCATTCGCATCGAGGCTTTCCCATGATGGCCATGCGTTCGGGCTACCGCCGAACGTGATTGCAGGCACGCTGGCCTACATGGCACCCGAACAGACCGGGCGCACGAACCGCTCGACGGACTCGCGCAGCGATCTCTATGCGTTGGGCGTCGTGTTCTACGAGATGCTGTGCGGAGCGTTGCCCTTCAGCGCTTCGGATCCGCTCGAATGGATCCATTGCCATGTCGCACGGCAAGCCGTGCACTTGTCCGAGCGCCTGCCGACAGTGCCGGCCATGCTGGCCGCCATCGTGATGAAACTGCTGGCGAAGGCGGGTGAGGATCGATACCAGACGGCCGCGGCCCTCGAGGCAGACCTGCGTCGTTGCCAGCGGGAGTGGGAGTCCGGTGCCAGGATCACCGGATTCCGGCTCGGCGCAGAGGACGTGTCCGGTCGACTGGTGATCCCGGACAAGTTGTACGGGCGTGCAGCCGAAACTGTGACGCTGCTCGGCGCCTTCGAGCGGGTGGCTCGCGGAGCCGTCGAACTCACGCTTGTCTCAGGGTGCGCGGGCATCGGAAAATCCTCCGTCGTCGAGGAGTTGCACAAGGCCATTGTTCCGGCCCGCGGCATCTTCGTCTCCGGCAAGTTCGACCAGCGTCTTCGCGACCAGCCCTGCTCCACTTTGGCCGAAGCATTCAGAGGATTGATTCGCCGCATGCTGGACGGCGATCCGGCCCACGCAGCCCGGTGGAAGCAGCAGATCGCCGATGCCCTGGGGAGCCGCTGCGGCCTGTTGTTCGAGCTGCTTCCTGAACTGGCCACCCTCATGGGTCCGCAGCCCCCGTTGCCAGCCCTGAGCCCGGCAGAGGCAACGCTGCGTTTCCAGTCGGCGTTCATCCGCTTTGTCAGCACCTTCGCGTGCGAGGACCATCCCCTCGTCGTCTTTCTCGATGACTTGCAATGGATGGATTCCGCGACGCTCTCGCTCGTCGAAGGCATCGCCATTCATCCACAGACGCGCCACCTGCATCTGATCGGCGCCTATCGGGACGACGAGGTCACGATCGGTCACCCGCTGATCAAGACCATCGCGGCCATCCGTGCTGGCGGACGAAACGTTGAACAGTTGGAGCTTCTCCCGCTGAACGTCAACGATGTGCGGCAGTTCGTCGCCGACGCCCTGCGCCTCGCTCCGCATCAGGCACGCCCTCTCGCCAGGCTCCTGCACGAAAGAACCGGGGGCAATCCACTATTCGCAGGGCAGCTCGTGGCGAGCCTCGAGGAAGAAGGCGTCCTGACATTCGACGCGCCCGCCAGGCAGTGGAATTGGGACGCAAGAGGCATCGAAGCAAAGAGCCGAACCGGCAACCTGCTTGACCTCATGATCCGGCGGCTGTGGCGTCTCCCCGCTGCGACTCGGCAAGCCCTTCAGGTGTTGTCATGCATCGGGCGGCGAGCAGAATTCGTCATGCTCGCGGCCTTGTGCGGGTCCGCGAAGTCCATGCATGCGCACTTTGGGCCTGCTATCGAAGCGGGCCTCATCCTCGCAGACGAGACGGGGTACCACTTCCTGCATGACAGGGCCCAGGAAGGCGCGTACGCACTCATTCCAGAGCAGGCCCGCAGCGCGATGCACCTGGAGATTGGCCGTGCGCTGTCGAGGCTCCTGTCAAAAGATGCGCTTGCCGACAAGGTGTTCGACGTCGCCAACCAGCTGAATCTGGGTCTGGCACTCGTGTCGGATGACGAGGAGCGAGTCAGGATCGCGGAGATCGGCCTGCAGGCAGCACGCAAGGCAAAGGCCTCCACGGGATACGAGGCCGCTTGCAACTACCTCCTGGCTGGCGCGACTGCTCTTGGTTCGAACAGCTGGGATCACGCCTACGAGTTGGCGTTCGCGCTGCGCTTCGAACGGGTCGAATGTGAGATCAGTCGCGGCCACGTCGATGCGGCGGCCGTGTTTGTGGACGAGATGATCGGCAAGAGTCGATCAAGGATCGACCGCGCCCAGGCGATCGTCCATCGGATGACCTTGCAAATGATGCGTGGCGAGGTCACCCAGGCAGTACAAACGGCGATTAGCGGTCTCGGCGAGCTCGAACAGGCCGTTTCCGAGAAGCCAAGTCCGGCGTACGTGCGAGCCGAATACGAGGAACTGTGCCAAGCCATGCACGGCATGGCGATCGAAGACTTGGCCGGCCTCCCGGTGATGGACGATCCAGAAATGGCGGCCGCCATGAGCATCATGGTGCGCCTCGGACTGGCGGCGTATTTCACCGACGCGAACCTCCACCGGACGATCGCCATCCGCCTGGTCAGGCTGACGCTCGCCCACGGATTGTCGGAATCGTCGGTGTACGGCTGTTCCGGACTGGGTTCCTGCCTGGGCGCCGCCTTTGATCGCCATGCCGATGGCGAGCGTTTCGCGCGGGTGGCTGTCGCGATCGCCGAGAAAGAGGGATACCTCGCTTTCAAGGCCGGGGCTTGCGTGGCACTGCAGGAGGCCGTCCTCTGGACACGCCCCGTTTCGGAGGCTGTGGCATGGCTCGACGAATCCATCAAGCTGGCCAAGGCAACCGGTGCCGTCTTCTTCGGATGCTACGCTGTCGAGCATCGACTGACGGACCTTCTGTTCCGGGGCGATCCGCTCGATGCGATCTGGAACGAGTCCGTGGCCGCGCTGTCGTTCGCCCAGAAGAGTCGCGTGCAGCACGTGAGTGACATCATCGGCAGCATTCAGGACTTCACCCGGGCGTTGCGCGGAGTGACGAACAGCGCCCCCTTCGATGAAGGCGAGAGCGATGCACGGATCCGGGAAAGCGATATCCCGATGGTGGCGTGCATCCACGGAATCCTGCAGGTGCAGCGCCTGTTCCTTGTCGGAGATCATGCCGGGGCGCTGGCATTCTGCGGGAAGTTGACGCCGATTCTCTGGTCGTCGCAATGCCACGTCCAGGCTGTGCAATATCGCGTGTTCCACTCGCTTGCCATCGCGGCGAGCTATTCCCAGGCCGATACCGCCCGCCAGCAGGAATGGCGCGCCACACTGGGGGCCAATGTCGCCATGCTGGCTCGCTGGGCCGCCAACTGCCCGTCGAGCTTCTCGCACAAGCATGCCCTCGTCGCAGCGGAGCTGGCGCGCGTCGAAGGACGGGGGATGCAGGCCCTGCAACTGTACGAGCAGGCGATCCGATGCGCCGCCGACAACGGATTCGTCCAGGATCGCGCCCTTTCGTGCGAACTCGCCGCCGCCTTCTGCCTGTCGCAGGGCCTGGAAGCCGCAGGCCGTGCCCACTTGCGTGAGGCGCGTCGAGGCTATCTCCTCTGGGCCGCCCAAGCAAAGGTCGCCTTGCTTGACGAACGCTATCCGGGAATTGAAGAGCGCGCGGCATCTGCTCAGGCGCCCGCCATCGAAGCCTCGCTCGAGCACTTCGACCTCGCCGCCATCATCAAAGGTTCGCAGGCGCTGTCTGGCGAAATCGTGCACGCTCGACTGATTGAGAAGCTGATGTCGATCTCGCTCGAGCACGCCTCCGCCGAACGCGGACTCCTGATCGTTCGCAAGGCGGATGGACTCTTTCTGGAAGCCATTGCATGCTCGAGCGCGGATGGCGTCTCGGTCGAAAAAGTGTACCGGCCGCTCGCGCCGACGGATCTGCCCGATGCCATGCTGCAGCACGTTCTCGCGACGCGCAGCAGCGTCACGTTGAACGACGCCCGCCAGGCCAATCCGTTTTCGCACGACGACTACCTGCGGCAAAAGAACCTGCGTTCGATCCTCTGTCTGCCGTTGGTCAAGCAGCGAAAGCTGATCGGCGCCCTGTATTTCGAGAACAATCTCGTATCGCATGTCTTCACGCCGGCGCGCCACGCCTTGTTGGACCTGCTGGCATCCCAGGCTGCGATCTCGCTGCAGAACGCGGACCTGTACGCGAGGCTCGAACAAGAGGTCGTGGAGCGCAAGCAGTCAGAGGCCGCACTGCGCCAGTCGGAGGAACGCTATGCGCTTGCCATCGAAGCGGCGGCGGACGGACATGCCGACTGGATCGTGGAGTCGGACACCTTCTACTGCTCCCCGCGTTGGCTCGAGCAGTGGGGCCTGCCTCCCGAGCTCGCCATCACGCACCGTCAGCAGATGCTCGACCTGTTCCCGTGGCATCCCGAGGATCGCCCGCGCGTGCTGGCTCTGCTGGATCAGGTTCGCGAAACGGGCGCGAATCGTCTGGAGTTGGACACCCGCGTCATCGTCCGCGGCGAGGTCCGCTGGATGCACGGCACCACGCTGTACCTCCGCGATTCAGCAGGCAAGCTGCTGCGCGCCAGTACGGTGACGACCGATATCACCGCACGCCGTCGAGCGGAGGATGAGTTGCGGGCCTCCGAGGAGCGCTACGCGCTCGCCATGGCAGGCTCGAACGAAGGCGTCTTCGACTGGGACCTTCGCACCGGCAACACCTTCCTTCCCGCGCGCACGCAGGAACTTCTCGGACTTCCCGTCGCCGACCCGTGGAAGACCCGCGAAGAATGGGAAGCCCTCCTCACATACCACCCTGGCGATCTCGAGCGCATGGAAGCGGCCTTGGCCGTCCACTTCGCAAGCCAGACGCCCTACGATCAAGAAGTGCGCTTCATCCTGCCCGGTGGCCAGATCCGCTGCTTCCGCGTCCGCGGCACGGCGCTTCGCGATGCGGAAGGCAAGCCTTATCGCATGGTCGGGTCTCTGGAGGACATTACCGAACGCAAGCGCCAGCAGGATGAAATGCAACGCCTGGAGGGCCGGCTGCGCCAGGCCGAACGCTTCGAGGCCATGGGCACGCTGGCTGGCGGGATCGCGCACGATTTCAACAACCTCCTCGGTGCCATCCTGGGGTTCGGCGAGCGTGCGCTGCGAACGGCAGAGGAGGACAGCCGCCTGCATCACGACATTGGCAACGTCATCGTTGCTGCGGAACGCGGGCGAACGCTCGTGGAACGCATCCTGTCGTTCAGCCGAGGATGCGGCGAACGCGTGCCCGTGCACGTGGAAAAGGTCGTGCGCGAGGCGCTTGTCCTCCTGCAAGCGAAGTTGCCGCCGCGAATCGCCTTGCGGACGCAGCTGCGCGCCGGGCGTGCCGCGCTCCATGGGGACGCCACCCAGATCCATCAATTGCTGATGAATATCGGGACGAACGCCGTGCAAGCCATACCGAACAAGGGCACGCTGTCAGTCGCGCTCGACGCCACCGAGGTACGTGAGTCGCGACAGGCAACCGTCGGCACCGTGGTGCCGGGTGCATGGCTCATTCTGGAAGTGGCAGACGACGGCACCGGAATCCCGGCGGACATCCTCCACCGGATCTTCGATCCGTTCTTCACGACAAAGGAAGCCACAGTCGGCACCGGACTGGGGCTGTCGCTGGTCCTGAGGATCGTGAAGGAGGTGGGTGGTGCCATCGACGTCCAGAGCGAGCCTGGTCTCGGCACGAAGTTCAGCATCTACCTGCCGCGCGCCGGCGACGCGCCCGAGGAGCCGCGCCACAAGGTGCTCTCAGCACCGGCCGGCCAAGGGCAACGGGTGCTCATCGTGGATGACGAGGAGCCACTGCTCGAATTGACCACCGATACGCTCCGTGAACTGGGCTACCAGCCCACCGGATTCGTCTCCGCGAACGCCGCGCTACGGGCATTCCAGGCAGATCCGGGCGCGTTCGACGCACTCATCACGGACCAGCGCATGCCCGGCATGTCCGGAGACAAGCTCATTCGCGAGGTCCGGCGTGTCCGCCCGCTGATCCCGGTCATCCTGATCAGTGGTTATGCAAGCGACATCACTGCATCCCGTTCCGACAACGCCTGGTCCGACGAAGTCCTGATCAAGCCGCTGCGCACGAACACGCTCGCAACGAGTCTCGCGCACTTGCTGGGCTCCAGTTGAGTCCCTGGGACCGAGGCAGATCGGAAACAAGGTGCTGATCCAGCCATTGAAGGAACTGGAGGTCCGTTGTCCGCCTACCCCGTTGTCAGATAGTGTTGCGCGTCACAGTTCGTGCTAGTAGCACCAGAGATCGCGCTAGTGTCGGTAAAGCCACCGGGGATACCTGCGCTTCTCCTCTAGGGACAGTCTTATATGGGCGCCTCCCGGATCGCAAGTGACGTCTGCGTGTGACGAAGCAGGAGGCAGGGCTGCAGTCTTATATCCGGCCTGTTGTGCAGGCGGCGAAGCCTGCTGGCCCTGATGGCATTCGCCGACGAGGTTCCCATCTGCACATCGAGCTCGAAGCTCCACGTCCCTATCGGAAGGTCCCCGTCCCGGTCCGACCTGTCTGGCCCATCACACGGTTGGTCGCTTGCTCTCCTAAAACGGTTGATTGGGGTATGACGGGTCAGGCTGCCTGCCAGGCTTCCGGGCGCCATTCCTGACCTCTTGCCAGTACAGCCCAGATCGTCCTGGCGAGCTTGTTCGCAACGGCAGCCACCACGACGCTGTACGGTCGACGCTTGAGCAGTTCGCTGAGCCACGGCCAGGTCGTCGATCGATCAGATCGCACGATGGATCGCGCGCCGTGCATCAACAGCGTTCGCAAATACGCGTCACCTCGCTTGCTGATCCCCAACTGTCGAACACGACCTCCGGTTCCGGTTTGCCGAGGCACCAGGCCGATCCATGCGGCGAATTCGCGTGCACTCTTGAAGGCCGTCGGTGTTCCCATCGTGGAGATCACTGCGGTGGCCGTCATGAGCCCAACGCCGGGGATCTCCGCCAGTGTCTTGCAGGCGGGCGATTTGCGCAGGTTTTCCGAGAGTCGCCGCTCGATCGTGGCAATGTCGCGCTCAAGATCGTTGACGCGCCGCACTTGCTCATCGATGCACTCGATGAACATCGCCGGCAGCTTGCTCTTCGCCTCCATCAGCGCAGCGGGCAATTCCTTCAGCAGCGCTCGATGACCTTCCGACATCACGATGCCGAACTCGTACATCAGACCGCGGATCTCGTTGGTCTGCATGATGCGCATCTTCATGAGCTGGGCGCGCAGGCGATGCAAAGCCAGCACGACCTGCTGCGCTTCGGTCTTGACGGGAACGAACCTCGTCCCGGGCTGCTGGCCGGCCGTCCAGATCGCTTGCGCGTCGGCCGCGTCGGTCTTGTTGCGCTGAACGAAGGGCCGAACCATCTTCGCCGGCAGCAAGCGTACGTCGTGGCCGAGCTTGATCAATTGCCGCCCCCATTCATGAGCACTGCCGCAGGCTTCGATCAGTACGAGCGACGGCGTCCGATTGACGAACCATTGGAGCACCTGGGCGCGCTTCAGCTTCAGACGCTCGATGCTGCCCGTCTCGGGCTCCACCCAATGGAGTTGGAACACCTTCTTGGCGATGTCGATCGCGACGACGTTAAGCTCCATGATGGATCCTCCGGTTCAGTGGTTGAGTCGCATCTCCACTCTGGCACATCGATGCCGTCGCCGGAGGATCCGCCCTGTTGCCGGGGTCTCCGCGCGCCGGCCCGTTGCCGGAGGGAGGCGCCCATACCATCTGCACAACCGGTGTGGCGAGCGTCAATCCGAGGCGTTCGACGGCGCACGCTGCGTGATTTGAAAATCGGCAGCGTTCCGGTCGCAAAATTCTCTTCAAGATCGTCGAATTCGAGGCTCTGCGCCTCGACTTCCCACGCTGCGGGCGCACTCATCCCTGGGCCCCCATCAACTGCTTGCGCGCCATCCACAGATTGCTCATCGCGAACAGCATCGTCAGCCGCGCGGTGTTCTTGGCCAAGCCGCGATACCTCACCTTGGCATAGCCAAACTGCTGCTTGATGACGCGGAACGGATG